>Ga0310810_10002330_pt1 | contig 20423 bp, 16 predicted proteins | sample NCmetagenome_FD_207641 | JGI IMG/M metagenome (GOLD analysis project Ga0310810, IMG submission 207641) | Soil microbial communities from experimental microcosm in Duke University, North Carolina, United States - NC | ecosystem: Engineered > Artificial ecosystem > Soil microcosm > Unclassified ...
TGCCCGCATTCCCTACCTCGTTCCCGAAACCAGCGAATTGTCCGAGCGCCTGGAGGCGGTTCTCACCGTCATTTACCTCGTCTTCAACGAAGGATATGCGGCCACCCGCGGCCAGCATCTTGTCAGGACTGATCTGTCTGCCGAGGCCATTCGCCTGGGACGGCTCCTTATGACGCTCATGTCGCCGCAAATCCCTGGCGAAGTAACTGCGCTGCTGGCTCTCATGTTGCTGCACGATGCGCGCCGGGAATCCCGGATCAACCAGGATGGCGAGATCGTCGTACTTGAGGAACAGGATCGCAGCCGCTGGAACCACAACCAGATCGCCGAGGCGCTGCCGCTGGTCGAAACCGCCCTGCGCCAGGGCGGAGGCATTTACAGTCTGCAAGCTGCCATTGCCGGTGAGCACTGTAGGGCGCAACGCGCCGAAGACACCGACTGGCGCCGCATCGTCCGTTTCTATGACCAGTTGGAGAAGGCTCAACCCTCGCCTGTCGTTTCCTTAAATCGAGCCGTGGCAGTGGCCATGGCTGAAGGCCCGCAATCTGGCCTGGGACTTATCGACGAGCTGGCCGCCAGCGGAGAGTTGAACGACTACCACCTCTTCCATGCTGCCCGCGCCGACCTGCTGCGCCGTATGGGCTCCCTCCAGCAAGCAGCCGAGAGCTACCTGCGCGCGCTCGCACTCGTAACCAACGATCGCGAGCGTAGATACCTCGAAGGCCGGCTCCGCGAGGTACAGCGTTCGAATCTGGGCTCGCAGAGTGCCTGAGTTCTTTTAATCCCTGATTGTGCTTTCCTCCCAGAGAACTAATACCGTGGTGTTCCAAAACCGGACGCGGCCAGCTGCCTTCAGTGAAGAAAAGGCGGATCTAATCCTATGCTGCGCCTGTTCGTCCTCGGCCTTGCAAAATTGTGATTTGCGGGGTGGCAGAATAAGTGACGATGCGAGGACGCCAGGACGGCCAGATTAAAAGGAGACTCGGTTGGGGAGTTCGGATACTGCCACGGCGTCAGGCAGGAAGTTGGTCTCCTCTGACGTAAAAAGATAGGCGGGTCGCGACCTTAACCAGGCTTCGGTTAGCGCGAACCCGCATCCACCGTCATGACGCTGAGACCGCGCCAGCATTCAGGCAGGTTGAAATCTTTCCCAGCAACGCAGACGCCGCCTCGCCCGCATCCGCTTCCGAGAATTCCTTTCCCAGACTTACCACTGCGACTTTGGCGCACGCTTCCTCGAAAGCCCGCTGAGTCGCCGCAGACGACTTCAGTTCCGGACCCAGCAGCACGAGATGGAAATGGGTCACCTTCATCAGGATTAACGCATCGTGCAGGTTATTGATTGTCTGGACGTCATAGCCAGTTCGGCGCAGCAATTCCCGAAGGTAAGCGAGCACACTTGCATTCTGGTCCACGCACAAGACGCTCGGGCCCTTGTGCGCTGTCTGTTCCGCCACAGAGGACGCGCGGTAAAACGCGCTCATTGCGCTTTCTTCTGAATCGTGAGTGTCGAACAACTTTATTAAGTTCGTCATGTCCAACACCTTGCGGGTATGATCCCCAAGGTTGCACAGCTTCAGGTCCCCGCCCTTGCGTCGAACGCCGGTCAGAGCTCGCACCAGCGTTCCCAGACCACTGCTGTCAATGAACGTCACCTCGCCCAGGTGCAGGACGATAGCGGAGCGGTCATGTAGCAACCAGGTGATATGAGCAAGTAATGACTCGTTGCCGGCGCCAGCAACCACGCGCCCTCGGCAACGGACAATCGTCACTCGACCGATGTCGCGTGTTTCCAGTGAGAGACTCATTCTGCCCTCATTATCGTTCGATTTCTGGTTTCTTACGGCATGCGGACAGGACCGCAACTTGTCCGCCGAGTTTGCCTTAGGCAGCCGAGGACGTCAAGGGGACGTTCTGATGGAAGGCATGTCAAGCTGCCCCAACCGCTGTCCGCCTCTATCTCGAAGATTCTGCAGCCAATTTTCCGTCGCCGGCCTGTCTCATTTACCCGGCTCAATCCGTCATACTGAGATTAGGGGACGTAAAGGCAAAGGCGTACTGTCTTCTCCGGCCGGAACTCCCGGCCGTGACGCTCTTTGAAAATTTCATGACGCCCGGGTAAGCCATCAGTTCTGGCGCTATAGTTGCAACTGTTTTCCGGACCCGAAAGCCGAAGCTACCTCGTTACCGACAAGTAAACTTTCGCGTCAGAGAACGAGTAACTAGCAATCGACGCTAAATCCTTTCGATCACATATTTTGCATGTAACTCACGTAAATGGAATATTTTGCAGCATATCGGCCGGCGCTTAATGCTTGTTTTCAATATTTTGCGAAGTAAAAAGTGCAGAGGTGCGGATCTCTGAAATCAAGAACTTAGCGGGCTCTATACAACCTGTTGTGGTTTACTCGCTGGCCCAGAAAACCACAATAGCTCGTGTCAGCGTTTTCTGACAGCCAGGCGCCTCAAGGCTCTTCCGTATCGTGCCCCGATCTCACCGATTTACGACTTCGGGAGGTGACGGAATATTGCGGTTCTTCATCCACTCAATCCCGATGTTGCGGGTCGCCCGGTTACGTGGAAGCCTATCGAGATCGGGCATAAAGATTTGCAAGCCGGCTTGCGGCGTCATGCGCGTATATCCATTGACCAGCTGCTCCTGGTAGTGATTGAGATCGAGATCAAACCAGGCGTCATCCGACGTATCAATCATGATTAGATCCACATGGTGCATGGTGAGCTTTCCGAAGTCGATACTGCCCTCTCGAAGGCGCAGGAAGTTACGCCATTGCTCTACTTTTGCCAGGGCGGTCCGAGCGTCTCCGTAGGTCACTTCCACGTCCGGGTTCTGAATGCGCACCGCGGTGAACTGGCCGCGTATGTGCGGTGGCGGAAGCAGCTGCTGGGTGTCGAAGTAGACGTCGTTCCCGGAGACGCGGATGCCGGCAACAGCCTTCGAATCGAACAGGTCGGCAACCGTCAGCTTGAAGGCGCCCAGTATGCCTTTCAGCGGGACCTTCAATACGCTGAGCTTAGTCACATGCATTCGAATCTGCCTGTCACGATAGGGTGAGATCGTGCCTTCCATGGACACGGGTAGCGACACCAGTTTGTGGACGGTGCCCCGCAAGGTCACGTGATCGCCGTCTCCAGTCAGCGTGATGTTCTTGAGCGGCGCTTGCGAGCCGCGACTCACATTGAGGTAGTGGACCAAGTCCCCAAGGTTGGCTCGAATGATGCCGCTGTCAACGTCAAGCACGAACGAATCGGGATCGTCGAAGGATGCGTTCACGTCGTGCCGGGTGCGAATCATGTGCCCCCGCAGCCAGGGCACGTAGATACGGAAGTCCGATCCTTTGCGCAGTTTGAGGTTGTGGGCGTAGACGCTGGTGGGGGCCGATTGTGCCAGGCTGCGAGGCTTGGAAGTCGTGAACGCATCCGGCGGCGCGCTCGCGATCTCGAGAGTAGAGGAAGATGCTGCCTTGGCGCGCCCGCCTTGCGTTCGAAGCGACCAGCTGATCACGAGCAGGCAGCCAAAGACCATGCCGATGAGAATCCCGGTGCGACCACCCATGCTAAAAGCTTTATCGAAAAATGGCCGGAAGTCCCATACCGGACACTCTGTAAGCCTCGCGGAAGGATTGGGCAGGAACAGAGTAGCTAGACAGGGCGTTCGGTCCGCGCCTTCGATGGCCGAACGCATGTACGCTGGCGTACATCCCCGGTTGCGTTCAGCCGGTTCCGCGAGACCACAGTTTGACCCTCTTTTCGGCGCGCTTGTAATATCAAGGGGTTCACCAGCATTCAGCCTGTCGCTGATTTTCCGAACAACATCTGTCTAAACCGTGGTTAGAGGCTGGTTGCTGGCTGCTGCCTATGCCGCGTGAACTTGCCAAAGCGTATGAGCCTGCCGCCATCGAGAAGCGGTGGGCAGAGTACTGGATTGCGGAGAAGCTCTTCTCAGTCCCAACTCCTCCGCCCGGCGAGAAGCGGCCGGTGTTCACCTTGCTGTTGCCTCCTCCCAACGTGACCGGCCGGCTCCACATGGGGCACATGCTGAACCAGACGCAGATGGACATCATTGTGCGCTGGCATCGCATGCGGGGGTTCCTCACCTTGTGGCTTCCGGGTACCGATCATGCCGGGATCGCCACCCAGATGATGGTCGAGCGCCAGCTCGCGAAAGAGGGCCAGAACCGCCGCCAGATGGGGCGGGAGAAGTTCGTTGAGCGGGTGTGGGAGTGGAAGCGCGAGTATGGCGGCGCGATCCTTGCTCAGATGAGGCGGCTGGGCGTGTCCGTGGACTGGGACCGCGAGTACTTCACCATGGACGAGAACCTCTCGCGCGCGGTGCGTGAAGTGTTCGTGCGGCTCTACGAAGAAGGGCTGATCTATCGCGGGAAGTACATCGTCAATTGGTGTCCCCGGTGCGAGACGGTGATCTCGGATCTGGAAGTCAAGCATGAGGATGTTCCCGGAAAGATCTGGGAAATTCGCTATCCGGTTATCGGCACGAACGAATTCATCACCGTGGCCACCACCCGGCCGGAGACCATGCTGGGCGATACGGCCGTCGCCGTGAATGCGACGGACGAGCGTTACCGGCACCTGCATGGAAAAACAGTTCGACTGCCTCTGATGAATCGCGAGATTCCGATCATTCTGGATGAGCTGGCGAATCCAGAATTCGGCACTGGAGCGGTGAAAGTCACGCCGGCGCACGATCCTAATGATTTCGAGGCGGGACGGCGGCACAATCTGCCGCAGATCGAGGTCATGGACGAGCACGCGCGCATGAACGAGAATGCGGGGCCATATGCTGGTCTGGACCGCTTTCAGGCGCGCGAGCGCATCGTCGCCGATCTGCAGGAACAGGGATTTCTAGTCTCGACAAAGGATTACACGGTGCCGCTCGGCAAATGCGACCGCTGCGGCACTGTGGTCGAGCCGCGCATTTCCGAGCAATGGTTCGTGAAGATCAAGCCGTTGGCGGAGCCGGCGATTCGTGTGGTCGAGTCTGGCGAAGTCACGATTGTTCCCGAGAACCACAAGCAGGTTTACCTGAACTGGATGAACAATATCCGCGACTGGCCGGTTTCACGCCAGTTGTGGTGGGGACACCGCATTCCGGTGTGGCACTGCGGAGATTGCAAGGAAATCATTGTCGCGCGCGAAGCGCCGAAAAAGTGCAAGTGCGGCAGCACGAAGCTGGAGCAGGATACGGATGTGCTCGATACCTGGTTTTCGTCGGGGCTGCTCCCGTTCACGACGCTGGGCTGGCCGGAGAAGACGCGCGACCAGTCGGTCTTCTATCCGACGACGCTGCTGATCACCGCATACGAGATTCTGTTCTTCTGGGTGGCGCGCATGATCATGTTTGGCTGCCACTTCATGAAAGGGCACCAGCAGGATGCACTCATCAAGACAGAAAGCGGCTGGGGCGAGAAGAAGGATGACAGCGTGCCTTTCCGGGAAGTGTATATCCATGCTCTGGTGCGCGATGCGGAACGGCAGAAGATGTCAAAGACCAAAGGCAACGTTATCGATCCGCTCGAGATCATAGATCGATTCGGGACTGATGCCACGCGCTTCACCATGGCGGCGATGGCGGCGCCCGGCACGGACATCGCTTTCAACGAAAGCCGCACCGAAGGTTACCGCAACTTCGCCAACAAAATCTGGAACGCTGCGCGGTTCATGTTCATGAATCAGACGGCAGTCGCGAGCCGTCCATCATCAGCAGCCTTTGCGCCCCGGACTGCAGCTACAGGCGTTGCGGACTTCAACCCGACGACTCTGGAAGACCGCTGGATTCTCTCGCGCTTTAACCGGGTTACCCGTGATGTCAATGCAGAACTCAAGGACTACCGGTTCCACGAGGTGGCAAATCGCATCTATGATTTTTTCTGGACGGAGTTCTGCGATTGGTATCTGGAGCTGTTGAAGCCGCGACTGAATTCGGAACAGGCGGGCGAGGCCCAAGGTGCGATTGTCAATCTGGCCAGCTTGTTCGAAGCGGCTTTACGCCTTTTGCATCCCATCATGCCGTTCATCACGGAGGAAATCTGGCAGACCATGTATGAGGGTCATCCTCCGGCGAAATCTATGGCGCTGGTGGCTTATCCGCAGGCCAACGACCGACAGGTTGATCTGAGGGCGGAAACTGACATGGCGGTGCTGCAGGATCTGATCGTAAGCGTGCGCAATCTCAGAGCTGAGCTCCGCATTGACACTAAGATGAAGGTTCCTGTCGAGGTTTATGCACCGGATGACGCGACGCGTGACCTGATCCAGCAGAATCAGGGAGCGCTGGAGCGACTGGCGAATGTCGAGAAGTTAACGTTTGTTGACGCGTCGGTGGCGAAGAAAGGCGGTGCGCGAAGTACCGCCCGCTTCGATGTGCATGTTCCCTATGAAAGGAAGATTGATGTCCCGGCCGAGCGCGCCCGCCTGCAAAAGGAATTAGAGCGTGTGGAGAAAGAGATTGAGAGCAAGGAACGGCAACTGGGGAATGAGCAGTTCGTGTCGAAGGCCCCCGGAAAAGTTGTCGCAGACATGCGCAATCGATTAGAAGAGTTGAAGGTTCTGCAACCGAAACTCAAGCGGCAACTTGAGGACCTGGACGGCTAACGATGGACTGGAACTCGCGTCGGATCACCGCCATTATCGAGAACGCGCTGCTGGAGGACCGGGCTACGCGGGATGCGACCAGCTACGCCTGCATTGACCCTAATCAGCGGGCCGCGGCTACGATTGCGGCGCGACAGGACTGCATTCTGGGGGGAGTAGGCTGCATCGCGCGTATTCTCGATGTCTATGCCGCCCTTGATGGCGCGGTGCTGTCGCATTATGAAGTCACAACTCACCCCGAGATCTTCGATGGCATTCGTTTGCACAAAGGACAGTCCGTCGCGGTGATTCGGCACAACGCGCGTGTAATCCTGTCTTGCGAACGCGTGATCTTGAATTTCCTGCAGCGGATGAGCGGAATCGCGACGTTAACTCGAAGATACGTGGATGCCGTGTCGGGAACCAAGGCGCGGATACTCGATACCCGCAAAACTGTCCCGGGATTCCGCATCATTGACAAATACGCAGTGCGCTGCGGAGGAGGGCAAAATCACAGGCTCGACTTGTCGGATGGAGTGATCATCAAGAACAACCACATCAATCTGGCCGGCGGAATTGGAAAGGCCTTGGAGTTAGCGCACCGCAACCGCCGGGGAGAGCAGCCGATTGAAGTTGAGGTAAGGTCTCTGGCGGAACTCGATGAGGCTTTTCAGTATGGCGCGGAGGCGATCTTGCTCGATCACCTGTCGGCGGAAGATGTGAAGAAGGCCGTCGCAAGGGCGTCTACCCGCGAGCGGCGAGTGATCATCGAGTGTGCTGGCGGGATCACGCTGTCCAACGTTCGATCCTATGCGGAGAGCGGCGTGGATTTCATCTCGGTGGGAGCGTTGACTCACTCTGCCGAGGTTGTGGATTTGAGCATGCGCGTGACTCCCGCCTGAAGATTGCGTGAATTGTGCGGATTATTTCTCGCTTTGCAACTCTACTTTCGCGTTACGAACCACCTTATTGCCTTCAGGTAATGGCCGGATCGACTCATCGGCAACGTTGAGGATCCACTGGGATTTTTTGCGAGCGCAACTGGGCAGCGAGAGAACTTCTTCCACTTCGGGCGAGAGCGGCTCGGTTTCAATCACTACCCGGTTGTCGCCGGTGAAACCGGCGACATGCACGTCAAGCGAGCACTCGATTCCAAACTCCCGGCGAAAGCTGCGGCTCAGGTCGGGCTGCTGAAAAGTCCCAAGCTCGGCCAGATAGATGAGCGGGGTACGGGTTAATCCTGGGCTTTCGTACTGCCACTGTGCCAATTCGATAAGCAGGCGATGGCCGTCTGCGGACCAATCCACGATTCTCAGCGAATTGCCAGTTTCGGTGTCACTGGCTTCCTGCAGGAAAACCAGATCGAAAGTGGTCCCTTTTGTGCTGACGAACAGGCGCGAGTTGTTCACGCACACGACAGAATGGCCCTCTGGCTTGGACTGCTCACCGGCTAAATTGGCGGTCACCTGGACGTAGGCTCGACGCCTGCCGACAGGGGAAACGAAGATGTCACTGCCTACTGTGCGCGAGGTCGCTGCTTTATCTCCGCAGCTTACGTATGATGTGTCGTTCGATTGAGTGGCAGGGTTGGTTTGGGCGTACAGCGCTGGAAGAACGCTCAGCAGACACAGGATGCCTACCGTCCGCATGGCGCAATTGTAGACCACATGCTAAGAGTGGAACAGGGAAGGCGATCTCGCCGGTCCTCGATCGCGCAAAGAGCCCGTTTCTGGACCGTTTGAACGTAATGCAGTTTGGGATTAACATGCAGACCGTAACGGAGGAGCATATGACTGCATGCAAGCTAATTGTGAAGTCAGCAGTTCGAGTTGCTGTCCTCCTATGCGCCAGCATGGCATTGTGCCAGGCAACAGCGGGCGGCGGCTCAGTATTTCTCAACATCGATCATGCGTCCGTCTGCGGATCGGACCTGGATGCGATGCGCCAGGCATTCACCAGCGTAGGACTCACAACAGACTACGGCGGACCGCATGCCAGCGGTGGCACTCACATGGCTCTGCTCGGGTTTGAGGACGGATCCTACCTCGAACTGATCGCTCCCAAAGAGGCAGGAGCCACCGGAAATGGCTGGGCGAAGCTGATGGCTGGCAATGCGGGTCCCTGCGCCTGGGCAGTCGAGCCTAAAGACATCGATGCGGAAGTGGCTCGCCTGAAAACCGCAGGAATGCCGATTGAAGGTCCTACTCTAGGCAGCCGCAAGAAGCCGGACGGCATGGCCATCGAGTGGGACGTGGCCAATGTCGGAAGCGGCGCGCCGGGATCGAAATTGCCATTTCTGATTCAGGACCGCACTCCCCGCAATTGGCGCGTGGAACAGTCCAACAGCACCAAGGGAAAGGGGTTGAGCGGGCTTGAAATGGTTGTTCTGGCCGTCAATGACTTGAATACCGGGATCGCGCTATTTCGCAAGGCGTACGGCTGGGCCGAGCCGCTCACCGAAGATCATTCGGAGTTCGATGCTAAGCTGGCATATTTTCCTGGCGAGCCGGTTATTCTGGCGAGTCCTTTGGGTGGGCGTGGATGGATCGCCGACCGCTTGCAGAAGTTTGGAGAGAGCCCGGCCGCCTATCTGCTCACCACGCAGGATTTGAATGCCACGATGAAAAAGGTACATCTGTCGGGGACCAGGAACTGGTTCGGGCAACGCGTGACTTGGTTTGACGCGAAGAAACTCAATGGCACGCGGCTGGGCGTAATCGGGCAGTAATCCGAAGATCGCGGCATCTAGCGAGAAGCTGGTGGCTAGAAGCTGGGAGCTTTGCTAGTATCCGCGCAGTGGCTTCCATCAAACAAGACGCTAACCTTAAGGAGCGGCTCGTCTCCGCCGCGCCCGTAGAAGATGACTCCTCGTTCGAACTCAAGCTCCGGCCAAAGCGCCTGGGCGAGTTCATTGGACAGGACAAGGTCAAAGAAAATCTCTCGGTAGCAATTGAGGCCGCGCGCTCGCGCGGAGAGGCACTCGACCACGTGCTCCTCTACGGTCCGCCGGGTCTGGGGAAGACAACGCTGGCCACCATCATCGCCAATGAGCTTGGCGCGGCGTTCCAGCAGACCTCGGGGCCAACACTGCAGATCAAAGGCGACCTGACCGCTATCCTCACCAATGTGCGGGACAAGCAGGTGCTGTTCATTGACGAAGTTCACCGCCTGCAGCCTGCGCTGGAGGAGATCCTCTACTCGGCGCTGGAGGATTACAAACTCGACATCATTATTGGGCAGGGCCCCTCGGCGCGCACCCATACCATGGACGTGAAGCCATTCACGTTTGTCGGGGCCACAACGCGGGCAGGCTTACTGTCGGCCCCGCTGCGTTCGCGGTTCGGTATCGTGTTACGTCTCGAGTTCTATGGTGACGTGCACTTGCAAGTGATCGTGGAGCGCTCGGCCGAAATTCTGGGCGTCAAGATTGACGATGCCGGCGCGCGAGAAATTGCCAGCCGGTCGCGAGGTACGCCCCGGATTGCCAACCGGTTGTTGCGAAGGGTGCGTGATTATGCCCAGGTTCGCGGCGCCGGCAAAATAGATCTCCCCACAGCGCAAGCCGCCCTGCAGATGCTCGAAGTGGACCGCCATGGCTTTGACGAGATTGACCGCAAGCTGCTGCTGACCATTATCGAGAAGTATCAGGGAGGTCCGGTTGGCGTAAACACACTGGCGGCAGCCTTGGCCGAAGAGTCTGACGCAATCGAAGAAATTTACGAACCGTTCCTGATCCAGATAGGGTTTCTGGATCGCACACCCCGTGGCCGGATTGCCACCCAACTGGCGTACGAACACTTCGGGATCACTCCTAACCGAAGGCAGAGTTCATTGTTCTGAGAACTATAGATTTTCAACAGCGTCCGCTGTGGAAGCCCGCACCGCAGCCCCGTGACCCCAGATTTTGTATGTGATAATGGCTGGGGAGTCTTTTAGCTCGTAAGGGCATCCAACTATCATCGTGACTGATTCTAGGTTCTTCTTCCAACATTACGGGTTGACCGAGCGTGACCTGGAACGCTATCTGGCCGCGGCGCTTTCGGCCGGCGGCGATTACGCAGACCTTTATTTTGAATACCTTTCGTCGACCTCGCTTATGGTAGATGAGTCCATGGTGAAGTCCGCCTCCCAGGGAATTTCGGCGGGATGCGGAGTGCGCGTGGTTTCCGGCGAGCGCACCGGCTATGCGTACACCGATGACTTGTCTCCCGAGAGAATCCTGCATGCGGCCCGCACCGCAGCGCTGATTGCGACCGGTCCAGCCAAACAGCCGGTAGTGGGATTTCAGGAAGAACCGGCGCGCAGCCTGTATCCCGTGACTCTGCCCTCCGTGGACGCTGAGATCACGGCGAAGGTGGAACTCGTCATGCGGGCTGATGCTGCTGCCCGCGCCGCCGACCCGCGTATCAAAGAAGTTCGGGCCAGCTACGCCGACGAACTTCGCAACATCTTGGTAGTCGGCTCGGATAACACTTACGCCGAAGATTCTCAGCCCCTGGCGAGGATGAACGTCTCCTGCATTGCTAAGACCGATGGGAACTCTGCCCGCGGAAGTGCGGGGGGTGGAGGAAGGGTGGCGTTGGATTTCTTCTTCGGAGAGAAGACGCCTGAGTACTTCGCCAAGGAAGCCTCGCGGCAGGCAATTCTGCAGTTGGATGCGCGCGAAGCCCCGGCGGGAGAGATGGAAGTTGTGCTGGGGCCGGGATGGCCGGGAGTGCTGCTGCACGAGGCGGTAGGACACGGGTTGGAAGCGGACTTCAATCGCAAAAAGACGTCAGCGTTTGCCGGGCTGGTGGGCAAACGGGTAGCTAGTGAGAAATGCACGGTCGTGGATAATGGCACGATGCCTTGGCGGCGTGGATCGCTCAACGTGGACGACGAAGGCCAGCCGACGCAGAATACGGTTCTCATCGAGAACGGAATTCTGAAAAACTATCTCAGCGACAAGCTTTCCGCCCGCCTGATGGGCCTTGCCGATACCGGTAACGGTCGTCGTGAGAGCTATGAGCACATTCCCATGCCGCGCATGACGAATACCTATATGCTCGCGGGGGAGGACGCTCCCCAAGACATTATCCGGTCGGTAAAGCGCGGCATTTATGCCGTGAACTTCGGCGGCGGCCAAGTGGATATCACGAACGGCAAATTTGTATTCTCGGCGTCTGAAGCTTACCTCATTGAAGATGGCGTGATTACTGCTCCCATCAAGGGCGCTACGTTGATCGGCAACGGTCCAGACGTTCTGACGCGAGTTTCGATGGTGGGCAACGATCTACAACTCGATGAGGGAGTAGGTACCTGCGGAAAAGATGGACAGGCGGTGCCGGTCGGTGTGGGTATTCCGACCATCAAAGTGGATCGTCTGACAGTCGGTGGAACGGCGAAACGGGACACTGGCGGGTTCATGCAGTAACACGAATACCCACCACAGAGACAGAGAGAAAGGCCGGGTTTAATGACGGCTCTGTTCGCATCCGTAATTGTGGTGGCTGTGTTGTGGCTCGTATGGCGCTTTGTCGCGAGATTGTGGAGCCCGCAGCAGCCCGCAGAGCCTATCAGTCCGGATAGTTTTGTGCCGACTACCCGGAAGCGGGGCCCGTCCGGACGCTGTGCAGCGGTCGCACTGGAGGAACCAGACGATGGAGATACAGAATACTTTGCTCCCCGGCATCAGTAGACATTGAATCCGATATGCCTTCAACACAATTGGAAAATAGCCGGAAACTCGAAACTGATCTGAAATCGATCGCTCAGGACCTAGTCCAACGCGCGATGTCGAGGGGAGCCTCCTCGGCAGAATGCGTCGTCCGCGAGGGCGACGAGTTCTCCACCGTGGTCCGTCTGGGCCAGGTCGAAACCCTGAAAGAATCCGGATCCCGCGCGATCGGTGTGCGGGTATTTTTCGGCAAACGATCGGCCAGCACGTATTCCAGCGATTTTTCCCGCTCGGGCCTGGAGCGCATGCTGAAATCTGCGCTCGAACTGGCAAAAATCACCTCGGAAGATCCCACGTCCGGAATTCCGGACGCCTCCGAACTCGGCTCCATCAGCGGGGATCTCGACCTCTATTATGGCGATGTTTACTCCCTTCCCGGTGAAGAACGGATCAATTACGCGCGGGCGGCGGAGAAGAACGCGCTCGATTACGATCCTCGGATTAAAAACTCGGAGGGCGGGTCGTTTGACGCCGCAACCGGGCGGAAAGTTCTGGCTAACTCGCACGGATTTGTAGGGGAGTACCGGCGTTCCTATTGTTCTTCCGCGGCAGTGCCGATTGCGCAAGATGAAAACGGCAACATGCAGCGCGACTACTGGTTCTCGGTCGCGCGGAGTCTTCGGCGACTGGAAAGTCCGGAGCACATCGGTAAAACGGCGGCGCAGCGCACGTTGCGGCGGCTTGGAGCACGGAAGGTAAAAACGGCGGAAGTCCCGATTATTTTTGACCCGCTGGTGGCAACCTCGATTCTGGATCACATTTTTGAAGGAGTAAATGGCGACTCAGTCTACCGAGGAGCATCGTTTCTGGCGGGCAAACTGGGACAGAAAATTGCCGGGGGCAACGTCAATGTGATCGATGACGGCACCATGGCCGGAGGCTTCGGAACCAGCCCGTTCGATGGAGAAGGCGTCCCCACCCGCCGCAAGGTCGTGATCGAGAACGGTGTACTGCAATCCTACCTGTTGAATACCTATACCGCGAAAAAGCTGGGTTTGAAGACCACCGGAAACGCGTCGCGCGGACTTGCCGGTACACCGGGGATCGGGCCGGGAAATTATTTTCTGCAGGCGGGAACCAAGACACCGAAAGAAATTATTGGTGGAGTCAAAGAAGGGCTGTACGTTACCGAATTTCTCGGACATGGCGTGAACCTGGTTACCGGCGATTATTCGCGAGGCGCGTCGGGACTTTGGATTTCAGGGGGAGAACTGACGTTTCCTGTCGAGGAAATTACGGTGGCAGGAAATTTGAAACAGCTATTCTTCAACATCTCGGAGATCGGCAGCGATCTTGAATTCCGCGGGGCCATGGCCTGCCCGACCATTCGCGTGGATGGGTTGACGGTCGGAGGAGAATAGGAATCTAAAAACCCCGACCTTGCAACCTCTTCTGATCGTTGCACAGAGTACAATGCCGACATGGGCGGACTCATTCAGCCATCGCCGGTTGCCGAAGAGCGAGGCCAGTGGCGGCCGGTTCTCATCGGGGTGGTGATCGTGGTAGTTGTCGTGGGCGCCATTGTGCTCGCCGTGAAAGAAGCGCCCAAGGGCCCGAAGGTTCCTCCGTCGTACGCCTCCAATCTCAAAATTTCCAACCTCAAAATGAGTGCGGCTGAGAACTTCGTTGGCGCTACGGTGTCGTACGTGGATGGGACTGTCACCAATGCGGGGGTTAAGTCGGTAACGCATGCCACGGTTCACGTTTTATTTAAAGATGACATGGGCCAAGTGGTCGGCGACGAGACCCTGCCGATTCACGTACTGCAGACCAGTGGGCCGTATCCGGACACAGTTGATCTGAGCGCAGCGCCGCTGGCGCCGGGCCAGAGCAAGCCCTTCCGCCTGACTTTCGAGAGTATTTCCACCCAGTGGAATCATCAATACCCGGAGATGGAAGTCACAGACGTGGCCACGAGATAGCCGATTACCGACTCGCATTGCAGATTGGAAAACGAGTCTGCAATCTCAAAATCTGCAATTGCTTTTGTAAGGACACTGATCCAACTTCGCTACAATACACTGCATGTCTGACGTGAAGACCGTGCGGCTAACCGAGACGGTGAAAGCCGCGGGTTGAGCTTCCAAGCTGAGTCCGGCGGTGCTGGACGCGGTGCTTGGGAAATTAGCCCGGCAACAAGACGCGAATGTGCTGGTTGGCTTCGACTACGCCGACGACGCGGGCGTGTATCAGATCGCGCCCGATCTGGCGCTCGTTCAGACAGTCGATTTCTTCACGCCAATCGTTGATGATCCCTACACTTTCGGGCAGATTGCGGCAACGAATTCCTTGAGCGACGTCTACGCAATGGGCGGACGGCCGGTAAGTTCGCTGGCGCTAGTGTGCTATCCGGAAAAAGGCGATGTTGAAATTCTGGAACAGATTCTTGCCGGTGGGCTGTCGAAGATGGTGGAGGCGGGCTGCACCGTGATCGGGGGTCACAGTATAAGAGATGAGGAGACGAAATTCGGCTATTCGGTTACCGGATTAATTCATCCAAAAAAGATTCTGGCGAACCAAGGCGCGCAGCCTGGAGACCGGCTCCTCTTGACGAAGGCTCTGGGAACGGGCGTGATTTCCACCGCGATTAAGAAAGGCAAGGCTAAACAGGCGTGGATTGATGGGGTGGTGAAATCCATGACCACGCTTAACAAGCGGGCATCTGAGGTCATTGCGGGCGCAGCCGAGGACCGCTCGGCTCTCCGGACGTCCGGGTCTGCCTGGGCCGTGCATGCCCTGACAGATATCACCGGGTTCGGGTTGATCGGCCATTCCCGCGAAATAGCACACGCGTCAAAGGTCGGCTTGAGAATTCAGGCCAGCCGAATTCCGCTGCTCGAAGGAGCCATCGAGTGCGTACGTGCTGAGTACATTCCGGGCGGGTTGAAAGCCAATCGCGAGTTTGCCGAGTGCATGGTGGGCTACGAAGGCGCTACTAGCGAAGAGTTGAAAACCCTGCTGTTTGACCCGCAGACCGCGGGGGGATTACTGGTTTCGGTTGCAGCGAAAGATGCTGGAGGCTTGCTAAGAGCTCTAGGAGATGCCGGAACTCCGGCGGTTGAAATCGGTGAAGTTATTCCCTCTACTAAGCCCCTCATTCTAGTTACTGGCTAATTGCGCCGTTACTAAAGATACGGTCCTTTGTAACTGTTCCTTCTACTTACCTTGAAGTGCTATCCTCCCCAGGACCATCAACGGAAGTCGACGAAGGGGGCATCATGGCAGCTGGCTCGGGGGTAGCACCGGTACCGGCAAATAATGAAATTCTCGTGCAGAAGGCGCGCGTTCTGCATCTTGTGAGCGCCGGTGCAAGCTGGTTCATATGGATTGCCGGCTTATCACTGGTCAATTCCGTGATTGGAATGGCGGGCGGTAACGTGCATTTCATTGTTGGACTCGGGATCTCACAACTGGTGGATGCGGTGGCACACCAGGCTGGTTCCGCGGGGATCGTGCTCGACCTGATCATCAACGGAATCGTGGCCGGCGTGTTCGTTTTATTCTGGCAGTTTGCCCGCAAGGGCCAGCGTTGGGCATTTCTCATCGGAATGGTCCTCTACTCGGCTGATGCGGTGTTGCTGATCGCCTTTCAGGACTGGTTCAGCGTAGCTTTTCACGGCTACGCATTGTTCAGAATCTATAACGGATTCAAGGGGCTCCCTGCCCTGCGCCAGTTGGAATCGGCAGCAGCACAGTCATCGGGAGCCCCCATCGAACCTCGCTGAGCTGGCACTCTCGACGGGCGGGAACCTCGCTATAATCTCCGGTAACTTGGCGAGGAGGAATTGCGATGCAGACCCGCCGCATTGCCCGCGAAGGACTCGAACTGTCAGCCATTGGCCTCGGCTGCATGGGGATGTCGGAGTTCTACAGCGGCCGCGACGATGACGAATCGATCGCTACCATTCACCGTGCGCTGGAACTCGGAATCAACTTCCTCGATACTGCGGACGCTTACGGGCCTCATAAGAACGAGGAACTTGTAGGCAGGGCGATCCGCTCCTTCCCCCGCGATCAAATTGTTCTGGCAACCAAGTTTGGAATCGTGCGCGATCCCAGAGAGTTCTTGCGAAGGCAGTTTGCGGCGATTGGGCGTCGAGTACATTGACCTTTACTATCAGCACCGCGTAGATCCCAATACTCCGATCGAAGAAACGGTTGGAGCGATGGCGAAGCTGGTGGAGGAAGGGAAAATCCGGCACATTGGATTGTCGGAGGCGGCGCCGCAAACCCTGCGGCGGGCACAGAAGGTACATCCGATTACGGCTCTGCAAACAGAATATTCACTCTGGACCCGCGATCCCGAAAAAGAAGTGCTTCCAACCTGTCGAGAATTGAAGATTGGCTTTGTGGCATACAGCCCGTTGGGCCGAGGATTTCTCACCGGGCGGTTCAGAAAAATTGACGACCTGCCCGCGGACGACTATCGCAGGAACTCACCCCGTTTTCAGGGCGATAACTTTCAGAAGAATCTCGACCTGGTGGCTCAAGTCGAGCAAATGGCGCGTGAGAAAGAATGCACCCCGGGTCAGTTGGCGCTGGCCTGGGTTCTTGCCCAGGGGGACGACATCGTGCCCATCCCGGGAACCAAGCGCAGAAGGTATCTGGAAGAGAATATCGGCGCCCTGGACGTGCAACTGACTGGCGAAGATCTGCGCCGAATCGAAGCGGTGTTCTCCTCAGGCGCGGCATCCGGTATGCGTTACCCGGAGCACATGATGGAGACGGTAAATCGCTAATCCCCGCTCTCAGGCCTTAACTTTTCTAAAAACTCGGGCGGCCGACTGGCCGCCCTTTGATTCACAACTGAGAACTCTTCCTACGCCGGGGCTGGATGCTCGCCGCCCTTCGCGATTCCAGGTCTTCCGGGTTCCGGCTTCAGCACCTGCTGCACGCCATCATCCTTGGGTACCGGCTTGGTGGGCGGGAGCTCTTTGCCTTCCATTATCAATCTGATCTCGTTAGCATCGAGGACCTCCCGGTCCAGCAGCGCATTCGCTACCCGAGTCAAAACCTCCTTGTTCTGCGAGAGCAGCTCCTTGGCTACGGTGTAGCCGTTGTCCACCAGGCGGCGAACTTCCTGGTCAATTTTGATCGCGGTGTCTTCGCTGTAGTCGCGATGCTGCGCGATCTCGCGACCCAGGAAGATCTGCTCTTCCTTCTTGCCGAAAGTTAGGGGACCCAGGGTGCTCATGCCCCATTCGCAGACCATCTTGCGCGCCAATTCAGTGGCTCGCTCGATGTCGTTGCCGGCTCCAGTGCTCATCTGATTGAGGAACATCTCTTCTGCCAGGCGGCCACCCATGAGGATAGCTATGTTGGTGTCGAGATATTCCTTCGTGTAATTGTGTTTGTCGTCGATGGGCAGCTGCATGGTTACGCCCAACGCCATACCGCGCGGGATGATAGTGACCTTGTGCACGGGGTCGGAGTGCGGCAGCTTCATCGCGACCAGCGCGTGTCCGGCTTCGTGGAACGCAGTCACCTTCTTCTCCTCGTCGGAGAGGATCATCGACTTGCGCTCGACGCCCATCAGGACTTTGTCTTTTGCGAGCTCAAAATCGTAGTGCAAGACTGCCTTGCGATTCTGGCGGGCTGCGCTGAGAGCGGCTTCGTTGACCATATTGGCGAGATCGGCGCCGGAAAAGCCGGGCGTGCCGCGAGCCAGTACGGTCAAATCGACATCGTCGGCTAAGGGAATCTTGCGGGTATGGACTCGGAGAATTTCTTCGCGGCCGCGAACGTCAGGACGATTGACCACTACCCGGCGGTCGAAGCGGCCCGGCCTCAACAAGGCAGGGTCGAGGACGTCAGGACGGTTGGTAGCCGCCATCAGGATGACGCCTTCGTTGGACTCGAAACCGTCCATTTCCACCAGCAGCTGATTCAGGGTTTGTTCACGCTCGTCGTGACCGCCGCCAAGGCCGGCGCCTCGGTGACGCCCAACAGCGTCAATTTCGTCGATGAAAATGATGCAGGGGGCATTTTTCTTACCCTGCTCGAACAGGTCACGAACGCGGCTCGCGCCGACACCGACAAACATCTCTACGAAGTCGGAACCAGAAATCGAGAAGAACGGAACATTGGCCTCGCCAGCGACGGCGCGCGCAAGCAGGGTTTTGCCGGTCCCCGGAGGCCCGACCAGCAGCACTCCTTTAGGGATACGGCCACCGAGTTTCTGGAATTTTTGGGCTTCGCGCAGGAACTCAATGATTTCCCGCAACTCTTCCTTGGCCTCGTCCACCCCGGCCACATCTTTAAACGTGACCTTCTTCTGCTGCATTGACAGCAACCGGGCTCGGCTCTTGCCGAAGGAAAGGGCCTTGTTGCCACCAGTCTGCATCTGGCGAATCATGAAGAACCACAGAGCAGCGAGAAGAATGACAGGTGCGAGATTGAACAGCCAGCTAGGCCAACCGCCGCTGCTGACATCGCGAATATTTACGCTAACCCCCTTATCCTGAAGGGTTTTATACATGTCTGGGTAATTAGCCGGAACCGTGGTGTGGAACTGGATTTTGCCATCGCGGTACTTGCCACGAACCTCCTGCCCGTTGATCGTAACCTCGCCTACATTGCCCTGATTCACGTCGGACAGGAACTTGGTAAAGTTGATTTCCGTATCCTTCTGACCGCCGCCGCTGGTCTTGACCACCTGCCAAAGCAGGAAAGCCGAGAGCACGATCACCAGCCAGAACACCACCGTTTTAACCGTTGAATTCACTGGAACTCCTCGAAATCAAATACCGGAAAAGCCCAACACTGACTTAGATGCTGGGCGGGTACAAGTGTCGCATTTTTGGAATCTTGCACTACCTCGCGAACACTAGCGAAAGCTGACCGGGTCCGGGGTTCCCCATCATTTTACCTGTTTCTTGGGGTTTGGCACGGAAAAGTAAACGGCGCCCAGCAGAACGGGATTACGTAAGGCAGGGCACAATTCGCTGCCCACCCGTCCTAGTCACACGATAGTTCGCGGATCAGGATAGCCGGGTCACCCGGCCGCGGCCTCAGGCCAGCATGGCCTGGGAAACCGCGGACCCACACGATTTCATCGCCGCTGACAATGACCGGCCACAATTTACGTTCGGGCTCGGGCAGATGGCGATCCTGGAGAAGTTCTTTGATCTTTTTAGGCTGCTTCGTGTGGGCGGGCCAAAATCGGTCTCCCGGACGCCAGTTTCTGACCACCAGTTTGGGCGCCAACCGAGCGGAATCGAAAACATGGTCGCCGGGGTTCGAAAGGTCCACGCTCTCCACGTGAACTGCTTGCAAGATCAGTCGCACCTCCGGAACGGCCAGTTCTCCGGGAACGCTAAGTTCGTACTGATAATCCTGCAATGCGGTCTTCAGCTCATTGTCTGCGAAGAATTCCAGGTGGTCTTCTTCCCGGCGAACTCTCCATCCTTTAGGAAGCGCGATCTCCTTGCCATTGACAGACTCGGAGCAGGCGAATTCGAGGATTTCCTCGATGTGCTTGAACTCAAGACCGAGACCGATCCGATCGTCGATCGACTTTATGATTCGCCGTTGCAGTGCGAGTGGTTCGGACAAGAGCCAAAGAAGGTCGACGATCGCATTTTCGGGAGTGAGTTTCGCTTTCGGCGACTCTGCTCCTCTCGGTGGCGCCGGAATAAGCTGGACCAGTTGGGACTCTCGGGCGCTGGTCCAGTGGATGCCGGTTTCGGTCCAACCCGCAGCCTCGTTGTCCCAGTAATCTTCTTCGGCACGGGCAATGTCGGCGAGTTCGCCCAATCGCCCGGCAATGGCGGGATTGAACTCTTTCTCCAGCAGGGGAAGAAGCGTGTGCCGCACGCGGTTGCGGGTAAATTTGGAGTCCTGGTTGGTCGCATCTTCACGCCAGCCCTGGCGCACGTCGCGGAGGTAGGCTTCCAACTCGCGGCGGCGAATGTCGAGTAGGAGGCGGATAATCTGGCCGGCGCCTGCGTCACATTCGATTTCGAGGCGAGGGTGAATGGCGCGCAGGCCACGCATTCCTGTGCCGCGAATGATCCTCATCAGGACGGTTTCCGCCTGGTCGTCAAGAGTGTGGCCGGTGACGATCTTGTCAAGAGGAGGCTTGGCGCTTGAACCTTCG
>Ga0310810_10002332_pt1 | contig 20415 bp, 11 predicted proteins | sample NCmetagenome_FD_207641 | JGI IMG/M metagenome (GOLD analysis project Ga0310810, IMG submission 207641) | Soil microbial communities from experimental microcosm in Duke University, North Carolina, United States - NC | ecosystem: Engineered > Artificial ecosystem > Soil microcosm > Unclassified ...
GGTGTCCGCAGGACAGGCGAACAACTCGTCCTGCGACGAGGACGCGCCGTGCAACCCAACATAGCTCTTCATTAGCCGCTTATAGAACATGCCGCAGTCATTGGTGCCCAACGAATCCCCAGTCACATGGGGCGCAGCCGGGAACCTGTCGCCGTTGTCCGCGGCATACAGGTGGATCCCCAGGCTGATCTGCCGCAAATTGCCGAGGCAATTTGTCCGCCGGGCCGAAGCCTTGGCGGCCGACAGAGCCGGCAGTAGCATCGCCGCGAGGATGCCAATGATGGCAATCACCACCAGGAGTTCTATCAGCGTGAAACCGGTGTCTTTGTGGCAGTTTAGGTTCACCGCAGTTTAGACAGCCGAGGGCGCTGTGACTCACGCCGCGGCCCGAACGATTAACATCACTGCCACGGCGCCCGCGACGTCCGAAATGGAAACTGATGCTTATCGCCGCATCCAGTGCATGTGGTAATTGGGCCACTGACTTCTTATCAAAACCGCGACGCGTATTTAGTCGCGCCCGCTCGGTTACCGAAACGCGCCGCGAGTATCCGCTGTTCAGGTGAATTACCTTCCAATCAAGGTCAGTTCTAAGCTGCCCAGGTCGAAGCAACTAGTTATTATTCAGGGCGCGAGCGCGTCCAATTCAACGTGTCTCGGCTCCACAGCAGCCTCGCCTTCATTTAGCGGAAGAGGGCAAAGTGGTCACGCCCAACGCCGGCTTCAGGAACTTTACTCCCTTGTGCCCGAGTGGTCCACCAGTTAGCAGACGTACCGGCGGCGCTTCGCTAAAGGTTGGAATTCACACGAGTGTCCCAGATGAGCTGTTTATAGAGGATTGTCGTGCTTTTCGACCACGGCCAAATAGGCCTGACGTCTGGCGTCGGAAAATGTGAAGTAAAGATTTTTTGTGTTCTGACCGACGAATGAAACAGCGAAGCCACCGGTGTGAAGGTGCAACTCCTCGCTCACTTTGAATTCCCCCCCTCGCCCTCGAACCAACCACAGGAGCCCCTCGGGTGTGGCGCAAATGAGACGGCCGTCATTTACCTCCGCGAGAATCTCGAACTGACGCGAACATCCCAGGGCGATATCCCAAAGATGGTTGCCGGATACCAGGCGATAGCCTGCATACCCTGCTCCCCGCCCAATCCAATCGCCATTGTGCAACGCAAGCACAGGTGCACCTATGTTCTCGAGACGCTTCAATTCTTTCAGTCCCGACACTTCCCAGCAGCGATTGACCTCGTCGGCCAAATAAAACGTGCCCTTCGCGCGGTTGAACACCGGGGTATCCCAACTGGGCGTGGTTGGCACACGGTCAACACCAAGCGATTCACCTTCGCCGGACGCCGCAGCCCACGAAAGCGAGGCGCAAGCCATGGAGGAGAAGCCCTCCGCGATGGACGGCCTGAAGATCAACATGCGTGGGTCGCCCATCGAATTCGTCACTGGCCCAAGCATGGCAAGTGTCCGGGAGGGAATGGTGAGCTTCATCTGGAACCCGAGCGATTTTCCGTCTTGATAGACCTCCACTTTGTCATGGTCGTTAATCCATAAGCGATCGCCCAAAAGGCAGAGTGAAGGACTGTAATCGGTCGGGTGAACGATATTGTTGAAGTAGGCAAACCCAGCCGGATCGCTTTGTCGCGGCGCGACACGCGACAGCAGAGCAAAATCATTGATCGCCAGCTCGTGCAAGTCACCGGCGAGGGTCGCCGATTGCCCATTCTCGACCACGAACGCACCACGGTCGGAGCGACCTTGCGTGGTGCCAATGACCGAGCCCGCCTCGCCAGCCAGCAAAACGGTGCTGAGCGGGAGATTGGTCAGGCAACGAGACACCTGGCCGTCCTCATAGCAGAACAGATCCAGTTGCGCGTCGATTTCGGCTGCGCCAAACGTGCGCGGGAAGGGGCTGGACAATATCCTGATATCCAGAGGCCTTTGGGTTGCGGCCGCAAGCTCGGCGAGCCCGAGTTCCGCGGGTGGACTGCGCATCAGACTGCCCGCCGTCGGAGGCACGGCAAAGCGCGGCGGGATGGTGGGACAAAACCAGAGGCGATTGTTCCGATCCATCACGGGTGTGTGCGCCACCGGAAATAGCCGCACGATGGGAGACTTCACCGGGCTCGCCTTTGGGCGATAAACCCAGAAATCAGGGCTGCCGCCGCCAGAGGTTACCCAGATATCATAGCCCGAAGGGGTTCTGCGCACCAACCCGCTCTGCTTGGAGGGGACTACGGAGGGTCCGGCGCCAAAGTAAATCCATCCTTCGCGATCACAACCGATGACGCGTTCGAGCCATTTCATTTCGTCAGATCGATCCAACCACTCCAATGTTCCACCATCGTAGCGGGCCAAGCCCTCGAAAGGAAAGAACACCAACTGTTCACCGGCGGCAGTGCGGAAAAACTGGCAAGGCGGTGTGAAGGAGTTGCGCTCGTGTTGAAACAGCAGCTCGAGTCGCGCCTCCGAGTTCAGGCGGAATACGCCGCGCGCCGGTTTCGACTCCGCGTCCATGAACTCCAATTCCAAAAGGACGGACACGGCACCGTCCTGATGGAGGACTTGCGGGTGCCGGACCCAATGACCGGCGAAAAATTGCCAGCCGTCCCGCATCAGTTCAAAGGCGCGGGCCAAAGAGACGCCCAGTGGTCGATCACGTTCCTGCTCCAGGCGCCGCTGGAATCCCAGGGCGGCCTCGCGGAAGCTGTTAAACGAAGCGACAAGTTGTTGACGATTGGTCGCAGCTTTCAACCGCGGCTCTACGTTAGCCATGGATTCGAGCAAATAACGCGTGGCGCTCTCAACAGTTTGGAGCGATGCCAGTGGATCGCGCGGCACCTGCAACCACAGCCTGCCAGCCCGCAGTTGCTCGCTGGAGTATTCGCTGACCACCCGCAAGGCCTCACTGAACTTTGCCTGGTCCTGCTTTTCAAATGCGTTAGTCAATGCGCCGATCTCCACATCGGTTGGGTCGGTTGGACCATTCTCGCGCAGCACGATTAACTTTTCCGAGACTGCGAGGAACCTTCCGTCGTTCAGCGGCAGCACAGCCTGGAGTTCGCGTCCGACCCGATGATATCCTCTGAACAATGACTGCCTCAGGCCGCGTTCATCTTTCACGGTAATGCCGAGATGAGAGTCCGGGTCGTTGCCGGTAGAATCGTCGGGTCGCGTGACCGCGATGATCCCGGTCCCGGTTTCAACCACCCATGGCGCGAAGACTCGGTTGGACAATGTTGTCTGGAGATTGGTTGAGCTATCCAGCTTGATACCCGTGGTAAGGCCATTATTGAAAACAAAACCCCAGTCGGACCCCATGCGAAACACCCGACTGATGCCCACGTGCTCGGGGAAATCCACCCGTCGCGCAATCGAAGGCCCACACATGATAAGAGTAGTCTGCCGGTCGTTGAATTGACCTTGCAAAATGACCTGGTCTTTGGAGGAAGCGACAACGGTCCCAAACCGGCACACGAGAAACCGCCCCTCATCCGTCAGGTAGGCCTGCTTGGGGGCCGTGGGCTTGAACTTCTCAGGGTTAGCTGCGAAGGCGATGCTGAAGATGGGCTTGCGGTCTGGGGATACCGAAAGGCCGGAGATATTGGTGGGCAACCGCGTGAAGCGGTCGGGCTTGGCCAGCTGTTCGGAAACGGCGTGCACGACTTGATCACGGGCCTGGCTTTCAGTCAGGAGCTGTGCGTGGGCGGAGGTTGCCGTAGTGACTACAAGGACCGCCATCAGGGCGAGTCCGATGCGGGAGCACCACGCCCGAACAGGCGATGGAGAGCAAGGCTTTGGGACTCTTGCCTTCATTATAGATTTGTCCTCACCGTCGAACCGAGCATTCGCCATTCATCGCCTTGGAATGACTTGCCGGTTTTCAGCTCGCAAGCACGAACAACCATCCGCCGCAAGCCGCCGTCCGCGAATGGGGTGGTCAAAATTCGATTTAAGGAGGTGTCCGAGGCATACTGCAACACCCTGGCAATGTCCTCATCGTACAGCATCGGTTCCAGCTCGCCTTGCGCAGCACAACGTGCGGCGACTTGTTCGGCAACGAACCCAGCGTTCGTCCTTGTCATGACGTCCACCATGCCGGCAAGACTCGACGCCCACGCTTCGAGACGATACTTGTAACATTGTTTCTCCTGGTGTTCGACGAATTCCCACGGCAGTGCCCAGTCGCTTACTGACTCGTGAACCTGCTGGGACGCGGACAGGTGCGCGGAGCCCGGATAATTGCTGCTCGATACTGCCAGCTGTTGAGGAGTCCCCCAACTCCGCGCGGTATCCATCACCGATGCGAACCCGGGGTGATTGCCGCGCTGAGCAGGAATTTGCAGAAGCTGATCGCCCAATCGCCGCGCCTGATCGGGCTGCAGCACGTTCGTGAGTTGCAGAAGACATCTGGCGTCGAGCACCGCTCCCATCTGTTCGTGCATCCGGGCCATGGCCGAAATGATTTCATGGCCAGTGGCCTCGACCTGCGCCGCGGCGAGTCGCGTTAAGAACGGCCCGGTCCAACGCGCGATCCAGTCGCTGTCTGGCATATGGCACTCGAGCGCCGAGGGAAGCAGGATATCCGCGATGCGTTTTGCCTGATAAGGTGTCAGCGTGATGTTGGTCGCCAGTTCGGACAGCAAACTCAGTCCGATCATATTCGGCTTCTGAGTGAAGAGAAACACCATGCGGTTGGCGACGCGCTCGTTTTGCTCGCGGGACAAATGATCTCCGAGCGACCTTAGGCTGGTTACCAAATCCAGATACGTTTCGGCATGCTCGAGGTTTTCAAAAGCGGTGACGAGTGGTTCCAGCACGCGTTCCACCTCATCCGCTGTGAAACCGGCGCCGAGCAGAAACGCACGCTGTTCCAATCTCGTTGGGCCAAATCCGCGTCTCGGCCGATCGTACGTTTTCATCACACAAGCGACCGCCTCTTGAAGCGTGGCTGGATCGCAATGCGGCAAAAGTGGAGTGAGAATCGTTACGAGGGTGGGCAAATCCAACCGGCGCTGCAGCATTTGCTCGACGACGCGCCTTGCCAGGGAGGCAGCCACCTCGTCGGTCAACTGCGGCACCAACATCACCAGGAAGCTTGCTTCGTCTGAGCGCCGGTTCCAGTCCGGCTCATTAAGAAAGACTTGCCAAACTTCTTCGGCCAGTTTGGCTGCTCGCTCCGGAGTCAATCGCGCAACCAGCGTAGCAACCTGTGGCATTTGCGAGCGGCGGCGAGTCGGGTTGGCGATGTCAATCGCCTTCTGCATCCACCGATCCGTCCAAAGGTAAGCTTGTTCCTGCGGGACGCGGTCTCGAATCAGTTCCAGAGTGTCGGGAGAGACTTCGGCGATGGGTTCAGCCAACCGTTGGACGTCTTCAACGCTCAGCCGTTGCGCCAGCGGCTTGAACGGGCGAGTTAGCTCCTTGTGATACCAGGAATCGGGCTCTTGCCGCAAAACGCCCAAAAGGAGAGTCATGGCATTCGCCGCCTGTTGGGGCGTCATCACTTCCGCCAGGCCCGTCAACGGTCCGGCGCGATCCTGCATCACACCGCCCTGCCGTCTGGGCAGTTGACGATCGAGATTTGTCGTGGCTCGAGCCACTTGGCTGGGATCGAGTTCGAATTTGACCTCTTCCAATACCTTTCCCATTGCCAATGCCACCGAAGAGTTGGTTTCTGTGCCCAGCGCGGCAATCACGCGTTCGGCGAACCGTTGTGCAGGCGCTTCGGAGAACCGGGACACCAACCTTCGCAAATCACGGACACGCCGAGAACCGGTGGGATTAAGTAATCCAGTTTTGATGTTTGCTTCCATCGGATTTGGCTCCCCAAGCAACTCCGAGAGCAACAGGTTCGCCACCGGTTCGATTTGGTCGGCAGAAGCGAAGTCGACAAGCGGAACGAAAAGCCCTAGTTCAATGGAGCGTTGCTCCAAGTTAGTTTCTTGAGCGATCAGTGGGCCCAGTAACTGTAGAATCGCGGTTACTCGATTCGAGTCGTAACCGCCTATGGAAGCCGTCGCCGCCGACAACATAATCACTTCTCGAGCCGGTTTGCGCCGCAGAACTGGTTCCACAATGCGGTTCCAGAGATGGTTGCGGCCTTCACCGGTGGAGTCGAGTTGTAGAGTAGACTGAAGCAGAATCTCCATCCGTGGCAGCGCCAGCGCCGCGTTGGATGAATTCGCGAAAGCCAGTTTCATGACGCCATCGCGTATTCGAGGAGAGCTTCGGCTCAGGAGCAGAAACGCCCTTTGCTCTTCACCCGTCAGCACCGAGACCGGGCTGATGGCGGCGAAAATCTTCGAGCTCTGGCGAGCATCTTCACGGATTTTATGCCAGGCAAGGGCGGCAATAATCACGAAAGTGACCGCGGGCAAGAGACAGGTTACGACCACAAACCAGCGCTTGCGCCCGGATATCTTTCGACCAGCCAAAGCGCCTAGTATCAACAGGCTAACGCCGCCCACCAGGAGTAGGCACGCGCCAAGTTGCGTCGTCGGTTCCATTCTCCAGAATGGCCCATTGGCAGCAGGCGGGGTGCCATTCTAAAAATGCCTCTCGTCGCAAAGCATGGGGAAAACCCGTGGGCGCATCGCGCAGATGCTACATCGTTTCATTTGTCGAAGCTCGCATGCTCGCCATGACCACGCCATACTAATGGCATGAAAACAATCGTTGAACTAGACGCCTCCAACCGGATCGTCCTTTCGCGCGAATTGCGGCGGGCCGCAGGCATCCCTCGGAGGCAGAAACTCATCGTTTGGGCGACCCCAGGGCGGATCGTCTTGGAAGTGGAGGCCAACACGTCCGGGCGCGTTATTAAACGCGGGAAGCTTAGAGTTTGGACAGGTGACGTGCCCAAGACATCAATCGAGGAGGCGGTTGACCAATCACGACACTATACCCGATGACTTTTTTCTTTGCTTGCCTCCTGCGGGCAAGGCCTCAGGGGTTGGCTGCTTTGACTCTTTTTTCAATCGCGCTGAGCGACTTTTCGTTTTCTTCAGATGGAAACAGGCGAAAAGCCTCAGCGTAATGTTCCTTCGCTTTTTCGAGGTTGCCAGCTGCCAGGTAGGCTTTGGCCAGTCGTTCATGGGCTTCCGGATACTGGGGCGTCTTCAGGATCAGTTCTTCACCGATTGCTGTCGCCTTTTCAAAATCACCTAACCGCACATTGCGCTCCACATCGTACCAATCCGATTGATGGGGAGGCGGGTTGCTCTCGAGGTTTGTCGTCAGATGCTGCTCCATGCGCATGAAAATGCCGACTACGACTGCAACAAAACCGGCCAAGAGAACGAGTGAGCATTTGGCAAGTTTGCGCTGCAGGTCAGCCCAAGCCGAAATTTTTCGCAATTCAGCAAGAACTTCGTCATTGGTTATCCCCGGTGCGCTTCGTCCGTTGGAGGTTTCAGGAGCGGTCTGTGTCGACGCGGCGGATTTGGGCAAAGTTGTTTGTGGTTCCTCAACTTTTTGCGATGCCGGGAGTGACGCAGGTCGTTGGAGCATCAGCGCTGCGAGGGGAGATTTTGAAGCGGTAGCTCCAGCTGCAGCCGCTTTTCTGAGACGCGCTTCCTGGTTGCTACGCTCCGCAGGATCGACAGGATAATCTGCACTCGCGGGCCGGCTGGACTTCTCTGTGTTCGACATTTTTTTGTGCAATATTGGTTGTACTTGAAACCCGATTCTATCGGGCGTGTCGGATAAAGGGAGTTTTTTCACAGCTGCAAATAGTGGCTCAACGAATTTGACCCAAAGGTTGGCCCCGGGCAAAGTTCACCAATAAGCGATACATTGCTGTCGCGCTTTCTGCGATACCTCCCGGGCCAGGTAATTGGCGGGTTAAACGATTGCACCAAGCGCCGAAATGAATTATTAATTGATGCGTGAGTTGGACTAAAAACTTCCTGACCTTGATGGTGTTGGCCAATTGGCTTGTCTGCATCGTTCACTGTCAAGCCGAGCAGGCCTTCGCGATGGAGTCCGGAACGGCGCCCGCTTGGGTGATTTGTCATGCGACTGCTCAGCAGCCCAATGGCGAGGAATGCACCGGAATCTGCGATTGGGTGGTGACAGGCGGTTACAAGGCTTCGGATAACCGGGTGGAGTCTCCTCATTTTTCGACGCCCCTGCAAAACTTGAACTGATTGATGCGGGCCCAGCTGCCCTCGCGGAGTGGAGCACTCCTCCTCCGGAAAGCACTAACAGTTTCATTTACTTCTGCCGCACGGCACTCCCACCGCGCGCTCCTTCCTGTATCGCTTAATTGGTCCCGCTCGGGACGTTTGGTTGGCGAACCCTGTCCGGGACTCTCTGGCCGGTGCGGTGTCTGCGCACGCCGCGTTTCTCCCTTTTGTGCGTTGTTAAGTTGTTCGAGTTATGAAGAAGATTTGGGATTCGAGATGGTTGGGGTTGCCGGTTGTGATGTTGTTGGCAAGCGGTGCTGCTGGTGCCTGTAGCACAGCGGTCGGGACGAGTTCCGGCATTGCGACAAATACCTTGAGCCTGGAAGAAGCTGTTCGCATATCCCTTGAGAGCAATCCGGAATTGCGAGCCTCGGGCGCACGCGTGGAGGCAGCTGCAGGACGAGCTCACCAGGCCGGCAAGTGGACAAACCCGGAGCTGGAGCTGAAGGCAGAGGATTGGCCTGTCAGCAACGGGCATGGGTTTTCAGATGCGAAGCAGACGATCGGAATCATACAGACGCTGCCCTATCCGGGAAAGAAATCACTGGACAAAAGGATTGGTGGTGCCGGCGTCAAATTTTCTGAAGCCGAACTGGCCTTGCGGCGGACAGAAGTGGTGCGTGACGTGAAGGCGGGCTTCTACCGCGTCCTGGCCACAGAGCGATTGGTGGAAGTGTCGAGGGAGTTAGTGTCGGTGGCTGAGTCATCGGCGGCAACGGCAAGGAAGCGTGTGGATGCCGGCGCAGCGGCCTACCAGGAGCAGTTACGGGCCGAAGTCCAGTTGGAGCAGGCGCGGACGGAGTTGGCAGATTTTGAGCGGGACTTGGCCACCTTGCGGCAAGCATTTGCAACCGTGCTTGGACGGCCAGACCTGAGGGACGCGAACTTATCGGGAGCGCTGGCGGACGCACCTGATAGTACGCTGACGGAAGCCCGAGCAGAAAGCATGTTGGACCGGCATCCGAGCACCGCCGCGGCCCGCACCGAGGTAGCAAAAGCGGATCTGGAGCAACGCCGGGCACGGCTGGATCCCTACCCTGATGTTCAGGTGGGCATGTCGGGAGGTCGCATAGGGGAGACGGATCAATCAATCATCCAACTCGGGTTTGCACTGCCGTTGCCCATCCTGGACACCGGTAAGGGCAAGAAGGAGGAGGCCAAGGCAAACGTAGCTGTGGCGGAGGCGGAACTGACCCGTGTACAGCAGGCATTGCAGCGGGAATGGGCTAATGCACAGAAGCGCTACCGCACAGCCATCGAGCAAGTGGCCAGCTATCGGGACCGGCTTTTGCCAAAGGCAACGGAAGCGTTGCGACTGGTGCGAACAGGTTTCGAGGAAGGAAAGTTCGGCTTCATCGACCTACTGGACACGCAACGAACGACAGCGGAGGCGCGACTGGCCTACCAGCAAAAACTGCTGGAAATGAACATTGCGCAGGCGGAATTGGAGGCCTTGCTCCGGCCATAGACAGTCCAAACTTCAACAACTAAGCAGTGAGTGGTTATGAAAAAAAGAATAATATCAAACTTCGCTGCCCTGGTGGCACTCCTCACCGTATCGGTTTTCGCAGGGTGCTCGAAGCAGGAAGCCCGCACGGGGGATGGCGAGCACAATCACTCGAGGCACAAGCTGGCAAATACCGGACACGCAACCAACGATGAGCCAAATACCGGCGGCAGCCAACTAACGCTGAGTGGCGCCAAATGCGCCAATCACGAGGCGCCCAAAGAGTTGTGTTTCATTTGTGACCCGTCGCTGCGTGAGAAAGGACGGTTGTGGTGCAAGGAGCATGGCCGCTACGAAGACCGTTGTTTCATCTGCCATCCCGAAGCGCAGGACAAGAATCGGCCTTACTGCCAGGAGCATTCGCTCTATGAGGATGAGTGTTTTCTTTGCCATCCCGAGCTCAAGACAAAGGGAAAAGCTGCAACCGGGGCCGGAGCCACCGGCAAAACTCTTCTTTGCGCTGAGCATGGGGTGGCCGAGGGCGAGTGCGGGATTTGTCATCCCGAACTGGTTGCCTCGCTCAAACCCGGAGAGGGCTTGAAGGTGCGACTGCCCTCGGTTCGCTCGGTGGAAATAGTCGGTGTGCAGACTGCGATGGCCCAGAGAGGAAGGATTGCTGACGCAATTGATTGCGTAGCGGAGGTGGTTTTTAACCAGAATAAGCTGGCGCAAATCGCCGCGCCCGTGAGTGGAATTGTCCAGGCAGTCGAGGTGGACCTTGGCAGCAAGGTGGAAGAAAAGCAGACCGTGGCCAAGATTTGGTCGGCTGGCATAGCGGAGGCAGTGGCCAAGGCGGTGTTGTCGCACCAGACGCTGGAGCGGGAGCAAAAGCTGCGGGAGCAGCGGGTCACTTCAGAGCAGTCCTTGCAGGAAGCCGAGGCGGCACACCGATCGGCGTGGCATCAACTCCGCACCTTGGGATTTACCGAGGAACAGATTGCGGCGATGGGCAAGAAACCGGACGAGCAGGTGCTGCTTGAGGTGCGGGCGCCGTTTGTGGGAGAAATTGCCGAACGTATGGCAGTGCGCGGTGCGCTGGTGGAAGCTGGCAAGCCATTGTTCACGATCGTGGATCGTTCAACGATGTGGGCGATGCTGCAAGTGCCCGAGGTGGCGCTGGCGAAGATGCAGGTTGGACAGGAGGTGGAACTTCGCATCGACTCTATTCCGGGCCAAGTGTTCACCGGGAAGCTGACCTGGGTGGGACCGGGCGTAGATGAGCGAACACGCATGGGCCGCGCTCGTGCAGAGTTCGCTAATCCGCGCGGGTTGTTGAAGGATAAAATGTTTGCACGGGCGCGGATTGTGACACGAGCGGATCAAGCCGCACTGCTGGTGCCGGCTACGGCTGTGGAGCGGGTGGACGGCAAGCCGCTCCTCTTTGTGAGAATGGCGGATGACCTGTTTGAGGCCCGGGCAGTGGAACTGGGGGCAAGGTTCAACGGCAACCAGGAGGTGCGACTCGGTCTAAAAGCCCAGGAGGAGATCGCGGTTTCCCGGGCGTATGCCTTGAAGTCGGCGCTGCTAGCCTCGCGTCTGGGCGCCGGGTGTACAGACGACTAGAGGCGGAACCGGAGCTGAGCCCATGCTGAACTGGATCATTAGTTTCTCGCTCAAGAACCGTTTGCTCGTCTGCGTGTTGGTCGCAGCGCTGATCGTGGTCGGAGGGCGCACCTTGAGCATTCTGCCGATAGATGCGTTTCCGGATACCACGCCGGTTCAAGTCCAGATTAACACGACTGCTCCGTCGCTGAATCCGCAGGAGACGGAGGCTCAGATTACGATTCCAGTGGAGTTGGCGATCAGCGGTTTGCCCGGGCTGCAGAATGTGCGATCGCTTTCGAAATTTGGGTTGTCGCAGGTGGTGGCCACCTTTGGTGATGCGATCGATATCTACCGCGCACGCCAGCTAATCACCGAGCGGCTCCAAGCGGTGGAACTGCCGGAAAGCCTGGAACGCCCTCATTTGGGGCCCATCGCAACGGGACTGGGCGAAGTCTTCCATTATGTGGTGCGGTCGGCTGACACAAACCGGACTCTGACGGATTTGCGAACTTGGCAGGATTGGGTAGTGAAGCCGGAACTGAGGAAAGTACCAGGCGTGGCAGAGATCAACACGTGGGGAGGATATGAAAAGCAATACCATGTAGTCGTCGAAACGGACCAGCTGATTAAGTATCGGCTGACATTTGAAGACATGGTGGAAGCGCTACAAGCGAACAATCAGAATGTTGGCGGCGGACAGATCGTGCGGAGCGGAGAATCGCTGCTGGTGCACGGAGTTGGACTTACCACGAATGTAGAGGAGATCGCGAATATAGTGATCACGAGCCATGAGGGAACCCCCGTGCGCGTGCGGGACGTAGCCGAAGTGAAGGAAGACCATGAAATTCGGCGGGGAGCGGTGACCGCCGATGGTCACGGCGAAGTAGTGCTGGGGCTGGGATTCATGTTGATGGGTGAAAACAGCGCCATCGTGACGCATGCATTGAAGAAGAAGTTGTCGGAGGTGCAGAAGTTTCTGCCCTCGGATATCAAGCTGGAGGTGCTCTATGATCGGACTGACCTGGTGGACAACGTGATTCGGACGGTAGAGCACAACTTGCTGGCGGGGGCGTTGCTGGTGGTGGCGATCCTGTTCGCGTTCCTTGGAAATTTGCGGGCGGGGCTGATTGTGGCCGCGGCGATTCCACTTTCTATGCTGTTCGCAGGGAACTTCATGCTCGAGGCTGGGATCGCGGCAAGTCTCCTGAGCCTGGGAGCGATAGACTTCGGCCTAATTGTGGATGGGGCCGTAGTGATGGTGGAGAACGCAATGCGGCAACTGGCAGCCCGGCAACAGGAGTTGAGGAGGGCGCTGACAGATGCCGAGCGGGACGAGGTCTTGCGCAGCGCACCGTTGGAGGTAGTGCGGCCGGTGGCGTTCGGAGTGGGTATTATTCTCATTGTTTTCCTTCCGGTGCTGACGTTGCAAGGAGTCGAGGGAAAGATGTTCAGGCCTATGGCGTTGACTTTGATCTTTGCGCTCCTGGGTTCTCTCATTCTAGCCCTGACATTGGTTCCAGTGCTAACGGTGCTGTTTCTGCCAAAGGTAGTAAAGGAGCGCGAGCCCTGGCTCGTCCGGTTGGCGCACCGCGTGTATGAGCCCGCGCTTGGCCTGGCTTTGCGCTTCCGGAAGCTGACCCTGCTCGGAGCCGTGGTGCTATTTGCTGGCGCGGTGGTGTTGGCAATGCACATGGGGGGAGAGTTTCTGCCGAAGCTAGGCGAGGGCGCGATTGTGGGGAACAGCGTGCGCCTGGCCGGCATTTCGGTGGATGAATCTGTGGCGCAGAACAACCGAATTGAGCAAGTGCTCATGGCAGAGTTTCCTGACGAAATTGAGCACATCTGGACTCGGCTGGGAACGGCGGAGGTGGCAACCGATCCAATGGGAACCGAATTGGCGGACTTTTTCCTGGCGCTGAAGCCGCGGGAACAGTGGAAGAAAGCCCGTACACAAGATGAATTAACCGCGAAGATGCACGCGTTGTTGGTCCAGGTGCCCGGACTCAGGCCTGCGTTCACGCAACCGATTGAAATGCGGCTGAAGGAAATGATCGCCGGCGCCCGTGGAGACATCGCTATTAAAGTTTATGGAGATGACCTGGAGGAATTGCGCCGACTCGGCGGAGAAGTGCAGACGGTGTTGGCGGGAGTTCGTGGAGCAAGCGAGGCCTCGGCGGAGCAATTGACCGGCCAGACCTTTTTACAGGTCCGTGTCGATCCGCAGGCGATTGCTCGGTACGGATTGCCGACGCGGAATGTCTTGAATGTGGTGGAAGCCGTGGGATCACGACGAGTGGGTGACGTGCGCGAGGGACAGAGGCGTTTCCCCCTAATGGTGCGATTGGCAGACAGACAGCGGACAGACCCCGAGGCGCTTGCGGCAACCTTGATTCCTACAGCGGCAGGACCGGTCCTGCCCCTCAACCAGGTGGCGAAGGTGACGGAGATCGAGGGGCCTTCGACGATCAATCGAGAATGGGGAAAACGGCGAATTACAGTGCAGTGCAACGTGCGCGGGAGGGACGTGAAGAGTTTTGTGGCGGAGGCGAAAGCAAAGATTGCAGGACAAGTGAAGCTGCCGGAGGGCTACTCGATTGAATGGGGCGGGCAGTTCGAGAACATGGAACGAGCGAACCGGAAACTAATGTTCGTGGTCCCAATGGCCCTGGCGCTGATCTTCGTATTATTGTTCTTTAGCCTGAGGGGCTTCAAGGAGGTCCTTATCGTCGCATCCGGCATTCCGCTAGGGCTAGTGGGTGGCGTTGGGGCTCTGTGGTTGCGTGGAATGCCGTTCACTGTGAGCTCTGCGATCGGGTTCATTGCGCTGAGCGGCGTGGCAATCCTGAATGGCTTGGTGCTCGTGACCTTCATCAAGCAGCGCAGGGAGCTGGGAACACCCGTCGACCAGGCGGTACGCGAGGGATGCCTTGTCCGGTTACGTCCAGTGTTGATGACAGCGCTCGTAGCCGCAGTGGGGTTCATCCCGATGGCCGTGAATGTTGGTGTTGGGGGTGAGGTGCAACGGCCGCTGGCAACAGTGGTCATCGGTGGCATCTTCACAAACACATTGCTAACGCTTTTGGTGCTCCCAGCGCTTTACAGTAGCTTTCTGCCTCAAAGAAACGGAGTCCCTTAAAATGGGATCCCGTAGGTCGGAGCGACTAGTGTAACCAAGATTGCCTGCCGACGTATTTCCTTGTGCCCCTCAGAATCAAGAGCGACTTTGCACTGATGAAGCCCATCGAAGGTTGCTTTTTGATTAAGCCGGAAGACCTCTCCTGGCGGCCGTCCAACCTCATGAAAATCCCCAACGCAGACTATCTGGAACGAACCGGCAGCGAAAATCTTGCCGCGCGCCTCTGGCGGTTGCCACCTAAGAGCGCCAACACGCTGCATAAGCATGTTCGGCAAGAGGAATTCTATTTTGTGCTCGAAGGCACAGGACGAATTCGCGTGGGCAACGAGACGTTAACCGTGCCGCGCTACGGTGGCGTGCTGGTCGGACCGGACCAGTTGCGCCAGGTGTTCAACGATACCGACGCCGAGGCTCTCTGGCTCATCGTTGGGGCACCAGAGGAACTGGAGTTTCTTCAAGGTTCAAAATCCAAGATGGACCTCTCACTCATCTATCCGGTCGATCCGAAACTATTGCCGAAGGAACTCAGCAACGTGGAATGGCCTCCAAAGTAGCAGACCTGGCGGATTGACGAAGCGCATCGGCAAGCGCGAAGTGTCTTGGAGTGCGGTAGCCTCTACCGCTTTTCCGAGATCCCTACGGCACCGTACAAAGCGCGCGCTACACGATGATTTTTGCGCACTTCGAAAAGTGTCGGGGAACTGGCGCAATCCAAAACGCTGGCGGACTACGGACGCGCACCGCCAAAGACGGAGTGCCTTAGGCCGAAAAAGGGCTTGCGCTAGCAGACTGGGGCTGTATAAATAAACCTCAACGACCCCATAAGCACGCTTGGAGCGACACTGATACCGGTCGCATTGTACGAAACAGGTCTTGGGCGCAAAGATCAGCAGTTCGCGGTTGGGTTGCATTCTCGCGGTGGGTTACTAACGGCGGTCTTGAAGGCAAACATGATTACACAACAACAGCCAGGGAAATGCTGTTTGATTTTGGTGATAGAGCTGCTTTTTGCAGTCAACTGCGTATCAGTTCGAGCGGAGTCGTCGGTTGATTTCGAAAAGGAGGTGCTCCCGTTGCTACGGGACAACTGCGTCGATTGTCATGGGCCCGCCAAGCAAAAGGGGGGAATGCGCCTTGACCGCCGCAGTTCGGTGATGAAGGCCTTCACCCGGCGAGTTGTGCCCGGCAGTAGCGCCAACAGCATGGTTTACCACCGGATCATCGGCAATGAGTACGGCACCCAAATGCCTCCTACCGCCGCGCTTCGGCCAGAACAAGTGGCGATTATCAAAGGGTGGATTGATCACGGCGCCAATTGGCCCGATTCGCTGGCCAACGAAATGGAGCTGCCGCCATTGAATCCACAAGCGGTCGCGATGGTCGAAGCGCTCCGCAAAGGAGATCTAAATTCATTCATGAAGACAGCAGAAGCCGATCCGCCGCTGCTCAACGGGCGGGGACCGGAAGGCTCGACACCTTTCATGTATGCGGTTCTTTACAGCGATTGGGCGACAGCTGCAAAACTGCTGAAGTTGGGAGCCGACCCAAACAAACGAAACGATGCAAACGCGACCGCGCTGATGTGGGCCGCGCGAGATCTGAAAAAGACGCGGCTGTTGGTTGCTCACGGTGCCGACGTGAATGCAAAATCCGATGATCGACGCACGCCATTGATGATTGCGGCACGCCGTCCAGGGTCGGCGCCCATTGTGAAGTTTCTCCTAGACAAAGGAGCTAATCCCAATCCGAATACCAAACCGGTTGCCGAATCGTCTCCCTTGATCGAAGCCCTCACCGGAGGTGACGCCGCGATTGTTGAATTGCTTATCCAACGTGGCGCTGACGCCAAAGCGACCGAATTCATGGGGCTCACCATGGCCGTCACAACCGAGTGCGATCGAGGGCTCGACTTGCTGTGTGCGAGGATCACCGACAAAAACGCCTACACGGTCGCGCTGCAGAATACCGCTGTGTTTGGCAATCTTAAAGCTGTTCACCTGATGCTGGATCACGGAGCCGATGTAAATGCCGTGGACGTCTTCGGCCGCACCGCGCTCATGTACGCCGCTATTTCCGATCTGCTGCCGTTAGAGGTGGTAAAACTGCTGGTTGAGCACGGGGCGGACGTCAACGCCCAGAACAAGCACACCAAGGCGGGTGACGCCGGACTCTCAGTGCTCGACATCGCGAAACTGAACGGGGAGACGCCGATCGTGCAATTCCTAAGGGAACATGGCGCGAAGAGCGCCGGGGAGGTTTCCGTGGCGTTGAAAGCCAGACACGACAACACAGTGCGGAAAGCTGTGGAGGACAGCCTGCCGTTGTTGCAGCGCGTCGACTTCAATTTTTCAAAGAATGCCGGATGCACTTCCTGCCACAATAACAGCATGGAGGCGATGGCAGTTGGTCTGGCGCGGAACCGGGGAGTGCGCGTCGATGAAGAGACCGCGGCGACGCAGGTGCGGGTTAATTCGGAAGAACTCGCTGCCACGCGCGACAAGATGCATCAGGGATATGCGTTCCAGGTAGGCGACAATTTTACTGATTTCGTTTTGAGCTATCAGCTGTTGGGGCTTCATGCTCATAATTACCAACCCGATCTCAGCACCGATGCCGCGGTGCTGCTGATCCAATCGCGGCAGAAAGCAAACGGCGAATGGCCTTACCCCCGCGCGGATACGCGCCCGCCGATTTGCCTCGACTACATCGCGCAGACAGCGCTGTCAATGCGAGCGCTGCAACTCTATGCGCCCAAGACTCACAAGGCCGCTTGTGAAAAATCCATTCGTCTGGCCGCGTCCTGGCTGGCCAAGGCTCAATCCTTCAACAATGACGACCGAGCCTGGCGCGTGACCGGGCTGGCCTGGGCCGCGACCGACAAAGCGGCGCTTAAAAAGGCGCTCCAAGAGTTGCTGGCCACACAGCGGTCCGATGGCGGGTGGTCGGACCTGCCGTCGATGCAAAGCACAGCGTACGCGACCGGCCGTAGTCTGGTTGCGCTCCAACTCGGCGGTTTGCCTGTCTCGGACTCCGCCTGGCAACGCGGCATCAAGTTCCTGCTTGGGACTCAACAGGAAGATGGTTCCTGGCATACCAGGACGCGGGCACTTGCCTTTCAGCCCTTCTTCGATGCCGGTTTCCCGCACGGGTACGATCAGTGGATGTCGGCCGCCGGGACGAGTTGGGCGACGATGGCGTTAACGTTGGCTTTGCCTGAGCAGAACCCGCTGACCGTGCACCGCGTGAGGTAAGGGTTTTCGGAAGGCCGAGCTCGGCGAGGCCCGGAATAATTTCAGCGCCTCGCTGAGCAGTCGTTGTAGGAGACGACGTAAGGAGACTCTGATCAATCGCCGTTGGTAAAAAAATCGGATCGGTCAAAGTCTCCTTACCTCGACTCCTACAGAGGCAATGTCAACGCGATGCGCTTTACAAAATGGGCTCATCGCTGAATCATAGCCCGCATGATAATTCAGCCGTGCGAACCTGCTGACGTGCCGGTCGTCTGCGAGATTATCAACGAATCAGCCCTGGCCTACAAAGGTGTCATCCCGCCTGACCGCTGGCATGAGCCTTACATGCCCTTGGGGGAGCTGCAGTCGGAAATTTCTAAAGGCGTCCGCTTCTACGGCTGCAGCTTGGAAAATCAAATCGTTGGGGTCATGGGTATTCAGCAAGTTAAAGATGTGACACTGATCCGCCATGCGTATGTTCGGACGAAATTCCGGAGGCATGGGATCGGGCGTGCGCTGCTGGATTATTTAAGGCGGCTCGCCAGGCGGCCAATGCTAATCGGCACCTGGCAGGCGGCGCAGTGGGCGATCGAGTTTTACGAGAAAAATGGCTTTACGCTGGCCGATAACGAACAAAAGAATCGATTGTTGCGCACCTACTGGACAATTCCGGAACGTCAGATTGAGGAGTCGGTCGTTTTAGTAAGTCCGCAATGGCAACAACGTGAAAGCAGCAGCATTTCCGCATGAAAACTAGATATTGTCTTGTCCTGCTGCTCCTCCTAACGCTGGGCTATAGCCAGGCGGAGCAGACCGGTTTCCTCCATGCCAGCAACGCGCGCATTGTGGATGGCCAGGCTGGCGAACTCATTTTGCGCGGGATGGGGCTTGGCGGCTGGATGCTCCAGGAAGGTTACATGCTGGGCATCCGAAGCAACGGGACACAGCACGCCATCAAAACCCGCATTGCCGACCTGATTGGCAAAGCCGATTGCGATAAATTTTACCAGCTTTGGTTGCAAAACCATACGACCCGCGCCGATGTGGACGTGCTGGCAAAGAGCGGCTTCAACAGCGTCCGCCTGCCGATGCATTACAATCTCTTCACGCTACCCATCCAGGACGAACCCGTGCAAGGAGAGAACACGTGGCTAACGACCGGCTTTGAGCTCACCGATAATCTCCTGGCCTGGTGCAAAGCCAATCACATGTATCTGATTCTCGATTTGCATGCGGCTCCGGGCGGTCAGGGGAAAGACGCGAATATTTCTGACTATGATCCCGCTAAACCCTCACTGTGGGAAAGCGAAGCCAACCGGCAAAAGACAATCGCCCTGTGGCGCAAGCTGGCCGAGCGCTATGCCAATGAGCAATGGATCGGTGGATACGATTTGTTGAACGAGCCAAACTGGACGTTCGAAGGCAAAGACAAAAATGGGAAAGAGGATTCCTTAAATCAGCCGATCTGGAATTTGTACAAGGCCATCACTAAGGCCATACGTGAAGTTGACAAGAATCATTTGATAATCGTCGAAGGGAATGGCTGGGGAAACAATTACAATGGTTTCCCTGGAGTTTGGGATCAGAATCTGGTGTTCAGCTTTCACAAGTACTGGAGTCCGAACACGCGCGAGCAGATCGCCGGCTTCCTGGCATTGCGCGCCGAATATCATCAACCGCTCTGGCTCGGAGAAAGTGGTGAGAATGACAATCAGTGGTTTCGTGAGTGTGTCAGCCTGGTGGAGACCAACCACATCGGGTGGGCCTGGTGGCCGCACAAGAAGGTGGAATCGACTTCCTGCACGCTGACCATCAAGCGACCCGACGATTTCAGGAAGGTGCTGGATTATTGGAACAAAGGAGGAGAACGTCCGACTCGCGATACCGCCGCGAGAGGCCTGTTCCAGTTGGCGGAAAGCTGCAAAGCCAGCAACTGCCGGTTCAACAGCAACGTCGTGCACGCACTAATCCCCAGCGGTTCATCCACACCGTCCCGCCCTGGAAGTGCCTCGCTGTCAAAATTCAAAGTGCTGGCGCTGGCGGAAACCAGTGGACATCACGTCGCATTCACCGCGGCCGCCAAACCGTGGCTGACGAAGTGCGGTGAAGAAGAGGGGTTTGATGTGGATTATTTCAGCGACACCACCACTCTTACGGAAGCGTCTCTCGCTCGCTATCAGTTAGTGCTGCAATTGGATTTTGTTCCCTACGGTTGGAAGCCAGAGGCGATGGCAGCCTTCAAAACGTACATCCAGCAGGGCCGCGGCGGCTGGGTTGGCCTGCATCATGCGACCCTGTTGGGGAATTTCGATGGGTATGCGATCTGGCCCTGGTTCTCGGAGTTCATGGGCCAGGTTAAATTCAAGAATTATATTCCGGACTTCACCTCCGGGACGGTTCATGTCGAAGACGCATCGCATCCTTGCATGAAAGGGTTGCCCGAGTCGTTCCTCATCTCAAAGGAGGAATGGTACACCTATGACCAGAGCCCCCGCGCTTATGTGCACGTCCTTGCCACTGTCGACGAATCGAGCTACTCGCCTGATTCGAACATAAAAATGGGCGACCACCCGGTCATCTGGACAAATCCTCACGTGCCCGCGCGCAATATTTACATCTTTATGGGTCACGGGCCCTGGCTCTTCGAAAACCAGGCTTTCACCACCCTCTTCCGCAACGCTATCCTCTGGGCCGCGGCAAAATAAACCTTTTACAGCATGAAACTCGGACTCTATAGCATCACATACTTGGGCATTTGGTATCGAGGCGCAGCCTTGACCTTGCCTGAACTCATCAAGACCG
>Ga0310810_10002333_pt1 | contig 20412 bp, 14 predicted proteins | sample NCmetagenome_FD_207641 | JGI IMG/M metagenome (GOLD analysis project Ga0310810, IMG submission 207641) | Soil microbial communities from experimental microcosm in Duke University, North Carolina, United States - NC | ecosystem: Engineered > Artificial ecosystem > Soil microcosm > Unclassified ...
CCAGAGTGCGCCGGAATGAGTTCAGAAAAGTTCTGGGCACTGAAGTGACTCGTGAACTTGTTTTCAAAAACTGACATTTGTTAGACGTCTTCAAAGAGCGCGACGTTTGACCCCGCGCGCACTGAGCCGGCTGCGCGCTGCCTTCGGAAGAATTCCCGTGCCTTCATGCGTGTCCATCGCGATAACGCCTGGGCTGCAGACATAGCGTTCCATGATCCGTCATCACCTAAGGAGGAGAGAGTGCCTTTAGTCCGCATCGATCTACTCGAGGGAAAATCAGAACAGTACCGTGCGCAAGTCGGCGATATCCTTTACCAAACCTTGGTGGATGTTCTCAATGTTCCGGAACATGACCGATTTCAGGTAATCACGGAACACACGAAGGCGAGCCTGCCATTCGATCGAGAGTATCTCGGCATCCAGCGGTCGGACGATTGCATCGTTTTTCAGATCACATTGAATAGCGGCCGTTCCACCGAGTTGAAGCAACGCTTCTACAAAGCGCTAGCGGACCATCTCCACGAAGGAGTAAAGATTCGCAAGGAAGATGTCCTCATCAACTTTGTCGAAGTCCCGAAGGAAAATTGGTCATTTGGTAACGGCGAGGCTCAGTACGTCCCGCCTCCAAAATAGATCCAAGGTGACACCAGTTGCGGGAATTGCTGGGGAAAGAGCTCGATTCTTGGGGCAACCAGGTGAAGAAAGTCCGGTTCTTTGCCTTTTAAATTCGCTCGGATGAAGGAGTAGGAACTCAATGTCTGTAAAGCAGTCGATTGACTGGAAAAACGAATGGTTTCCAATCGATGATGCCACGTACCTGAACTTCGCGACGCACGCGGCGATCCCTCGCGTGGCGCTCAATGCCGTGCAGGCGTCTGTTGCCGCAAAGATGCGGCCGCACATCGTCGATGACCTGTCCTTTTTCTCCGTTGCCGCGAGTTTGCGTCAGACGTTGGCGGCCTTGATTGGGGCGAGCCCAGACGAAATCGCTCTGACGAGCGGCGCGGGAGCGGGACTCGCGGCGATAGCCTACGCACTCAAGTGGTCTGCGGGTGATGAGGTGATCATCGCACGGGGTGAGTTTCCGGTGCAGTACGCGACGTGGAAGCCGATGGAGGCGCGCGAAGGCATTAAGGTGCAGATCGTAGTCCCGCAAGGTCAGTTTATACAGGCGGATGACCTGATCGCGGCAATGACGCCAAGAACCCGAGTCATTTCGGCAAGTCACGTGCGATTCGACGACGGATCGATGCTCGATGTCCCCTCACTCGCCGCCGCGTGCAAAAGGAACGGGACGTTGTTGGTTCTGGACGTGAGTCAATCCTGCGGCGCCATACCCATGAACGTGCGCAGTCTGGGAGCTGACTTTATCGTCTGCGCGGGCTACAAGTATTTGCTCAGTCCCTGGGGGACAGGCTTCCTGTGGACGAGGAAGGAAAACCTGGATTCGCTACGACCAGGACCCTACAACTGGCTGTCCCAGGGAGTGGAGCGCTTCGCGCACCTCAACTTTGTGGATCCGGAACCTGCGCCAACGCTCAGCCGTTGGGATTCGGCCGAGGCGGCGACAATATTCAACTTCAACCTCACCGTTATGGAAGCGTCTGCGAAGTTTGTGCTGGATGCGAGTCCGGCGCTGATCCGTGACCACAATCGAGCCCTGATTGACTATTTCTTCGAACGACTCCCGGAGGGCTATCGGCTGGCAAGTCCGCGGCAAGCCTCTCAGCGCGGTGTTTTTGGTTGCATTGAAGTCGGCAGCCGCGGCGATACGGAACTTCTGTATGAAACGCTGCGAGAGGAGCGGTTCGTGGTTGCCCTGCGTGAGGGTAAAATCCGAGTCGCACCACATCTGCTCAATTCGACCGAAGATATCGATCGACTCCTCTTCGTCATGGAAAAGGCCCAGAAGGAGGCAAGACATCTCCCGCATTGATGAGCGATTGAAGACTCTCGGCATTGTTCTACCGGACGTCATGCCTCCGGTTGTGGACGGATATGTGCCGGCGTTTGCGCCGTTCATTCGTTCCGGCGACCAAATTCATCTGTCCGGCCGACTTGGCAAGGAGGATGGTAAGCCCCTTTGTGGGAAGGTGGGCGGGGAGATTAGCCTGGAGCAAGGCAAGGTCGCCGCACGAGAGGTGACAGTGGAATTGCTGGCTGTGCTCAAAGGCGCCGTGGGCGATCTTGATAACGTTCGACGAATCGTAAAGCTTCTCGTCATGGTTAATGGCGCGCCGAACTTCACAGAACCTCACCGCGTCGCGGATGGGGCATCTGAGCTACTTGTCCAAGTGTTCGGCGAGCGGGGCATCCACGCGCGCAGTGCCGTCAGTGTGGCGCAGGTGCCATTCGGCGCGTGCGTCGAAATTGACATGATCGCGGAACTTAGGGCAACACAGGTTGGTGGAAGTACATAGCCCACTGTCAGGGGACCCGGACGAGTTACGCAGCTACTCTAACCGCAGAGCCTCCAACGGCCCGACTTTCGCCGCTCGTCTCGCCGGCAAATAGCTCGCGACGACGGCCGTCGCCACCAGCACGACGATCGCGATGCTGAGCGACGGCAGGTCGACCGTTCCGACGCCAAAGAGCTGCGCCTGAATCAACCGCGTCGCCGCAAGCCCCGCCGGCACGCCGATGACCACGCCTATGATGGCCACGCGCACCGCCTCGCCGAGAACCATCCTCGTCACATCACCGGGCTCCGCGCCGAGCGCCGCGCGTAATCCGAACTCGCTGGTGCGCTGGCTGGTCGAATACGCCGTAACGCCGTACAGACCGAGTGCCGCGAGTACCAACGCGACGACACAGAAGAATATCGTCACCTGGACGAGCAGCACGTCCTTCGAAACGGTCTCGCGCACGCGCCCGTTCACCGGATCGACGAAGATCGGCAGCGTCCGATCGACGTCTTCGATCGCACGACGAATCGGCCCCACGAAACGCGACGGATCCCCGCGAACGTGCACCGAGAGTTTGGCATGCCCCGCGTCACCCGTATTCGGATTATTGAACGCGAGGTACATCTCGCGACGCGGTCTCCCGCGGACATCGCTGCTCTGAAAATCCCGCACGACTCCGACAATGCTGTAGGGAATGCTGTCGACCGTCACCGTACCGCCGAGTGGATCGCGAGCAGCGAAATACCGCTTCGCCATCGTCTCGTTGATCACCGTAGCGGGCGGCACTGTCTCGAGATCGCGCGGCTCGATGTCGCGGCCGCGCATCAAGCGCGCGCCAATGGCATGGAAGAAGTTCGGGCCGACGCGATCGAGTGAAACCAGCCGCTCCGAATCCGCTTGCGCGACGAAACCGGCCACATCGACGCTACGGCCGGACGCGCCCCCACTGAACAATCCGTGATCGGCGAACGCGACCGCATCCACGCCGGGAATTCGGCCGACGCGATCCACCAGGTCGCGCCTCAATCGCGCCAGGCGCACCCCGACGTACTGCGACCGCGACGTGCGCACGCGCACAGCGACAATGTGATCGCGATCCACTCCGAGGTCGCTATGCAGGAGTTGTTGCATGCTGCGCACCAGCAAGCCGCCGCCGATGAGCAGGAGCATCGACAACGCAATCTGCGTCACGACGAGCGCGCGCCCGAACGGGACGCGGCCGACTCGAGCCGCGCCCATCAGGCTGCGTCCCTGCGACCGCAGCGAGGTCGCGAGATCGACACGCGTGGCGCGGAATGCAGGCAACAGGCCGAACAACAGCACGCACCCGAGCGTCACCGCCGCCGTGAAAGCGAGCACGCGCGCATCTGGCGTCGAATCGATTGCAATCGGGCTCGCGGTGTTTGATGCGCTCACGGTCGTGAGCAGCACGCGGGCACCCCATGTCGCCGCGAACAACCCCAGCACGCTCGACACGATCGCCAGCAATGTGCCCTCGACGAGCATTTGCTGAATCAACCGCCCGCGGCCGGCGCCGAGCGCCATGCGGACCGTCATCTCGCGGCCGCGCGCAACAGTGCGCGCGAGCATCAGGCTCGAGACGTTTGCGCACACCACGAGGATGACCAAGCCGACCGCCGCCATCAGGACCCACAGCGCCTTCGCGTACTCGGCGCGCCGTTCGGAGAAGCCGCGGGCGCCGGGCACGACATGAATCGGAGTTGCCTTGAGGTTGTCCTCGAACTGCGACAGGTTTTGGCCGGAGAGACGTTCGCGAATCGCATTCGCCTCGACCGTGCCGACCTCTTGACGCGCCTGCTCAAGCGTGACGCCCGGCTTCAGCCGACCCATCATCACCACCCACGAGTAGCCGCGATCGTCGATCTTGTCCTGCCTCGGCTGGATCGCGGGGTGCATCATCATCGGCAGCCAGAAGTCGATCGGCTCGCCGACGATGTCCCCACGGAAGCCCGGCGGCGTGACGCCGACGATCGTGACCTTGACGTCGTTCACGCGCATGACGCTGCCGATCGCGGCCCTCGACCCCGAGAAGCGCGCCTGCCAATAGTCGTATGAGAGGACCGCGACGGGATCCTGCCCCGGCGTCTCGTCTTCCGCCGTCGTGAAGGTGCGGCCCGCGTACGCGGGCACGCCGAGGACGGAAAAGAAATTGCCGGTCACGAATCGGGCGTGAGGCTCCTCGGCGCTCGCATCGGTGCCGGCGCCGATCCTCACCTCGATGTTTCCGGACAGCCCATTCGCGTACATGTCGGTGAACACCGTGTTGAGCGCGCGCACGTCCTGATAGAGCGGGACCGACACGTAGTCGGTGAGCGGCAATCCGACATTGTTGTTATTCACCTGGGCGGGATCGCTCGCGATCACGAGCTGCTCGGGATGCGAGACCGGCAGCGGGCGCAACAAGAGCGCGTCGACGAGGGTGAAGATCGCCGTGTTCGCGCCGATGCCGAGCGCGAGCGTGGCGATGACCGTAAACGCGAAGGCGGGACGGCTTGTGAGCGATCGAATCGCATACCGCACGTCGCGCGCGATGGACTCCAGCCAAGCGGTTCCGCGCATATCGCGGCTCTCCTCTTTCATCTGTTCGACGCCCCCGAACTCGAGGCGCGCGCGGCGCACCGCCTCGTCATGCGACATGCCTTGCCGCTCGTACTTCTCAACCTCGCGCTCGATGTGGAAGCGGAACTCGTCGTCCAGCTCCTGCTCGACGGAGGCACGTGAGAATAATGCCCGTAAGCGATATCGGATGTCGCTCAGCACTCGAGAGAGCATGGTGTCCGCCGCTCCTTACGACATCCGTAGTACGAGCGCGACAGCGGTCGTCAGGCGCTCCCAATCCTGCGCTTCGGCCTCGAGGCGCTTGCGACCGGCGCGCGCGAGCTCGTAGTACTTTGCGCGGCGATTGTTTTCGGACGCGCCCCACGAGGCGGTGATCCATCCGCGGCGCTCGAGCCGATGCAACGCCGGGTACAGCGAGCCTTGTGGGATCTGAAGCGTTTCTCGCGAGACTTGGTGGATGCGCTCGGAAATTCCCCAGCCGTGCATCGGCTCGAGCGAGATCGCTTTGAGAATCAGGAGGTCGAGCGTGCCTTGCGGCAAGTCGAGTCGGGTGTCGCTCACGGTTCCCTTTCGCTTCTACAGGTCGGTGGAAGTATGCAGTCGCTCTTGTAGAAGCACAAGGGGTCCATTTCCATCAACAGGCTTCGGCGATGTCGTCGTGTTCGTTGAAACGCGCGATGCAAGAAGGTCCGAAGTCGCGTGAGTGGGCATCATGACTCTCGTGGTCGTAGATCTAGCCGTCCGATCACATCTCGAGCTCGAATTCCGCCACGCATCCTCGCGCGCCCTCGCGATTCTCCACGGTCAGTCGCCCGCCATGTGACTCGGCGATCTCCCTCGACAACACGAGTCCGATTCCCGTTCCGCCGGGTTTCGTGGTGAAGAATGGTACGAAGAGATTGGTAGACGCCGGGAGTCCGGGACCGTCGTCTTCGACCACCACCCGGAGCATCGCACGTTCAGTATTCCACCGCACGCGGACGCCACCGTTCAGCGGCAACGCGCCGTCCACGGCGTTCGAGACGAGATTGATCAGCATCTGGTCCAGTTGATCGCCGTCCGCATCGATGATGACGTCTGGTCCCTCCTCGACATCGACGGCCAACCTCGACTCCAGCCGCACCACGCGTTCCACCCACGTCCGCACCGACAGGGCGCTGCGTCGCGGCGGAGGCAGCGTCGCGAGCTGCGCATAGGAGCCGAGAAAGCGCGAGAGACTCGCTGAGCGATTCGCGATCACACCCAGACCGCGCAGGAGGTCGTCACGCAACTCGCCTTCCGACGGCGATCGGTCGAGCAGCTCGAACAAGCGCTCGGCAAGCGAACGAATGGGCGTGAGCGAGTTGTTGATTTCATGGCCGAGCACGCGAATGATCCGTTGCCAGGCGAGGCGCTCCTCCTCGCGCAGTGTGCGACTGACGTCGGCAAGCACTACGAACTGATGCGGCAGGCCGCCCTGACGGAACGCGCCGCGCCGCACTTCCCATCGTCCGCGGCGTGCGCCAAATGCGAGGTCCACGACGCGAGGCGTTGTTCCGCTGAGGGTCTCGGCAAGTCCGAGCTCGTCGGCGCGGCGACCGAGCAGTTGTTCGGCCGGCCGCTCGAGCAGCCGTTCCCCGGCGGCATTCACCAGGCGCAATGCGCCGGCTTCATCGAAGGCCAGGACGGTGACGTCGATCTCCGTCATAACGCGACGAAGCAACGCGGTTGCTTCGAGCGCGCCCAGCCTGCGCTCCCGCAGATCCATCATAAGGCCATTGAGCTCGAACATCGCGAGGCCGAGCGGGTCGCCTGCGTTGTTGCGCAGCGCACGGTGCGAGTAGTCCTGTTCGCGAATGGCAGCGAGCATATTCGCCAATGTTTGCAGCGGGCGCACCACGCGCTCGCGAAGACTGAAAACACACCACAGCCAAGATACCACGAGCAGTACGCTCACCGTCCATCGTGTGCTCGGTGTAGTCGGCATGGAGAACAGCAGCACGATTGCCACGATCACCGACGGCAACCCCGCGAAAAGCGCGAGCCGGGTGACCTGCCGTTCGTGCGACGCCATCGTGGCTGATCAGAGCCCGTGGCGCTGGAGCCGCCGATACAGTGCACTGCGCGACAAGCCCAGCGCATCGGCCGCCGCAGTGACGTTGCCTTCGAAGCGCGCGAGTGCCTTCGCGATCAACACGCGTTCCACGTCCTCGAGGCTCATGTCGTCGAGACGCGGGGCGCTTTCGCCGGCTGCGCGGAAGCTGAGGTCGGACACGCTCAACACACCGCCTTCCGCGAGCAGCGTCGCGCGCTCGATCGCATGGGCGAGCTCGCGCACATTGCCCGGCCACGCATACGCCAGCAGCGCGCGCATCGCGTCGGCACCAATGGCCCCGACGGACCGACGGTAGCGCGCCGCGAACTGCCGCAGAAAGTACGCGGCCAGCTCGGGAATGTCGTCTCGGCGCTCGCGCAGCGGCGGTAGATGGATCTCCACCGTATTGAGGCGGAAGAAGAGATCTTCGCGGAAGCGGCCCGCGGCGACGGCAGCGCGGAGATCGGCATTGGTCGCGGCAAGGATGCGCACGTCGACGCTACGCGTCTTGGACGATCCCACGCGCTCGAACTCGCCGGTTTGCAGCACGCGAAGCAGCTTCGCCTGCTGCGACAGGGAAAGATTCGCCACTTCGTCGAGAAAGAGCGTGCTGCCGTCGGCGAGCTCGAAGCGGCCCACACGGTCGGCCTTCGCATCGGTAAAGGCGCCCTTGTTGTGCCCGAACAGTTCACTCTCGAACACGCCGTCGGCGAGACCGCCCAGGTCCACCGTCACCATCGGCCGACCATTCCGCGGCGACGCTGCGTGAAGCCAGTGCGCGACGACGTCCTTACCCGTGCCATGCTCGCCGGTGATGAGCGCGCTCGCGTCCGAAGGACCAATGCGCTCCATCAGCCGAAGCGCCGGCTGCATGGCGGGAGACGTCGCGATGAGACGGGGCGCACCGGGCGCGCGCAGCGAGAGATTCTCGCTCTCGAGATGCTGGCCACGACGCACCGCCCGGCCGAGATCCACTTGCGTCTGCAGTACGCGAAGCAGACGCGTGTTGTCGAATGGCTTCTCGATGTAGTCTCGCGCACCGTGGCGCACCGATTCCACGGCGCTCTCGATGCTGCCCCACGCGGTCATCACGACGACGGGCAGCGTGCTGTCGATCTGCTGAAGGCTGGCGAGGAGGTCGAGCCCTTCCGCCCCGCCAGTGGTATCGCGCGCGTAGTTCATGTCCATCAGCAGCGCGTCGAAATCGCGCACCGACACCGCTGCGATCACCGCTGACGGCGACGCGGCGGTCTCGATCTGGTAGCCTTCGCTTCGCAACAGCAGCCGAAGCGCCTCGAGCACATCCGCGTCGTCATCGGCGACGAGAATCCGGCCCATCACTCGAGCCATCCATCCCTCAAGTTGATCACACGCTTGCCGCAGGTGGGGGTGATGCGACGAAACACGCAACTCCTTCCGCCCCGCCGGGAAAACTCCTTTCGACATTGCGAAGCGAAATCATCGTTCAGAGGCTCGGGTAGCTCAGTCGTATCGTAGGGCAACCATCGGTTCGGCGTACGCCACGCTGGGAGCGGGCAGGAAGCTGGCGAACGCAGTGGCCGCGCAAAGCACAATAGCACCGGCAACGAACTTCAGCGAGTCCGGTTTGAAGAGCAACGCGTCAAAGAGCGTGAGCATGAGGTGTTGGCCCCGATGCCGGGCGCCAGGGTGAGCACGATAATGGCCGCGGATCGCGATTGTGCGAGCCGCGGAGGGACCTGGTCTTCAAGGACCTGGGCTTTTCTCGATCTACGCGTGAACCGTCGCTTGCTCCTCGACGACGCGTCCGTCGAACAGATGCACCGAGCGGTCGGCGTGCTGCGCATAGCGCGGGTCGTGCGTTACCATGCAGATCGTCGCGCCGTTGCGGTGCAACTCGCGCAACAGCTCCATCACCGATTCACCGTTCACCGAGTCGAGGTTTCCTGTTGGCTCGTCGGCGAGGAGGATTGTCGGATCGCCCGCCACCGCTCTGGCCACCGCCACGCGTTGTTGCTGTCCGCCGGACAGTTGCGCGGGATAGTGCTTTACGCGGTGCGACATACCGACGCGTTCCAGCGCTGCATGCACACGTTCCTTGCGCTCGCTCGACGGCATATCGCGATACGTGAGCGGCAGCTCGACATTCTCGTACACCGTGAGATCGCCGATGAGATTGAAAGCCTGAAAGATGAAGCCGATCTGCCGATTGCGAACGCGCGCGCGCTCGGCGGAGTCGAGGCCGGCCACGGGAGTGTTGTCGAGCAGGTATTCGCCGCCTGTTGGAGTGTCCAGCAACCCGAGAAGGGAGAGCAGCGTGGTCTTGCCGCAACCCGATGGACCTTCGATGGCGACGTACTCTCCCCGCGCGATCTCGAGGTGCACGGCACTCAGAGCGTGTGTCTCCATTTCATCCGTGAGGAAGACCTTCTCGATGCCCTTGAGGCGGAGGAGCGGTGTGTCAGGCGTCGCCATGTGGTTCTCCAGTGTGGTGCTTCAGGAAGTGGTGTGATTGAATCCAACCAGTACGTGAGACAGTGCAATCCCTACTTTAGTCGCACACGATTCGCAGATTCCCAGTTCGACATGTCGGACAGGATCACACGATCCCCGAGATTCAGCCCTCGAATGATTTCAACCGTGTTCACCGAGCTGCGCCCCAATACCACCTGCACGCGCTCAGCGGTCTTCCCGCCGTCCACGACCCTGAACATTCCCACCGTGCCCGACCCGCTGCCGGTAGTGGGCCGAGCCGTGAACAGCACATTCTTCAGTCGTTCGATCTGAATGGTGCCGTCAACGCTCAGGTCAGGCACCGCGCCCGCGGGGAGCGCACCGTTCAACGCGACGTCGATCGTTACCGTGCCGGCTTGGGCAGCCGGGTCCATTCTCGATACGCGTCCGGGCACGATGCCGTTTCGTGTATCGATCGACGCGATTTGTCCGACCTGGACGTCCTTCGCCTGCGACTCGGGAATGCGCAGCACGGCTTTGAGCTGCCCGGGCTGCACCACCTTCGCGAGCGTCGTTCCCTCAGGCACCCATTGGCCAAGCTGCAATGTGAGATCCTGGAGCACGCCCGCCTCGGGTGCCCGCACCATGAGCGACTGTAGCCTGGTCTGTTGATTGAGCGCGATGGCCTTGAGTTGCTGCACCTGCGCCGCCTGCACCGCGATCTGCGAATCGATGGCCTGATTCATCAGCGCGAGCCGTTGCTGCTCGATGCGCAGGCGGGTGGTGAGCTCCTCCGCCGCGGCCTTCTTGTTGTTCATCTCGAACAGCGACACGAGCTTGAGCTTGATCAAGGAATCGGCCGCCGCGGCTTCCTGCACGGCGCTCACGTACTGCGTGTGCACGTTGGCCACTGTACCTTCCTGCGTGAGCCGTTGGCCCTGCAGGTTCGTGCGGAGATTCAGCAGGTCGATCTGCGCCTGCCGCACTTGTTGCTCCGCCTGCATCGTCTGAATCTGCAAGTCGGGATTCGAGAGTTGGAGCAGCACGCCGCCGGCCGGCACGTTCTGGCCGCTCTGCGCCACCACGCGCTCCACTCGCGCGGACGCCTGCGCGGTGATCCAGCGAATGTGCTCTGGCACGAGCGATCCCGGTCCGCGCACCTCGCGAACCATGTCCCCGCGCCGCACCGTGTCGGTGAATAACGTGCTCCCGTCAACCGACGGCAGCGCTGGCCCGAGACGCGCTAGCGCTACCGTAATGATCGTCAGCAGGAGAATGCCACCGCCGATCATCGCGTTGCGCGCCGTCTTTGCTCGTGGTGCCCGGGCGATGTCCATGTCGTATCGCTATCAGTGGCGAGAGATTGTGTGAGAGTCTTCGGGTACCCGCCAAGGCAAGCGTCGTGCCCTGCTAGTGATCCGATAAGTATCTGCAGTTCAACGAGTTACGGCCCACCTGCTCATTGCGCTTGCTCTCCCACTGTGCGATAACGCGAAAGCCCGTCCCATAACCGAACACCTACTCGGCTTAGCGAAGGGGATGACCAACGGGCTTTCCAGAGGGGCGAAGGCTTTATGGTAGTCGCAGTACTCTATGCGCAGAATTTAGTCGGTCTCTCCGCCCGCTCCTATTGGGGGCGGCCGCAGCGCGATCTTGCACGTCATCAACAGGACGGGCGCCGCGGCGAGTCGGGAGCGACTGTTCAGAAACGCGTCATCGGGCCGAAACGAGCATATGGAGCGGGCTTGAGCGTCCCGCTAGACGCGATCCGACTCGGCGCAGCCGAAGCTGCCTATGACGGTGAGTACGGCGTCGGCACGGTGAGTGCGTCCTCACCCGCCGTTCCATGAAACAACACCCATGAACCGTCGCGCGCCCTGTTCGGACTCGCGATCACAGGCGTGATGCCTCACTCCGCGCGGAGCGCAGCCGTCGGATCCATTCGCATCGCTCGGCGAGTCGGCACATAGCAAGCGACTGTCACGACGAGAGCAAGCACACCGGCAACGCCCAGAAAGACCATCGGACTGAACGCGCCGGCACCGAACGTCAAGTCCGGAACGTCGGGCGTGGCAACCAGCGACCGCACGAACAGTGACAGGCTGACCGCGCCAAACGCACCGACCGCCGCCCCCCACGCGACTGGACGCAACGTCCTTACCGCCACGAGGCGAATGATGTGGAGTGGGGTTGCGCCCATAGCGATGCGCACGCCAATCTCGCGCGTGCGTGCCGTAACGATCTGCGAGATCACCCCGTAGACGCCCACCGCGGCGAGTACGAGACCGGCGGCCGCGAGGGCGAGCGATGTTGCGGCGGGCGCCTCCGCCATCAGTCGCTGCAGCGCCATCGGGCCACCTTCCATCGTCAACACGTGCGTGCGGCTGGCGAGCGATGATGATACGGTCGTCACTGCCGTCCGAACGGCATCGATTGCGGACGCAGGTTCGCCGCGCGTGCGAACGATGAATCCGCCATATCCTCTATCGACAGCATACGGATAGTAGACCGATGGCCCATTCAGTCGCGAGAGAAATTGGCTGCGGACCTCGCCCACGATGCCAATCACGGTGTAGCTCTTCGTCGTGTCCGGTCCGACCAACGGATCGGTCGGCGGGACACTCTTGCCGATGGCATCGCCGTATGGCCACCGCAGCCGCGCCATCGACGCACTGACGACCATGACTGGCGCGTTGGTTTCGACTTCCTGCCTGGTGAAGGCGCGCCCGTGCGTGACCGGGAGACCCATCGCATCGAAGTATGTCTCGGCGACCTGATCGACGGAAATCGTCAACGGACCGCCAGACGTGGCGACGGAGCGGAGGTGCGTCCCGCCGAACGGAACTCGCTGCGTCCAGGCGACCGCGCGCACTCCAGGCAGCGTGGAGATGCGACGGATAATTTCGGAACGCCTCGCGGCCCGTTCCAGCATCGGCGCGTCATCCTGCACATCGACGACCAGCATGTGCCCGGCGTCGAACCTCGGGTCGATGTTACGTGAGAGTCGCATCCCACTCAGCAACATGCCGGCGACGGTGAGCAAAATGAGCGAGCTCGCGATCTGCGCGGAGAGTAATACGTTGCGCTTGTTCCATACGCCCGCGCCACCGGTCGATGTCGAACCTTGACGCAGCACGGCACCCGCATCCTTGCGCGAGGCACTCAGCGCCGGCCACAAACCGACGGCGAGTCCGATCACGATTGAAAGCAGCGCCGCATAAGCGGCCACTCGCCAGTCGAGGCCGACGTCGAGCGTCACCCCGATAATGCCGCCGCTAACAGAGGCGAGTGTCGCGACGATCCAGTCACGAAGCCATGTCGCGAGGCCGCGCGACGCAACGATACCAATGGCGCCTCCCACAAGTGCGAGGAGCACGCTTTCGGTGACGAGTTGTCGCGCGACACGCGCGCGGCTCGCACCGAGCGCGAGTCGCACACTCAACTCACGCTCGCGCGCCGCGTTTCGCGCCGCAAACAGATTCACGAGATTCACCGCGGCGATGCCCAGGATGAGTGTGAGGGCGATCATGAACGCGGCGCTCATCTGTTGAAAGACCTCGAACTCGCCACCAGCGTCGGTTTGAAAGAACGTCGCTCGTTTGGCGAGAAGCGGCACTGGCTTGCCCACGCTGTCCGGAATCGACCGGCTCAGCATCGCGAGTTCCGCCGTGACGCGGGCGGCCGTTGCGCCCGACGCGAGCCGGCCGATGAGTTGCCAGTGCGCACGTCCGTCGTTCCGCCAATCGGCGTCACGCATCACCGTCGGCAGGAGCGACATCGGCATCCAAAGATCAGGTGCGGCCGCAGGCAGCCCAGTGCCCGCGAAATCCGGTGCAGCGACGCCGATGATCGTGACTTCGGCGTCACCGAGACGCAATCGTTGGCCGACCACGCTCGTGTCACCTCCCAGACGGCGCATCCAAAAACCGTGGTCGACCACGACGGCGTGATCATCCGTGCTATCGAACCATCGGCCGATCGATGCACGGACGCCGAGCATCTGGGCAAAGTCCGGTGTGGTGAATCGCGTGTTGACGACGCGCGAATCGTTTGATGCATACCCCGGTAGCACGGCGGACAGCGCTTGAGGCGCCGTCAATGCGACGACCGCGCTCAGGGTACGTGCACGACTATGAATGACGTCATACGCGCTGAACGGCACCACTTCCGAGCCGAAGACCGACCGACCCTGAACGACGCGAATCACCCGGCCGGCGTCTGCGACCGGAAGCTGCTTGAACGCGATCGCATCGTAGAAGCTGAACGCGGTGGTGTTGACCGCGATGCCGAGCGCGATTGTCGCGCATACGATGAGTGAGAACACGGGCGCTCGACAAAGCTGCCGTGAGACGTATTGCGTATCCTGGGCGAGGCCCTCGAGCCAATGCCAGCCCCACGCGTCGCGCGACGCGCTGGCGATCCGCGATCGATTCCCGAATTGTCGCCGCGCCACGGCTGCAGCGTGCCGGTGCGACAGACCTGCCTTTTCGAGCTGCTCGGTGCGGAGCGCGAGGTGGAGTTCCATCTCCTCGCGTAGTTCGCGTTCGATGCGGCCCTTTCGCGTGGGATAGGTGAGTCGGAACCACAGTTCGCGTAACGTCATCGAGGCACCCCCTTCAAACGGGTTGCAGGATCAGCGCGATCGCGTGTGCAGCGCGCTGATACGACGCGATCTCTCGCTCGAGCTGTCGTTTCCCGGCAGCCGTCGCGTGGTAGTATCGCGCTCGGCGATTCTCTGGCGTGTGGCGCCACTCGCCGACGATCCACCCCTTCACGACCATACGTTGGAGCGCCGGGTAGAGCGAGCCTTCTTCGACCCGAAGCACGTCGCGCGAACGCCGCTGAATGGCGTCGGCGATCTCGAAGCCGTGCTGCTCGGCTGCGGCAGCGAGCGTCTTGAGGATGAGCATGTCGAGCGTGCCGGGCGGAATCGGCTCCCGCTCAACGCGAGCGATCGTTGGCATAGTTCATCTATGATATAACATAGATAGTCTATGTCAATACCGACATCGCATGGCGCGATCGTAGTCTCGTGCATGATCGCCGAAATGGCCGCCTACGCTGCGGCCTCGCGAGATCCCGTACTCATCGGGGAGATGGCGCGCATGGAGCGGGTGTGTTCGCCCCGTAACGGCGCGTGGCTCGTTACTCTAACCGCAGAGCTTCCAACGGCCCGACCTTCGCCGCTCGTCTCGCCGGCAGATAGCTCGCAACGATGCCCCTCGCTACCAGCACGACGATCGCGGCACTGAGCGACGGCAGGTCGACCGTTCCGACGCCAAAGAGCTGCGCCTGAATCAACCGCGTCGCCGCAAGCCCCACCGATCATCGCGTTGCGCGCTGTCTTTGCTCGTGGTGCCCTGGCGATGTCCATGTCGTATCGCTATCAGTGACGAGAGATTGTGTGAGAGTCTTCGGGTACCCGCCAAGGCAAGCGTCGTGCCCTGCTAGTGCTCCGATAAGTATCTGCAGTTCAACGAGTTACAGCCCACCTGCTCATTGCGCTTGCTCTCCCACTGTGCGATAACGCGAAAGCCCGTCCCATAACCGAACACCTACTGACTCCGGCGTCATTGCGCCATCCTTCAGAACGCGGACTGACTTCCGTTCAACCGTCCATCTCGAGGCGCAAAATCGCTTAGGCGTATATCTCAATCGTACAGTGAAAACAGGCCGTTGGTCGCATCGATCCTGATTTTCCCAAACTGTGCGACGTCGCTGCCAAGTATCCCGTCGGTGTTGATCAGGCCCGAATAGGCCGGCCCATAAACGAGGACGCTTTCCAGGTTCACTGACTGCCCCCCGACATCCAGATTCAGCTTCGGGACGACCCGTTTCGTGTTGCCGCCCGTCTTCGCGATGCCAAACACGCGGCCGCCGTACGTCGTCGCGACCATTTCCAGCTTGTCCAGGATCGAGCCGTTGAGAAGCGTGACCTGGGCACCGGTGTCGAGTGTGAACCGGAAGGTGCCGCCCGGTTTCGTCCGGACCTGGACCATTGGTTTCCCAACCCATGCCAGATTTTGAAACGCTGTTCCAATGATTCCGAGGTGCTCCGGCGGCCTGAACGTGATCGTTCGAGCCCGATAGTCCATGACGACGTCGAATTGACGGATGATGTCCCAGCCGATGATCCCGTCCACCCGGACGCCTTGCCCAGTGACTCCCTCACTGGTGGACTTGAGCCGCATCAGAGCGGCATCGATGACTATCGCCGGCGTATTCGTGAACGCGATCGGTCCGATTTCGAGCCGCCTGACAATCCCAGCCTTCACGGGTGCGGTTCCCTCGAACGTCCGAATCCTCAGCGTGTCGGCAGAGACGAACGGGATGCCCGCCTCTGAGGCTAACGTGGAGCTGAGCACCGTCATGCTCGATCCTGTGTCGAGCCAGAACTCGTAGTCCTTCCCATTTATTCTCACTTGAATCGCCGGTGTCCCCATCGGAGTTATCACCAGCGGGAGCGATGTCGCCTTGTCAGGAGCTATCGTCGTTTGCTCGTCTACGCCAGAGAAGGCGTGTCCCCATTGTTCCAGCTCGGAAGTATTGCCACGATCCGCGGCCGCCAGCGTGGAAGCCGCGGACAGATCTCGAAGGGCAGTCCATTTGTGCTCGTACAGGAGCGTGGTCGCGAGCATGATCTGCGATGCCACGGCCACATTGAGGTCCATGGACTGTCTGCTCATTGCGGCGAAAGAATCTTCAGCCTTGGCGGGATCGCCCGCCATCAACCGAGCCATCCCTTCGGCGAGACCGACCTCCTCGCGGCTTCGTGCAGCTTTTCGCAGCGCCGTTACATCGAGGCCGGCCAAGGCTTCCCAGTACTCTTCCGAATAGGCTGGGCGAAGGGTTGGCTCGCGCACTGGCACCGAGGGTCCTGGTGATACGGTACTCGGCATGCGATCCGGCTGAACGAGTTCAACGCCCCCATCACAGACTCCAGCGGTGTCGGCGCTCGACTGCGCTGCGGCTGGAACCGCAATGGCTACGATCATAACCGCAATGAACGCCGCACGGCGTAAGTCTTCATCGCATTTCATTGTCGTCTCCATTTCAGACAGTCGCCGCAACCCAGCTCTAATCCGTTGCCAACGCGATCGCGCCGGCGACTGTCGATTTCGTGCGTTTCTTCATCTATGTCGATCCAGTCAGCGAAGGGGATGACCAACGGCGCTTTCCAGGGCGGCGAAGGCCTTATGATAGCCGTACACGGCGGTGATACGGTCACTCTCCGATCTCTCGTACGTCGCTCGCGCCTCTGTGAGGTCGACGAAAGTCGTCGCCCCGAATCTGTATCGGTCCTGCACGAGCTTCAGCTCCTGCTTTGCCTTGATCGCGTTCTGCTCCTGAAGCGCCACGGTTTTTTCCGCGGTCACGAGCGTCAGATACGCCGCGGTCACGTCCGCCGTTAGCGCCAGCTCCTTCGACCTGACGCTGTAACGCGCGTCGGACCTGCTCGCCATTGCTTCCTGCAACCGTTGCTCGCGCGCAAATCCGTCGAACAAGGGAAGTGAGAGTGTCGCGCTGAAGGAGCGCGGAGCTGTGGTGAAGTCGAAAGGGAACCTTGAATTGTTGTCGCGAATCGCCTGGGCCTGAACGTCGGTGAATGCCATCGCGTTGCAAGCGGCCAACTGGTTCGAAAGGTTGAGCGCGGCGCGAACTTCCTCGGCCCTGATGCAGCTCGTGCGCGCAGCATCGAGCCGCGCCGCCGCCTGCTGAACGGGAAAGTTGGAGTTCGTGTACCCGTAGGTATAGCCGCCAACGCCCGTCGACAAAGACAGTGTCGGGGAATACTCGCCCTTCTCACGCCTCACGTTCAGCTCGGACACGTGCTCTCTCGACCGCAAGGCGAGTACGCCCGGGTTGTGGCGGCGCGCGGACTCAATCAGGTCATGGAGATTCAGCGACGTCGGAGTGACCGGAAACTGGCTCACGAGGTTGACGTTCCGCGGCTGGGGGATTCCCATTAGCTGGAAGAGACGCAGCTTCTCGATGTCAACCTCACTCCTCGCCTTCAACGCGGCCACCTGCTGGAGTCCAAGCGCAACTTCGGCACGTTGCACATCGAGCTGTGTGCCCGAGCCGACGGTCTCTCTGGCCTGCGCGAGAATCAGCTCCTGCTGCGATGCAACGACCAACGTGTCCTGAAGATCCGCGGTCGCCTCGGCCTGAAGAGACGCCAGATACTGCTGCCGCACGTTGCCGCGCAGAGTCTCGCTCGCGCCGGTGATGTCGGCTTCTACCGCATCGCGATTGGCGCGCTGCAAGCTGGGCGTAATCAGTGTCGCGCTGCTGATTCTGTAGCTCACTCCGATCTGATAGTTGGACTGGTGAACGTCGGAGCTGGCGCCAAGGCTCGCGCCGCTGAAGATTTGCTGCCCCGCCTGCTGTCTTTGCAGACTCAAGGAGGCATCTGCGCTCGGCAACAAAGCACCGTAGGCGCTGCGCACAGCGGCGCGGGCGTTGATGCGGTTGTTCTGAATCTGCTGGAGCTCAGGGTTGTTACGCCACGCGAGCTCGACTGCCTGATCGATTGTGAGCGTGGACTGGCCGGTCGAATCGCCGGGAGCGATCTGGGCGGATGCCCGCACGGCGCAAGCCATCAGACCTATGAAAAGCGGTGATCGTATCATCATATGAAATGGACGTATCGACCTCATCTCCATGCATCGCCTCCTTCTGGCCCTCGAGGAGGTCGGAGTATTCTGTGGACGAATGGATAAGGCAGTGCTTCACTTGCGTCAAATGCAACCTTTTCATCATCTTCTTGCCTGACCAGCAACTGGGAGCTGGCGCATGCCCGATGAGATTCGGACGTTCGTCGTCCTGGCCGATCGAACCCGACCTTCGACCACTGCCGTGCGGTGTTGCCGTGTTCGCGGATACAGCGCGTGAGATTGTCGTGCGCTTTCCGCAATATCATAGTGCTAACGTTGCATTTGACGCACTACACCGCCGACATTAGCCATTCCTCCATGCGAAATAGCGATCGCCGTTTCGCCATCACGCCGTTGACGTCATCGGATTGACCGGTCGCGCTGTAGAGGAGGAGTTATGAACGGTCTGCTGCAGGACTTGCGCTACGCGCTGCGAACGCTGAGGAAGAGCCCTGCGTTCGTGACGATTACGGTGCTGACATTGGCGCTGGGGATCGGAGCAAATCTCGCGATCTTTGCAGTCGTGAACGCCGTGCTGCTGCGGCCGCTGCCCTTCCGCGAACCTGACCGCATCGTGCGCGTGTTCGATGATCTGCGCGGTGCCGGAGCCAAGAACGTTGGCATGTCAGTGCCCGAACTATACGATTTGCAACGCTCCGGAGCATTCGAACAAATCAGCGTGATTATTCCTGCGAGCCAGGCCTTGTCAGGCGGCGACAGGGTGGAGCGGATTGAGTTTCTCGGTACGAGCCCGAGCTACTTCGAACTCCTCGGCGCAAAGCCCGCGCTCGGACGGACTTACACGCAGTCCGAGTGGGTGCCGGGCTGCCTCGACGGCGTCGTTATCAGCGACGGCCTCTGGAAGCGCCAATTCGGATCGGATCCACATGTCATCGGACGGGGGATTCGCATCGATGAAGACCCGTACACCGTCATCGGCGTCATGCCGCCCGGCTTTCGGCACCCCGGCAATACGCTGGCCGGCGACGTCGACATTTGGTCGGCATGCGGATTCACCGAGCATCCTTACCCCTCGCCGCCGCGGCGCAAAGCCCGGTTTGTCCTTGGAGCGTTGGGTCGCTTGAAACCGGGCTTGACGCTCGAACAAGCGCAGCGGCGACTCGATGCGCTGGCGAATTCGTTGCAGCAGACCTATGCCAGTGATTATCCCAAGCAGCAGGGCTGGTCGCTTCGCCTCGAGCGTGCCCAAACCAGCCTGACGGGCGATGTGCGACCGACGCTCGTGATCCTGCTCGCCGCCGTCAGTTTTGTCCTCCTGATCGCTTGCGTGAACATTGCAAGCTTGCTGATAGCGCGGGCATCGGCACGAATGCGCGAGTTCGCAATTCGCCAGGCGCTGGGCGCATCGCGTGGTCAGCTGGTTCAACAGGTTCTGACCGAGAGCGTGCTCATATCGCTCGCCGGCGGCGCGGCGGCCCTTGCGGTGCTCCTCATCGCACAACGATCGCTTCTGACGCTGATGCCCGCGGACGTGCCTCGCCTCGCCGAGGTACATGCGGATTGGCGAGTGGTCGCGTTCGCGCTTGTTCTTTCGCTCGCGACCGGCGTGTTGGTTGGATTGATGCCGGCCCTCCACGCATCGGCGATCGATCCCAACCGCGACTTGAGGGACGGCGGACGCACGGGCGGCGGGCAGAGCGTGCGCCAGAATCGATCGCGCGCCGCGCTGGTCGTGGTGGAGGTTGCTCTATCGGCGGTGTTGCTGATTGGCGCCGGGTTGCTGGTCCGCAGTTTCTCGGCCGCGCTGGGTCAGAATCCCGGGCTTGATCCGGATAGGCTTGTCGCGGGCCAAATCTGGGTTCCCTTTCCGACCAATCCAAACGCGGATCAATATGGGACGCCAGCGCAGCAGGCCGGGCTTGTCAGGGAACTGCTTGCCCGGATTTCACTGCTCCCCGGGATTGAGCAATCCGCGGTCGGTTCGTCGAGGGATATCCCACTCCTGGGCAATGTGAACAGTCCCCTCCCGTTTTCATTACCCGACGAAGTTTCGACGCAGGGGAATGATCATGCAGCGGAGTTTGGAGCCGTGAGCGCAGGTTATTTCGCCGTGCTCAAGACGCCGCTGAAGCAGGGCCGCGTCTTCACCGATCACGACACGGATTCTACCGAGCGGGTCGTGGTGGTCAATGACGCGTTCGTTCGCAGATTTTCACCGCAACGAGACGTAGTTGGCCGGCGGTTACGGTATGTCTGGCGATTCGGGGATGGCCTGGAAAAGGAAGCCATCATCATCGGTGTA
>Ga0310810_10002334_pt1 | contig 20406 bp, 11 predicted proteins | sample NCmetagenome_FD_207641 | JGI IMG/M metagenome (GOLD analysis project Ga0310810, IMG submission 207641) | Soil microbial communities from experimental microcosm in Duke University, North Carolina, United States - NC | ecosystem: Engineered > Artificial ecosystem > Soil microcosm > Unclassified ...
CGCTCGGCCGGACGGCGGCGGCCACGCGACGTGTGGCCGGGCTCGCCGTCCTCATCATGGTGATGCTCGGCGGCGCCTGGGTGCCGTCGTTCGTCTTTCCGACCTGGCTTCAGACAGTGACGGTGGTGATCCCGGCGCGGTGGGCGGTGGATGGTCTCGACGCCATGACATGGCGAGGCCTTGGTCTGCAGGCCGCTCTCATGCCGACCTTCGTCATGCTGCTCTTCTCCGTGGTCTTCGGCGGGCTGACGCTGTGGAGATTCCGCTGGGAAGAGGCCTGAGGCTCTCGGCCAAACAGCCGCTCAGCCGCAATCCTGTTCGGTTTCTCCGTGAATAGCGTTATCATAGGCAGCGCATCACTCGGAGAGACCTGTGCACCTGACCACCCCCACCTTCCATACCCCGCAAGCGTCAGCCGCTTCGTGCACCAGCACGACTGCCGTACGCATTGCGAAGGCGGATGGCTGGGTCGATCTGGCGCCGCCGGGTTCGTTCGGATGATGTAGGACCAATACCTTCTTCGAGATCTCGAAGGGCCATCATCCGAGCAGGGTGATGGCCCTTTTGCTTTTTGTAACGAGGAGGTTCGTCGTGTCGTTGAGTAATCGGTGGGTGAGCTTTGATTGCTTCGGGACGCTGGTCGACTGGCAGGCGTGGTTCACCGAGGTGCTCGGCCCGCTGGGAGGAGAGACCGCAGGAGCTGTGATCCGTGCCTATCACGCGCACGAGCGCGTCGTGGAGCGCGACTATCCGCATCGGTCGTACAAGGACGTGCTCGCCACTGCGCTCTCGCGCGCGATGGGGGAGCGCGGCATCAGCCTGCCGCCTCAGGACGCGCGAACGATCCTGATGCAGGCCTGGCCGTCGATGCGTCTGTTCGACGATGTGGAGGACATGCTGGCGAAGCTGCGCTCGCGAGGATATCGGCTTGCGGTGTTGACCAACTGCGACGACGACCTCTTCGCGATCACGCATCGTCTCTTCCGTGTGCCGTTCGATCTGGTGCTTACCGCCGAGCGTGTGCGGGGATACAAGCCGGAGCGATGGCACTTCCGGGGATTTGAGATGCTGACGCATGTCGTCAGGCCGCAGTGGGTGCACGTGGCCAACAGCTGGTACCACGACATCGCACCCGCACGCGCGCTCGGCGTGCGGCACGTGTGGCTCGATCGTGACCGGACCGGTGAGGATCCGGGCGCGTCGGTCCACGTGCACCACGCGATCGATGTGGCTGGTGTCGTCGAAAGTCTGGCCGGGATCGACATGCCGTTCGTCGATCACCGGTCACCGGTCGGTGCAAGTGCGTAAGGTAGAATCAGCGGGATCTTGCACAAGATCCTGATCGCCAACCGCGGGGAGATCGCGGTACGCGTCGTTCGCGCGTGCCGCGATCTCGGCCTCGGATCGGTGGCGGTGTTCTCCGAGTGCGATCGCACCGCGCGTCACGTCCGAATGGCTGACGAAGCCGTGGCCATCGGCGGGAATGCTCCTTCAGACAGTTACCTTCGCATCGACCGCATCATCGAGGCGGCTCGTTCAACCGGTGCGGACGCGGTCCACCCCGGCTATGGGTTTCTTTCCGAGAACGAGGATTTCGCGAGCGCATGTCGTGATGCGAAGCTGACCTTCATCGGGCCGACACCGGACGCGGTGGCGCGCGTGGGAAGCAAGACGACCGCGAGGACGATCGCCGCTTCCGCTGGTGTGCCGGTTGTGCCCGGAACAGAGGAGCCGTTCGGATCGGATGCTGCCGATGCCGACATCGCTCGAGCTGCGCAACACATTGGATACCCGGTGCTGATCAAAGCCGTTGCCGGTGGCGGTGGCAAAGGCATGCGGGTCGTGACCAGCGCGGCGGATCTGCCAGGCGCCGTTCGATTGGCGCGCTCGGAAGCCGGGTCGGCGTTCGGCGACTCGTCTGTCTACATCGAGCGCTGCGTGCAGCGGCCTCGTCACGTTGAGATTCAGATTCTTGCCGACCATCACGGCACGATCGTGCCGTTCGTCGAGCGAGAGTGTTCGCTCCAGCGCCGGCATCAGAAAGTGTTCGAAGAGTCGCCATCGCCTGTCGCTGACCCCGGCCTGCGCTCGCGATTGGCCGATGCCGCCGTTGCAGTGGCGCAGGCCGCTGGCTATACCAATGCCGGCACCGTCGAGTTCCTCCTCGATGGCGACGGCCACTTCTACTTTCTCGAAGTGAATGCACGCCTCCAGGTCGAGCATCCGGTTACCGAGATGGTTGCCGGCGTGGACCTCGTCCAGTGGCAGATTCGCATCGCGCAGGGTGAGCGGCTGACGCTCTCGCCGCAAGACACGCTGAGACCCAACGGACACGCGATCGAGTGTCGTGTCTACGCGGAAGATCCTGATGCTGGCTTCCTGCCATCACCGGGTCGCATTGTTGCGCTGCGGTCGCCGGAGGGTCCTGGCATTCGCAACGACGGCTGGGTCGAATCGGGTAGCGAGATCCCCATCTTCTACGACTCCCTGCTCTCGAAAGTCATCGCCTGGGGGCAGGATCGGTTACAGGCCACCGCACGTTTGAGGCGTGCGCTCGACGAATACGACATCAGGGGCGTTCGCTCGACGCTTCCGTTCTCGCGCTGGCTGCTTGCCCGGCCCGAGTTTATCGAGGCGCGGTTCCACACAAACGTCTTGGACGAGCTCTTGCAGCAGCGAGCCGGAGAACCGTTCGGCGACCTCGATCCGTCCATCGAAGAGGTCGCCGCGCTGGCCGCGTGTCTGGTTGAGGCTTCTGCCGCGACATCGGCGTCGAACGAAGTGAGAGGACGGCTGGCTCCTTCTGGCGTCGACCAACACGACACCCGCTCAGTGGAGCGGAGCTGGAAAGCTGTGGCGCGAAAAGAAGGCCTGCGCCCGTGAGGTTCGAGGTCGAAACAGGCCGCCGGCGACGTACGATCGACGTCAGGCGCAAGGCGGACGGCTGGACCGTCACGATGGACGGGCGCCCGATGCCGGTCGACTTCACGCGCGTCGCCGATCGATGGTCGATGTTGTTGGGCGGGGCAAGTTACGAAGTCGCGATCGAGCCGGGTCGGCAGGGTCGTCATGTCGTATACGTCGATGGACGGGTTGTGCCGGTCACGGTGCGCGTTCCAGGACGAGGGCGCTCTGGCTCGAACAGCGAGGGTCCGAGTGCGACGGGTCCGGTCTCGATCGTCTCGCCCATGCCTGGCCGTGTGGTGAAAGTGCTCGTGGCGCCAGGAGATGCCGTGCTGGCGCGTCAAGGTCTGGTCGTGGTCGAAGCAATGAAGATGGAAAACGAGCTGCGTGCTCCCCGTGCCGGGACGGTCGCCGATGTGCGCGTCCGCGAAGGTGCGCCGGTGGAAGCGAACGTCGTGCTCGTCGTGATCACGTGACGTACGCGCAACTCCTCTCTCACCCCGTGACGCGCACGCTGCGCACGTTCGTGCGCCGGACGGTCATCGTCTGTGCCGTGATCCTCGCTGTGGCCGTCGTCACGACCGTCTCCGCGGATCTCGGCCCGGTGCTACGTAAGCAGGCAGAAGTGCAGGGCACGCGGTTCATGGAGAGGCCGCTGCATATCGGGAGGATGCATGTCCGGCTCTGGGATGGCGCCTACATCTTCGAGGACCTGACCATCGAGGGGCTCGAGCCCGATTCGATTCCCTTCTTCACCGCCAAGCGCATCGTGCTCTCGATGCCGTGGAGCACGCTGTTCAATCGCCGCATTGTGTTCGACACGATCGAGCTCAACGACTGGCAGATGCACGTCGAGTCGCGACGTGACGGACGCCAGAGCTTTCCGAAGCTCACCCCGAAAGGACCGCGAGGCAAGAGCGCCTGGACGACGACCCTTCAGTACGTGCACGCCGGTCGCGGCACGTTCACGTATCAGGACCACAACACGCCGTGGGGCATCGTTGCTCGCAATCTCGACGTCACGGTGGCGCGTCCGGGGACTGAATATGTCGGCCAGGCCCGGTTCTCGGACGGCCTGACCAGCATCCAGGGTTACGTACCGTTCCGCACCGACATGACCTCGACCTTCAAGATCGATGGCGGTCGAGTCCTCTTCGATCGGATCAATCTCAAGACGGAAGGGACCGAGTCCGTTCTCAATGGCGATGTGAACATGTCGTACTGGCCTGAGCTGATGCTGCAGGTGAAGTCGACGATCGATCTGCCGAAGATGCGCGAGCTCTTCTTCGCAGGCGACACGTTCAGGCTCTCCGGTAAGAGCCAGTTCACCGGCACGTTCCACCTGTTCAAGGAGCCGATGCCCGACGGCACGACGAGAACCGGGCGCGAGCTCAAGGGCACGTTCCTCAGCACGACCGCCGGCGTGAACGACTTCCGGTTCAGCGATCTCACGGGCGGCGTCCGCTGGACGCCCGAGGTCCTTCGCGTCACGGAAGCGACGACGAAGATGTACGGCGGCAACGCGCGATTCAGCTACAGCATGATGCCGCTCAATGCGCCGGGCGTGACCCCGATCGCGCGGTTCGACGCCACGTACGATGGCGTCGATCTGATCGCGTTTTCGGGCGCGATGAAGATGGACGGCATCACGCTCGCTGGCCGTCTGTCCGGTCAGAACCTGCTCGAGTGGCCGATGCGTCGCTTCTCCGAACACACGGGCAAAGGCGAACTGCACATCACGCCACCCGACGGCGTGGCGTTGATGACACGTGAGATGCCGCTCGAGCGCATCCGTGCCGTCGAGCAACGCGGCCAGCCTGCGGGACCCTTCAGCCCGCTGACGCCGTTCGAACCCGTTCCAACGGGCGTCGATCTCTACTACACGTACGGCCGCGATCAGGTTGAGATCGGACCGAGCCGCTGGGCGACCGAGTCGACGCTCGTGGAGTTCGAAGGTCGTACGGCCTATGGAGGCGATTCGCAGATCCCGTTTCACGTGTCGAGCGCGGACTGGCAGGAGAGCGATCGCGTCTTCGCAGGAATACTCACTGCCTTTGGCGTGCGCACCCGCGCGATTCCGATCGGTGGATACGGCACGTTCGATGGCGTCATGACTGAGACGTTCAGGCGCCCGCGGATCGAAGGCGATTTTGCGAGTGAGTCGATGCGCGCCTTCGACGTCGTCTGGGGATCGACGAAGGGCCGTGCGGTCATTCAGAACAACTACGTCGACGTCACCGACGCCATCATCGCGTCGGGCGAATCGCGAATCCGAACGACAGGGCGGTTTTCGATCGGATATCCACGCGCTGACGGCGGCGAGGAGATCGACGCGAGCATCGAAATCGTGAAACGGCCGGTCGCTGATCTCCGCCATGCGTTCACGCTGGATGATTACGACCTCGACGGCACGCTCTCCGGCGAGTTCCACGTCAACGGGAAGTACCTCACGCCGGACGGCCTTGGCAACATGGAGATCACCGACGGTGTCGCGTACGGCGAACCGTTCGAGTCGGTCACGGCAGGAGTGCGTCTCGAGGGTAACGGCGCGCGACTCGAGAACATCCGGGCGCTCAAAGGAGGCGGTCGCGGCACCGGCGCGGCGTTCGTCGGCTGGAATGGGACCTACTCATTCAATTTCGATGCACGGTCGATACCCGTCGAGTCGCTTGCCGCCGCGAAGAAATCGCCGCGTCCGATTGCCGGCCTCCTCGACTTCACGGCGGGCGGCAGCGGAACGTTCGACTCGCCGAAATACGACGTCCGCGGAACGATGCGCGACCTCTTCGTCGCCGACGAAGGCATCGGTCAGATCGTCGGTAACCTGAGTATCGACAACGAGCTGATGACCGTCCGGCTCGAGGCCGCCTCTCCACGCCTCGCAGTGTCTGCGTCCGGCCGGATTGCGCTCACACCAGAGCTCGACTCCGAGCTCACTATCAGCGTCAGCGACACGTCGCTCGATCCGTACGTGCGCGCGTTCCAGCCGCAGTTGTCTCCCTACACGACTGCCGTCGCGAGCGGTTCCATCCGCGTAGTCGGCGAGCTTGCCAACATCGACCACCTGCTCGTTGATGCCACGGTTGAACGGCTCGACGTCCGTCTCTTCGACTACGCGCTGCGCAATGCGCGACCGATCCGCATCGCCCTGGATCGCAACGCTGTTCGCGTCACCGATATGCGCATCGTCGGGCAGGATACGCAGCTCGATGTGTCAGGCACCGTCAATCTCCGCGACTCACGGATCGCGATTCGGACGACGGGCGACGCCAACCTTGCCGTGCTGCAGGGCTTCCTTGCCGATGTGCGGAGCTCCGGCATGGCTGCGCTCTCGGCCACGCTCGAGGGGCCGCTCGAGGATCCGTCCGTCAGCGGCACGCTCGACATCACCAACGGCCGCTTGAGGCATTTCGCGTTGCCACACGCGCTCGAGAACATCAGCGGTTCATTGAAGTTCGACGCACGCGGTGTGACGCTCGACGGGCTGAGCGGCCGCCTTGCCCGTGGTGACGTGACGTTTGGCGGTCGCATCGACAAGCAGGGTTATCTGCCGGGCCAGATCGACATCAACATGATCGGCACCGGCATGCGGCTGAGGCTCACCGAAGGCATGCAATCGCTGGTGGACGCGCAGCTCTCGCTCCAGGGAACGATGCAGGCCGCGACGCTATCGGGTCGAGTCACGGTGAATGACGCCGTCTACTCGCGCCCGATCTCGTCGAATGGCGGAATACTCGATCTGGCGACCGGTGAAGCTACACCACCGACCGCACCGGCAGAGCCGACCATTCCGCTGCGCTACGACATCCGTATCACCGCGCCGCAGACGTTGCAGGTGCGTAACAGCAGCTTGCGCCTGACGGCGAGCGCCGATCTGCAACTGCAGGGCACGTATGATCGCCCGCTGCTCTTCGGTCGGGCAGAAGCGCAGCGTGGTGAGTTCCTCTTCGAAGGCCGGCGTTATGTGCTGACGCGAGGCACCGTCGAGTTCAACAACCCGACGAAGATCGAGCCCTTTTTCGATCTCGAGACCGAAACCCGCATTCGAGTACCGGGGGAGACGTATCGCGTCAATGTGCGGGCGACCGGCCCGTGGGTGCCGTCGCTGGAGTTCTCCGCCGATCCTCCGCTGCCCGAGCCAGAGCTGCTGGCGTTGCTCCTGAGCGACGTCGCTCCGGGTCAGGACGTCGAATTCCGTCAGTACCAGACCGGTGTTACTCCACAGGAGCAGCTCGTGCGCGAGCGCGCCGCCCGTGCCCTTGCGGCCCCTGTCTCGTCGGAGGTAGGTCGGGTCGTCGAGCAGACCTTCGGTGTTGACACCTTTCAGATCTCACCGTCGATCATCGATCCCAACACACAATCGTCGCGATTGGACCTGGCTGCGCGCGTAACGATTGGGAAACGCGTGTCCGACCGTGTCTATCTGACCTACTCGCGCAGCCTCTCGTCGACCACGCGTGACCAGATCATCCTGCTCGAATACGATCAAACCGATCGGTACTCATGGCTCTTGTCGCGCAACGAGGACAAGACCTACGCCATCGAGCTGAGGGTGAGGCGAACGTTCTAAATGACCTGTAATGCAAAAGGCCACATGCAACGTGCACATCGGACGTGGCTGCGTCGCGTCGTCATTTTGCACGCTGTATGTTGCCTTTTGAGTTACGCGCTTCCCGCTCACGCCCAGATCGGCCGTCAGATCGCTGAGGTCGTGGTCGAGCAGGAAGGCCGGCCGGTCACCGATCCGGTCATCACAGGGCTCATCGAAACGCGCGTCGGATCTCCTCTCGACGCAAAGGAGGTCCGCGAGACGATCTCCCACCTCATGAGCCTCAATCGATTTGACGATGTGCAGGTGACGTCAGAGGACGTCAGCGCCGGCATACGCGTGCGCTATATGTTGACTGCCCTTCACCCGGTGGACCGGATCGAGTTCGAGGGGATGCTCGGTTTGCCGGAGGAGGCGCTGCTGCGCGTGGTCGTCGATCGGTTTGGCTCATCTCCGCGCGCGGCTCGCACGCCGGAGATCATCGAAGCGTTGCGGATGGAATACCGCCGACGGGGCTACGCCAACGCCCGCGTCGACTCCCATCTGATCGAGACGCACGATCCCGATCGGGCGACGCTCGTCTTCGACATCAGTGCCGGCAAGCGGCTCACCATCGTCGATCGTCGTTTCACGCAACGTGATGCCGATGTGGAGGGCACGATCACCGAGTTGCCTGATATCAAGGCCGGGCAGCCGTACGATGACGACCTCATCGAACGTGACTTGCGAAAGTGGGAAGAGACCATGCACGCGCGCGGATATTACGAGGCGCGGGCCAGCCATGGCACTCAGATTACCGACGAAGGCGCCACCCTCTCGGTGACCCTGACGCGTGGACCGCACGTGACGGTCAAGTTCATGGGCGATCCCCTTCCTGAAAACGAACGCGAGCGGCTCGTGCCGATTCGAACGGAAGGCTCGGCGGATCAGGATCTGCTGGAGGATTCCAGTCGCGCGATCGAGTCGTACCTCTACACGCGCGGGTATCGTGACGCCACGGCGCTCTACACGACCGAAGAGCAGACAGGCGAGCTCGTCATCACCTTTCAAGTCAATCGCGGCCCGCGGTACCTCGTTCGCAACGTGGTGGTCACCGGTAACGACGCCGTCGAAGAGGAAGAGTTGCTGCCCTTCATCAGGTTGAAATCGGGAGAACCATTTGTCAGAGCCACGGTGGCGACTGGCATCGGAGCCATTGAGCGCCTGTATCGAACGCGTGGATTCACCCGCGTGCAGGTCAAGTCAGGCGAGAGCGTGCTCGTGCCCGAGAGCCCATCTGACCCCGATCGTCCGACTGACGTGCAGGTCACGATCGTCGAGGGGCCGCGAACGCTGATTGGCGCCGTGCGCTTCGAGGGCAACATGGCCATCGACGAGCCGACGCTGCGTGGGCTGGCGATGGTGTCGACCGGCCAGGCGTACTCGGAATCCGAGATGCTCGCCGGGCGTGAGCGGCTCGATCTCGAGTATCGCAATCGTGGCTACGAGGGCATCGTCGTGACGTCGGAATCGATGTTCGCCGACGACGATGCGCGCGCCGATGTCGTGTTCAAGCTCAATGAAGGCCCGCAGGTGATGGTGGACCACATCATCATCATTGGGAATCGACGCATCAGCACGCGAACCATTGAACGCGAGCTCCTGCTCCGCGAAGGAGAGCCGCTCGGCTACTCCGCGCTCGTCGAGAGCCGCCAGCGGCTGTTTGCGCTCGGCCTCTTCCGGCGCGCGCAGATCGAGCCGCTCGGCCACGGTGGTGAGCCGCGCCGCGATGTGCTCATCGAGGTGGAGGAGACGCCGCCGACTGAACTCGGTTACGGCGGCGGTCTCGAGGGCGGATCGCTGCTGCGCACAGGCGAGAACGGTTTGGCAGAGGAACGCTTCGAGGTCGCGCCGCGAGGGTTTTTCCAGATCGGCCGCCGCAACCTCTGGGGCAAGAATCGGCGCATCGACCTCTTTACGCGTCTCGCGATCAGGCCGCGCGATCCGCCGGCGGTGCAAGCGACACCGGATCCTTTTCAGAATGAGTCGTCGCGGTTCTACGAGTACCGCGTGCTCGGTCAGTTCCGCGAGCCGAAGGTGTTCGACACGAAGGCCGATCTCGTGGTGACCGGCCTTCAGGAACAGGCGCGGCGATCGAGTTTCAACTTCGAGCGGAAAGAGGCGCGCGTCGAAGCGGGCTTCCGGCTGTCGCGGGTCTACACGGCGATTGGTCTCTATTCGTTTCAGCGCACGCGCCTGTTCGATGAGCGCTTCACGCCCGATGCGCCGCCTCCACTGATCGACCGTTTGTTTCCCGAGGTGCGCCTGTCGAAGGTGTCGGCGTCGCTCGTTCGCGACAAGCGGGACGATCAGCTCGATCCATCGACTGGAACGATGATGGTGATGGACGGCGAGATCGCAGCGCGTGCGATCGGCTCCGAGGTCGGCTTCGTGCAGACCTATATGCAGGGCTTCTACTATCACCGCTTGCCGGCAGAGCGCCGCATTGTGCTCGCGCTCGGAGCCCGGCTCGGTCTTGCTCACGGCTTTGCCCGCGAGCTCGATGGTCAGCTTGTCCAGGATCTGCCAGCGAGCGAACGCTTCTTCGCTGGCGGCGACACCACCGTTCGAGGCTTCACACTCGATCGTCTCGGCGACGAGGAGACGATCACGCCGGCCGGGTTCCCGACCGGCGGCAACGGCGTGATCGTCCTCAACAGCGAGCTGCGCATCGCCGTGCTGGGGCCGTTGACGGCGACAGGCTTCGTCGATGCTGGCAATGTGTTCCTCCAGGCGAGCGATCTCGACTTCACGAGCCTCCGCCCGAGCGCCGGCTTTGGCGTGATGTTCCGGTCGCCCGTTGGGCCGATCAGGGTGGACCTCGGATTTAATCTCGACCCGCGCGAGCTGCATCCCGGCGTCCAGGAGCGAAGCCGGGTGCTTCACATTCTTCTGGGACAGCCTTTCTAGTGATGCGGCTTCGACGCGCGGCGTTCCTGTGCCTTGCGCTTGGCCTGGTGAGCGGCGGGGCCGCCCTTAGCGCACAGCAGTTGATCGATCGCGTTCTTGCCAGAGTGGGGACGAACCCGGTCACGATGACCGACGTTCGAATCGCCGTCGAACTCGGTCTCGTCGACGTATCGGGGGAGAACCAGCAGGCCGCTGCTCTCGATCGCACGATCGATCGCCAGCTTCAATTGAACGAGGTCGCGCGATTTACGCCGCCTGAGCCTCCTCCTGCGGCGGTCGCCGAAGAAGTGGCGGCGATGAAGATGCGGGCCGGTACCGGATTGAGCGCGCTGATCACGGCGACCGGACTCGACGAGGCGCGGCTTCAGCAGCTGGCACGCGAGACCCTTCGCATCCGCGCGTACGTCGCGCAACGCTTCGGCACGACCGTGCAGGCGACGGAAGACGAGGCGCGGAAGTACTACGAAGAGCATCCCGCGGAATTCACGCGCGATGGTGTGCGGATGCCGTTCGAGGGGGCCGAGACACTGGCGCGGCAGCGAGCGTCAGCGGAACGAGTGCGCGTGACGATCGATCAGTGGGTTCGCGACCTGCGAATGAGGGCTGAAGTGGTGATCGTTGGAAGCACCAATCAACGATGAATTGTACGCACTAGGCTCCACCGCCCATCGCGACACGAATCACTTCGATGGAATTGAAGCCCGCGTGACTGACCATCGGCGCAACGCTGCTGCGCCGCTGCAGGTAGAGGATCGCCCAGAACGCACCGAGCGCACCGGTCGCGATCGCGGCGTCCCATCCCTGGAGCGCATGTCCAAGACCGAACGCAGTACTCAGGACGATGACGCCGACTGTCGCGCCACCGAGGTGGCGCTCGAATCGCAAGAGAAGAAACGCGCGCTGAAGTTCCTCACGAATGCCACCAGCCACGATCGCGACGATGGCGAAGAGCGCGGTTCCGCCGGCGCCTCCAGTCGCGAGCGCCTCCAGCGGGTTCTCCGGAACGTTGTGGAGTTGGGGAGCCAGCGTGCGGATGATGCCCATCAGGAACGCGACCATGAACACGGCGACTGGCACGAGCATCAGGCCGACGACGATCTCGCCCATCAATGGCGCGCGACCCCGCCACAGCAGCCACGGGCTGTCGCCGTGCACGCGCGTGATCGCCACCATCAACGCGATCAGGACGGCGGTATCCGTCACCGAGAGGATGAAAACGAAGGTGAGCGAGAGCTGATCCCCGATTCGAGGGGAGATACCAATCGCTGCGAGGACACTGGCGATCAGAAATTGCGTAGGGAAGCTCGAGCACAGCAGGACTTCGAGCAGCGCCAGCACCCGCTGTTGCCGGGCGGTCAGCTGGCTGTGCAGTGGCGCCAGCTCTGCTGAAGTGACCGCCTGAATTTCGGGCCCCGAGTCGTCAGTCAAGGTTTTCAGTCTACGGCAGGCCGCCTACCGTGTAAAAATGACCAGTCAGTAGAATTCGCATCAACAAGAGGCAACTGGAATGTCCCCATCACCCAGCGAACGTGTCCTCATCGTCGAGGACGAACCCAGCACCAGGGTCGGCCTGACCGAACTTGTGCGGACGTGGGGGTTCACTGCGGACTCCGCCGGCGACGGTGAGGAGGCGCTTCAACGTATCACCGTCTTCCGCCCGTCGATCATCATCAGCGATCTCGTCATGCCGCGGCGTGACGGTCTCGAGTTGTTGCGATCGCTCAAGGACGATGGCGGCGATTACACCGTAGTTATCCTGACCGCGCAGGGGACCGTCGAGACCGCTGTCGAGGCAATGAAAGAGGGCGCCTACGACTACCTGACCAAGCCGATCGAGCCGCAGCGACTCAAGATCCTGCTCGACAAGATCGTCGAGCGGCAGGACACGCTGCGCGAGGTCAAGGTACTGCGCAAGCAACTGCGCGAGCATGGCACCTACGGAAAGATGATCGGCAGCAGTCCGCAGATGCGGAAGGTCTACCAGATCATCGAGCAGGCGGCGCCGACCGGAGCCTCCGTGCTGATCTCGGGAGAGTCGGGCACTGGCAAAGAACTCGTGGCGCAGACCATTCATCAACTCAGCCCACGCGCGCAGATGCCCTTCGTCCCGATTAACTGCGCGGCCATCCCTGAAACGCTGCTCGAAAGCGAGATCTTCGGGCACGAGAAAGGGTCGTTCACCGGCGCCGTGGATCGTCGCGCCGGCTGTTTCGAGCTCGCCGATCACGGTACGCTCTTCCTCGACGAGATCGCCGAGATGACGCCGTCGACGCAGGTGAAGCTCCTGCGCGTGCTGCAGGAGCGGAAATTCCGGCGGCTGGGCGGGCGCAGCGAAGAGACCGTGGACGTGCGTGTGATTGCGGCGACCAACGTCAATCCCGGCGATGCGGTGAAGAACGGCAAGCTGCGTGAAGACCTGTTCTACCGGTTGAACGTGTTTGCGATCGAGCTGCCGCCGCTGCGACAGAGGAAAGAGGATCTCGCCCTTCTCGTGCAGTCGTTCCTGGCGGACTTCAACGCGCGCAACAACAAGAAGGTGTCGGCGCTCGATCAGGCGGCGATGCGCATCCTCGAGCAGTACAACTGGCCGGGCAACATCCGCGAGTTGCGCAACGTCATTGAACGAGCGGTGATCCTCAGCTCCGGCGAGTTCATCGACCCGAAGCTGCTTCCGCCACTCGTGACCGAGTCGCCCGACGTGGTCAAGCCGACGTTGTCACTGACTCCCGGCACGACCGTTGAGGAGGCCGAAACACGCCTGATCCTAATGACCTTGGAGCACACGCGCGATAACAAGACACGTGCGGCCGAAATCCTGGGCATCAGTCTCAAAACGTTGCATAACAAGCTCAACAAGCTTCGGGGACGGGGCAAGCGGACCGAAGAGGAGTCCGTACCGCAGTAGTCAGCTGTGCGTTCAACACTTTGACCTTCGACCTTTGATCTTCGACCTTTCTGACCCATGCGCCTGAGCATTCGCGTCAAGCAGATCGTCGGCGTGACGGCCATCGTCGGATTGGCGGTCGTGGCGCTCTCTGCGCTTTACACGAACCGTCTGGCCAACGTGGTGCTCAGAGAGAGCCTGTCGCGAGGAAAGATGCTCGCCAACACGATCCTCCATCGCGCTGGAGGGATCGTGACCGGTGACGTCGATCCGTATCTGGCGCTGCGAGAGGATGGCGGTCTCCGGTCGATTCTCGAGTCGAGTATCTACGGCGACAACATCAGCTTTGCCGCGATCGTCGACACGAGCGGGACAGTCATCGTTCACAACAACCGAGCACAGGTCGGACGCACGCTCGCAGAGCGCGCCGATCTCGAAGCGGTGATCGACGATACGCCGCTCAACAAGCTCCGGGTGATCTTCGCGGGCGACGGACAGACGCTCGAAGTGCGCGAGACATTGAAGCGCGGGAGCGAGGATTTCGGATCGATTCGCATCGGCGTCTCGACGCTGCTGATGCGCAGCCAGCTTCGCGATCTGCTCAACGACGCCTTGTTCACAGGAGCCGCGGCGCTGGCGATTGCGGTCTTCGTCGCGGGGACCTTGTCACAACTTCTCCTGCGGCCGATCCACGTTCTGCGAAGCGGCTTGACGCGTATGGCGAAGGGCGAGTTCGGCGTCACACTCGATCTGCCCTCTGGCGACGAGTTCGGCGAGCTTGGTGACTTCTTCAACACCGTCAGCCAGCAGTTGTCGGCGGATCGCACGCTGCTTGCCGGGCAGAAAGCCAATCTCCAGTCGGCCGTCGAACACCTCGAGGATGCCGTCGCGCTGTTCAACCCCTCAGGCGAACTGCTCTTCAGCAACCCCGCGATGCAGCACACCTTCCCCGCTGATGCGATTGGACGCGTGCTCGAAGGTTTGCTCCCGAACGGGCACCCCTACAGGACGCTGATCGAAGAAACGCTGGCGACGCGCAAGTCGCGTGGTCCGATTCAGATCCAGGGGCACCCCACTGAACAGGTGCAGGCACCGCGCTCAGGTGATTCAGGCCCGATCCTGCGGGCCTCGTCGGGGACCGGCCCCATCGTGACGAAGCACGAGCCCAAGCCCGGTGACGATGAGCTCGTGGTGACGCATGCGATCTCGGGCACGCGTGGGGAGCTCGTCGGTGTGCTGCTGGTATCGCGAAACCTCGCGCATCTGTCGCGCATGCAGTCCACGCTGGCCTACTCGCGCAAGCTCGTGGCGCTCGGCCGCCTGACGGCTGGTATCGCGCACGAGGTCAAGAACCCGCTGAACGCGATGATGATTCACCTCGAGCTCCTGCGCACCAAGGTCCGGGGGCTGGCGACGACGTTGCTTCAGCCGGAGGCTGTGGGGGCAGCGGGCGGGACACTGGGACTCGGTCCTTCGCGGGCAACAGCGCTTCCGGCTCCCGTCCAGGGCGCGCTCGAGCACGTCGAAATCATCGAGAGCGAAATCCGGCGGCTGGATGAGGTCGTCCAGGGATTCCTGAAGTTCACCCGGCCCGAAGATCTCAGGCTTCAGCCGGTCCGCGTGATGGCGATGTTCGAGGAGATCCTGCCGATCATCGAGACCGAGGCGACGAAGAACGGTGTGAAGGTGACGACCGACGTCGGGGTATCGACACCGAGCGTCAACGGCGACTCCTCCATGTTGCGCCAGGCATTTCTCAATCTGGCGATCAACGCCTGTCAGGCGATGCCGCAGGGTGGTAGCCTGCGTCTTGTGGCTGGTCCCGCATCACGTCAGCGGGTCGAAATTCGCATCGAGGATACAGGCGTGGGGATCAAGCCAGAGCATTTGAGCCGCATCTTCGATTTGTATTTCACGACGAAGGAGCGAGGAACCGGAATCGGTCTGTCGATGGTGTATCGCATCATCCAGATGCACGACGGTGAAGTCGAAGTGCAGTCGACGCCGGGCCGCGGCACGACGTTCCGCGTGCTGTTACCTCGAGCGAACGGGGTCTGAGATGGCCATGAACTCCCACGTGTCCAACTCCCAACTTCCAATCAAAATGACATCTGCGGTCCGGCGATCGCGCACCCGTGTACGGCGTTGGCTCGCGGTCGTCTTAGGCATCGGGATCTCCGTGGCGTCAGCCGCAGGGTGCGCAAAGGCTCGCGCGGCGACGGTTCCCGATGGCCCACCGCTGGCGATACCGCAGCCTCCACCTCGCGTGTTTGCGCCGGTCGATCAGGAGGAACCGCTCGCGGCCGGACCTGCAGTTCCTGAAACGCCGACGACAGAAGCGCCGTCACTGCCGCCGCGTCGGCCGCCACGCCGCGCCGCCACGCCGTCAGAGACCGAGAAACCGGAGCCCACGCCCCAGCCCGCGCAACCTGCGCCCGAGCCGCAGCGCGAGCTGCGTGCGGCATCGACGCCAGCCGATGCCGAAGCCGACAAGAAGATCCGCGCGCTCCTGCTGACCGCATCGCGGAATCTGGGCAACGTCGATTACCAGAAGCTCTCGGTCGCCGGGCGTGAGCAATACGACAACGCCAAGAGTTTTGGCGAGCAGGCCGGAGAAGCGCTTTCCCAGCGCAACTACGTCTTCGCCGAGACACTCGCCGACAAGGCCGCGAAGCTGGCCACTGAGCTATTGGGAACTCGTTAGCTCAGCTACGGCTAACTTCAACAAGATCAAGCCCCTAGCCTGTGCGAAATCGCGCACGGTCCGCGGTAAAATGAAATCAACATATTGCGCCTGCCCTAAAAGAAAAGCGCAATATGTTGTGGTTAGAGGCTTGACAAAGTGGTAAACGGGGCGCACTATTTCCGGGCGCTCAACGAGGTGTAACAAAGGCCGGATGCTCCCAGCCTCCAGTCGCCGGGAAAGCCCACAGAACGTCTCGCGCGCCAACCACAAACAGACTTTCGGACGCCACCGAAGGGGTAGGTGCGTCCCACTGAGATCGTTAATCGGAGGAGAGCATGGAAAGAGGCCCTGCCCGCGAAGCTGCCGCCGCTGGCCAGCAGGCAACTCAGAGTGGAGCGCTCGACCCCTCGACTCGGACCAAGAAGGTCGAGCCGAAGGCGCCGCTGATGCCCGGTCTTGAGTTCCCGCGCTATTTCACTTTGCCCGGCGTCGATCCCTTCGACGAAGTCGAATGGGAGATCCGTTCCGCAGTCATAGGGAACGAAAAGGGCAAGGTCGTCTTCGAACAGCGCGACGTTGAGATCCCGAAGTCCTGGTCCCAGCAGGCCACTAACATCGTCGTCTCGAAGTATTTCCGCGGGCAGATCGGAACGCCCGAGCGTGAGCGCAGCGTCAAGCAGTTGATCGGCCGCGTGGTCGACACGATCACCGGCTGGGCGCGGGCGCAGAAGTACTTCGCGAGCGAAGACGCGCTGATGTCGTTCAGCCACGAGCTGAAGCACCTGCTCGTCTATCAGAAGGCGGCGTTCAACAGCCCCGTCTGGTTCAACTGCGGGTTCGAGAAGGCCCCGCAGTGCTCGGCCTGCTTCATCAACTCGGTGCAGGACACGATGGACTCGATCCTGACGCTGGCCAGGACCGAGGGGATGCTCTTCAAGTTCGGCTCGGGCACGGGCAGCAACCTGTCGTCGATCCGTTCCTCGAGGGAACTGCTCGCGGGTGGCGGCACGGCATCGGGTCCGGTCTCCTTCATGAAGGGGTACGACGCGTTTGCGGGCGTCATCAAGTCCGGCGGCAAGACGCGCCGCGCGGCGAAGATGGTCATCCTCAACGCCGACCATCCGGACGTGATGGAGTTCATCAACTGCAAGGTCGAGGAAGAGAAGAAGGCCTGGGCGCTTATTGACGCCGGCTACGACGGTTCCTTCACCGGCACGGCGTACACGTCGGTCTTCTTCCAGAACTCGAACAACAGCGTGCGGGTGACCGACGACTTCATGCGCGCCGTGCTCGATGACGGCGACTGGACGACGAAGGCGGTGCGCGACGGCTCGCCGATGGACACCTATAAGGCGCGTGAGCTGATGCGCGGGATCGCCCAGGGCACGTGGGTGTGTGGCGACCCCGGCATGCAGTTCGATACGACCGTCAACGAATGGCACACCTGCCCGAACACGGCGCGCATCAACGCGAGCAATCCGTGCTCGGAGTACATGTTCCTCGACGACTCGGCGTGCAACCTGGCGTCGATCAACCTGATGAAATTCGTCAAGGACGACGGCGAGTTCGACGTGTTGGCGTTCAAGGCCGCGTGCCGCACGTTGATCACGGCGCAGGAGATCATCGTCCCGAACTCGAGCTACCCGACGAAGGCGATCGAGAAGAACTCGCACGAGTACCGTCCGCTCGGTCTCGGCTACGCGAACCTCGGCGCGCTGCTGATGTCGCGCGGCCTGCCCTACGACAGCGACGAGGGGCGCGCGTACGCGGCGGCGATTACGGCGGTGATGACCGGTGAGGCCTACGCCCAGTCAGCGCGGGTCGCTCGCGATCATGGCGGGCCGTTCGCCGGTTTCGAAGCTAACCGCGAGCCGTTCCTGCGCGTGATGCGCAAGCATCGTGATGCGGTGTCCGAGATCAACGTGAAGCAGGTACCGGCGGATCTGTTTGCCGGCGCGAAGCAGTCGTGGGATGAGGCCGTCGAGCTCGGCGAAGACTTCGGTTATCGCAATGCGCAGGCCACGGTGCTCGCGCCGACCGGCACGATCGGCTTCATGATGGATTGCGACACGACCGGCGTCGAGCCCGACATCGCGCTCGTGAAGTACAAGAAGCTCGTTGGCGGCGGGTTGATGAAGATCGTCAACCAGACCGTGCCGATGGCGCTCGAGAAGCTGGGCTACACCAAGCCCGAGATCGAAGCGATCGTCCATCACATCGACGAGCAGGAGACGATCGAAGGCGCGCCGTTCCTCAAGGACGAGCATCTTCCGGTATTCGACTGCGCGTTCAAGGCGGCCAACGGCGACCGGTCGATCCATTACATGGGCCACATCCGGATGATGGGCGCCACGCAGCCGTTCATTTCGGGCGCGATCAGCAAGACCGTCAACGTGCCGCGCGACGCGACCGTCGAGGACATCGAGAAGGCGTACCTCGAATCGTGGCGACTGGGCGCGAAGGCGATCTCCATCTATCGCGACGGCAGCAAGCGCACGCAGCCGCTCAACACGTCGAAGGCGCAGGTGACTGATACGCGCAACATCGGCGAGGTGCGAGAGGTCGTCAAGGAAGTCGTGAAGATCATCGAGACGCCGAAGCGGCGGAAGCTGCCGGACGAGCGGCGCGCGATCACGCACAAGTTCGACGTCGCCGGTCACGAGGGCTACATCACGGTCGGCATGTTCGAGGACGGAACGCCGGGCGAGATCTTCCTTGTCATGGCTAAAGAGGGCTCGACGATCTCGGGCTTCGCCGACGCGTTCGCACAGGCGATTTCCTACGCGCTGCAGTACGGTGTGCCGCTCCAGGCGCTGGTCGACAAGTTCAGCCACGCGCGATTCGAGCCGTCGGGGATGACCAAGAACCCCGAGGTGCGCTTCGCGAAGTCGATCGTCGACTACATCTTCCGCTGGATGGCGACGAAGTTCCTGTCCCCGGAGGCGCAGTTCCGCGCCGGCGTGAACATGCGCGAGGAACCCGCGGAGGAAGCTGCCCCAGCGAGCGCGGCTCCTGCACCGGCGACGGTCGCGGCAACGCGGAGCGAAGCCAGGCCGGAACCGGCCGGGAAGAAGTCAGAGTTCGGTGCGTTGCGGAATCAGGAAGATGCGCCGCCGTGCAGCACGTGCGGCTCGATCATGATTCGCAGCGGCAGTTGCTACAAGTGCCACAACTGCGGCACGACATCAGGCTGTGCTTAGTTTTGGCTCTAGGCTTTGGGACCAGTCATGAAACTGATCATCTGGGGCGAGTAGTTCAGCAGAACGTAGAGGCGGGTCTTTAGACCCGCCTTCGATCGTAGGCCGGGTCTTGTTCTTCAGACCCGGCTTTCGTTTGTACGTAGCGTCCGGCTTTCTTGGACGCCGAAGCGCACAGCGCGAAGGCGGCAGCCCGACCCTGTGATCGCGTCGCGGCCATGTCGGCCTCTCCGCCTCCCGGCTACGCCCGCCGCTACTTGCCCGCGCTCGCGTCGAGGGCGCGCGATATGCTCAGCATGTTGCGCATCGCGTAGTTGCCTTCGTGACACGCGTACTCGAACATCCCGTAGACCGGCTCGCGCTTCCACGGAAACGACAGCGTCCAGGGCCGTGTCCACGTCCCTGGGTCGTCAATCGTGGCCGTGTACTGGAGCGTGTTCGCGTCCACCATCGTGAACCGTTCGGTGATTGTGAGCTTGTTGCTCGTACGGCCGCCGCCATTCCCGCCGATACCGGTCATGCCGTTCAGATTCTTCGTCACGACGACCAGCGTGCTTCCTTCCCAGCGACCTCGCGAGTCACCCATATAGGACGTTACGTTCGCCGGAAGATGGGGACGCCCGTCGAGTGGTACCACCCGCGCCTCGTGAATCATCTCGTTGCGGATCACGACGTAACCCGGCCCCTGCACGATCTCGTTCCCGTTGTTGTAGATGGTTGGCAGGAGCGAGCCCATGACGCCGCGCGTGATGCAGCGGTCATAGAGGCTGCGATCGAGGTAGGTGTCGGCCTCGCGCCCCTGCAGCCGCGCGATACGTGCCTTGGCGTCTGCCTGCTGCTGTGCCTGACGCGCCTGGCCCTCCGCCGACAACGGCGGCTGGCGCCCATCCAGTGGGTCGATGATGAGCGATGCCTGGTGCGACGGCTTACCGGTCTCCTGCCAGTGCGGCGTCGGCGACGTCGGGCAGCGGATGACGCACGGCGTGGCCACGTCGGCGGTGAACACGTCGATCTCGGCGAGGAGCGACTCCTCCTCGTTCTTGATCTCGCTGGCGCGCTTCGTGAACTCTTCTTCCGTCAGCACATTGCGCGTGCCGAACTGCGCCGGCCGCTGCAGCGGCACGCCCACCATGTCGACACCCGGCCAGAACCCCTGAAGATCCGGGTCGCCCCATGGGGTTTTGGGCTGGACGAATCCCGCCGCTGGTTGAGGCAAGGGCACCGTGGCAGTCGAAGG
>Ga0310810_10002335_pt1 | contig 20400 bp, 16 predicted proteins | sample NCmetagenome_FD_207641 | JGI IMG/M metagenome (GOLD analysis project Ga0310810, IMG submission 207641) | Soil microbial communities from experimental microcosm in Duke University, North Carolina, United States - NC | ecosystem: Engineered > Artificial ecosystem > Soil microcosm > Unclassified ...
TGACGGGTCACGCTCATTTCGCTTCTCCTTGGGGGTTTTTCAATCGGCCTTGACGCCGGCGCTCTTCGCCACCGCCGTCCACTTGTCGATGTCCGCCTTCATGATCGCGCCGAGCTGCTCGGGCGTGTTGCCCACCGCGTCGACGCCAATGCCCGCGAGGCGCTCGCGCACCTCGGGCAGCTGCAGCGACTTGACCACCTGGCTGTGGATCGCCTCGATCACCGGGCGCGGCGTGCCGGCCGGCGCGAAAAGGCTCGTCCACAGCACGACCTCGTAATCTGGCATGCCCGCCTCGGCCATCGTGGGCACGTCCGGAAGCGCCGGCGCGCGCGTGCGCGAGGTGACGGCCAGCGCGCGCAGGCGCCCGGCGCGCACCTGCGGCACGGCCGGGCCGGAGTCGACGAAGATGAGCTGCACCTCGTTCGCCATCGCTGCATTCACCATGGCGGCGCTGCCTTTGTAGGGAATGTGGTTGATGCGCACGCCCGCCTGCAGCCGGAAAAGCTCGGCGGCGAGCTGGAAGGGCGTCGAGCCGGCGGCGTAGTTCAGCTGCCCGGATTGCCCCTTGGCGAGCGCGACCAGCTCCTTCACCGAATTCGCCGCGAGGCCCGGATTGACCGCAAGGATGAGCGGAAAGGAGCCGAGCATCGTCACCGGCGCGAAATCGCGCTGCGGGTCGTAAGGCAGCTTCGCGTACAGGCCGGGGTTGAAGGTCATGGCGCCGCTCGCGCCGACGAGCAGCGTATAGCCGTCGGGCGCGCTCTTCGCGGCCAGCTCGGTGGCGATGATCGCGTTCGCGCCGGGCTTGTTCTCGACGAGCACGGGCTGGCCCCAGGCCTCCTGCAGCTTCGCGCCGACCAGGCGCGCGATGATGTCGTTGCCGCCGCCGGGCGGAAAGCCGACGATGAGCTTGACCGGCTTGGAGGGGAAATTCTGGGCGTTGGCGAACCCCCAGAGCAAAACACCCAGCAGAAAAACAGCTACCCGACCCATTCGCGCGCGTTGTGGAAAAGCTGCATCCAAGGCGAATCCTCCCCTGCGTTGTCCGGCGACCAGGACATCTGCACGCTCCGGAACACGCGCTCCGGGTGCGGCATGACCACGGTGAAGCGCCCGTCCGGCGTGGTGAGCCCGGTGATGCCCTGCGGCGAGCCGTTCGGGTTGAGCGGATAAGTTTGCGTCACCTTGCCGCGGTTGTCGACAAACCGCAGGGCAACCTGCGCTTTTTGCAGGCAAGACTCGTCTTCGAAATAGGCGAAGCCCTCCCCATGCGCGGTGGCGATGGGCATGCGGCTTCCCGCCATGCCGCGCAGCAGGATCGAGGGGCTTTCCTGCACTTCCACCATGACGAAGCGCGCCTCGAACTGCGCCGAGCGGTTGGTGGTGAAGACCGGCCAGTGCTCGGCGCCCGGAATGATCTCCTTCAGCGCCGCCATCATCTGGCAGCCGTTGCAGGAGCCGAGCGCGAAGGTGTCCTTCCGCCCGAAGAACGCCTCGAATTCCCTGCGCGCCCGGGCATTGAAGAGGATCGACTTCGCCCAGCCCTGCCCGCCGCCCAGCACGTCGCCGTAGGAGAAGCCCCCGCAAGCGGCGAGCCCCTTGAAGCCTGCGAGCGACGCCCGGCCGGCGATCACGTCGGACATGTGCACGTCCACCGCCTCGAAGCCGGCGCGCGTGAACGCCGCGGCCATTTCAACCTGACTGTTTACGCCTTGCTCTCTCAGGATTGAGACTTTTGGTTTTGCTCCCGTGGAAACGAAGAACGGCTTGATAGAAAAAGAAAGGGCAACAGACAACCCGGGATCCGACGCATCGAGAGTCCGGTCGTACTCCTCCTTCGCACAGTCCGGGTTGTCGCGCAACTGCTGCATGAGGAACGAGGTCTCGGACCAGGCGCGCTGCAGCTCGACGCGCTTTTCCTTCAGCACCGGCCGCGCCGTGCGCGTGAACACGATCTCGTCCCGGTCGTTCGGCGAGCCGATCGGAAATGCCACCTCACCGAGGCCGTGCCTGCGCAGCTCGTCCATCACCCGCGTGCGATCCGCGGCGCGTATCTGGAGCACCGCGCCGAGCTCCTCGGCGAAAAGCGCCTGCAGCGCCTTTTCCCTCAGGCGGCCGGCAAGCTGCTCCTCCTTGCCGCGCTTGAACCCGTCGACGTCGTCGGTCCAGGCGTCGAAAGTGAGCGCATCGAGATTCAGGGTGACGCCGCAATGCCCGGCGAACGCCATCTCGCACACCGTGGCGAAAAGACCCCCGTCCGACCGATCGTGGTAGGCGAGCAGCAGTCTTTCTTTCAGCAGGCTTTGGACGGCATTGAAAAAGCCCTTGAGCAAAACCGGCGCATCGACATCCGGACACTCGTTGCCGAAGCGCGAAAACACCTGCGCCAGGATCGAGCCGCCCAGGCGGTTCCTGCCGCCCCCGAGGTCGACGAGGATGAGCTCCGTTTCCCCCGCGTCCGTGCGCAGCCGCGGCGTCAGCGTCGCGCGCGCGTCCTCGACGGCGGCGAACGCGGTGACGACGAGCGAGAGCGGCGCGAGCACCTCCTTGCCATCCCAGGCGGTGCGCATCGAGAGCGAATCCTTTCCGACCGGGATCGCCACGCCGAGCGCCGGGCAGAGCTCCAGCGCGACCGCGCGCACGGTGTCGTAGAGCGCGGCATCCTCGCCTGGCGATCCCGCCGCCGCCATCCAGTTCGCCGAGAGCTTCACCCTATCGAGCGCACGCACCTGCGCCGCCGCCAGATTGGTGAGCGCCTCGCCGATCGCCATGCGCCCGGAGGCCGGCCCGTCGATGAGCGCGAGGGGCGTACGCTCGCCCAGCGCGAACGCCTCGCCCCGGTAGCCCTCGTAATCCAGCAGCGTGACCGCGCAGTCGGACACCGGCACCTGCCAGGGGCCGACGAACGGGTCGCGCGAGCACAAGCCCCCGACCGTGCGATCGCCGATCGAAATGAGAAAGGTCTTGTCGGCGACTGCCGGGTGGCGCAGCACCCGATAGGCGGCCTCCTTGAGCTCCACGCCGTCGAGCGAGATCGGCTCGAGGCGATGCGCGACCCGCTTTACGTCCCGCACCATTCTGGGCGGCTTGCCGAGGACGACCTCGAGGGGCACATCCACCGCGGAATTGCCGAAGACCTCGTCCCTGACGGTCAGGCGCCCGTCCGAGGTCGCGGCGCCGAGAATGGAGAACGGACAGCGCTCGCGCTCGCAGATGGCGCGGAAAGCCTCGAGGCGCTCGGGCGCCACCGCGAGCACATAGCGCTCCTGCGCCTCGTTGCACCAGATCTCGCGCGGCGACATGCCGCTGTCCTCGGACGGCACCGCGCGCAGGTCGAGCCGCGCGCCGCGCTGCGCGGCATGCACCAGCTCCGGCAGCGCGTTCGACAGGCCGCCCGCGCCGACGTCATGGATCGACAGCACCGGATTGCCCTCGCCCAGGCGCCGGCAGCGGTCGATGACCTCCTGCGCGCGCCGCTGGATCTCGGCGTTGCCGCGCTGCACCGAGTCGAAGTCGAGGTCCTCGGCGTTGGCGCCCGCGCCGATCGAGGAGGCCGCGCCCCCGCCCATGCCGATCAGCAATCCCGGCCCGCCGATCTGGATGAGCAGGGTCTTTTCCGGAAAATCCTTTTTCAGCGCGTTGTCCGCGGCGATGCTGCCCACGCCGCCCGCGAGCATGATCGGCTTGTGATAGCCGCGCACGACGCCATTCACCTTCTGCTCGAAGGCGCGGAAGTAGCCGGCGAGATTCGGCCGGCCGAACTCGTTGTTGAAGGAAGCCGCGCCGATCGGCGCCTCGAGCATGATCTGCAGCGGCGAGACGATGCGTCCCGGGCGCCCGGGCCCCTTCGCCTCCCACGGCCGCTCGGCGCCCGGAATGCGCAGGTGCGAGACCGAATAGCCGACGAGGCCCGCCTTGGGCTTCGCGCCGCGTCCGGTCGCGCCCTCGTCGCGGATCTCGCCGCCCGCGCCCGTCGCCGCGCCTGGAAACGGCGCGATCGCCGTCGGATGGTTGTGGGTCTCGCACTTGGCGACGAAATGGGTGGTTTGAGGCTTCGCCCGGTAGACGTTGTTTTCCCCCGGGAAAAAATCGTTCGAGTCGGCGCCTTCGATGATGGCCGCATTGTCCGAATAGGCGAGCACCGTCCCCTGCGGATTGGCGGCGTGGGTGGCGCGGATCATGCCGAAGAGCGACTGCGGCTGCCGCTCCCCGTCGATCACCCAGTCGGCATTGAAGATCTTGTGGCGGCAGTGCTCGGAGTTCGCCTGCGCGAACATGGTGAGCTCCGCATCGCTAGGCTCGCGCCCGAGCGCGCCGTAGGCCTTGCGCAGGTAGCCGATCTCCTCCTCGCTGAGCGCGAGCCCGAGGCGGCGGTTCGCCTCCTCAAGCCCCGCAAGCGGCACCATGGCGAGCGGCCGGGGGGCGACGTGGCGGAAAATTCCCTCGGCCTCCTCGATCGACGCGAGCACGCTCTCCGTCATGCGGTCGTGCAGGAGGGCGCCGGTCGCCGCGCGCTCGGCGGGCTTCGCGCCCTCGAGGAAAAATGCCGTGCCGCGCTCGATGCGGCGGACCTTGGCTAGACCGCAGTTGCGCGCGATGTCGGTCGCTTTCGATGACCAGGGCGAGATCGTCCCGAGCCGCGGCACCACCAGGTAGAGCGCGGCGCCGCGCGGTGCCTCGGCCGCAGGGCTCCCGTAACGCAGCAGCCGCTCGAGCAGCTGCCGCTCCCCGGCCTCGGGCGGCGACTCGAGCTCGACGAAATGCCAGTGCTCGGCGTGGAGCGCGCGCACGCCGCGCGCGACTTCTTGAATTCGGGAGAGAAGCTTGGCGAGCCGGAAATCCGACAGCGCCCGGGCGCCGCGGAGCTTCAGAACAGTGGCCATCTACCCCTGATCCACATCCGGTGAACCCGGATTTTACCAGAGGAAAGCGCGTTTACTTCTTGATGACCGGATTTTGCGTCGTGCCGGTGATGTTCAGCACCGTGCGCAGCGTCTGGTTGGGCGTCTTCACTTCGGCGGCGATGCGTCCGGCGAGATTGCCGCCCGCGTCGATGTCGAGGTTCGCGCCCGCGTTCATCGCGCCCGAGCCGATGTTGAGGTTGCGAAGCTGCACCGTGCCCTTGTCGTACACGCCCTGGCCGGTCAGCTCGCTGAACTCGGTGGTCCCGCCGGTCTGGGCGCCGCCCGTCTCGAGCGCGCGCCGCAGCGAGAAGTTGCCGATGACGCCGTTCTCGATCTTGAAGCTTCCCTCGGCGCGGGCCGACTCGCCGAGCTTGGCCGGGTTGGGGCCGCTCAGCGTGTAGTTGCCGCGCGCCTCGACCTTGCCCTCCGACACGAGCGCGGGCGCGAACACGGCCACTTTGACGCCGCGCGAGCGCACCTCGCCTTCGACCGTCCAGTTCGAGCCCCAGCGGACGCGCGCGGTCCCGCTGATCAGCCCGTCGAACTGGCGGCCGTCGAACTCGGAGGACGCCACGCCCTGCCGGTTCGCGGTTCCCTTCCAGCCGAAATCCGAGAGGGAGAGCGCAGGCACGAAAGGAATCGCCAAGCTCGCCGCGCTTGCTTCGAAGGCGATTTCATTGCCGTTCGGCGTGAGCTTCATGGCGAGCTTGTCCGGCCCGCTGATGTTGACTGCCTGCAGCGCGCCTTCGCCGCCGACCGTCGCGTCGACGTCCAGCGGCGGCAGCGCCAGCGGCCCTTCGGCCTTCAATCCCTTCGCGACGATGCGGCCGACGCGGAAATTGGGCCCGCCCACCTTGCCGAAGAGCGCCTCGCCCAGCTGCGCCTGCGACACCGACGCACCCTCGAGCTCGATGCGGTTGAACGATTTCTTCGGGCCGAAGAGGGAGCCGACCTCCGGGTAGCCGCGCACGAGGCGGATCTTGACGTCGCCCACGGTGACGTCGGACAGATTCACCTGCACGCCCGTGATCACGGAGAGCCGCGCCGAAGCGACTTTCACCGGCACGCCAAGCGCCTCTGCGGCGGCTTTCTCGTAGTCCGAGGCCGACAGCGGCATCACCTGCAGCGCGCCGATGCCGCCGATCAGGATCACGAACACGGCGATCGCCACCGGCTTGCCCCACTTGACCGGCCGCTTGGCGACCACCGCCGCCACCTGGTCGCGCTCGCGCGCCGCCTGGCGCGCCTCCCTGGAGACTCGGCTCTCGTCGCGCCGGACGTCGTCCATGTCGAGGTCCTCGTCGCTCACCCCGATGTCGTCGGCCTTCGCGGCGCCCGCGCCGGGCGCCTTGCTGCGCGGCGGCAGGGTCGCCTCGGCCGCTTTCTGCTCCGCGGCGCGCTGCTCGGCCTGCTTTTTCTCCTGCGCCTCCTGCGCCTTTCTCTTGCGCTCGGCTTCCTCGTCCTTGCGCCGCTCTTCTTCCTCGCGCGCCCGGCGCTCTTCGTCCTCTTTCGCCTTGCGCTCGGCGTCCTCTTTCGCGCGACGCTCGTCTTCCTCGCGGCGCTTCTTCTCCTCGGCCTCGCGGCGCCGGCGGTCCTCTTCGTCGCGCGCGCGCCGCGCCGACTCTTCCTTCTCCCTGCGCTCGGCTTCCTCCTTCGCCTTGCGCTCCTCTTCCTCCTTCTGCCCGAAAGAGTCCAGGTCGCCGAGCAGGCTGCCCAGATCTGCGCCTCCGCCCGCGGCAGCGGCAGCCGCCGCCGGCTCCGGCGCCTCTTCCTTCGCGGCCTTGCGGCCGGCGTCTTCCTTCGCCCGGCGCTCGGCGTCCTCCTTCTCGCGGCGCTCGGCGCGCTCCTTCTCGCGACGCTCGTCCTCTTCCTTGTGCCGCCGCGCCTGCTCCTCGCGGCGCTTGCGATCCTCTTCCTCGCGCCGCTTGCTCTCCGCCTCTTCCTTGGCGCGGCGCTCGGCGCGCTCCCTCTCGCGACGCTCGTCCTCTTCCTTGTGCCGCCGCTCCTGCTCCTCGCGGCGCTTGCGGTCCTCTTCCTCGCGCTGCTTGCGCTCGGCTTCCTCCTTCGCGCGTCGCTCGGCGAGCTCCTTTTCGTGGCGCTCGCGCTCTTCCTTGCGCCGCTGCTCTTCCTCCTCACGGCGCTTCCGATCCTCCTCCTCGCGCGCGCGCCGCTCTTCCTCGAGCTTCGCCTTCATCTCGGCTTCGAGGCGCTGGCGCAGCTCCTCGCCTTCGCGCTTGTTCTTTTCCTCGAGCTCCTTGCGCGCGCGCTCGGCCGCCTCTTCCGCGCGCTTCTCCGCCTCCTCGCGCGCCTTGCGCTCCTCCTCCAGCTTCGCCTTGAGCTCGGCCTCCAGGCGCGCCTTGTCCTTCGCCTCGGCCTCCGCCTTCGCTTTGGCTTCCGCCGCCATCCGCAGCGCCATGTCGCGCGCCTGCTTGGCCTTCGTCTCGGCCTCGGCGCGCGCCCGCGCCTCGCTTTCGGCTTTCGCCCTCGCTTCGGCCTCGGCCTTCGCCTTTGCCTCGGCCGCCGCCTTCGCCTCGGCTTCCGCTTTCGCCTTCGCCTCCGCGGCGGCACGGGCCTTCGCCTCCGCTTCGGCCCTCGCTTTCGCTTCGGCGGCCGCTTTTGACTCGGCTTCCTGGCGCGCCCGGTAATCGGTCGCCGCCTGCTCCTTCGCCTTCTTCTCGGCCTCGGCGCGCGCCGCGGCCGCCAGGTCGATCGCCGGGGCCTTCGGCGGCGGCGGAGCGGCCGGCTTGGGAGGCGACGGGGCGAACGAGGTGAAATCCATGTCGTCGCCACCGCCCTTCGGGGGCGGCGCGGCCTTGCTGAAGTCGAGGCCGTCCGCTGCGTTGCCGGCCGGCTTGGGCGCCGCCTTGGGCGGCGCGGGGGCGACCTTGCGCAGCGGCGCGATCGGCTCGGCCGCCCCGGAGGACACCTCGCGCACGAACCCGTCCTTGTCGAACTGCTGGATGAGCGCGTCGAACTTGTCGGCCGGGATTTTCTCGAACTTCAGCGCGATGTCGGCGAGCGTCGTCTTGCCGTCGATCTCCTTCAGCACCGCGCGATCGCCGCGCGAAAGATGGCTCGTCTTGCCCGAGGCCTCCTGCACGCCTTTTCCGGTCTTGGAGAAGATCGCGCGCGGATTGAGCGGCGTGGTTTCCTTGGTGGCCATGGGGCGCCGTATTATAGCCAGCGACAGGGGTGATCCGGCCGCCCGGCTAGAATCGCCGCCGCATGGATCGGATCGAGTGCGTGGTGGTCGGCGCCGGGATCGTCGGCCTCGCGGCGGCGCGCGCGCTTGCCCTCGCCGGGCGGGAGGTGGTGATCCTCGAGGCCGAGGAGGCGATCGGCACCCATACGAGCTCGCGCAATTCGGAAGTCATCCACGCCGGCATCTATTACCCGGAGGGCTCGCTCAAGGCCCGCGCCTGCGTCGAGGGCCGGCAGCGTCTCTATGCCTACTGCGAGAAGCACGGCGTGCCGTTCAGGCGCTGCGGCAAACTGATCGTCGCCACCTCGGAAGCGCAGAAAGAAGAGCTCCTCGCCATCAAGGCAAAAGCGCACGCGAACGGCGTCGCCGATGTGGTCGAAATCCCGGCGGCCGAGGCGCTGAGAATGGAGCCGGCGCTGCGCTGCGTCGCGGCGCTGCACTCGCCCTCGACCGGCATCATCGACAGCCACGCCCTCATGCTGGCTTACCTGGGCGATGCAGAAGCGGCCGGGGCCATGCTGGCGCTGAAGAGTCCCTTGACGAAGGTCGTGAGCGACTCGCAGGGCTTCGTCCTGGAGGTGGGCGAAAAAGAGCAATCCCGGGTAAGAGCAAAAATCCTCGTCAACTCCGCCGGGCTGCGTGCCCCGACGGTGGCGAGCCGGATCGAGGGGTTTCCGCAGGGCAAGGTTCCGCGCGAGCTCTACGCGAAAGGCAACTACTATTCCCTGCAGGGCCGGCCGCCCTTCTCGCGCCTGGTCTATCCCGTGCCCGAGCCCGGCGGCCTCGGCGTGCACGTCACGCTCGATCTCGCGGGGCAGGCCCGCTTCGGGCCGGACGTGGAGTGGCTGCCGGGCCTTGGTGAAAGCGTCGATTACTCCGTCGACCCGCGCCGCGCCGAGCGTTTCTATGCCGCGATCCGCCGCTACTGGCCGGGCATCGCCGAGGGCGCGCTCGCGCCCGCCTACTCGGGCATCCGGCCCAAGATCTCGGGGCCGAACGAGCCGGCCGCCGATTTCGTCATCCAGGGGCCCGCCGAGCACGGCATGGCGGGCCTCGTGAACCTCTTTGGCATCGAGTCGCCCGGATTGACAGCGTCGCTCGCGCTGGCCGATCATGTGGCGGGACTTCTGAAAAATTAATCCGGAGGAGAAACCAGGATGAGACGCCTATTCACTTTCGCCGCATCGATGGCCCTGGCGGCGAGCGCCGGCGCGCAGACCAAGTGGGACATGCCCACGCCCTACAGCGACGGCGAGTTCCACACCCGCAACGCCAAGGCGTTCGCCGAGGACGTGAAGAAGGCAACCCACGGGCAGCTCGATATCACCGTGCATAGCAACCAGTCGCTCATCAAGCACGCCGACACGCTGCGCGCGGTGTCGACTGGCCAGGTGAGCATCGGCGAGATCCTGCTCGGCCAATTCGCCAACGAGGATCCGGTGTTCGCTGCCGACAACGTGCCTTTCGTCGCGCCGGGCTATGACGCCGGCTGGAAGTTCTATCAGGCGCAGAAGCCGGTGCTGGAGAAGAAGCTGCAGAGCCGCGGCCTCAAGCTCCTCTACGCGGTGGCCTGGCCGGGCCAGGGCATCTACACGAAGGACCCGCTCAAGACGCTGTCCGACCTCAAGGGCCAGAAGATCCGCACCTACAGCCCGCTCACCTCGCGCCTCGCCGAGCTCCTCGGCGCGACCGGAGTGCAGGCGCAGGTAACCGACGTGCCGCAGATGTTCGCCACCGGCGCGATGCAGGCGATGGTCACCTCGTCCGCGACCGGCACCTCGACGAAGTCCTGGGAGTTCGTCAAGAACTACACCAAGACCAACGCCTGGAACCCGAAGAACGTCGTGGTGGTGAACGAGCGCGCCTTCAGCCGCCTGCCCAAGGACCAGCAGGAAGCGCTGCTCAAGGCCGCCGCTGCCGCCGAGCCGCGCGGCTGGGAGATGTCCAAGCAGCGCGAGAAGGACGCCGACGAGCAGCTCGCGAAGAACGGCGTGCACGTGGTGGACGCGAGCCCGGAGTTGCGCGCCGCCCTCGCCAAGGTCGGCGACCAGATGGCCGCCGAGTGGGAGAAGTCCGCCGGCGCCGACGGCCAGGCGATCCTGAAGGCCTACAAGGGCAAGTAAGGACGCGATGAGGCGGTTCCTGGACCGCCTCTACGACGGGGCGGGCGTCCTCGCGGCGCTCTGCCTCGCCGCCATCTTCGTGGTGATGATGGCGGCCTCGCTCTCCCGCGTCATCGGCTGGCCGATCCAGGGCGCCGACGACGTCACCGCATGGCTGTGCGGCGCATGCGCGTTCCTCGCCATCGGCCACACGTTCCGCCACGGCGAACTGGTGCGCGTGGGCCTCTGGCTCGACCACCTGAAGGGCAATGCGCGCTGGGTCGCCGAGCTCTTCGCGCTCTTCGTCACCGCGGCGTTCACCCTCTACATGAACTGGGCGGTGGCGCGCTTCGTCTACGAGAGCTGGAAGTTCCACGAGGTCGCGCAGGGGATCATTCGCATCCCGATCTGGATCCCGCAGTTGTGCTTCGTGGCGGGCGTCCTGATCTTCCTCGTCGCCGTGCTGGATGAACTGCTTCTGGTCCTGAAGAAGCAGAAGCCCACCTACCAGGTCGCCGAGGATGCGCGCCGGGCGTCGGGCGACTTTTCGGAGTCGGTATAGGTGACGCCGCTCGAGATCGGCATCGTCCTGCTCTGCGTCCTGCTCGTCCTGCTGGTTGGCGGCGTGTGGATCGGCATCGCGCTCGCGACGGTGGCGTGGTTCGGGCTGCAGTTCTTCACCAGCACCCCGCCGGACGTGAACCTCTTCCAGTCGTTCTGGGGCTCGAGCGCCTCGTGGACGCTCGCCGCCCTGCCGCTCTTCGTCTGGATGGGAGAGATCCTGTTCCGCACCAAGCTCTCGGAGGAGATGTTCGAGGGCCTGGCGCCGTGGCTCGGTTGGCTGCCGGGGCGCCTGATGCACGTGAACATCCTCGGCTGCGCCATCTTCGGCACCGTGTCGGGGTCCTCCGCCGCGACTTGCGCGACCATTGCCAAGGTGGCGCTGCCCGAGCTCAAGCGCCGCGGCTACGACGAGAAGACCTGCCTCGGCTCGCTCGCCGCCGCCGGCACGCTCGGCATCCTGCTGCCCCCCTCGATCATCATGGTGGTCTACGCGGTCGCCGCCGAGGTATCGATCATCAAGGTGTTTCTCGCCGGCTTCATCCCGGGCTTCCTCCTGACGGCGCTCTTCTCCGGCTACATCGTCGTCTGGGCGTGGCTCAACCCGGGGAAGACCCCCGCCGACGACATCCGCATGAGCTTCGTCGAAAAGCTGAAGAAGGCGAAGAACCTCATTCCGTGCACCGTCCTGATCATCTTCATCGTCTGGGTGATGGTGATCGGCTGGGCCACCGCCACCGAGGCCGCCGCCTACGGGGTGCTCGGCGCGCTCGGCATCGCGTGGTGGTCGGGCGGGCTCACGCGCCAGAACTTCTGGCTGAGCCTGATGGGCGCGACACGGCTCTCCTGCATGATCATGTTCATCCTCGCGGGCGCGAGCTTCCTCTCCTCGTGCATGGCCTTCACCGGCATCCCGCGCGCGCTTGCCGAATGGGTGCAGTCCCTGGCGCCGCACAAGTACACGCTCATCGCGATCCTCGCCTTCATCTACATCGTGCTCGGCACGGCGCTGGACGGCGTGTCGATGATCGTGCTCACCACCTCCATCGTGATCCCGATGGTGGAAAAAGCGGGCTTCGACCTCGTCTGGTTCGGTATCTTCATCGTGCTGCTGGTGGAGATCGCCGAGCTCACGCCGCCGCTCGGCTTCAACATCTTCGTGCTGCAGACAATGACCGGCCGCGATTCGAACTACGTCGCGCTCGCCTCGCTACCCTTCTTCGCCATGATGGTGCTCTGCATCGCGCTCATCACGCTGTTTCCCGAGATCGCCACCTGGCTGCCGGACCTGCTGATCCAGAAGGCGAAATAGGAAAGCGCCGTGCCGCAGCCGGTCTACCTCAGCGCAGACATCCGGCGCATCGAGCAGGCGGACGCCGCGGCGACCCCGCCGCTCATGGAGCGCGCCGGCGCTGCGGCCGCCGAGCTTGCGACGAAGCTTTGCGGCGACAGGACGAAGGATGTCGTCGTGCTCGCCGGGCCGGGGAACAACGGCGGCGATGCCAAGGTGGTTTCGCGCCTTTTGCAGGAGAAGTTTTTTCGCGTCTCACTGGTCGAGAAAGAAGTTCCCGACAAGAACCCCGGCCTCATTGTCGACGGACTCTTCGGCATCGGCCTCGCGCGGCCGATCGAAGGCGAGCTTGCCAAGCTGATCGCCTGGGTGAACGCCCAGCGTTGCCCGGTGCTCGCGCTCGACATCCCGAGCGGGCTGCAAGCGGATACCGGCCGCGTGCTCGGCTGCGCGGTGCGCGCGACGCACACGATCACCTTCCTCGGGCTCAAGCCCGGCCTCCTCACGCTCGAAGGGCCGGACCTTTGCGGGGACGTCAGCGTCGCCGACCTGGGGGTCGAGAAGCCCAAAGTCGATCACGGGTGGGTCGCCGAGCCCGCCCTTTTCGCCAACGCGCTCAAGCCCCGGCCCGCGAACTTCCACAAGGGCATGGCGGGCTCGCTCGGCATCGTCGGAGGCGCCGAGGGCATGACGGGCGCCGCGCTCCTCGCCGGCCGGGCCGCGCTCAAGCTCGGAGCCGGACGCGTCTATGTCGGCGCCCTGGGCGGAAGCACGCCGGTCGATTTCCACAGCCCCGAGCTGATGCTGCGCAGCGCCGACGAAATCCTGGCGCTCGACCTGGACGCCCTCGTGATGGGCCCCGGCCTGGGCGAGAGCGAAAGGGCGGAAACCCTGCTCGGCGCCGTTCTCGCGAGCGACATGCCGTGCGTGCTCGACGCAGACGCGCTCAACCTGATTGCGCAGAACGAGGATCTCAGGCGGGCCTGCGCAAAGCGCCCAGCCGAGACGCTGCTGACGCCGCACCCCGCCGAAGCGGGCCGCCTGCTCGCGGAGACCACGGCGCACGTGCAGGAGGACCGCCTGAAGGCCGCGCGCGCGCTTTCAGGCAACCTGAACGCGCATGTGGTGCTGAAGGGCGCGGGCAGCGTGCTCGTGGCGCGCGACGGCCACTGGTTCATCAACGACTCGGGCAACAGCGGCATGGCCTCCGCCGGCATGGGTGACGTGCTTTCCGGCATCCTCGGCGCTTTGCTCGCACAGCAGTACTCGGGCGAGACCGCCCTCGTTCTGGGTACGCACCTGCACGGCTGCGCGGCGGATGAATGCGTCGCCAACGGCATCGGCCCCGTCGGGCTCACCGCGGGCGAGATCATCGATCCCGCGCGCCGGATCTGGAATTCCTGGCTCGACCGCCGCTAGCAGCGCCGATCAGGGCTCGACGATTTCCCAGCCGGCGACCGTCCAGCGCAACAGCGTGAGCGAGAGCGGCCGCGTCGAGCCGCGCGCCGCCTCGCGGCCGAGCGCGCGCAGGCCTTGGAGGGCTTGGGCGTTCGACGCCTCGCCATAGATGAGCAGGTTCGAGGCCGGCACCATGACCACGAGCTGGTGCTTCATCCGCTCGGCGAGCTCGGCCCATTCGCCGTGCAGGAGCAGCCGGCTCGACTCGTAGTCGTCCTCGCCCAGGCGGCCGATCTCGCCCGGGCGCGGCACGCGCGCCACGTCGCCCAGCGGCTTCAACTGCTCGCGAAGGTTGCGCCGGCCGAGCTCGAAGAGCGCCTCCTCGTCGAGCTTGAGCGCGGCGAGATCCTGCTTGACCACCATGCGCATCGAGCGCGGCGAATCGACCACCGGCACCACCCAGAGACCCGGCACGAGCGGCCGCGCGAGAAGCTCGGCCTTGCCTTCGGCCATCTGCCGGCGCGCCTGCACGACGTAATCCTCGGGCCGGATCACCAGCCGGACCCTCGCCGCTGCGATGGGGCCGGTCTGCTCGCGCAGGATCTCGGTGATCCCGCCGACGTATTCCTCGATCGCCTTGGGGCAGCGCTCGTAGTTGCGCGTGCAGAACTGCCAGACGCGCTCGAGGCCGAGGCGCCCCGCGGCCTTGCCCTCGGCGGTCGCGGCATCCACGCCGAGCGGGCCGGCCGGCTTGAACACGAGCTCGGGCATCGCGCGGCGCAGGCGCTCGGCGACGTAGCCCGTAAATCCCCTCTCGTCACCGGGTACGCTCTGCGCGAGCGCGGCGAGCGGCGCCAGCAGGCCCAGCAGGACGAGCCGCTTAGTCACAGTTGTAAAAAGCCTGGCGCTGCTGCAGGCTGATCGCGTCGAGGTCTTCCGGGTGGCGCGGCCTTCCGCTCGAATCGAGCAAGCGCGCCTCGAGCACGGCAAGCCGCTTCTCGAGCTTCGCCGTGCGGGGATCGGCGCTCAGCCGCGCGAACTTCCTTTTCAGCGCGTCGAGGTCGCCCATGCGGTTCTCGGTCTCGGCCATGACGATCTCGCGCCGCAGCTGGCGCCTCTCGCAATGGACCGGCTCGAGCTGCTTCGCGATCTCGAGGAACTCCCTGGCGTCCGGGGTGATTCCGAAAGCGAGGGAGCTGAAAACAGCGAGGCAGCAGCCGAAAACTCTCAAGCCACTCTCACCCGCGCTTTCGGCTCGGGATAGGGGTAGAGCATGTTGAGCGCGATCGACTGCTGGTTGGCCTGCACGATGCGCACGTGCTCGCGGCGCAGCTCGCGCGAGTGCCGCACGCCGCACGAGTGCGCGATCATGTCGATCTCGCGGTTCATGCCGTTCGCGTAGTTGGCGACGCGCAGGTACTTCTCCTCGACCACGAGCGCGCGCTGCAGGCGCTTGTTGTGCGTGGTGACGCCGGTCGGGCAGGTGTTCTGGTGGCAGCGCAGCGCCTGGATGCAGCCGAGCGAAAACATGAAGCCGCGCGCGGTGTTGACGAAATCCGCGCCGACCGCGAGCGCCCAGGCGGCGCGCGCGGAGGTGACGATCTTGCCCGAGGCGACGATGCGCACGCGCTGCTTCAGGCCCGACTCGATCAGCGCGTCCACGACTCTGGGCAGCGCCTCATCGATGGACAGGCTCATGTGGTCGGCGAGCGCCTGGGGCGCGGCGCCCGAGCCGCCCTCGCCGCCGTCGATGACGAGGAAGTCGGGCGCGAATTCGAGGCCGCGGCGGTGCACCGCGTCGGCCAGATCGTTCATGAAGCGCCAGCCGCCGACCGCCGTCTTCACGCCGACCGGCCGGCCGGTCAGGTCGCGGATGCGCACGACCATCTCGAGCAGCTCGCTCATGTTGGAGATGTCGCGATGGCGGTTGGGCGAGATCGAATCGCGGCCCTCCGGAATGCCGCGGATCTGCGAGATCTCGGCCGTCACCTTCTTCGCCGGCAGCACGCCGCCCTTGCCGGGCTTCGCGCCCTGCGAGAGCTTGATCTCGAAGGCCTTCACCACCTTGCCGAGCTCGACCAGGCGGTCATTGCTCAGGTTGCCCTGCGCGTCGCGCACGCCGTACTTCGCCGTGCCGATCTGCATGATGACATCGCAGCCGCCCTCGAGGTGATAGGGCGAGAGGCCGCCCTCGCCGGTGTCCATCCAGCAGCCGGCGACCGCCGCGCCGCGCGAAAGCGAGCGCACCGCCGGCGCGGAGATCGCGCCGAAGCTCATGCCGCTGATGTTGACGATCGAGCGCGCCTCGAAGGGAAAGCGCGCGTAGCCTTCGCCGAGCGTGAGCGAGGGCGTGGGCAGCCGCTCCTCTTCCAGCACCGGGAAGGGATGGTTGACGAAGATGAGCGCGCCGGAGTGATGCAGGTCGTAGGTCGAGCCGAAGCCGATCACGCCGCCCTCGTTCTTGGCGAGCCGGTAGACCCAGCCGCGCGTCGCGCGGTTGAACGGCATCTCGTCGCGGTCGCCGGCGAAGAAGTACTGGCGGAAGTATTCGCCCAGCTCCTCGAAGAAGTAGCGCAGGCGCCCGACGACCGGGTAATTGCGCAGCACGCCGTGCTTTTTCTGCGTGATGTCGCGGATGAAGAAGAAAACGAAGGCCGCGAGCGCCGCGAAGCCGATCAGCGTCCCGACGCCGTACTGCAGGATCCCCATTACGTCCATGAGCCTACCCCCGACCCCTATGATAGGGGAAAAAGCCCCCGGGGCCGCAGGCTCAGGACTTCAGCTTGCGAACGACGTCGTAGATCTCTGCGGCGTGGTGCTTGGGGTTCACGCCGTAGGCGGCGTGGCGGATGACGCCTTTCTTGTCGATCACGAAGGTCGAGCGCACCAGGCACTCGCGCCGCGCGCCGTCGACCTCCTTCTCCTGCAGCACGCCGTAACGGCGGCACACCTCCCCTTCGGGGTCGGAGAGCAGCTCGATCGACAGGCCGTGCTTGTCGCGGAATTCGGCGTGCGTGAGGCAGTCGTCGCGCGACACGCCGAGGATGACGCAGCTGCACTTGCCGAACTCTTCCTCGTGATCCGAGAACTCGGCGGCCTGCAGCGTGCAGCCGGGCGTGCCGTCGCGCGGATAGAAATAAAGCACCACGCGCTTCTTGCCGATGAAGGAAGCGAGCTCGACCGTCTGCATGTCGGCATCGGGCAGCGCGAATTCGGGTGCAGTTTGTCCGGGCTGAAGCATCTTCGTTGTGTCCGGTGATTCTATGCCTGCATGTGCGTTTGACAAGACCCGTGCGTGAGATATGTCGCGAGTTGTCCACACATATAATCAAACGATGGAGGATGCGCTGCTAGGGGGCTTGTCGCCGAAGGAGTTTTTGCAGCGGCATTGGCAGAAGCGCCCGCTTCTAGTGCGCCGGGCGCTGCCCGGATTTCGCGGCGTGATCGCAAAGCGTCCGCTTTTTGCGCTTGCCTCGAGCGACGAGGTCGAATCCCGCCTGGTGGAGCGCCGCGGCGCGCACTGGCGCGTCACGCACGGCCCTATATCACAGGATCGTTTCAAGCAGACGCGAGCGCGCGACTGGACGCTGCTCGTGAACGGCGTCAACCAGCACGCCGCGCCCGCCGAGCAGCTGCTGCGGCGATTCGCCTTCCTGCCGCAGGCGCGCCTCGACGATGTCATGGTGAGCTATGCGGCGCCGGGCGGCGGCGTCGGCCCGCACGTCGACAGCTACGATGTGTTCCTCGTCCAGGGTGCCGGGCGGCGCCTGTGGCGGATCGAGCGCGCGCGCCGGTTCTCGCTCGTCGAGCGCGCGCCGCTCAAGCTGATCGAGGATTTTTCGCCCCAGGAAGAGTACCTGCTCGAGCCGGGCGACCTGCTCTACCTGCCGCCCGGCTGGGGCCACGACGGCATCGCGCTGGGAGAGTGCTTCACCTGCTCGGTCGGCTTTCGCGCACCGCGCGGCGCCGAGCTCGGCGCGGCCTTTCTCGATTACCTCCACGAGCGCGGCCTGCCCGATGCCGAGTATCGCGACCCGGGCCTCAAGCCGGCGACGCAGGGCGGCCGGATCGACGGGCGCATGGTCGAGTTCGCCGCGCGGCTGCTGGGCAGGATTCGCTGGCGGCGGCGGGACGTCGAGGATTTCCTCGGGCGCTTCCTCACCACGCCCAAGCCAGAAGTCGTTTTCTCGCCTTCCCGGCGCGGGAAAGGCGAGTCCATACGACTTCACCCCAAAACCCAGTTGCTCTATCGCGGCAACCGGTTCTTCATCAACGGCGAATCGTTCGCGGTTCCGCGCCGCCAGGCGCGCACCCTTGCGCAGCTCGCCGACCGGCGACAGGCGAGCGCAAAGGTGCTTGATCGCGCCGGCCTCGGCCGTCTAATCTCCGGCTGGCGGCAGTCCGGCTACCTGCGATGAGCGAAGAGAAGCCCAAACCGCAATACGAGCGCTTCGACACCGAAGCCGCCTGGCAAGGCGCGATCGACCGGCTGCTCGGCCTGAAAGGGCGCGAGATGCGGATCTTCGACCCCGACCTCACGTCGCTGCGCCTGAATTCGCCCGAGCGCATCGAGCGCTTCGAAAGCTTCCTTCAGGCGAGCCGCACCCGGCGCCTGTTCATCGCCTGCCATGACGCCGAGCACCTCGCCCGCCGCAGCCCGCGCATGATGGGCCTGCTCGCGCGCTACGCCCACGCCATCCAGGTCAACCGCACGCACGAAGAGATCAAAGGCATCCAGGATTCCTTTCTCGTCCTCGATGCGAGCCACTATGCGCGCCGCCCCCACGCCGCGTTCTACCGCGGAGCGCTCGGCCTGAACGACGAATTGGAAGCGCTGCCGATGCGCTCGCGCTTCATGGAAATCTGGGCCGCTTCCTTCCCGGGTGTTTCGAGCACGACGGTCGGCTTGTAACAGCCGCGCTGCTATAATTTTCCGGCAGTTCCTGACAGTAATCTGACATCGTTTAGCAAATCCCAAGGGAGAGTTACGCAATGACCAAGCATCTGCTTATCGCAGCCGCGGTCGCGCTCGCGCTCGCGGCGTGCGGCCAGGAAGACGCCAACAAAGGCAAGACGCCCCCGCCGGCCCCGAAGGTCGAGCCGAAGAAGGAAGAGGCGAAGAAAGAAGAGCCGAAGAAGGAAGAGCCCAAGGCCGAGGAGAAGAAAGCCGAAGAGCCCAAGAAGGACGAGCCCAAGGCGGAAGAAAAGAAGGCCGAAGAGCCGAAGAAGTAAGCGCGAAGAACGGCTTTAGCGCAGTTCCCTCCAGCTAAAGCCGTCCTCCTGGGTCGCGATGCCGACCCAGGACGCTTCGCAACCGATCGCCCCGGCCAGCGCCTCGCGCGCGAGCTCGGGGCGATTGTTTTTTTCCGACAGGTGCGCGGCAATCAGGTGCTTGAGCCTGGAGCGGTCGAGCGCCGCGAGCAGCTTTCCCGCCGTGCCGTTGTCCAGGTGCCCGAAAGGGCCGGCAATGCGCTGCTTCAGCCACCTCGGGTATTCCCCGCCCCACAGCAGGTCGAGGTCGTGGTTGCACTCGAGCACGAGCGCGTCGCAGCCGGAGAGCGTGGCCTGGACGTGGGCAGTCGTGGTGCCGATGTCGGTGAGCACGCCGAGCCTGGAAGCGCCGTCCGTGATCACGTATTGCACCGGCTCGCGCGCGTCGTGGGGCACCGTGTAGGGCTCGATTTCCAGGTCGCCGACCGAGAAGCGCGCGCGCCCGTCGATGATGCGCGTCTCGACCTGCTCGGGCCGCAGTCCTTCCTCGGCGAGCGCGGCGCGGGTGCCGAAGGTCAGGCACACGCTCACGCCATGCTCGGCGGCGAAGGCGTAGGCGTGGCCGGCGTGATCGCTGTGCTCGTGGGTGACGAGGATGGCGGTGATGTCGGCGGGCGCGAGGCCCAGGCGCGCCAGGCGCCGCTCGGTTTCCGCGGGCGTGAGACCGCAGTCGAGCAGCACCCGGGTGTTGCCGGACTCCGCGACGAGGCAGTTGCCCTTGGAGCCGCTTCCGAGGGAAGCGAAACGCAGCGTCATCGGCTGCGTCGTTGCGGAAGCGTCACTTCAGCTGGTCGAGCAGCAGCGAGACGATTCGCCTGGTAGTCTGCGAGTTCTCGGCCGCGCCGTCCTTGTTCAGGACCTGCACCACGCACTTGCCGCCGAACTGCCGGATGTGCACGCGGTACTGCTCGGCCTTGATGGCGTCGCTCGATTTCCAGAACGCGAGCTTGGAAAGCAGGCCCTTCTCGGCGTCCTTGCGCTTCATGTCCGAGTCGGTGTCGGCATAGCGCACGAAATACTGGCCCTTCTGCCGGTCGCGGTCCTCCACCGTGAAGCCGACGCGGTCGAGCGCGAGCCCGACGCGGCGCCAGGCGCGGTCGAACGGCTCGTACACCTCCAGCATCTCGAAGCCGCCGATGCCGGTCTGCACGGCGGCGCGCGCCGGCGCGGGCGCGGCGGTCGCGACGAGCTGCTTCGCCTTGTCCGCCTGCGTGCCGAGGCGCACCATGAGCCGGCGCAGGAACTCGGCCTCGAGCTCGGGATCGGGCGGCCGCGGCTGCCAGACGCTGCCCTGGCCGTCGGCGGGGCGCTGCGAGGTGAGGTCCCTCACCTGCTCGACCATGCCGCGGTGGCTGATGAAGATCTCGGTGCCGCCGCTCGCGCCGCGCTCAAGCCGCGTGCGGAACTTGTCGCGCTCGGCCGTCGAATAGAGCTGCTCGAGGATCTTGCCGAGGAACTCGCGCACGAAATCCTGCGGAATCTTGGCGCGGTTCTCCGCCCAGTCGGTCTCCATCACGCCCGCCTCGGGGAGCGAGAGCGCGATGAGAAAGCCGTTCTCCTGCCAGAAGTCGCGCACGATCGGCCAGAGCTTCTCCGGCGGCTCGTCGACGACCAGCCAGCGCTGCGTGCCCGCGCGCTCGACGCGCATCTTCTCGATCGCGGGGAGCACGC
>Ga0310810_10002336_pt1 | contig 20396 bp, 14 predicted proteins | sample NCmetagenome_FD_207641 | JGI IMG/M metagenome (GOLD analysis project Ga0310810, IMG submission 207641) | Soil microbial communities from experimental microcosm in Duke University, North Carolina, United States - NC | ecosystem: Engineered > Artificial ecosystem > Soil microcosm > Unclassified ...
GCTTCCGCGGGATGCCACAGTTGGACCTCGTCGCCTTCGGCAACGATCAATGGCTCCTCGTCCACCCCGATCCACGATCCGTCGATCGGGAGTGCGGCACGCGCTGCGCGTCCGCGGCCCACGCGCCAGACCAGGGTGCGTGCATGGATTCGAGCGATCGGGTGATCGCCGAAGCGCGAGCGCCAGCGATCGATTGACCAGGCTCGTTCCGAAGACAGGCGCAGCTCCAATCGGCGCCCTTCCTCCGCGACGGCGGCCGCGATTCGTTCTGCCTGCGCACGGGCCTCTGCCACGGCTCCCGGCGCGGCGACTTCGATCGAGGCCGGCGGCGTCGTGGTCACGCTGCCCGCGAGGTGCCAGAGCACATCGACCCGACCATCGGGCCGAACCTCGATGCTGGCTGTTGCCGCGCCAGCCTCGACCTCGAGCCTGCCGGCGCCATCGAGACCGAAGGTCGGCAATGATGCGTCCACGAGGTCGTCGACGGTGAGCCCCGCTCGCGCCGCCATCACGGCAAGCGCCCGATCCACCTGCCTGAGCACGTTGCGATTCGTGATCTCGAGGCGCATGGACGCCAGCGCGACGGCCGCCGCAGGGTCGGAAGATTCGCCGAGCAGCGCCGCCGCGGTGTTTGCCAGCGCAGTGTCACGAACGACTGCGTCCCGACGGCCGGACGTGCCCATTCGAAGCCCGACGGCCTCGAGCACCGGGGCAGCTTCGTCGGTGCTGGATGCGATGAACCAGAGCAGCCCGCGCGCGAACCTCTGGTTGGCGAGGCGGAGTCCGCCGACGAGGATGTCCGGCCGGCTGACGATGTCGGCCCGGACCAGGGCTGCCAGGACGCGCCGCGCGGCCGCGATGGGCGCCTGCCGGTCGCCGGCCGCGCCCAGGAGCGCCGCGGCGTCGCGCACCCAGCGCTCCGGCGGCGACACGGAGGTCGCCCTCGCGATGAGCGGGAAGAAGAGCCCGAGGTCGCGCCGCAGATCGTCGTCCGTTTCGAGCATGGCGCGGAGCTCCGCCCCGAACGGATCCTCGATATCGGGGAGGGCGATCGGCAGCTTGCCCAGATCGGCGCGGCGCAGCAGGTCGATCACCCGGATGCGACGCTGCACTGCATCTGGCGAGGTCCCGAGCATCCCGGTGAGCAGGAGCGCTGCGAGGGCTTCGAGCTCGCGCGCCACAGCCGCGTCAAGACCGTCCGCTCCGCCGGCATCGAGCTGCGACTCGACCTCGTCGAGGACCGGGTCGAGACTCGGCAGCTGGAGGACGCCGGCCATGACGCCAGGCGGGTATTCGAGGCGCAGGCGAAGGTCCGCGAGCCGGTCGGCGAGGTCGCCCTCCCCCGGAGCCACCCTCCGGTCAGGCCGTGGTCGCCACGCGGCTCTCGGCCATGCGCAGGTGCGCGTAGCCGGGCTTCACGACCTCGTTGATCAGCCGGAGCCGCTCGTCGAACGGGGCGAATGCGCTCTTCATCGCATTGATCGTCATCCACTCCATCTCGCCCAGGCCGATCCGGAACGCCTCGTCGAGGGCGGCCAGCTCTGAGGTCATGGACACGCCGCTCATCAGGCGGTTGTCGGTGTTGACCGTCACCCGGAAGCGGAGCCGCCGGAGGAGCTCGATCGGATGCTCTGCGATCGACGCCGCGGCGCCGGTGTGGACGTTTGAGCTCGGGCACATCTCGAGGGGCACGCGTCGGTCGCGCACGAATGCGGCAAGGCGACCCAGCTCGATCGACCCGTCCGGGCGAATTGTGATGTCGTCGACGATCCGGACGCCGTGGCCGAGGCGCTCGGCCCCGGCGAACTGCAACGCCTCCCAGATCGACGGCAGCCCGAACGATTCACCGGCGTGGATGGTGATGTGGAAGTTCTCGCGTCGGATCAGGTCGAATGCGTCCTGGTAGCGCGTGGGCGGATAGCCCTTCTCGGGGCCGGCGACGTCGAAGCCGACGACACCTGCGTCGCGCCAGCGAACGGCGCACTCCGCGACCTCCACCGAACGCGCCGCCTGGCGCATCGCGGTGACGATCGACCGCATGACGATCGGCCTGCCGGCGGTCGCCGCGTTCATGCTGCCGATCCTGAAGCCCTCGAGGATCGCCGCCTGCGCCTCGTCGAGGCTCAGGCCGTGCCCGGTCAGGAGCTCGGGCGCCATCCGAACCTCGGCGTAGGCAACGCCGTCGGCCGCGAGATCCTCGGCGCATTCCGCCGCGACGCGCATGATCGCGTCGCGCTCCTGCAGCACGCCGACCGTGTGCTCGAATGGCTCGAGATACAGCTCGAGCGACTTGCGATCCGCCCCCCGGCGGAACCACGCCGCGAGGTCGTCGACGTCGGTCGTCGGCAGGCGGTCGTAGCCGTACTCGCGGGCGAGGTCGATCACGGTCGCAGGCCGCAGCCCACCGTCGAGGTGGTCGTGCAGCAGCGCCTTCGGCGCCTGCCGGATCGTGTCGAGCGTCAGCATCCGCGTGCCTCGCGCCTCCTCGCCCGGATGGTAGCGGCGGCCACAGCCCAGCCGATACGCTCCGGGGCATGACCGAGGTCGGCGATCCGGGTGCCGCGCCGCTCGCCTTCACCGGCTCATCCGGGGGCGCGCGCTGGGACGTGCAGCTCGACCGGTCGATCCTCCTCCCAGGCCGGCTCGTGCATGGCCGGATCACGATCCACGCCGAGCGAGCACTCGATGCCCGGGGCGTGGTCGTCGCGCTCATCGCCGAGGAGCACTGGCGGCACCGCGAGACACGTCAGGGTCCGAACAACACGTCCACCACCGAGGTCGTCACCTCGCGCGCCGAGGTGGTGCGCGAGCCGGTGATGGTCCACGGCGAGCTGCATCTCGGGCCCGGCGAGACGTGGACCGCGACCTTCGAGCAGCCCGTGCCTGCGATGGGCCCGGCGTCGCTCGAGGCGGAGGACGCCGGCCTGGAGTGGACCTTCGAGGCCAAGCTGGACGTGCCAGGCGGGATCGACTCGAGCGTGGAGCGGGTGATGGTCGTCGCCCAGCCGACCGCGCTGCTGCGTGCCGGCGCGGTGCACGTCGGCGAGTTCGCGCTGTACGAGTCCGTCGTGATCACCGGGGAGGGCGTGACGGCATCGATGAAGCTCGAGCCGATGCCCCTGGCCTGTGGGCAGCCGTTCACGGGCCGGGTCGAGCTCTCCTTCCGCGAGGCCGCCAGGCTGCAGGAGATCCGCGCCGAGCTCCGCGTCGAGGTCGAGGCGACCGTCAGCTCCGGCGAGAAGGAGGAGATCACGGCGTGGGCGGGCGTGATCGCGCCCGCCGGCACCTACGAGGAAACCGTCAATATCGACGTCCATGGCACCCTCGAGGCGCGCCCGCTGCCGACGATCGAGCTGCCCCACGGCAGGGCGCAGGCGACGTTCCGGGTCATTCTCGCCCGTGCCTGGGCGCCGGATACCCACCTCGTCCGCGACGTGGCGCTCGCGACGACGACAGAGGTCTAGGCGGACAGGCGATCGGTCGTCCGACCGATGGACGCGGACGACGAGCACCTTAGACTCAGGCCATGGGTTCGACGCGGACGCTCCTGAGCCCTGTCGTCGTGGGCCGCGACGAGGTGCTCGCGCTCGTCGCTCGCAGGACGGCTGACGCAGCCGCCGGGCGCGGCCAGTGCCTGCTGCTTGCCGGCGAAGCGGGCATCGGCAAGTCACGGATCGTCGGGGCAGTGATTCGCGGCGCGCTCAAGGCCGGATTTCGGTACGCGAAGGGCGACATCAACCCGCAGGACCAGCTGGTCTCGCTCATGTCCATCGGGGACCTTGCACGGTCCATGGCCGAAGCCGAGTTCGGCGACCTCGGGCCACGCCTGCTCGCCGCGCGCGGCGGCAAAGGCGGGGACTCCCTCTCCTCGCGCCGCATTCTCGTTCACGAGCTCGCCGACCTGTTCATCGATGCCATCGACCGGTCCACGCTCCTGGTCTTCGAGGACGTCCATTGGGCCGATGAGCTGACGCTCGAGGTGATCGGCGAGCTCGCGCGGCAGGCGGTGAACAAGCCGCTCCTGGTGGTCGCGACCTACCGGCCTGAGGAGCTGCCGAGTGGGTCCATCCATCGCGAGTGGCGAGCACGGCTGCTGACGCAGCGGGTCGCCGAGGAAGTCGTGCTGGATCGCCTGTCCCCCGAGGAGACGGCCCAGGTCACGACGTTGATCCTCGGCACCGGCCTCCCCGCACCGCGCGATGTCGCGGAGGCCGTGTACGACCGAACGAACGGCATTCCGCTGCACATCGAGGAGCTCCTGGCGGCGCTCGGCGAGGCGGCGCATGACGGTCGCACGATCCGCGACGCCACGGTGCCCTCGACCATCGAAGACGCGATCCTGGCCCGTGCCGCCCGCTTGTCGAAGGACGCACTGGCGGCCGGGAAGGCGGGCGCGATCCTCGGCCGGTGTTTCGCCCCGGACGTGCTTGCCAATATCCTGGGCCGCTCGCCCATGGATCTCGATGGCCCGCTCGACGAGCTGGTCTCCGCCGGATTCGTGCATCCCTTCCAGTTCGTTGACCAGGGCTACTACGACTTCCGTCACCAGCTCCTCCGCGACGCCCTGTACGAGAGCGTGCCCCCCGGCGAGCTGCGTCGGCTCCACGCCCGGGCTGCAGAGTTCGGGTCTGTCCTGATCGGCGCAACGGAGGTCCACAAGTCCGTCCACTACGAGAAGGCAGGCCTTCGCGCGCAGGCATTCCGGGCTGCCGTGGCAGGCGCGGAGGCGGCGGCCGCCGTAACGAGTCGGTTCGAGTCCTTCGAGCTCTACCGGCGGGCGGTCGCCAACATCCCGAGCGACCTTCCGGCCGCGGAGGCAGCGGACGTCTGGATGGCGTACTGCTACGCCGGGTTCGCCGTCGATGACGTTCCTGCCGCGGAGCAGGCCGCCTCCACCGCCCGGCGCCTGGCCCTCGAGGCCGGACAGCCGATCAAGGCAGCTGAGGCGCTCGTGTGCCTCGCCGCGCTCACGCGTCGTGACGTCCGGCCCCGAAGCGAGCGCAAGGCGCTCCTTGACCAGGTCGATGCGGAGCTCGCCGCATTGCCGCCGTCGATCGAACGCGGGGGAAACTTCGTCGACCTGCGCATGCAGCAGGCGGTGTTCGAGCTCGACACTGCGAACCTGTCCGAAGCGCGGCGGCGGCTCGAAGAAGCACGGGCGTTTGCCGAGGAGGCAGATTTCCAGCCGACCCCGGGCGAGATCACGCGCCTCGACATCGAGCACGAGTTCGCCTGGGCGGACGTGCTCGCGGGCGACGCGAAGGACGGGCTGGATCGGATGCTCAGGCTGTCCCGCGACGCCCGCGATGCGCACTTCGAAGGCACGGGCGTGACCAACTACCGCGTCACCGCGGACGTCGCCGCGCGAGTGATGGAGTACGCCATCTCGAGCATCGGCGTGACCGAGGGCATCCGCTACGCAGACGAGGTCGAGCAGTCGTACTGCCGGCACGTCATGTCGGCGACGTCGGCCATCATCGCGTGGGCTTCGGGCAACTGGGACGAGGCGGTCCAGATCGCCGAGCTGGAGCTGGTCCAGCGCGGGAGCCGTCGCGGGTCCATCGGCTCCCGCGCCGTGCTCGCCTTCGTGGCGTTCGGCCGCGGCGACGTCGAGCGCTCCCGAACGCTCCTGGATGCCTCACTCGCGATCACCCGCCCCAGCGGCGAGGTCGATCAGGTGCTCCCCGCCCTGTGGGGTGAGGCCGAGACGGCCCTCGTCGACGGCGATCCGGCGCGAGCGCTCGACCATTGCTGGGAGGCGATCGAGCTTGCCGAGCCGACCGGGGAGCGCGCGCTGCTCGTGCCGTTCGTCGTGACCGGCGTTCGCGCTGCCCTGCTCGATCGACGACCCGATGTCGCCCAGAAATGGCTGGACCGGATCGCCCCGATGCTGACGAATTGGTCCGAGCTCGCCAGACCAGCCCTTGATCACGCCGACGGCCTGATTCGGACAGCCTCTGGCGCGACCGTCGTCGCCCGAGCGTCCCTCGAGGCCGCTGTCGCCGGATGGGACCGCCGTGGACGCATCTGGGAGGCCACGTGGGCAAGGCTTGACCTCGCCGCCGCGCTCCTCCGCGGCAACCGGTCCCTCGAGGCCGTGCCGGTCGTCGACGAGGTGCTCCGGACGGCCCGTCAGCTCAACAGCCTGCCGATACTCCATCGGGCGGAGGAGCTCGACCGATCGTCGCGCAGCCGAGCCGGCCAACAGGAGCCGTGGCATCCCCTCTCGACACGCGAATTCGAGGTCGCGCGGCTGGTCGCCCGGGGCATGACCAACGGTGAGATCGCGGAGGAGCTGATCGTCTCGCCCAAGACCGTCAGCGCCCATATCGAGCACATCCTCGCCAAGCTCGGCGTTGCCCGGCGGGCCGAGATTGCGGCGTGGACGAGCACCGTGATCTCGCCGGCGCGGCCCGTCGAGGCCAGCACTGGCGCCGCCGCGGGGGCCACCCGAAGCCACTGACCCCGACGGTCGGGCACGGCGAGAACCGAAAGGCCGGCCCCGTTGCCGGGACCGGCCTGGTGTCCCCTGCGGGGGATCGGCGGGGCTCAGCCGCCGTTGTCCCCATTGCCGAGGCAGCTGATGTCGGGGTTCCAGTCGTTGAACGTGCCCAGCGGGTTGCCCTGCCAGATCCAGGCGTGCCGCTCGTAGAAGTCGGGCAGGCCGTAGCGGTTGCCCGCGGCGCGGAAGAGCATGTCCTGGCCGAGCACCGTCGGGGTCGCGGAGCCGAACGCGTCGGTCCACGCCTGGGCGATCGTCACGTACTCGACGGCCACCAGCTTGAGCCCGCCGTTGCGCTTGGGCGCGTAGACGAGGACCTCCGGCTGGAGCGCGTCGACCGCCGGATCGCCGACGAGCGAGAGCTTGACGTAGTGCTGGCCCATCGTGCCGACGCCGGGCTGCTCGGTGCACGTGTAGAACTCCACGTACCCGTCGGCGATGGCCGCGTTCAGGTCGTGGTACTTCTCGGTGACGGCGCGCACGGCGGCGGCGTCTGCCTGGCCCCTGGCCGTCGCCACGCCGGCGCCGCCGACGACGAAGGCCAGCGCCAGCGAGATCGCGAGGACTGATCGAAGCCTGTTCACATCACACCTCGTAGGGAACTTCGAAGACTTCCGGGGTCGGGTGGCCGGCGCGCTCGTGCACGCGCATGACCGCCTCGCGCGACGGTCCGGTGACAAGGCAGAACACCTTGCCCGCCTCCGGATCGAGCCACGCTCGCTCGTAGTGGACGTCCTCCTCGGCCTCGATCGCGAGATCGCGACCGTGGGCCTCGGCGAGCTGCTCCTGGGTCACCCCGAAGAACCCAGAGTGCATGTCCATGAACTTGGCCATCGATACCTCCTGCCGGCGCTTCGCGGTCGACATCCGGACCGTGTGGACAAGGTCGTCGAGGGGACCTCGTCGGCCATCGGTCGACCGACCGATCGGCCGTCCCGAGGACGACCTAATCTCGGGAAGCACGGGGGCAGACTTGGCACACTCCTCTAGGCCAAGGCCGGAGTACACTCCGCCGATGATCTCGCGCCCCACGCGGAATGACTGGGCCCTGCTCCTGACGCTCGGCCTGATGTGGGGCACGAGCTACGCGTTCATCAAGCTCGGCGTCCAGACCCTGCCGACGTTCACGCTGATCGCGTCGCGGCTCCTCATCGGGTTCGTCGTGCTCGCAGCGGTCGTGATCGTGGCCCGCGAGCCCCTGCCCAGGAACCCGCGCATCTACGGAAACCTGATCGTGATGGCGATCGTGAACATCGTCATCCCGTTCACGCTGATCACGAGCGCGGAGCGCTCGGTCGACTCCGCGATCGCGGCGATCATCAACGGCGCGGTCCCGCTGGTCGTGATCCTGCTCGCGGCGCTGACGTTCCACGACGAGCCGATCACCGTGAACCGGCTCGCCGGCCTGCTCGTCGGCTACGCCGGCGTCATCGTGATCGTCAGCCCGGGTCTCGTGACGAGCACGGGCAGCCAGATCTCGGGCGAGCTCGCCCTGCTCGGTTCGACCATCTCGTACGGCGTCGGCGCGGTCTACGCCCGGGCCAAGATGCGCGGCCTGCGACCGATGATCCCCGCCGTCTTCCAGGTGTTCTTCGCGTTCGTGATCATCTCGGTGCTCGCGTTCGTCAACGAGCGCCCGCTGGACGTCAAGTGGAACCTGGACGCGCTCATCGCCGTGACCTGGCTGGGCATCTTCGGCTCGGGGCTGGCCTACCTCGCCAATTTCCGCCTGCTGTCACGGATCGGGGCGACGCGGACCTCGATCCTCGCCTACTTCCTGCCGATCGTCGGCATCGTGTCCGGCGCCCTGATGTTCGGCGAGACGATCGACGTCTACGTCCTCATCGGCACGGCGATGGTCATCGGTGGCGTCGCCCTGGTGAACAGCAGGATGGGCGAGCGCCGCATCTTCGGCCGGCATCCGGCGTCCGAGGCGTCGACGGGCAGCAAGACCGCGGCCTGAGGCCTCCTCCTCCCTGGAGAACGTGCGCCGCTGATCAGTGCGCGACGGCGAGCATGATCGCGCCGATCACGACCAGCCCCGCGGCGGCGATGCGCGAGCCCGCCTCGCGGCGTCCGCTCGCCTCGCCCAGGCGCAACGTCCCCCACGCCGCGGCGAGCACGATCCCCGATTCGCGCAGCGGCGCGACCGTGGCCAGCGGCGCGATCGAGTACGCGAGCAGCACCAGCAGGTACGCCCCGAGCGCGAGCACACCGGCGACCGCGTCGCGCACCGGGCCGGCGGGCAGCGGGCCGTTCGCGCGAGTCGCCGTGGGGTCCGCGATCGGGGCAGGCGCGAGGAAGCCGACCCGTCGTCCGACCGTCACCGTGATGGCCAGGAAGGTCGTGGCCGCGACGGCGAGGATCGAGCCGTACAGCCAGGGCTCGGTCGCGCGCACGCCGAGACGGTCGATCGCGGAGTACGTCGCGATGGATGCGCCCGTGGCAAGGGCGAACCCGATCGCGCCTCGGTTCCGGGCGCCGGCCTTCTGCAGGGCCTGCCACGGTCGCGCGACGAGGAGGATGCCGATCAGCAGGCAGCCAACCCCGGCAAGGGCGAGCGGGACGAGGTGCTCGTCGAGCACGAGGATCCCGACCGCGACGGCGAGCAGCGGCGCGCTGCCGCGCGCGAGCGGGTACACGAGCGACAGCGCGCCGCGGCTGTACGCGGCGGACAGGCACACGAAGTAGATCGCCTCGACCACGCCCGAGGCGATCGCGAGCCAGAACGCCTCCGCCGAGACCGCCGGACGGCCGTTCCACAGCCAGGCGGCAATTCCGATCGGCAGCAGGATCGCCGTGCCGATCGCCTGCAGCCGGACGGCCGTCCAGAGCGTGTCCCCGGACGTCTTGAGCAGCACGTTCCAGCCGGCATGGAGCACGGCGGCGACCAGGACGAGCGCAATCGCGAGGGTCGGCACGGGTTGGCCGGAACGCTCGCGTCAGCCGCGGACGTCGCGCCGGATCAGGCCCCACGCCCCGACCGCGAGTCCGCCGAAGGCGAGGACGAGCGACGCGACCACGCCGACGGGATCCCAGGTGCCGACGAGCGGGCGTCCGTAGTGCGTCGCCAGGGCGAGGTCGCCGAACCAGTCCGGCAGCTTGAGCGCGGTCGCGAAGAGCTCGATGAGGAAGCTGCCGATGGTCAGGACGATCACCGTCGGCGCGGCGAGCGAGCTCCGCACCAGCCCGCCGACTGCGAAGCCGACGCCCGCCCAGGCGAGCCCATACAGGGCCAGCACGAAGGCGCCGCGAGCCGGCTGCCCGGGGTCGCTGCCCTGGATGGCCGCGCCAAGCGCGGTCGCCGCGGAGACGATCGCCGCGCTGAGGAGGATCGCGAGGAATGTCCCGAGGCCGCTGCGCAGAAACCAGGCGAGCCGGGTCATCGGGGCGGCGAGCAGGACCTCGAGCCGTCCGCTGGATTCCTCTGACGCCCAGCCGGCGACCGCCGTCGCGGCGGTGAAGCCGAAGACGATCAGCCCGAACTGGAGGAAGACGAGCTGGAGCACGCCGCCGACCGACGTGTAGTCGATGTCCGGGTAGAGCAGCCGCATGATCTGCTCGAGCGTCGGCACCTGGTGGAACACGGCCGCCAGCGAGGACGCGGTGCCGGCGACGAGCAGCACGTACAGCCCGAGCGCGACGCCCCACACCGTCGACGCGCGAAGCCGCTCACCGAACGTCCGATCCAGCGGACTGCGGAGGCCCACGAGGAAGCCCGGCAGCCGAGGCACCGGGACGCGGATCGTTCGTCCGATGTCGCGCCGCTCGAAGGCCAGGAGTCCGGCGGTGAGCGCGACGAGGATCAGCACACCCATGCCCGCCACGGGGAGCCAGTCGTATCGGCCGGCGAGCGGGATGTGGTCAGCGGTCCAGGAATACCAGGTCAGCGGGCGGAGCGTTTCGAAAGCGGCGATCGAGTCGTGGAAGCCGTTGACGAGGTAGCTGCCGACCATCACGAACGCGGCGAGCCCGGCGGCCCCGCCGCGACCCAGGAACGGCGCCGCGGCGAAGGCAATCGAGCCTGGGACGAGCACCTGAACGGCGGTCAGCGCCGCGTAGCCCGCTGCCGCCTCGGGCGGGATGGCGTCGCCCGGCAACGTGGCAAAGGCGACACCGCTCAGCCACACGAAGGCAGCCAGCGCGGCCATGGCGATGAGCACACCGACGAGGTGTGCCGCGAGCTTCTCGAGCGCGATGCGGCGCCGAGTGATCCCGGCCGTCGCCAGGAGCTCGATGCTGCCGCGCTCGGCCTCGACCGCAAGGGTGCCGGACAACGCCAGGATCGACCACACGGGCAGGAGCACGCCAAGCACGATCCCGTAGCGCCAGGCAATCAGGCCGCCGAGCGTATCGAGGGCGACCGGGGGCCCCAGCATGCTCTGGAAGATGCCGGGCAGGGTCGTCGCCAGCCCGATCATCTGCTGACGCGCCTCGACCGTGCCGAACGCGGAAGCCACCGCCGCCGCGCCGACGAGCATCACCAAGCCGAGGAACGCGATCACGATGGCGATCGACCACCGCGAATCGCGGATGCCCTTGGCGAACACGCTCGAGGGCCCGACGAGCCGCGCGTGCCCCGAACGTGCTCTGGTCGCGCGTTCGCGACGCCCGGCGCCTCCCTCCTCGTGTCGCCCCACGGATGAAAGCGTAGCGCCGGGGCTTCGCGGCTTCGCGGCGCGACGCGGTCAGGCCAGGGTCAGCGGGCGATGTCTCGTCGACCGATTCCCCACGCGCCGACGGTGGTTCCGCCGACCGCCAGCGCGAGGCACGCCACGACGCCCACCGGGTCCCACTGGCCGAGCATCGGCGTGCCGAAGTGTGCCGTCAGCGCGAGCTGGTGGACCCAGTCGGGCAGGTGCAGCGGCGGCGCAAGCAGGTCCAGCAGGTAGGTCGCGATGACGAGCACCGCCACGATCTCCGCGGAGAGTGACGTTCGCCACACACCGCCGATCGCCACCCCGATCCCGATCAGCGCCGCGGCGTACAGACCGAGCGACGCCGAACCGAGCAGCGCATCGCCCACGGCAATGCCACCGGAGGAGGCTCCACCGGCCACGCCGAGCGCGTAGACGACGGTGAAGACGACCACCCCCAGGAGCGCGGCAATCGCGCCGCTGACGAGCCAGCGAACGCGGGGCAAGGGCGTCGCCAGCACCTCCTCGAGGCGCCCGCCGGTCTCGTCGGATGCCCATTTCGAGACGAGCGTCGCGGCCGCGAAGCCGGCGGCGATCAGGAACAGCTCGGCGAACAGCTGCAGGAAGCCGCCGGCCGATGCGAAGTCGTAGTTCGGGAAGATCGTCCTGATGATCCGCATCAGGTTCTCGTCGCCCTGTACCTGGCCCGCCATCGACCCGGCGAGCGAGGCCATCATCGAGCCCATCACCGCAAGCCCGATGCCCCATGCCAGGGCACGCGGGAGCTGGTCGCCGAAGGCGCGACTGGTCGGCCCGCGGACGCCGAGGACCCACGCCGGCAGCTGCGGCAAGCCGACCCCGAGCGTCATTCCGAGATCGCGCCGCGTGAACAGCTCGAAGCCGATCACGAGGAAGAGGGCCGCGACGACCCCGACCGCGGCCAGGGCGGGCCAGTCATACATGCCCACGAGCGCGACGTGGTTCTCGGTCCAATGGAATGGGCTCAGCCAGGCGAGCGGCCCGAGATCGAGACCGTTGGCCGACCAGAGGACCGCGAGCGCGATTCCCGAGACGCCAGCAGCGCCGGCCCTGCCGAGGAGCGGGGCAAGCGCGAACGCGAGCCCACCGAAGAACAGGGCGATGAAGGCGAGCCACAGCGCGAAGCCCAGCGCCGAGAGCGGGGCGATCTTGTCGCCGAGCGCCGCGTCGCCGAAGGTATTCGAGCTGACCGTGAGCATCACGGCCATGAACGCCAGGGCGAGGACGAGCATGGTCACATGGGCAGCGACCTTCTCGACGGCGATGCGCCGCTTGCCATAGGGCGTGACTGCCACGAGGTCGAGGCTGCCCCGGCTCGCCTCCCCGGCCAGCGTCGAGCTCAGGCCGAGGATCGACCAGAGCGACACGGAGATGACGAAGACAAGTCCGTACTTCCAGGTCAGGTAGCCGCCGAGGGTGCCGAGCCCCACCGGCTTGCCGAAGAAATTGACCATCGCCGACGGAATGCCGCCGATCAGCTTGTCGACCTCGGTCCGCGCTTCCGGGGTCGGGAAGACGCTCGAGATGGCCGAGCCCATGACCAGGGACAGGCCGCCGAGGAGGCCCGCGGCGATGATGAACGCGAGGCGGGAATCCCGGATCGTCTTGCCAAAGATGCTGCCGAAGCCGTAGACCCGGCTGATCGCAGATGTTCGCGTCAGCTCGAGCGATCTTGCGGTCGTGGCCATCACGCCCTCCCCGCCGGCGTCGCCGGCGCGGGCCCGTTGGTCGAGGTCGCCGGACCCTGGCCGTACTCGGCGAGGAACGTCTCCTCGAGGGTGGGCTCCCTGCTGACGAAGTCGAGCAGCTCGTAGCGGGCTGCGGCCTGCACGACCGGCGTGATCGCGCCGGAGACGCGCATTCGCAGGACGTGGTCGTCCGCGACGACGTCACTGACGCCTGGTAGTGACTGGAACTCGGCAGCCGGTACGGGACCCGAGAACCGCAGCTCCACCTGGTGGTGGGCGAGGTCGCGCAGGCTCTCGACGCTGCCGAGCTTCACGATCCGGCCCTCGCGGATGATCGCCACCCGATCGGCCGTCCGCTCCACCTCGCTCAGGATGTGGCTCGACAGGAAGACGGTCCGGCCCTCGTCGCGGGCCTCGCGCACGATCTCGTAGAACGACTGCTGGACGAGCGGGTCCAGGCCCGACGTGGGCTCGTCGAGGATCAGCAGCTCGGGCTGGTGCTGGAGTGCGATGACCAGCCCGATCTTCTGCTTGTTGCCCTTCGACAGCTCCTTGTAGCGGCGCTTCGGGTCGATGTCGAAGCGGTCGATCAGCCCTTGCTGATACGCCGGGTCGACGCCGCCCCGGAGGTTGGCGAAGTACTGGATGGTCTGGCCACCGGTGAGCCGGTCGTAGAGCGTGAACTCGCCGGGGATGTAGCCGACGCGCCTGTGAATCGCGACCGGGTCCGCGCTCGACTCGATGCCGAAGACGAGCACGCGGCCGCTCGTGGGCCGGATCAGGTCGAGCGCCGTGCGAATCGTGGTCGTCTTGCCCGCGCCGTTGGGCCCGAGGAAACCGAAGACCTCGCCCTGGTTGACCGTGAGGTCGACGTCGATGATGCCGCGGTGCTCGCCATAGGACTTGGTGAGCTGCTCGGTCTGGATGACAGCGGTCATGGTGCGTGCTTTCCTTCGCTTCTTTCGTGCGTTTCCGTATGCGTCAACCGAACCACATCGCGAGCGTCGGTGGATCCGTGAGCGAGAGTCGCCCGGGCTGCAGACCGAGGATCCGGTCCATGGCCTCGCTGTACGCCCCGAACAGCCGGACGACGTCCTCGAACTGCACCTCGTTCGCCTGGCGGGCGACGAACAGCCGGCCGGCCTCGTCCTGGATGCCCAGGATGAGCGCGACGATCACGTCCGCGGTGCCTTCGGCGCTTGTCGCCGTGAAGTCCCCTTCGTCGATCCCCTGCTGCACGACCCGCTCGAGGATCGGCGTCATCCGCCGCGCGACGATCTGGCGAAGTTTCTCGCGCAGGATCGTGTTCCGATCGGAGAGCCAGGCCTCGAGCAGTGCCAAGGCGAGCTCGCGCCGCGCGTTCTTGTACTGGGCGGTGGTTGCGAACACCTTCTCGAAGCGTTCGATGGCCGTCAGGCCGGACCGGCGCATGACGTCGTCCCACGTCCCCTGGATCGCGTCCGCCATCCGCTCGACGACCGCTTCGAGGAGGTCCGCCTTCGAGCCGAAATAGTGATAGAAGGCGCCCTTGGACGCGCCGACCTCGTCGATGACGTCCTGGATGCTGAAGCCCTCGTAGCCGCGGGTCTGGATGAGCGCCTGGGCGACATCGAGGAACGCCTCGCGCCGCACGGCATGCAGCTCGGGATTGCGCGTTCGGGCCATGGCTTGCAGGTTGATCCTCGTCGTCGGCCATTAACAGACCGACCGTCGGTCTAACAATACCCCACTCGTCAACGCGTTGCAGCGCTCCTCCGGAGTCCGCCTGGCCGACGCCCCTGGTCGGGGCCCGGGTCGCCGGCGGAGGCGCCCGCCACGCGATCGTATTCGGTGCCTCCGAGCACCGGCCGGGGGTTGTAAATCTCGATCCAGGACTAGACTCCCATCCCCGGGGGGAGCCGGAGACGAGATCCGGCCTTTGCGCGAGCGATCGCGAGCACGTGGAGGACCCTGATCGCATGGCTTCATTGACAGTCCGCCGCGCCCTGGTGTTCGGCGCGGTGGCGATCCTCGTGGCCGCGACGGTCATCGTCGCGGGCCTCGTGAACCAGCAGCAGCGGCCCAACGGCCTGCCTCGAGCGGCCGAGGAGCTGCTCGCAGCACGGCAGGCGGAGGAGTCCGAGGGCGACCGCGACTTCCAGGCAGGGACCGAGGGCGACGCCCACGGCGGTGCTGGAGGCGAGTCCGCAGAAGCCCTCACGGCTTCCCAGCAGTGGGCCGAAGCCCGCACCGCCCCCGGCATCGTCGCACCCGGCGCCTACTCTGCCGCGTTCGCGGCCCTGCAGGGGCTGCCGACCGTCGGTGGCGCGTGGAACGAGCTCACCAACGTCCCGTATGACGCGGACGATCCCGACTACCGCGACTACTACTCCAACTCGGGCGGCGGCTCCGGCCTCGTGACAGGCCGCATGACCGCGCTGGCCGCCGATGCCGACGGCTACGTGTATGCGGGCGGCGCCGATGGCGGCGTCTGGCGGTCCTCGACGGGCGGCGGCAACTGGACGCCGATTGCCGACGGCCTGCCGTCATTGTCCTCGGGCGACCTGAAGATCGCCGCGGATGGCTCGCTGTGGTACGCCACGGGCGAAGCCAACACCGGCGGGACGAGCTATGTCGGCTCCGGCGTGTACCGGCTCGCGAACCCGCGAACGGGCGCCTTCAGCCCGAGCGACCGCGTCGGGGGCGCGGAGCTCGAGAGCACGACCATCAATGCGCTCCGCTTCGACGGCCACGGCCGTGTCTGGGCTGCGACGCTCCGCGGCCTGTACTGGCACAGCGACTCGAGCACGTCGGGCGCCTGGGCCCTCTCGTTCGCGCCGAACCCGAGCTTCCTGCCGGGCGGTGCCAACGCGAGCAATGCCAACGCGGCATACAAGAACATCGTCAACGACGTCCTCGTCGATCCGAAGGACTCGAACCACCTGATCCTCGGCGCGGCCTGGCGCAGCGGTGACACCTACAACGGCTTCTACGAGTCGTCCGATCGCGGTGGCACGTGGACCAAGGTCAACATCGCCGGCGGCCTCGACAAGAGCGATATCGGCAACATCAGCTTCGGCTGGGCGAGCGATGGCTCCAAGCTGTATGTCATCAACCAGTCGCCAAAGAGCCTCAACAAGGGCGGCCAGCAGAACACGTATCTCGACGGCGTGTACGTCTCGAACAGCGGCACGCTGGCGGGCCCGTGGACGAAGATCGCCTCCTCCGACAAGCTCGCGGCTTCCGGATCGGCGCTCTCGAAGCAGTTCGGTGTCGGCTACCGGCCCGGCATCCAGGCCTGGTACAACCAGTTCATCCTGGTCGATCCGGCCAATGCAGAGCATGTCTACATCGGCCTCGAAGAGATCTTCGAGACGAAGGACGGCGGCCAGAACTGGAACGCCATCGGCCCGTACTGGAACTTCTACTTCCCGTGCTGGAACGTCGACGCCCTGTACCCGCCGGACGGCGCACCGAACCGGTGTCCGCAGGGCACCCATCCCGACCAGCATTCGGTCGCCCTCGGGGCGTACAACGGAACGGCGTACACGTACTTCGGCAACGATGGCGGCCTGTACCGCCGGCCGCTCAATGGGACCACCAACAAGAAGGGCAACGCGACCGACTGGGTGAGTCTGAGCGACGGCACCATCGACGCGCTGCAGTACTACGCGGTCGGCGTCGGGCTCGTCGCGGGCGCGGACGGCAACCGTCCTGACATCAATGCCGGCGGCGACGTCCTCGTCAGCGGCGGCCTCCAGGACAACGGCGGCTCGCTGCTGCGACCGGGCGCCGCCAAGATGGTTTCCAACTTCGGTGGCGATGGAGGCGACGTCCTCGTCGATCCGAACGACGGCTGCAACATCATCCAGGAGTACGTGTTCCTGTCGCTCGAGCTGACGCAGACCTGCGCCAACCCCGGCAATCCCCAGGCGCTGGTCAACAAGAGCCTGTCCACGACCTACGACGTGGCGCCGCCGGACATCAACGCGCGCTTCATCGCGCCGTTCGTCGGCGACAAGCAGGACGTCAACAACATGCTCGCCGGCGGCAACTCGATCTGGTTCAACGACAAGGGCTTCGATATCCGGTCCGGCGACGAGTGGCAGAAGGTGTTCACCTTCGGTCCGGCGGCGCGGGTCGCGACGGCGATGGCCTACAACGGCGAGTGGGCGGTCGCGGGCTGGTGCGGCGGCTGCAACAACCTCGGCTTCGCCCGCGGTGTGGCTGTCGGCCATTACGTCGATGGCGCCTGGACCTGGGTCGACCATACGGCCGACCTCGGCACCAGCAACGTCCCGAATCGCTACATCGGCGGCGTCGAGGTCGCCGACGACGGCACCCTGTACCTGGCGATGAACGGCTTCAACCGCCGGTTCACCGAGGGCCCCGGCGCTGGCGTCGGACACGTCTTCAAGTCGACCGACCACGGCGCAACCTGGACCAACATCTCCGGCAACATCCCCGACGTGCCGCTCAACAGCATCAAGAAGCTGTCGAGCGGTGCGCTCGTCGTGGGCTCGGACCTGGCGGTCCTCTACTCGGCGGACGGCGGCGCGCACTGGTCCCGCCTGGGCGCCAACCTCCCGGTCACCGTGGCCATCGACGTCGAGGTGGGCCCGCTGGGCAACTCCCTCTACGCGGCGACCCACGGTCGTGGGATCTGGAGGATCAGCCTCGCCGGCCTCTGATCGTTCGGAGCTGGAACAGGAAGGGCCCGCCGATCCGGCGGGCCCTTCGCTTTGGGCGGCGGCTGCGGGTTCTCGGGGCTAGACCCCGATCGGGTGCCAGACGGTCTTCATCTCGAGGTATGCGGCGATCCACTCTGGTCGCTCGCTCGCGCGGTCGTCGAGCCAGTCGAAGCGGGCGTCGGTGACACCGGCAGGGCGGCGGGCGATGCGCATCACGCTGTCGGCCGCCAGGAGCTCGACGTCCTTTCGCAGGTCGTCCGGCACGCCCCAGACGTCGAGGGCATCGACGTCGACATGCGCCGCGAGCACGGGCACGAGCTCGCGTTTGCGGCCAGTGAGGACGTTGACGACACCGCCGGGGACGTCGGAGGTCGCGAGCACCTCGGTCAGGGTGATCGCGGGCAGCGGGCGCGACTCGGAGGCGAGCACGACGACCGTATTGCCGGCGACGAGCGGCGGCGCGAGGCGCGAGACCAGGCCGAGCAGCGAGGACACCTCGGGGGCGACGACACCCACGACGCCCGTCGGCTCGGGAATGGTGAAGTTGAAGAAGTCGGACGCGACCGGGTTCGACGAGCCCAGCACCTGGGCGATCTTGTCGGCCCAGCCGGCGTACCAGACCCAGCGGTCGATCGCGCGGTTCACGACCTCGCGTGCGCGGTCGTCGCGGATCCCCTCCGCCTGGGCCACCTCGTTGACGAACTGGTCGCGCCGGCCCTCCATGAGCTCGGCGACGCGGTACAGGACCTGGCCGCGGTTCATGGCGGTCCGCTCCGCCCAACCGGGGAACGCGCCGCGCGCCGCACGCACCGCGTCACGCAGATCCTTCCTCGACGCGCGCACCGCGTTCGCGAGCGGCGTCCCGTCGGTCGCGGCGACCACGTACGAGCGTCCGGACTCGCTCCGCGGGAACTGGCCGCCGAGGTACAGCTTGTACGTCTTGCGGACCTCGACCCGGCCGCCGGCCGTCGGCGGCTTGCGCCCGTTGGAGGCGGTGCGGGTCACGACTCGGGAACGCCGCGGCGCGGCCAACCTACCGGTCCTCGAGCTTGACGTAGGCGTGCAGGCCGTGCATGCCGCCCTCGCGCCCGAAGCCCGACTCCTTGTAGCCGCCGAACGGCGAGGTCGGGTCGAAACGGTTGAACGTGTTCGCCCACACCACACCGGCCTTCATCTTCCGGACCATCCACAGGATCCGGCTCCCCTTCTCCGTCCAGACGCCCGCCGACAGGCCGTAGGGCGTGTTGTTGGCCTTCTCGACCGCCTCGTCGGGGGTGCGGAAGGTGAGCACGGACAGCACCGGCCCGAAGATCTCCTCCTTCGCGATCCGGTGGCTCTGCGCGACGTTCGTGAACAGTGTCGGGCGGAAGAAGTAGCCGCGGTCCGGCAGGTCGCACGCCGGCTGGTACATGTCGGCGCCCTCGGCCACGCCCGCCTCGACGAGCTCGGTGATCTTGTCGAGCTGAGCCTTCGAATTGATGGCGCCGACATCGGTGTTCTTGTCGAGCGGATCGCCGACGCGGATCGTCGACAGGCGGTCCTTCAGCTTCTCGATCAGGGCGCCCTGCACCGACTCCTGGACAAGGAGGCGCGAGCCGGCACAGCAGACCTCGCCCTGGTTGAAGTAGATGCCGTTGACGATGCCCTCGACCGCCTGGTCGAGCGCGGCGTCCTCGAACACGATGTTGGCGGCCTTGCCGCCGAGCTCGAGGGTGAGCGCCTTGTCCGTCCCGGCCGTGGCCTTCTGGATCAGCTTGCCCACGACGGTCGAGCCGGTGAACGCGACCTTGTCCACGTTCGGGCTGCTGACGAGGTGCATCCCGATCTCGGACGGCCCGGGCACGATGTTGACCACGCCCGCGGGGAGGTCGGCCTGTTGGCAGACCTCGGCGAAGAGCAACGCGCTCAGCGGCGTCGTCGACGCCGGCTTCAGGACGACCGTGTTTCCGGCGGCCAGCGCCGGCGCGATCTTCCAGGCCAGCATCAGCAGCGGGAAGTTCCACGGGATCACCTGCGCCGCGACGCCGAGCGGCTTCGCGACCCGGCCCGGGAACGCGTACTCGAGCTTGTCCGCCCAGCCGGCGTAGTACCAGAAGTGGTTGGCGACGAGCGGCACGTCGACGTCGCGCGACTCCTTGATCGGCTTGCCGGAGTCCATCGACTCGAGGACCGCGAACTCGCGGCTCCGCTCCTGGAGGATCCGCGCGATCCGGAACAGGTACTTCGCCCGCTCGCGACCAGGCAGATTGCCCCAGCGGGTCTTCTGCGCCCGTCGCGCGGCCCGGATCGCCCGGTCGACGTCGGTGGTCGTGGCCTTCGCCACTTCCGCGAGGACCTCTTCGGTGGCGGGGTTCACGCTCTTGAACCAGCCGCCGTCACTCGCGTTGACCTCACGGCCATCGATGAACAGGCCGTACCGCGGCTTGATCGTGACGACGTCCTTCGACTCGGGCGCCGGCGCGTACTCCCAGGGCACGGCCTGGCCATCTCCGAGCCCCCAATCCGCAGGGGCCCGATCCCCCGACCAGGGTCGGAGCGCCTTCGTTTCGGTCACGTCCGGCATCATACCCGCCGTGCCTCCGACGCCAGACGACCCCGAGATCGTCGAGCGCCTCGGCGACCTTGGCTGGAACGCCGGCGAGCCGATCCCGCGGATCACCCGCCTCGCGGCCTATGGCGTGATTCGCGGGGACGGGCGGATCCTCCTGTGCCGGGTCGCGCCGGGCAACATCGGCGAAGGGCTGTGGACGCTCCCGGGCGGCGGGCTTGCGTTCGGCGAACGCCCCGAGGCCGCAGCGCTGCGCGAGGTCGAGGAGGAGACGGGCCTGGTCGCCCGGATCACGGGGCTGCCAGAGATCCA
>Ga0310810_10002337_pt1 | contig 20390 bp, 19 predicted proteins | sample NCmetagenome_FD_207641 | JGI IMG/M metagenome (GOLD analysis project Ga0310810, IMG submission 207641) | Soil microbial communities from experimental microcosm in Duke University, North Carolina, United States - NC | ecosystem: Engineered > Artificial ecosystem > Soil microcosm > Unclassified ...
GTGATGCCCGCGAGCTTCCGCTTCCCGCTCGATGCGACAGTCGTGTGGACGCCGATTGCGTTCAACGAGGAGGATCAGGGGCGGAACTCGCACTCGTTTCTCGCCGCGGCGCGGCTGAAGCAGGGAATATCCTTCGCGGCGGCGCAGGCCGAGCTGACGGCGCTGGCGCGCGCGCTCGCCAGACAATATCCGGAGTCGAATGGCAAGAATACCGCGACGATCACTCCGATGACGGATCAAGGTCTGCAGCAATTGCGGCCGACGCTGCTCGCGCTCATGGGCGCCGTGGCGCTCGTGCTGGCGATTGCGTGCGTCAACGTGGCGAACCTGCTCCTCGCGCAGTCGACCGCTCGCGGCCGGGAGTTCGCGATTCGCGCCGCCATCGGCGCATCGCGCGGCCGGCTGGCCGCGCAGATGATGACCGAAGCGCTCATCATTGCCGCACTCGGCGGCGCCGCAGGAGTCGCCGTGGCCCTCGGCTGCACGCGGCTGCTCGCCGAGCTGCTGCGAGGAACGATCGGCGCGGTGCCCTTCCGGGACGTCGAGGCGATCCATGTCGACCGTCTCGTGCTCGCGTTCACCGCCGGTCTCTCGCTGCTGACCGGACTCGTTTTCGGTCTGGCGCCGATCGCCGGGTTGCGCCGCGGATCCGATTTGAAGGCGTCAGGGGATCGCGGCACCACTGGACGCATGACCGTGATGCGGGGCGTTCTCGTCGGAACGGAGGTTGCGCTCGCGCTGATCGTCCTGGTGGGCGCCGGGCTGATGGTGAAGAGTCTCGTGAAGCTCCTCCGCAACGATCCCGGGCTCGATCCCTCGAACGTGCTCGTCGTGACGATGTCGCTGCCGCAGCCGGATTTCTACGGACCGCCCGTCCGCAAGACGTTCTGCGACGCGGTGACCGAGCGCGTCGGCTCGCTGCCAGGCGTTCGTGCCGTCGGCGCGATAAGCCACCTGCCGCTCACAGGAATGAACGCCGGGCGGTCCTTTTCGATCGAAGGAAAGACGCCGCCGCCGGGCGAGAACGCGTCGGCATCCTATCGCCTCACGTGCCCGGGCTATTTCGAGGCGATGGGCATCCGGCTGTTGCAGGGACGCGATTTCGACGCGCGCGACGCAACCGAGGCGCCCGGCGTCGCCATCATCAACGAAGCGACGGCAAAGAGGTATTGGCCGGGCGAGGATCCGATCGGAAAGCGATTCAAGCTGGGACGGCGGGAGTCGCCGTCTCCGTGGATGACGGTCGTCGGCGTCGTCGCGAACACCCGCAATTTCGGGCTTGACGACGACACGTCGCGGCGGCTGATCTTCCGCCCGTACAGCCAGTCGGCGTGGCCGGTGATGACGATCGTCGCAAAGACGGCGGCCGATCCGGCGGGATTCGCGACCGGCGTCCGATCGGCGTTGCAGCGGATCGATCCCGATCTGCCCGTAAACCTCACGACGACGATGACGGCGATCGAACGGGCGTCGACGGGCTCACGGCGATTTCCGCTGGAGCTGCTCGGCGCCTTCGGCGCCGTTGCGCTCGCGCTCGCGATCGTCGGCGTCTACGGCGTTGTCAGCTGTCTCGTCAACCAGCGTACGCGGGAGATCGGCATTCGTGTCGCGCTCGGCGCGCGCCGGGGACAGGTGATGGCCCTCGTCGTGTCGGGCGCCATGCGGCCGGTGCTGGGTGGAATCGCCGCCGGCGGGATCGGCGCGGTGTTCGCAGCGCGTCTGCTCGGCACGCTGCTCTACGACGTGCAGCCCGGCGATCCCGCCGTGCTCGGCACCATCGGCGGTGTGCTTGCGCTGGCCGGCATCGCGGCGTCGCTCGTGCCCGGCATGAGAGCGACGCGCGTGGATCCGATTACAGTGCTGCGGGCCGAGTAATCGTCACTTCGTCCGTTCGATCGTCGCCGGAATGATCTCGGTGGCGAGTCCCCAGCCGCCCTGCAGCTTTCCGTCGGGGTCCTTCCACACCTTGATGACCGCGATGCCGCCGTTGTTCGGCAGATTGGCGAGCGCAACCATGCCGGTGGAGGAGGTGAGGACCTCCGTGATCGGAATGCGATCGGAACCATTGATGACGGTGCCGGTATAGGCGCCCGCGGCGCCTGAGATTTCCATCGTGCCGCTGATCGGCGCGCCTTTGTCATCGTGCGACGAATAGCTCCATTTACCCGACGGATCGAAGGCGGCTGCCGGCCGCTGCGCCTGCGCATAGGACACTGCCGAGGCCAGGACCAGCCCCACTACGAACATTCTCATGCGATGCTCCTTGGCAGGTTTGGACGGGAAGCCGGGCCGTTACGTTTACCTACACGAGCCCGAGATCGCGCGGGACCGTGTCGGGAAACACGCGTTCGAGGCGCGCGTTGTCGAGCGAGTACATCCGCTTGAACACGCCGCCGAGCATGGCGCGGTATTCGTTCATCACGGGCCAGTCGCGGTTCTGATTCAGGGTGCGAGGCGCGACTTCGACCTCTTCGCCCGCGAAGCGGCCCCCCTGCAGCGCGCCGCCGAGCACCCAGTAGGCGCTCCCGTGACCGTGGTCGGTTCCGCGGGTGCCATTCTCGCGGAACGTCCGGCCGAATTCCGACAGCACCACGACGACCGTGCGCGACCACGCCGGGCCCATCTGCTCCGCGAACGCCGCGAGACCCTGGCCGAGGCTCGACAGGAGGGTCGCAAGCTGTCCCTGGGCGTTCCCCTGGTTCACGTGCGTGTCCCATCCGCCGACGTCGATGAACGCCACGTTGAACTTGTCGCGCATCAGTCCCGCCATGCGGCGCGCCTCGAGCTCGAAGCCGCGCGCGGTGATCGCGTTCCGATTGGCGGCCTGCATCTCGCCGCTCATGCCGCCCGACGCCATCATCTCCGCCTGCTGCGCCACGGTCTTGCGCAGATCGAATCCTTCCGCGATCAGCGGCTCGAACCTCGTGCCCTTGTACATCTCGGCGAGCAGCGCCATCTGCCGATCGTCGAAGGCCGGCCGGCCCGTGCCCTTGAGCGAGACGTTCGGGACGACGATGTCGCCGGTCATGACGGTGGGGAGGCCGTCGGTGAACGCAACCGGCGCGGCGGCGCCGTCGAGGGCGGCGGCGAGCCGATTCAGGAAGCCCGAGCCGTACGATCGCGGCGGAGCGCCCGCCGCGGCGACCGGCATGCCCGTCTCCACGCTGTCCTGCGTCTCGAAATGGCTCCGCGTGAGATCTTCGGTCCCGGCGAAGGGCACGAACGCGAGCTGTCCGTTCCGCCAGAGCGGCAGCATTGTGTCCTTGAGCGCGGGATGGAGGCCCCAGGTCGAGGCTCGATCCGCGGACGCCAGCGGAACGGCCGACAGGGGATTGGCGGCGTCGGGCTTGGGGATGGCGATCGTCGGCCGCGACTCATAGTAGAAATCGCTGCCGATCGGAATGACGACGTTGGCAGCGTCGTATCCGCCGCGCAGGAACACGAGCAGGAATTTGGCGTCGCCCGCGCCGGGCGCCGCGAAGACCTGCGACACGATGCCCTTCACGGGCAGAATCGGGTGGGCGGCGCCCGCGAGCGCCAGCTTCAACAGATCGCGGCGCGACAGCTTCATGAACCCTCCTCGTTCACCGCTGCATCCAGTCGGGCGAGGCGAGCAGGATCGTGTTCCATTCCTGCTGCGAGGACGTCCGGCCGAGCGCATCGCGCGCGCGCGCGCTGAGCGCCGGCTCGATCGAATCGTAATAGAACCGCGACGTCAGCATCGGAAACCCCGTTGCCGGCCCGGGGGTGTTGTCCTCGGTGTTGAAGAGACCGGCGTTGCCGCTGCCGATCGCGCGGGCGATCTCGAAGCGCCGCACGAGCTGGCCGGAGCTGGTCCAGGCTGATTCGGTCAGCGGATAACCGTCAGGCGTCACGCGGCCGTAGAGCGGCTCGCCCAACTGCTGGAGCCAGCCGACGACCGGGTGGTAGTTCGTCGGCGTCTTGCCCTCGTAGGCCAGACGGAGCGACGAGATCACGAACTGCAGCGGATCCTTGAATTTTTCGATGCGCGGCACCGGCGCATTCAGCGACGCGAGGAATTCCCGATCGAGGAACATGTCGCGCAGGACGGCGGCGATCGATCCGTCGGTCTTCAGAAACGTGCGCGACATCTTGTCAATCAACGCGCGCGGCGGGTCGTCCGCGACGAAATAGGTCGCCAGCTTCGTGCTGATGAACCGCGCCGTCGCCGGCTGCCTGCAGAGCAGCGTGACCGCGTCCTCCACCTCGTCGAAGCCCCTGGCGTCGATGGTGCGGCCGAGCAGCGTCTTCGCGCCCGCGTCGTGGCGGGCGGGATTGAACTCGAACAGTCCGCGGCGCACGTAGAGCGGCTTCAGCGCCGGCGATAGCCGAGGCGCGTTATCGGTGAAGTTGAGCCCGACGCCCGTGAGAACCCGCGCCAGCTCCTGCACGTCCTGCTGCGTGTAGCGCGAGCCGCTCGGTCCGCCGCTGACGCCGAGCGTGTGCAGCTCCATCAACTCGCGCGCGTAGTTCTCGTTGATCCGCCCGGCGGCGCTTTGGGCGTTGTCGAGATACTCCAGCATGGCGGGCGCCGTCAGCGTCGCCATGACCAGATCGCGGAACGAGCCCAGCGCGCGCGGCCGCACGGCCTGTTCTTCGTACTCCGCGATCGTCCACTTGACGTTCGCCTTCTGCGCGAACACGGTGAAGTGGTTCATCCAGAACCACGTCATCTGCTCGCGCAACTGCGCGGGCGAGCGGAACGCCCGCATCAGGTGGCGCTTCGCGGTCTCGTAGATAGCCTGGTTCCCGCCCTGGTTCAGGGCCATCCGCGCCTTCTGCTTCTCGGCGTCGCTCGCGAGCGTGTTGATGCGCTGCTGCTCCGCGCGCGCCGCGCGCACCCGCGACTCCGCCGTCTGCTTCGCCACGGTCAGCGCCGCGATCGCGTTCTGGAGATCGGGAGGATCGACGGCGGGGGCGCGCAACTGCTGGTCGAGGAACTTCTCGCGGCCGAGACGGCGATACTCAGCGACTGTTGCGCTGTCGATTCCGAAGGTCACGCGGGAAAGCCAGCGCAGGTCACCGCGCGTGAGCGGCCCGGGGGCTCGAGCCGCGTCCATCGTCGCGACGGCGACGCATACGCTTCCGAGGACGGCAACGTACTTGAACCTCATGCGTATGTCACAGCCGTAGTATCGCGTTGGCCGGCGCGCCTCTATATAGACCGTCCGTGGGGTCCGGAAGTTAGATCAGCCTTCCAGCGTCCCGGGCGCCGTCAGCTCAGCCGACGGGCCTGCCTTGGCAACGGCCACCAGCGCAGGCCGAAGGACCTCGTCGCCGATGCGGTAGCCGTGCCGGACGATGCCGGCGATCCGGCCGTCGTGCGACGGGTCGGTAGCAGGGACGGCGGACACCGCTTCATGAAGCAGCGGATCGAATGCCTCGTCGTCTGCCGCGATGCGCTTCACGCCGAAGCCTTCCAGCTTCGCCAGGAACTGATCGCGGACCATCGCGACGCCCTGCAGCAGCGGATCGTTCATGTTCTTTCCGGCCGCGACGGCTGCGTCGATGGCGCGATCGAGATTGTCCACGACCTCGAGAAGGCCGATCAGCACCTCACGCCGGCTGCGCTCGGCGTCTTTCGCGAGCTCCTTGCGCATCCGCGCGCGCGCGTCCTCGAATTCCTTCGACGCCTGGCGGTACTTCGCGAGGTACTCTTCCGCTTCCTTCTCGCGCTGCGCCAGCTTCTCCTCGAGTTCTTCCACGAACGTCGGTTTCCGCGCCGCGGGATCGCCGCCGACCGCGTCCTCTCCATGCGCCCACCGGCGACGGTCCACTACTTTCACGGGGTCCTGGTCAGGCATAAGCACAATTGGTGAATTGCTGAGTTGGTGAGGCGGTCAATTCACCACCTCACCAATTCACCACTTCACGAACTCTTCTGTGTCGTGAAATCGAATGTCAGCGTCTCGCCGCCGTGGCCGATCGCCACGGTCCCGCCGCCCTCGAGCTTGCCGAACAGGATCTCGTCCGTCAGGCGATCGCGGACCTCGGACTGAATCACGCGCGCGAGCGGCCGGGCGCCGAAGAGCGGATCATAGCCCTTCTTCGCCAGGTACTTCCTGGCTTCCGGCAGGAGCGTGATCGCGATGCGGCGCTCCGCGAGCTGCTCCTCGAGCTGGATGATGAACTTGTCGACGATCGTCTCCATCACGTCGGCGGTCAGCGGCTTGAAGTTGACGATCGCATCGAGCCGGTTCCGGAACTCCGGGCTGAACACTCTCTCGATCGCGGACTTCGATCGGGCCTCGGCGGCGCGCTGGCGGTTGTCGAGCCCGGACGCGGGCGCGTCCGCGAACCCGATCGCACCGGCGCTCATCTCGCGCGATCCCGCATTGGAGGTCATGATCAGCACGACCTGGCGGAAATCGGCCTTGCGGCCGTTGTTGTCGGTCAGCGTCGCGTGGTCCATCACCTGCAGCAGGATGTTGAAGATGTCGGGATGCGCCTTCTCGATCTCGTCGAGAAGGACGACGCTGTACGGATGGGTGCGGACGGCGTCCACCAGCAGCCCGCCCTGCTCGAAGCCGACGTAGCCCGGAGGCGCGCCGATCAATCTCGCGACGGCGTGCTTCTCCATGTACTCGCTCATGTCGTAGCGCGTGAACTCGTTGCCGAGATGCAGCGCGAGCTGCTTCGCAAGCTCCGTCTTGCCGACGCCGGTCGGTCCGGTGAACAGGAACGCTCCGGCCGGCCGATCCGGCTGGCCAAGGCCCGCGCGCGATCGCTTGATGGCCCGCGACACGAGCATGACCGCTTCGTCCTGGCCGAACACCACGCGGCCGAGCGACTCTTCGAGCGTCCTGAGCCGATCGCGATCGGACGACGACGCCTGCTTCGCGGGAATCCGCGCCATCCGCGCCACGACCTCCTCGATCTGCTGCAGCGCGACGTCCAATACCAGAACGGGGGGCTTCCCCCCGCCGGCCTCCGCTGCGGCGGGCGGCGCCGCGAGACGCGCACGCGAGCCCGCTTCGTCGAGCACGTCGATCGCGCTGTCGGGCAGTCGATAGTCGCGCAGGTGCCGGGCCGCCAGCTTCGCGGCAGCCTCGAGCGCCTCGTCGCTGTACTTCACGTGATGGTGCGCTTCGTAGCGCGATCGGAGTCCCTGCAGGATCCGTACGGTCTCGGGGATCGAGGGCTCGTCGATCGGCACTTTCTGCAGGCGCCGCGCGAGCGCGCGATCCTTGTCGATGTGCTTGAACTCCTCATGGGTCGTCGATCCGACGACACGGAGCTGCCCCATCGTCAGGATCGGCTTGATGAGCGTCGCGAGATCCATCGTGCCGCCCGTCGTCGCGCCGGCGCCGACCGTCGAGTGGATCTCGTCGATGAAGAGGATCGGCATCCGCCGCTTCGCGAGCGCGGCGATGACGGCCTTGAACCGCTCCTCGAAATCGCCGCGGAAGCGGGTGCCGGCGAGGAGCGCGGCCGTATCGAGGGAAAAGACCTCGGCACCCTGCAGGACCTCCGGCACGTCCTCCTGCAGGAGGCGCATGGCGAGGCCTTCGGCCAGCGCCGTCTTCCCGACCCCGGCGTCCCCGACGAACACCGGGTTGTTCTTGCGGCGCCGGCAGAGGATCTCGAGCGTCCGCTGCAGCTCCGGGATGCGCCCGATCAGGGGATCGAGCGCGCCGTCCCGCGCGCGCTCGGTCAGGTTCATCGCATACGCGCCGAGCGGATCGCGCGCCGTGGCGCCGCCGCGATCGCCGAGCCCCGCGTCGGCGTCGCCGGCCGGCGTGTCGGCGTCCGCCTCGCCATGGGCGGGCGGAACCTTGCTGATCCCGTGCGTGATGTATTCGAGGATGTCGAGGCGGGAGACCCCCTGCCCGGCGAGGAGCTGCGCGGCGTAGGACTTCGACTGCTGCAGCGTCGCGGCGAGGACGTCGCCCGACTGGACTTCCTGCCGTCCGGCGCTCTGGACGTGGAGCACCGCCGTCTGCAGCACGCGCCGGAATGCCATCGTCTGCTCGGGCTCCTTCTGCTGGCCGCGCGAGAACTGCTCGATGTGCTCGTCGAGATACTTGTCGAGATCGCGCCGGAGCTGCGGCAGATCGGCGCCGCACGCGGCGAGAATCCGCTCGCCGTCCGGATCGTGCGCCAGCGCGTAGAGCAGGTGCTCGAGCGTCAGATGCGTATGACGCCGGGCGGCCGCCTCACGATAGGCGACGGTGAGAATCACTTCCAGAGAGGGACTAAACATCTTTTGGCGCTCGGGGCCGCTCCATTCCGCTCGCTCATCGCTACTCTCTTTCGATCGTCGCGCGGAGCGGAAAGCCCTGCCCGCGCGCGGCCTCGACGACGGCCGCGACTTTCGTCTCCGCGACCTCGAACGGATACACGCCGCAGAGGCCCTGCCCCTGGGTGTGGACCGCCATCATGATCCGATACGCCTCGGCGGGCGCCTTGTTGAACACCGTTTCCAGGATCTCGACAACGAAATCCATCGTCGTGTAATCGTCGTTGAGGAGCAGGACCTTGAACAGCTCGGGCTTCTTGGTTTCGTGCCTGGTGCGCTCGAGGACCTCTCCGCCGGTCTGCCGCTCGGTTCCGGCCATGGCTGTCTTTCTATTCTAGGACCGTACCGGACGCGCGTCAGCTATCGGATGTTGACGACGAACCGCATCGTCTTTCCGGCGGCGCTTGCGTCGACTTCCCAGCAGCCGGCCGTCGGAAAGGTCACGCCGCTCGCCTGAAACGTCCAGGGATAGCCGCCCGGGATGTCGGCGGTGAGCGGCGGCGCGGCGCCGTCCAGCCTTCGTCCGGTGACGGTCAGCCGCGCGCCTGCCGGGCGAACCCACAGGACCTTGTAATCCCCCTGGGACGTCTTTCCCCACCACCACGCCCAGATCGTTCGCTCGGCATTCGCGTACCACGTCGCTCCGGGACTGGCGAAGCTGTCGGCGTGGGGGTCGTCGGGTGGCCGATCGGCGACGGTCGCGCTCGGCTTGCAGGCCCCATTGACGAATCCCGCGTCCGGAGGCTGCGTCAGTCCAACCAGCAGGGTCAGGGCGATAGCGACCATCATGGTCCTCCCTTGTATCCATACTACGGCAGGCGGGAGATTCGATAGAATCCGGTGAGTCCATGATTGCGAGAATCGGAATCCGGCTGCTGCTGTTCGTGACGATCGCCGGGACCATTGCGTGCGACCGCGTGACCAAGCACGTTGCCGTCTCCGCGCTGGCGGGAGCGCCCGGACGGTCGTTCCTCGCAGACACGATCCGGCTCGAGTACGCCGAGAATGCCGGCGGCTTTCTCAGCCTGGGAGCCAGGCTGCCGCCCGCCGTTCGAACGGCGCTGTTCACGACCGCGACCGGCCTGATGCTGCTCGTGATGACGACGACGGTGGTTCGATCCCAGTGGACCGGCTGGCCGTTGATTGGCGCGGCGCTCTTCCTGACCGGCGGCGCGTCCAACTGGCTTGACCGCGTCGTTCGGGGCAGCGTCGTCGATTTTCTGAACGTGGGATTCGGCCCGCTGCGGACCGGCATTTTCAACGTCGCCGACATGGCGATCATGCTCGGCCTCGCGTTATGTGTCTGGTCCACGGCGATGTCGCGCCGGACGAACGTGACACGCTGACTCATGCCCGTGCTCGCGTCCGGACTCGACTTTGTCGACCTGAACTTCCTCGGGCATCCGCAAATCATCGCGACGGCGATCCTGCACGGGCAGGCCGGGGCTGCGCTGATCGATCCCGGTCCGTCGACGGCGCTGGCCACGCTCACCTCCGAGCTGGAGAGGAAGGGCATTCGTTTCGCCGACGTCCGACAGCTTCTCCTCACTCACATTCATCTCGATCATGCTGGCGCGACGGGATCGATCGTCGAGAAACATCCGCACATCGAGGTATTCGTCCACTCGCGCGGAGCGCCCCACATGGCCGACCCGTCGAAGCTCTTGTCGAGCGCGGGACGGCTGTATGGGCAGGATATGGACCGCCTATGGGGCGACGTGAAGCCGGTACCGGCGAATCGCCTGCGCGTGCTCGACGGCGGCGAAACGCTGGCGGCCGCGGGACGCGAGATCAAGGTGGCGTACACGCCCGGGCACGCATCGCACCACGTCTCGTATCTGGATGCCGCCTCGCGCATCGCGTTCGTCGGCGACACGGCCGGAATCCGCCGCGGATCTGGCACCTACGTGATGCCGCCAACGCCGCCGCCCGACATCGATCTCGAGGCCTGGCGGGGGAGCGAAGCGAGAATCCTGGCCTGGGAACCCGATACGCTCTTCCTGACCCATTTCGGTCCGTACCACGGCGCCCGGCAGCATCTGCAGGCGATGTTCGAGAACATGGCGTCATGGAGCCGGCTCGTCCGGCGTCTTCTCGGCGACTCCGCCCTGAATGACGAAGAACGGCAGAAGCGCTTTACAGATGAGGTGTTCGCGGATCTGCGGCGTCGAATCGGCGAGGCCGAAGCCACCGATTACACTCGGGCGGGCGGGCTCAACTATTCGTATCAAGGACTGTCGCGGTACTGGAGGAAGCGAACGCCCAATACCGAATCCTGAAGGCTGGAAGCCGAATGACACTTGGCACCGGGAATGATCCATCGAATTCGGAGGTCCTCAATGCGTCGTCGAGCCCTACGGTTCCTGATCGCCGCTTTTCTTGGCTTGCTGCCAGAGGTTTCGGCCGCGCAAACAATCTGGCAACCGACGCCGCCTCCGCTAGTTACCGCCGAGAATGAAGGCTGGTTCCGATCCGCGGAACCCGTTGAATGGAATGGCGAACTGTACTATCCGGCGGGCGCCGCGCAGGGCTTCGATCGAGTGCAAATGGTGCGCGCGGGCTCGTATCGCGGCATTCCGCTGTACACCGATGTGACGCTGGAGCCCTACAGTGTCGTGTTCGTTCCTATTGCGGGCGGGCGCGTCCAGCCGTACGAGCGGCTGCGCGCGGGTATGCTCGCCGACACGACCGGCAGCCGCGCGCCGTCCTTCCCGCCGCAGACGTTCTCGTCGCTGACGCTCTCGTCCAGCGGCTTTGTCGCGCAGGCGCCGGCCCCGCCGATGCTCGCGCGCGCGTACGATCTCGGACCATCCGCGGCGCCGGCCGGCACTTCGGGCTCTAGTGCGCCGTTTGCCTCGAGCGCTGCGGCAGGGCCGGTCGGTACCTCCGGCCGGACGATTGTGACGACGACGAACAGGCCTGTGTCGACCGCGGAGCCGCCGAAGGGCGTGAACGGCGCCTGGCTGGAGTACAACGGCCGCCGGTGGGTGGCGTCGGGCAAGGCGGTCGATCTCACCCCGGATTTCCAGATCGTCGGCCATTACCGCGGATTCCCGGTCTACGCACGCAGTGGCGATAGTTCCGCGATCTACGTTCCCTCGACACCGGGCCTCGTCGTCCCGTACACGCCGCGGGGCCGCTGATCGGATTCCCAGATTTCCAAATTCTTGTCAGAGGTCGGAGTCGGGAGGTTGAAGGCTTTCGCCTTCAACTCCCGATCTGAGCCTGGCCGCGGGCGACAGCCGCCCGGGAACGGGGAAGTGAGCCGACCTGCATGGCTGACGAGGCAGGTTGTCAGCCGGCCGGCTCCGGCGGGTTAACTCGTCTGCAATTTCCTCACGCGGCACTCCTCGGCGCGATCCTCGTTGGACCGCCATCTGTGCGAACAAAAGCGCCATCGCGAGTCTGCGACAGAAACTTTGCGTCCACCAGGGCGCTGAGCAGTTGGTCGCAGACGGCACGGTCGAGACCCCACAGGCGCTGTGCCTGCGCGGGCGTCAGTCGAAGTCCAGGCATCTCGATGAATTCGCCCTGGATTCGCTGAAGCACCTCGTCTATGCGCATCAATCCTCCGCTGAACTCGATCTGGTGTTGCGGCTACTGGAGCAACAGCCGTACCGGCTCCGAGACAGCTCGGCAGGAAACCCGACAAAGGTAATAACTGACTGGCTGGCTGTGATTTACAGGAAAGTCCCGGCCCAGAGGACGCAGGCGAATCCCGAGCTGGAGGATATAAAACGTACGTCCTCCAGTCGGCGCTTGTCGGCTTTCACTACGGCGCCCCCGGCGCGCTGCGTCGGCTCTTACAGTTCCCGCAAAGCCGTGACGACGGGTAATCGGGCCGCCCGGATGGCGGGGAGCAGGCCGCCCATCAGTCCCATGAGGAGCGCGTAGAACAGCGCGTTCGCCAGCAGCCTCCCGGTGACCGCGAATTTGAACGCGATCTGGCTGAACGACTGGAAGTTCATCGTCGCGGTCTCGTAGCCGTTGAACGCCGCCCATGCGATGGCTCCGCCGATGACGCCGCCGACCAGGGCGAGGAACGAGGCCTCGACGAGCACGGAGACCACGACCGGGATGCTGCCGAAGCCGAGCGCGCGAAGCGTGGCGATCTCGCGCGTCCGGCTCGCCACGGCCGTATACATTGTGATGACGGCGCCGAACACCGCGCCGACGCCCATCAGGATCGCGATGATGCCGCCAATCGTCCGGATGATGTTCTGCAGGGTCTGGGTCTGGCCGCCGTAGTAGTCGGGCGCGCGCATCGCCGACACCTGGAGCTGCGGGTTCGAGGTCAGCGAATCCTTGAGCTGCGTAAACGCGTCGGGGGCCGCCAACCGCGCGTAGACGGACTGATAGCTGTTGCCCCGGCGGTACGCCGGCTGCAGGACCCTGACGTCGCACCACAGCTCCGATTCCGACACCGAGCCGCCGTCTTCGAAGATGCCGACCAGCGTCCAGGTGTTCTCGCCCCACTTCAAGGTCCGGCCGACGGTGAGATCGACGAACTGCCGCGTGGCCGCGCGTCCGGCGATGATCTCGTTCTTCCCGAACTGCAGGTTGCGGCCCTCGACGATCTTCATGTGATCGTGGACCTTGAACGCCTCCGGCGTCACGCCGCGCAGCGGCACGTTCGCCGGACTGCCGGACCGCTTCAGCGGATGGTCGACGACAACGAAGAGCTCGGGGGAAGTGATCGGCGCGCCGGAGGCGTCGCGCGCGATCCCCGGGGCGTCCTGGATGATGCGCGTCTGATCTCCGCCCAGACCGCTCGTCATCTCGGTGTCGCTGCCGGCTCGCAGGATCAGCACCACATTCGGATCGCCGGACGCCTTCATCGTCGCGTTGACGCCCTCGGCGATCGAGAGCACGGCGACGAATACGAGGACCACGCCGGCGATGCCGATGATCGCGACGCTGGACGAACCGAGACGCGCGCGAATCGATCTGATGTTGACGCCGGTGACCGCGATGATTTGACTCAGCATCAGTTTCTCCGCAGCGCGTCGACGATCCTCAGGCGGCTTGCCTGCCACGCGGGCAGGAAGCCGGACGCGAGGCCGAGCGCCCCGACGAGCGCCACGCCCACGATCACCGCCGGCGTCGGGAAATAGAACGCCGGCAGCAGTCCGTGCGTCGGATCGCCGACGACGGTGATGAAGATGTAGGAGACCGCCAGCCCGAGCCCCCCGCCGGCGACCGCGATCAGCGCCGACTCGAGCAGCACCATGCGCAGAATCCGTCCGTTGCCGAAGCCGAGCGTCTTCAACACGGCCAGCTCGTTCGTCCGCTCGCGGATCGCCTGCGCCATCGTGTTGCCGGCGACGAGCAGGATCGTGAACATCGCCATCGCCACGATCCACATCATGATCTTGCCGATGTCGCCGACCTGCTTCGCCCAGTCGGAGACGAAGGCCTTCTCGGTGTTCGTCTTGGTTTCGTTCGGCGAGTTGGCGAACATCGCGTCGATCTTCGCGGCGATTTCCGGCGCCCTGTCGGGATCGTTGATTGTGAACACGTACCAGTTGTAGCGATCGCGGAAGCCGCTCCGTTCGGGAATCGTCTCGCGCAGGTACTGGTAATTGAACAGGAGCTGCGTCTTGTCGGCTCCCTTGATGTGCGAGTCGTAGATGCCGTCGACGGTGAATTCCCACGGACCGCCGTCGGGACGGCGATAGATCGTGCCGTTGATCGGAATGCGCTGGCCCAGCTTGAAGCCGTACTTCTGCGCGGTGTCGATGCCGATGACCGCGCCGGTCCGATCCGCGATGAACGCCTTCTTCTGATCCTCCGGCAGCTCGTACTCTTTCGAATACACCCGCAGCCAGCTTTCCGGATCGGTGGCGAACGTCGCGAACTGATTGCGCACGTCCTGGTAGTAGCCGCCGAACCAGTTGGCGTGCGTGATGTCCGTCACGCCGGGCACCTGCCTGACCTGCGTCTCGTAGCTCGCCGGCAGCGGATTGATGATCGACACCTTGTCCATCATCATCAGCCGGCTCTGGCCCGCCATCTCGACGCCCATGCCGAACGCCGAGCGGATCGCCATCAACACGCCGAAGAGCAGGAACGCGAAGAAGACGGCCCCGATGGTGAAGATCGTGCGGAACTTCCTCCGCAGCAGATTGCGCCAGACGATGGGGAAGAACCTCATGCGACTGCCTCCGCCTGCGTGACCAGCACGCCTTTCTCGAGGTGCAGCGTCCGCGTGGCGCGCGCCGCGGCGTGCGGATCGTGCGTCACCATCACGATGGTCTTGCCCTGCTCGCGATTGAGCGCCTGGAGCAGATCGAGGATCTCGTCGCCGGCCTTGCGATCGAGATCGCCCGTCGGCTCGTCGCAGAGCAGCAGCGTCGGGTCGGTGACGATCGCCCTGGCGATGCCGACGCGCTGTTCCTGCCCGCCCGACAACTGGCGCGGATAATGGTGCATCCGTTCCGCGAGCCCGACCACCGAGAGCGCGACCTGCACGCGCTTGCGGCGGTCCGCCTTCGAGAGCTTCGTCAGCAGCAGCGGCAGCTCCACGTTGCGCGCCGCGGTGAGCACCGGCAGCAGGTTGTACAACTGGAACACGAACCCGATGTGGCGCGCGCGCCACGCCGAGAGCCGTCCGCCCGACAGCTTGTCGATCCGGTCGCCGCCGACGTCGATCGAGCCCTCCGACGGCGTGTCGAGTCCGCCAATCAGGTTCAGCAGCGTCGTCTTGCCCGAGCCCGACGGTCCCATCAGCGCGAGGAAATCTCCCGGGGGGATGTCGAGATTGACGCCCTGGAGCACGTCGATCCGCTGGCCGCCGCGCTGAAACACCTTGTGGAGATTGCGAACCGTAACGAGATCGTTCGGCATGTGTTGAGCCTCTACTGCTGAATCCTGACCTTGTCGCCGTCCTTCAATGTCGCGGGCCCGTCGATGACGACGCGCTCGCCGGCGCTCACGCCTGAGATCACTTCGACCTGATCGCCGGTTTCGAGTCCGATCCTGACGGCGCGGCGCTCGACGCGATCCTCCTTCAGAACGAATACGATCGCTTTTCCGTCGGTGCTCCGGACCGCCGTTTTCGGGACAACGACCCCCGCGGGCGGCGGCGCGGCCTGCCCGGCGGCCGGCTCGTCGCGCAGGAACGAAACCTTCACCCCCATGTCGGGCAGAATCCGCGGATCAGTCTTCTCGAACGCGATGCGGACCTTCACCGTCGCCTTCTGCCGATCGGCCGACGGAATCGTCGTGATCACGTGCGCGGGAATCCGCCAGTCCTGATACGCATCCAGGACCGCTTCGACCTTCTGGCCGGGCGTGACGCGGTTGATGTAGGTCTCGTTCACGTCGACTTCGATCTCGAGCGACGACATGTCCACGATCGTGCCGATGCCCGTGCGCGTGAACCCCCCGCCGGCCGAGACCGGCGAGATCATCTCGCCCGGCTGGGCGTCCTTCGAGATCACCACGCCGCTGAACGGCGCGCGCACGACCATGTTGGCCAGACTGGTCTTCTGAAGATTGACCTGGCTCTCCGCCACGCCGATCTGCTCCTGCGTATAGGCGATCCGCGCTTTCAGCGAATCGACGTTCGACTGCGCGTCGTCGAGCTCCGCCTTGCCGACGACGCCTTCCTTCAGGAGCTGCTCGCGGCGCTGGAGCGTGAGCAGAGCCTGCTGGAGCTTCGCCTGATCCTCCGCGGCCGCTTTTCGGGCGGAGCCAAGCTGCGCCTCGGCGAGCGCGAGCGAGGCTCGTGGCTCCGTATCGTCGAGGTGCGCGAGCACCTGTCCTTCCCGGACCGGGTGGCCTTCCTCGATCAGCACGTCCATCACCTTGCCCGTGACCTTCGAGGAGACCGTCGCCCGCCGCCGCGCAACGACATAGCCCGACGCATTGAGGACGGCTCCCGGAGCCGACGGTCCGCCCGCCTTCACCGTCACCGAGGCGACCTTCACCGTGGCCGCCTGAAGATTGGTCGACCAGTACCAGCCCGCCGCGCAGAGCAGGGCCACGATCCCGACAATCGCGACGACGAGGCCGGTCCTGCCGCGCCGCCCGCCGCGCTCTTCCTGCGGGATCCGCAGGGCCGCCAGATCTTTGGAGATATCAGTCACGACCAATGCTGAATGTCGACTGCTGAGTGCCGAACGTCCGAAGCTCGAGCTAACAGTATAGACAATACGATGGGGCTGACAGCCCAGGTCCCTGATGTCGGCGAACGGCGGCTATCGGGCGGTCAGCGGGGCCGGCAGTAGGGCGAGAGGGCCCCTCGGCAGTCGATCAGCGCCAGGTCCCCTCGACCCATCCGCGGCTCAGGTAATCGCTCATCGTCAACGAGAAGAGAATGAGCAGCCAGAAGAACCCCGATGCGACGACGACCCAGGTGAGACGACTGCTCCAGCGGACGTGCATGAAGAACAGAATGACCAGCATGGCCTTGGTCATCGCGATGCCGAGCATCAGGACGTTGTTCATCGCCCCGAGGTCGATGAACGCCACCGCGACGGTCAACGCCGTGCCGACGATCAACGCGGCGAAGACCGCGTAATACATGCTCTTTGGCGCTACGTGACCTGACATCAGTCAACTCCCAACTTCCAACTCCCAACTACCAAAATTTTCCAATTTCCAACTTTCCCAATTCCCAAATCTATCCAGCGTGATAGTGGCGGCCTATCAGGTACAGCAGGGGAAACAGGAAAATCCACACGATGTCGACGAAGTGCCAGTACAGGCCGGCGACTTCGACCGGCGTGTAATAGTCGCGGTCGAAGATCTTCTTGTGCGCCATGACCAGGATCACGCTCATGATGCCGACTCCGATGATCATGTGCAGGGCGTGCAGTCCGGTCATCGCGAAGTACAGCGAGTAGAACTGCTCGGCCGGCTTCGGATACAGCCCTTCCCACTGGAAATTCGGACCCGGGACGATGTGGTCCTTGAACTTGTCGTGGTACTCGATGCCCTTGATTCCGAGGAAGCAGAGGCCGAAGAAGATCGTCGAGCCGAGCCAGAACACCTGGGTCCGGGGCGGCTGGCTGGTCTGCGCGGCGCGAACCGCGAGCGCCATCGTCAGCGAGCTGACGATGAGGATCGCCGTGTTCGCGGCGCCCCAGTAGATATTGAGGTGGTGGCTGGCTTCCTGGAAGCCGGTCGGCGACGCGTGGCGGTAGACGAGGTACGCCATGAACAGGCCGCCGAAGAACATGATCTCGGTGACCAGGAAGACCCACATGCCGAGGGTGGATGCCTCGGCCTGCTGCTCCATGCTGTCGAAGTGGTGCTGCAGCCACGGATGATGCGGCGTGGGGCCGTGCCCGGGCGGATGAATCGCGACGGGCGGCGGATGGTAATGCGACGGCGCGTCAGGCAATGCCAACCTCCCGGCTGGGCGCGTACTGGTGCGTGGCTTCGGTCACGATCGGCGTGGCCGGGAAGTTCTCGGTCGGCGGCGGCGACGGGATCTCCCACTCGAGGCCGCGCGCGCCCCATGGATTGTCGCCCGCGAGCGGCGCGTGCTTCAGGGACCACAGGAAGTAGACCATTGGAATGAGATAGCCGACGCCGAGGATCGTCGCCCCCGCGGTCGACAGGACGTTGTAGACCTGGAACTCCGGCGCGTACATGGCGTAGCGGCGCGGCATGCCGAGATACCCGACGATGAACTGCGGGAAGAACGTCAGGTTGAAGCCGACGAACACGTTGAGCGCCGCGAATTTCGCCCAGCCCTCCGGATACATGCGGCCCGTGATCTTCGGCCACCAGTAGTGCAGGCCGCCGAGGTATCCGAAGATCGCGCCGCCGACCATCACGTAATGGAAGTGCGCGATGATGAAGTACGTGTCGTGCAGGTGGATGTCCATGCCCAGCGTCGCCAGGAACAGGCCGGTCAATCCGCCGATTGTGAAGAGGCCGATGAAGCCGATGGCATACAGCATCGGCGAGTCCCACGAGACCGACCCCTTGTAGATCGTCGCCGTCCAGTTGAAGACCTTGACCGCGGACGGGATGGCCACGAAGAAACTGAGGATCGAGAAGATCAGCCCGGCATAGGTGGACTGTCCCGACACGAACAGGTGGTGGCCCCACACGAGGAAGCCGATGATCGCAATCGCGAGGCTCGAGAACGCGACGAACGTGTAGCCGAAGATGTTCTTGCGCGAGAAGGCCTGCACGAGCTCCGCGACCACGCCCATCGCCGGCAGGATCATGATGTACACCGCCGGGTGCGAGTAGAACCAGAACAGGTGCTGGAAGAGCACCGGGTCGCCGCCGAGCGCCGGATCGAAGATCCCCAGGTGGAAGGCCCGCTCCACCGCAACCAGCAGCACGGTGATCGCGATCACGGGCGTCCCGAGAATCATGATCAGGCTGGTCGCGTAGTGCGCCCACACGAAGAGCGGCAGACGGAACCACGTCATGCCCGGTGCGCGCATGCGATGCACCGTCACGATGAAGTTGAGTCCCGTCAGGATCGACGAGAAGCCCGTGATGAACACGCCGAGTCCCGCGGTGATCACGTGCGAGTTCGAGGCGCTCGTGCTGTACGGCGCGTAGAACGTCCAACCGGTGTCCACGCCGCCGGTGATCGCGGCCACGATCGTGAACAATCCGCCGAGGACGTAGATGTACCAGCTCGCCAGGTTGATGCGCGGGAACGCCAGGTCCTTGGCCCCGATCATGATCGGGATCAGGAAGTTGCCGAGCACCGCGGGGATCGACGGAATCAGGAAGAAGAAGACCATCACGACGCCGTGCATCGTGAAGAGCTTGTTATAGGTGTCCGGCTGGACGAGATCCGCGGCCGGCGTGAGCAGCTCGAGCCGGATCATCAGCGCGAAGAAACCGCCGAGGAAGAAAAAGAACGTGATCGAGAGGAGATACAGAAGCGCGATGCGCTTGTGATCCTTCGTCAGCAGCCACGACTTGAGGCCGTAGCCGTTGTTCAGGTAGTTGAGTGTGGGGGGTGCTGAAACCATGGTGTTTCTAACGCTGCTTCTGGACGGGGCCTGGGGGCGGCGCGGTCGAGGCGGCGCCCGTCCCCGTGCTCTCGCCAAGCGATTTCACGTACGCGATCAACTGCAGGAGCTGCTCTTCGGTCACGAGCCCCTGAAACGTCGGCATGATCGGCGTGAAGCCCGCGACGATCTTGGCCTGCGGCGTCAGGATCGACTCGCGGATATACGCATCGTCCATCGTGACGGTCTGCCCGCTCTGCAGCAGAACCTGGTGGCCGTAGGCGCCCTTGAGCACCGGGCCGCGCCCCTGACCGTTTTCGAGGTGGCAGGTGGCGCACGCGAGATCCTGGAACAGCTTCGCGCCGTTCTCGGCCATCGTGCCGCCGCCGGCCCCGCCGCTCAGCCACGTCTGGTAATCGGCGGGCTCCATCGCCGTCACCCAGCCGATCATCGCCGAGTGCTTCGTCCCGCAGTACTGCGTGCAGAAGAGGTGATAGCGCCCGGCCTTGGTCGCCGTGAACCACAGCGTGTTGTAGCGTCCGGGGATCACGTCGGCCTTCACCCGGAAGTCGGGTATGAAGAAGCTGTGGATGACGTCCTCGGATCCCATGATCAGCTTCACCGGACGTCCGGTCGGCACGTGCAGCTCGTTGATCTCTCTCGCGCCGTCCATGTGCTGGACCTTCCACATCCACTGCTTGCCGACGACGTAGATCTCCATCGCGCCCTTGGGGGGCCGCGTCATGTGGAAGAACACCTGCGCGCCCCAGACGAACATCACCATCGTGATCCCGAGCGGGATGAGCGTCCAGAGCAGCTCGAGCGCCAGCGATCCGTGAATCGCCTCGCCGACCTGGCTGTCGTCCTTGCGGTGGAACTTCACCGCGAAGACGACGATGAGCAGCGCGATCAGGACCGCGAAGAAGGCGGAAACGGCGACGAGAAAGAAGTACAGGGCATCGACCGTCGCTGCCTGTTCCGACGCCTGCTGCGGAAAGAATGGAAAGTTCGTGAACATCTATCTCGTATCCGGGGGGCTTCGCCCCTCGGGCTCCCCTACACGCTCTCGCGCGCGCCGCTGCGCGTGCGCGCTCCGTTCGCGAGGCTCACCCGCTGTGCGCGTTCGCGGCGGAGGCTGACGAAGATGAACGCGAGGCAACTGCCCACGGTCGCGATAAACCCGATCCGCACCGCCA
>Ga0310810_10002338_pt1 | contig 20390 bp, 23 predicted proteins | sample NCmetagenome_FD_207641 | JGI IMG/M metagenome (GOLD analysis project Ga0310810, IMG submission 207641) | Soil microbial communities from experimental microcosm in Duke University, North Carolina, United States - NC | ecosystem: Engineered > Artificial ecosystem > Soil microcosm > Unclassified ...
AGCTCGTGGAGCCGGCATTGAAGGCCGGCATCGCATTCAACCCGGGGCCGGAATGGGCGGTCGACGGCGATGGCGCAAAGTCGCGGCTGCGCTTGTGCTTTGCGCTGACGACCAAGGAGGAAATCCGCGACGGCGTCGCCGCCTTCGCCAAGGTCTGTTACGACGAATTCGGCATCCCCGAGCAGAGCGGCAACATCCGCCACGCCACCTCTCGTGCGACCTCGTAAATAGGCTGCCCGCGTATGCAGCCGTTTAAACGCGTCCCGGCGAAAGCCGGGACGCCGCTGTTGAAAGCGGAAATGCGATGACCAACAGCGCGCACGCAACGATCGATCGGGTGTTGCGGAGCGGCGTCGAGGCGCGGCAGATGCCGGGTGTTGTCGCGCTGGCGGCGGACGACAAAGGCCTGATCTACGAAGGCGCGTTCGGGGTGCCCGACCTCGATACAAGCGGCGCGATGACGCTCGACACCCTGTTCCGCATCGCCTCGATGACCAAGGCGATCACCTCGGTCGCCGCGATGCAGCTCGTCGAGCAAGGGAGGATAGGCCTCGACGATCCCGTGCCGGGTATCGATCCGGCGCTCGCGCGGCCGCAAGTCCTCAGCGGCTTCGACGCGGCCGGCCAGCCGAAATTGCGGCCGGCAAAACGCCCGATCACCTTGCGCCATCTGCTGACCCACACCGCCGGCTTCACCTATGACTGGTCGAACCCGGACACAGCGCGCTATGCGGAGCTGACCGGCCTCCCGCCAACCTCGAGCGGCAAGCTCGCCGCGTTGAGACAGCCGCTCGCCTTCGACCCCGGCGACAGATGGGAATACGGGATCAACATCGATTGGGTCGGCCGCCTCGTCGAGGCGTTGAGCGGTAAGCCCCTCGACGCCTATCTGCGCGAGCATGTCTGCGGCCCGCTTGGCATGCGCGACACCGGCTTCGTGCTGAGCACGGAGCAGCGCGCGCGCCTCGCGAGGGTGCATCAGCGTCAACCCGATGGCGCCCTCGCAACGACATCTTTTGAATTCACGACCGAGCCCGAATTTTATTCCGGTGGCGGCACGCTCTATTCGACCGCGCGCGATTACCTGACGTTCCTACAGATGCTGCTGCAGGGCGGCGAGCTGAACGGCGCGCGCATCCTGCGTCCCGACACCGTCGCCTTGATCAACCAAAACCACGTTGGCGAGTTGCAGGCCGGCCGGCTGTCGAGCCGGGTATCGGAACGCGCCCACGATTTCGAATTGTTCCCCAACATGCCGGTCCGCTGGGGGCTCGCCTACATGCTGAACACGCAGCCCGGACCAAACGGCCGCAGGGCGATGAGCGGCAGCTGGGCCGGCATCTTCAACAGCTATTACTGGCTCGATCCGGCGCGCCACGTCGCCGGCGTCATCATGGCGCAATTCCTCCCCTTCGCCGATCCCGCGATGCTGCGGCGTTACGGCGAGTTCGAGCGCGGCGTCTACGCGCTCCTCGCAACGCGCTGAGCCGATGGGTGTGTTGCATCTCCTGCGGCATGGCGAGCACGGGCTGTTGGGCCGGGTGCTCGCCGGGCGCATGCCGGGGGTCGGCATGACCGAGCGCGGCCGTGCCGAGATCGCATCGCAAGCCGAGCGTCTCGCGCGCGAGAAGATCGCCGCGATTTACGCCAGCCCGCTGCAGCGCACCCGCGAGAGCGCCGAGATCGTCGCCGCGCGGCTCAGCCTGCCAATCGAGTTTCGCGACGATCTCTTGGAGCTCGATTTCGGCGAATGGACCGGCGCGACTTTCGATGCCATCCGCGCCGACCCGCGCTGGCAGGCCTGGAGCACACAGCGCAGCCTCGCCGCGATCCCGGGCGGCGAGAGCATGCGCGCGGTGCAACAGCGCATCGCCGCGGCGATGCTCGAATTGAACGAGCGGCATCTGCACGAGAACATCGTGCTGGTCAGCCACGGCGACGTGATCCGTTGCGCGCTGTTGTTCGCGCTCGGCATGCCGCTCGATTTCTACAACCGCATCGAGATCGGCCAGGGCTCGATCAGCACGATCCAGATACACGCGGGCGGCATCCGGGTCCTCGCGCTCAGCGAGCGCCCGCGCCTCTAGCGAAAGAGCGTGTCGAGCGCGGCGGTGGCGGCGGCGAGCCCGGTCTCGTAGGCGCCGTGCGCGGTCGAGAAGAAGTTGAGCGAGCAGGCTTCCCCGGCGAAGAACAGCCGATTGTCGACCGATGCAGCGAGCTTGGCGCGGTCGTCGGCATGGCCGGGCAGCGCGTAGGAATAGGAGCCCCGGGCGAATTCGTCCTGCCGCCAGAACGACGCCCTCAGCGGCCGCAAATGGCGCCGCACATCGGCGCCGAGCAGTCCCACCAGCTCACCCGTCGCGAAGGCGGCCATCGCGTCAAAGCCGTCGCGCTCCAACGCCGCGGCAAAGCGGCCGCCAAAGAAGCAGTTGATGCGCGGCCGCCCCATCGGCCGGAGCTGATAGCTCATTGTCTCGCGCCTTCGGGTCGAGCCGATCAGATAGCGCTCGGAAATGTCCTCGGCGCCGTCGAAATGGAAGAACAGTTTGTCGGCGAGACCGAGCGGCAACCCATTCGCGGCCGCCAGCTTGTCCGGAAGCGGTGGATCGAAGACAAGCCGCTCTTCGGCGATGATCGCGCTCGGCACAGCGACAATGATTCGTGCCGCGCGAACCCTGCCGCGGCTGGTTTCGATCGCTATCGCGGCGCCGTGATGCTCAACGCGTATGGCCTTCACGCCATAGGCGATCGGCAGACCCGCCGCGAGCGCCTCGAAGAGGCGGCCATAGCCGCGATAGAGCCGCCAATTGATGCCGCTATCTTCGTAGCGGTCGTTGTCCTTGGCCGAGAGGCATTCGAGCTCGACCGCATTGCCCCAGCTGCTGGTTGCGTCGAACAGCGCGTTCCAACGGCCGCCCGGAATCAGCGCCGCCGAGCATGGCGCATCCTCCGGTTGTTGCGCGAGGCGGTGCACCGCCCAGTAAAAAGCTTCGCGCTCGGCGACCCAGTCGGCCTCGGCCGCCTCGCTCTCGCCGCTATAGCGCAGCCGCGTCGTCCAATCCGGCCGCTCTTTGTTGATCTTGAAGCCGAGCTCTCTGGCGAGCGGCGCGAGCACATTACGATCGGCCGAATGCAGCCACTCGCAGCCGAGATCCATCGGGATGCCGTCCGCCTCGACGGTCCAGGCGCGCCCGCCCGGCCGCTCGCGCGCCTCGATGACGAGCACCGACACCCGGCCGTCCTCGACGAGGCGTCGCGCGGCGGCAATCCCGGCCGCGCCGGCGCCGATCAACGCGACATCGACATCGGAGGGAAGGTTCGTCATTGGCTGCAAGAATAATCCCTCTCCCGCATCGCGGGAGAGGGTGGCGAGCCCGCAGGGCGAACCGGGTGAGGGTTTATCGACCTGAACACCCTCACCTGCCTTCGCGCTTCGCGCTCAGGTACCCCTCCCCCGCTTCCGGGGGAGGGTTGGGGTGGGGGTAACGCAATCGGTCAGCCGCTGACCGGCTTGGTGTATTCGCTGTCGCTGACGTGCTCGCCCCATTGCGTTCCCTCGCCCTTCTCGCCCGCTTCGGACAGTGCGAGATGCGCGAAGAGGCGGTCGGGCGCCGCGCCGTGCCAATGCATCGTGTTGGGCGGGATGTTGACGATGTCGCCGGGATTGATCGCCTGCGGCGGCTGACCCTGGAAGCAGATGCGGCCGACCCCGGTCAGGCAATAGAGCGTCTGGCCCACGGGGTGCGAATGCCAAGCGGTGCGCGCCCCCGGCGTAAACGTCACGACCGAGCCGCCGAGCCGCGACGGCGAATTCGCGGTGATGACCGGATCCTGGAACACGGTGCCGGTAAACGTGTCGGGCGAACCCTGCTTGGTCGTGCGCTCTCCGGCGCGAACGACACCGGCTTTGACGGGCATGGCTTTCTCCTTTGCTGAATGATGGCGCTGGGTGATGGCCTGAGTTTATAACCCAGGGCATGAAGAGCAACAGCGGCACGATACGCGTCGGGATCGGCGGCTGGGTGTTTCCGCCCTGGCGCGGCGCGTTCTACCCCGCCGGGCTGCGCCAGGCCGAGGAATTGTCCTATGCCAGCCGGCACGTCACCGCGATCGAGATCAACGGCACCTTCTACCGCACGCAGACGCCGGCGAGCTTCCAGAAATGGCATGACGAGACGCCGGATGGTTTTGTCTTTTCGTTGAAAGGCCCGCGCTATGTGACACAGCGCAGCGGCTCGCTCGCCGAGACCGGCCCCGGCATCGAGCGCTTTCTCGGCAGCGGCCTCACCGAATTGGGCGACAAGCTCGGCCCGATCCTGTGGCAGTTCGCGCCATTCAAATCGTTCGACGCCGACGACTTCGCGGCCTTTGTGAAACTGTTGCCGCAGGAGATCGGCGGACGCGCGCTCCGCCATGTCGTCGAGGTGCGGCATCAGAGCTTTCGCACGCCGGCGTTTTTCGATCTGCTGCGCGAGCATCGCGTCGCGGTCGCGAGCGTCGATGACGAGAAGCACCCCGCTTTCGATGAACTGACCGGCGATTTTGTTTACCTGCGCTTGCGCCGCTGCGTCGAGGCGGAGCCGACCGGCTATCCGCCCGCGGCGCTCGACGAATGGGCCGCGAAAGCGCGCGGCTGGGCCCAAGAGGGCCGCGACGTGTTCCTGTATTTCATCAACGGCGCCAAGGTGCGCGCCCCCGCCGCCGCCCAAGCGCTAATAGAAGGGCTGACCTAAACGCCAGAGGCTGGCGGGTCGTTTGCGCCGCCTCAAAACAGACCGTCGAGGAAGGTAATACCCTTCCGTTTTAACCATTCCTTGAGCGCCTCCTTCGCAACAGAGGCAGCTATCCCGAGAGCGTTCTCCTTGAAGCGCGTGAGGAGCGCTCCAAGAGGCCCGCCGGCATACTTGCGAATATAGCCAACTGAGATTGATGTCGCCTCTTTGAGCCGTTTTGAAAATGCAGAGAGACCATCGAGGACATATTGACGCTCCTCAGGCAGGTTTGCCGCATAGCCGTTGTCCGACCGCACCTTCTCAATTGTCGCATCTACAGAGTCGATCGTCTTCTGCAGAAGCGGATCGTCACGTTCTAGTGGCAGCGGCTCCCATTCGTCGTCTGGGGTTTCAAAGTCGGAGCTCCTTATCCTCAATTCCGAGTAAGTCCGATCGAGCGATTGGAGAGCCCCTCTCAGCCAAGATTCGCCATTGCCAGTGAGGCGATACTTATACAGGGGGAAGTTGCGATCTTTCGCGATCTCTTCAATCTTGGTGTAGAGATCCCTGTGCGGCGATATTATAGGAGGCCCAAATGGATCTCTAATGACTTCTATGATGTCGAACTGGAGAAGAATTTTCAGAGCTGCTTCGAATAACGGGGGCCGCTTGAAATAGAACCACCCCTCAGGATCGCCATCGTTGTCAGCAATGGAGTATTCGAGTGAGAGTTCTTCCCGAGACACCGATGCTGCGGTCCTGTACAAATGCGCGAGGATGGCAGTCGCGTAATAATCTGGAGCAATTCGTAGAAAAGTCTCTTTGTCCATCGGTCACCACGAACGGCTAGCAGTCGCTTGTTCCCCGCGGGCAGCGTTTGGCCGGGGTGGCCATCGGGAGGCGGCGAGCGGCAGGAGTTCGTCGATCGAGCGGCGGGTCTGCGCCATCATTCCTCGTCGCCCTTCGCGGCCGGGTGCAGGATGAACTTCGAAACCGCCGCCGCGCAAGCGATCATGGAGCGGCTATCGACGTAAGCTCAGAACCGCTCCGCCCGGAATGGCGTTGGATCGACGAAGGGCGCATCGCCGGTCATCATCTCGGCCAGCAGGCGTCCCGTCGTCGGACCCAAGCTGAAGCCTTGGTGGGCATGCCCAAAAGCGCCCCATAAATGCGGTTGCGACGGGACGCTACCGATGATCGGCAGCATGTCCGGGGTGCAGGGCCGAACCCCCATCCAGGCTGCCGGTTCCACCGCTTCGCCCAGCGGGAAGATGCTGCGGGCGATCGGTTCGGCGCGGGCGAGCTGGACGGGTGACGGCTTGGCCGCGCCGCGCGCAAATTCGGCGCCGGTCGTGAGCCGGATCCCGCGCTGCATCGGCGCCAGCAAGAAGCCGTTGGATGCCACCGGGCGCATCAGTCCGGCGTTGCCCCGCGGCCTGAAATGCAGATGGTAGCCGCGCTTGCCGAAGAGCGGTGGCGCGTACCCGAAGCGCTTCGTGACATCGCCCGACCAGATGCCCAGTGCGACGACCGCCTCTTCCGCCTCCACGACCGAACCCTCATCCGCGGTAACTCGCCAGCCGGCGCCCTCGCGACGCAATGTCACGGCGTCGCCGATTGCGAAATGCCCGCCGAGCCGCTCGAACAGCGCCGCGTAGCTGAGGGTCAGCGCGTGCGGATCGTTGACCGCGTAGGGATCGGTCCAATGCAATGCGCCGATGAAGCCGTTGCTCAGATGCGGTTCCATCTCGGCAAGTTTCGCCGGCGTCAGCGCGACGGAATTGACACCCAATTCCCGGGCCCGTTCGGCTTTGGCGAGATCCGTGTCAAGCGTCGCCGCGTCGCTGTAAGCCCGGATGAAGCCGACCGGGCGCAGCAGCGCTGTCGAGCCCGCCTCCTCGGCAAGCTTCTCATGCTCCGCGGCGCAGGTCGCGATCAGCGTGATCCACTGCGCCGCGATCTCGGCATAGCGGCGGGGTTCCGAGTTCCGCCAATAAGCGAACAATGGCCGAAGCAGGCCCGGCAGCGCCGACAGGTGGTAATAGGCGTCGACCGAACGGTTGCGCGCGATCCGCCGCAACTCGGCAAACGACCGCGGAAACGGATGCGGGAACACCGCCTCGCGCTGCACCAGCCCGCCATTGCCATACGAGGTTTCCTCGCCCGGCGGCCGCCGGTCGACCAGCACGACCTGCTTGCCGCGCTGCTGCAGATGCACCGCGACCGAGACGCCGACCATGCCGGCGCCGAGGACCACTACATCGCCCTGCAATGTGCTCATTCGGCGGCGAGACGCTTCGGTTTCGTCTTGCCGGCGGCTGGCGCCGTCGCGTTTGAGCCCCGGCGCACCACGGCATTGCGGCGCAGCCACTCCTCCGCAGCCTCCCCCATCGTCTTTGCTGCCCCGCTTTTCATCCACGCCATAAAGTCGCGGTCGAATTTGAAATCGTCTCCGCATTCCGACTGGAAAAAACGGCGAACATTCTGGGTATTGCGATAGGAGCCGGTGACCGGCGTGGCGCGCGTTATCCGCCCGCCATGCCAGTCAAACGATGACATCGCCGTCGCTACTCGGCCGCCTGCGCCGCCGGGCGGCGTTTGGCGGGTTTGGGCCAGCGGGCGGCGGCGAGCGGCAGCACCTCCTCGATCAGGCGGCGGGTTTGCGCCATCAGCTCGTCATCGCCCTTGGCCGCCGGGCGCAGGATGAATTTCGAGACGCCGGCCGCGACGTAATCGGCGACCTTCTGGACGATCGCCTCCGCATCCCCGATCGCGAAATAATCACGGGGGTCGCGGCCGGTGCGCTTCCGGTATGCCTCGAACAGCCCCGCCAATGCCGGATCGTCCGCGCTCCCGAACCGGAACGGGATGCCGGCGCCGTAATGATCGTCGTCGATCGTGCGCCCCTCCTCCGCACAGGCCGCCTTGATCGCGGCGACGACCTTCTTGGCCTGTTCCGGCGTCTCGGGCCCCGCCTGCCAGCCCGTGCCGATGCGCGCGGTGCGCCTGATCGCCGCTTCCGACGAACCGCCGATCCACATCGGCAGATCGGGCTGTACCGGCTTCGGCGCGATCGACGCGCCCGACAGGTGATAGTGCACGCCCTCGAAATCGACCTTGTCCTCCGACCACAGCCGGCGGATCACTTCGAGCCCTTCATCGGTCTTGCGGCCGCGCGTTTTGGTATCGAGGTTGAGGGTCGTCCATTCCGGCCCTAAGGGGCTGCCAATGCCGAAGGCGGGCAGCAATCTCCCGTTCGACAAATAATCGATCGTCGCGCATTGCCGCGCCACGAGCACCGCGTCGCGCATCGCGAGCGACAGCACGTTGACGCCGAATTTGATGCGCTTTGTGCGGCCGGCGAGCGCCGCCATGACGCTCATGCATTCGAGAAACGGTTGCGGGCTGACGAGCCGGTCGGTCTGCCAGATCGAATCGACGCCGCCCGCCTCGCACAGATCGACCCAGCGCCAATAAGCGGCGGCGCCCGAGAACGGAAACTCCATGAGCCCGACACCGATCGCGACATTCTTCGGCATCTCAATCTCCTTCAGTGAGCCTCGGCATGCGCATGCGAGTGGGGATGTCGGTGGTGCAGATCGGGGTAATGCGGGTGCTTGTGCACGAGCGGCATATGCCGGTGGCGATGCGTGTGCGGCTCGCCCGCGGGATCGCCGGGCATGTGTTCGTGCCGGTGATGTTCGTCATGCGTATGGCGATGTTCGTGCTCGAAGGCCTCGTGCCGATGCTCGTGCTCATGCGCCTCGGCGAGATGCAGAGAGACGCCGATCGCCATCAAAGCGCCCGCGATGACGAGTTGAGTTGTCAGCGGCTCGCCGAGCAAGGCGATCGCGACCAGCGCGCCGATAAACGGCGCCGTGGCGAAATAGGCGCCGGTGCGCGCCGCGCCGAGATGGCGGAGACCGAGCACGAATAAGACGAGGCTGACGCCGTAGCCGACAAAGCCGATCAGAGCCGCGCCGGCGATGAGACCCGCCGAGGGCAGCGATGCTCCGGCGACAACCGCGAGCACAAGATTGACGGCGCCCGCCGCGAGCCCCTTGATCATTGCGATCTGCACGGGATCGGCGGCGCTCAAGCGGCGCGTCAAATTATTGTCGAACCCCCAGGCGAGACACGCGCCGGCGATTGCCAGAGCGCCCCAACCGAAGCCTTCCGGCCCGCCCTGCCAGGACAGCACGACCGCGCCGGCGAGGATCGCAGTCGCGCCGGTCAGCAAGCGGCGGTCGACATGCTCGCCAAACAGGACCCAGGCGAGCGCCATCGTCGCCAGGCTTTCGAGGTTCAACAGGAGGCTGGCGCTCGAAGCGGCGGTCGCCGCGAGGCCGAGCATCAGCAGGAGCGGCCCGATGACGCCGCCGCTCAACACGACCAGCGCGAGCCAGGGCAGGTCGGCCGGACGCAGCGGCGCCTCGGCGAGCGCCGCGCCGGAGGCTTTCCGCGCGAGCTGGAAGACAGCGAGACCGAGCCCCGATCCGAGATAGAGAAGACCTGCCAGCATCCACGGGCTCACGCCGTCGCCGAGCAGCAATTTGGCGAACGGCGTGCTGATGCCGAACAAGGCTGCCGATAGCAGCGCCAGAGGGACCCCCGGCCAGGCGACGAGAAACCGCGACATGCCGCGATTATAGCCGACGGGCTTGCCCCACCCGCCGGTTTTCCAAGGCCTCGTGCCCGGCACCCACTCTTTCGTTTGGCATGCAAAGACGTGCATGGCCGAGACGGCCCTGGCCAAGGGGTGGTTTTCAGTCTGGAGTTCGGCGCAAACTTGCTGTCCGCGATCCAGCGAAGGGGAACGGCGATGCGCGTATTCACGACGGTGCCGCAATCGGATCTGCGCCGCGTGCCGGCGGCGGCGAAGGCCGCCGAGGCCGAGGGCTATGACGGCATCATCTCGATGGAGAACCAGCACGATCCGTTTCTCGCGCTCGTGGTCGCGGGGATCGCGACCGAGCGCGTCGAATTGCATACCGGCGTCGCGATCTCGTTTGCGCGCACCCCGATGGCGGTGGCGCAGGTCGGTTGGGACCTCGCCGGCTCGACCGGCGGCCGCTTTGTCATCGGGCTGGGGTCGCAGGTGCGCGGTCATAACGAGCGGCGCTTCTCGGTGCCGTGGAGCCCGCCGGCGCCACGCATGCGCGAATACGTGCAGGTCATGCGCGCGATCTGGCGCTGCTGGAAATCGGGCGAGAAGCCGGCCTATGAGGGGCAGCATTACAAATTCACCCTGATGACCCCGAACTTCACGCCGCCGCCGATCGACGCGCCGCCGCCGCCGGTCATGATCGCCGCCGTGGGCCCCGCGATGCTGAAGGTCGCGGCCGAGGAATGCGACGGCGTTAAACTGCACGGCTTCTGCACGCGGAAGTATCTCACCGACGAGATCATGCCGCGCATCGAGGCCGGGCTCGCCAAGGCCGGACGCAAGCGCGAGCAATACGAGATCTCGGGCGGCGGATTTCTCGCCACCGGGCCCGACGAGGCGAGCGTCGCCAAGCGCTTCGAATGGGTGCGCCAGCGCGTCGCGTTTTACGGTTCGACCCCGGCCTATTTCCCGGTTCTCGCGACGCACGGCCTCGAAGACCTCGGCCACAAATTGCATGCGATGTCGCGCGAAGGCAAATGGGGCGACATGGCCAAGGAGGTGCCGGACGATGTCGCGCATCTCTTCGCGGCCGTCGGCCGCCACGACCAGATCGCCGGCGCAATCGAAGAGCGCTTCGGCGGCATGGTGGACGCGCTGACCCTGCGCGGGGATGGCGTCGGCGAGGCGACCGAGGTGCCGCGCGATCTCGTGCAGGACATCCGCCGCGTCCCGCATCGCTATCGCGGCCTGGCGACTTGACCGGCTTGCCACCCGCATTCCCAGGTATATGATCGTCCTGATATAACAACACCATAGGGGAAGGAAATGGCCGCAACAGACGGGGTATCGGGCCGGTTGTCGGAGGCTGAGCACAGCGCGCATCTGCGCCGTGCGGTTATCGCCAGCACGGTCGGCACGACAATCGAATGGTACGATTTTCTGATCTACAGCACGATGACCGGGCTGGTGTTCGGGCATGTGTTCTTTTCCGGCTCTGACCCGTTGATCGACACGCTGAAGGCATTCGGCGTCTTCTTTATCGGCTTTATCGCGCGGCCGATCGGTGCCGCGATTTTCGGCCATTACGGCGACCGGATCGGACGCAAGGCGACGCTGATCGTCACCCTGCTGATGACCGGCATCGCCACAGCCCTCGTCGGCCTGGTGCCCGGCTACGACATGATCGGGCTCTGGGGCGCCGTCATCCTGACGCTGCTGCGGTTGATCCAGGGGATCGGCGTCGGCGGCGAATGGGGCGGCTCGGTGTTGCTCGCGATGGAATGGGCGCGCACCAGCAAGAACCGCGGGTTTATCGCATCGTGGCCGCAGTTCGGCGCGCCGGCCGGTCTCTTCCTGGCCAATCTGGCCGTGTTGATCTTCAGCTGGATCTCCGGCGACCAGTTCCTGGTCTGGGGCTGGCGCATCCCGTTCCTGCTCAGCATCGTCATGGTCGGTGTCGGGTTGTGGATCCGGCTCGGCATTCTCGAGACCCCAGTGTTCCGCCGCATCGTCGAAGAGAAAAAGGTCGAGCGCGCGCCGACAATCGAGGTATTCCGGAAGCAGCCCAAGGAGATCGTTCTGACGGCGCTGTTGCGCCTCGCCGAGCAATCGCCGGGCTACATCTTCAACGCCTTCATCTTCACCTATGGGACCCAGGTGCTCGGCGCCTCGCGCGACCTGCTCCTGATCGGCCTGATCACGACCACGGCACTCGGCTTTGTCTGGGCGCCCATCGCCGGTGCGATATCCGACAGGATCGGCCGCCGGCAGATGTACATCATCGGCTGCGTCTTCGTCGCGATCTTCACCTTTGTCTATTTCGCGATGCTCGATACGAAGAGCGCGACGATGATCTTTATCGCGGTGGCGTTGTCTTTCATCCCGGTCATGACGATGTACGGACCCGAGGCGGCGTTGATCGCCGAGGCGTTCACGCCGCGGCTTCGCTACAGCGGTGCGTCGATCGGCTATCAACTGGCCTCGATCATCGCAGGCGGGCCGGCGCCGTTCATCTCGACTTGGCTGTTCGCCACCTACAACTCGACGGTGCCGATCGGCATTTATGTCGTGATCTGCGCGATCATCAGCATCGTCGCGACATTGATGCTGCCGGACTACACCAACAAGGAGATCTCGACCGAGGCGGAATACGAGGCCGCCTCCGCCGGGCAATCGACGGTGGGCGCACGCGTCGCGCCGTAGTTCGCCCACATCGAGCTTAGCGATTGCCGGCCGGCGCTGTTGCAAGCGCCGGCCGGTATTTTGTTGGAGGTAATGCGCCATGACCTATCCGACGCATCCGATCCCGACGACCGTTGTCGGCAGTTATCCGCAACCGGATTGGCTCGTCGACCGCTCGGCGCTTGCGCATCATGGCGTGCCGCGCGTCGCGGCGCGCGACATCTGGCGCATCGCCGAGCTGCTGCTCGAACAAGCGCAGGACGACGCGACGATCCTCGCGATCCGCGAGATGGAGCGCGCCGGGATCGATATCGTCAGCGACGGCGAGATCCGTCGCGAAAGCTACTCCAACCGGTTTGCGCTGGCGCTCGACGGCATCGATGCCGAACATCCCGGCCATGTCGGGCGCAGCGGCGGCGGCACGACGCCGGTGCCGCGGGTGGTAGGCAAGATAAGGCGGCGCGGCCCCGTGGAATTGCGCGATGCCGAGTTCCTGCTGCGCCACGCGGCGCATGCCACAAAGATCACGCTGCCCGGGCCGTTCACCTTGTCGCAGCAGGCCGAGAACGCCTTCTACGCCGACGAAGAAGAGCTGGCGATGGATTACGCCGTCGCCGTCAATGAGGAACTCCGCGCGCTGAAGGCGAGCGGGGTCGATGTCGTGCAGCTCGACGAGCCTTGGGTTCGCACCGCCCCCGACAAGGCGGCGCGCTACGGGGTCAAGGCGATCAACCGCGCGCTCGACGGCATCGCCGGCCCGACCGTCGTGCATCTCTGCTTCGGTTATGCCGCGATGGTGAAGAACAAGCCCGCCGGGTACGCCTTTCTACCGCAGCTCGCCGACTCGGCGGCCGGACAGATCTCGATCGAGGCGGCGCAGCCTCGGCTCGATCTCGGCGTGTTGCGCGATCTCGCCGGAAAGACCGTCGTCCTCGGCGTCCTCGATCTTAACGATCCGGCAATCGAGACGGCGGACTCTGTGGCGGCGCGCTTGCGCGAGGCCTTGCGTTACGTCCCCGCCGAGCGGCTCGTCGCGGCGCCGGATTGCGGCATGAAATACCTGCCGCGCGCCACCGCGTTCGGCAAATTGCAGGCGCTCGCCGAAGGCGCGGCGCAGGTCCGTCGGGAGCTATAGACGATAGGGGTCTGGTCTGATGAGAACATTGTGGATGGCGCTTGGCGGGCTCGCCCTGGCCTGGTTGTCGATACCCGTCGCGGCGCAATTGCCGAACAACACCGCGGCGGAGGTCAGCATTCTGCGGCCGAGCGCCAATACACTCGTCTACCACGCCGGTTCGGACGGGCATTTTGTCGTCCCCGGCACGGCCAACGGCGCGCCGATGCGCTTTCTCGTCGATACCGGCGCGACCCTCGTCGTCTTGACTCCGAGCGATGCGCGGGCCGCCGGCATCGACCCCAGCGCCCTGGTATTCGACAAGGCGATGCGCACCGCGAGCGGCACGGTGCCGGCCGCCACGACGGTGTTGCGCGACGTGCGCGTCGGCCGCATCTCGATCGGCGATGTGCGCGCCGCGGTGATCGCCAACGCGCCCCAATCGGTGCTCGGCATGAGCTTTCTCAGCCGGCTGAAAAGCTTTGAGATGCAGCGGGACCGGCTGACGCTCTCCTGGTAAAGGCGCTGAGGTCGGCCGACCTCCTATTCGGTCCCGAAGCGATACTCGATGACCTCGCGATAGGCCCCGTGGCGCAGGACCGTCGTGGGGAAATTCGGATGATGCGGCGCATCCGGAAAGCCTTGCGGCTCAAACGCGAGCCCGGCCGATTGCCGATAAATCACCCCGCCCCGCCCGGCTACCGAGCCGTTCAGCTGATTGCCGCTGTAGAATTGCAGCCCGGGTTGTGTCGTGTGGATCTCGACATACCGGCCGCTGCGAGGATCGCGCGCACGCGCCGCAACCTGCTGCTCCGGCCCAGTCTGGGATCCGAGCACGTAATAGTGGTCGTAGCCCTGGCCGTTCAGCAATTGCGGGTCGGCGCGCCGGATGCGCGCGCCGATCGCGGCTGGCTGACGAAAGTCGAACGGCGTGCCGTCCACGGCTCGGATTTCGCCCGTTGGGATCTGGGTCGCATCGGTCGGCAGAAACCTGTCTGCGGCGATCGTGACCTCGTGGTTGAGGATGTCACCCGAGGCGGCGCCGGCGAGGTTGAAATAGGGGTGCGCGCTGAGGCTGACGACCGTCGGCGCGCTCGTCTCCGCCCGCAATTCGAGCAACAGCGCCGCGCCTCTGAGCCGATAGTGCGCCTCGACCCGAAGCTCGCCGGGGAAGCCCTGATCCCCATCCGGGCTGACATAGGCGAGCAGCAGCTCGTCGCTGCCGACGGCCCGGACCTGCCACAGCACCATGTCAAAGCCCTTGGGCCCGCCATGCAATGTCGCGCCGCGATCGTTGGCCGCGAGTCGATACTGCCGGCCATCGATGGTCAGCTCGCCGCGGGCGATCCGGTTCGCATTGCGCCCCAGCAATGCACCGAACGCGCCGCCCGCTTTGGCGTATTGCGCGGCGTCATCAAAGCCGAGCAGCGCGTCGAACCAGCCACCCTCCGACTCCCTCATCTCGAGCGAAACAATGCGGCCGCCAAAATCGGTGATGCGCACCCGCAGGCAATCACTTTCGAGCGTGTAGAGCCGCGCCGCATCTCCATCCGTCGTTTGCCCGAACGGAACGCCAGGCGCGCTCATTTCGTCTCCTCCGCCTCGCCGATCAGGCTCAGGATCAGATCGCGGCGATGCGGCGCGGCCCGATGCTCGAGCAGGAAGATCCCCTGCCAGGTGCCGAGCTGGATCTCCCCGTCGCTGACCGGGATCGTCAGCTGGACCTGGGTCAGGGCGCTCTTCAGATGCGCCGGCATGTCGTCCGGCCCCTCATCGTTGTGGCGATAGAGCGCCGGCTCCTCCGGTGCCAGCCGCGCCAGGAAGGCCGCCAGATCCTGCCGCACCGCCGGCGAATAGTTCTCCTGGATCAGGAGCGAGGCCGAGGTATGCGGGATAAAAATCGTTAACAACCCGCGCGCGATCCGTTGGCGCGCCGCCCAGCCCGCCACTTCCGGCGTGATCTCCTTGATGTCGCGCGCCTTTGTTTCGATCGTCAGGCGGTCTTGCGCAAGGCGCATTGCGGTCCTCCGGGCCTCTCCTCCACGCCTCAAGCGAGGCGCGCCGCGTGCCTCTTCCCCCGGCAGGGCGGGGCAGCTTATGCTGACCGCGAACCGGGAGAGCCAGTCGTGATGAAAACAACGGCTGCCATCATAACGCTGCTTGCATGGCTTGCCGGCATGGCGGTCGCGCGGGCCGAGACGGTCGACCTCTTACTGGTGCTCGCGGCCGATGTGTCGCGCAGCATCGATGACGGCGAATTCAACCTGCAGCGCAAGGGCTATGCGGCGGCGATGACCGACCCGCGCGTGCTGCGGGCCATCGCCGGCGGGCGCAACCATGCGATCGCCATCACCTTTATCGAATGGTCGGGCGCGTCCGACCAGAATGTCGTCGTCGACTGGACCGTTGTGCGCGACGAGGAAGCCGCCGGCGGCATCGCCGCGACGATGCTCGCGGCGCCGCGCTCCTTTCTCGGACGCACCTCGATCAGCGCGGCGATCGACTATTCCCTGGAACGCTTTGCCGCCGCTCCGCCCAAAGCCGAGAAGCGCATCATCGACGTCTCGGGCGATGGCACGAATAATTCCGGGCGTCCGGTGACCGAGGCACGCGACCAGGCGATCGCCTCGGGGATCACGATCAACGGTCTCGCGATCATCAATACGCAGGCCAATCCGGGCTATGCCTTTCACACGCAGCCGCCCGGTGGGTTGCCGAAATATTTCGACGAGAACGTCATCGGCGGACCCGGCGCCTTTCTGCTGCAGGTCGAGAATTTCGACAGCTTCGCCGAAGCGATCACGCGCAAGCTCGTCAGCGAGATCGCCGGAACGCCACCGGGCTTGGGGTACGCGGCGCTGCGCTAGCCCGGACGGTACAGCCTCCGCCGCGGCACGACGCAGCCGAGGCGTCTATCGGTTTCGCTCTCGACAGCGGAGGCAGCAGGATGCTATCGCCCCGCGGCGCGGATCGAATCTACAGACAGCGGACGGGAGCGAGAGCCTGGCGATGAGCCGGCGCATTTATTTCGACGGTCTCAACCTCTCGCTCGAACGCGGCACCGGCATCGCGACCTATACGCGGCTGCTCGCCGGTCTCGTGCGCCAGCTCGGCTATGATGTCGGAGTCGTCTACAGCTCCCCGCATCGCCCGGCAAAAAATCCGCTCCTCCGCGAAATCGCGTTTTTCGATCCCAACAGTGGCCCGCCTGTGCCGCGGCACCGCCGGGCCTACAATTGGGTTGTCGATCAGCTGAGCCATATTCGCGGCGTAAAGCCGGAGCCGGTCAACCTCAGCGGCACCGTCGTCACCGATCACTTCCAGTCTCGTCTGCCGCTGCGCGATCAGGTCTTTGTCTCGCGCAACCTGTTTGCCAATGCCCGCCTCTATTTCTCATGGAGCGGGCGGTTCACCGATCTCGAATTCGAGACGCGCCCGGATATCCTGCACTGCACCTATCAGCTTCCGATCCGGGCGAAAGGCGCGTGCAACATCTACACGATCCACGATCTGGTGCCGCTGCGGCTGCCGTTCACGACGCTCGACAATAAGCGGCAGACCTACCGGCTGTTGCGCAAGATCGGCGCCGAGGCGGATCATATCGTTACCGTCTCGGAGCAATCGAAGCGCGACATCGTCGAAGTGCTCGGGGTCGACGAGAAGCGGGTGACCAATACCTATGAAGCAGTCGAATTTCCGCGCGAATTCGTCGAACGCTCCGACGAGGTCGTCGCGGAGCAATTGCGCGGCTCGTTCGGGCTGACGCCGCGGAATTACCTGCTGTTCTACGGCGCGCTCGAACCAAAAAAGAATGTACAGCGCCTGTTCGACGCCTACATGCTCTCGGCAGTCGATATCCCGCTGGTGGTCACGGGGGCGGTCGGCTGGGGCAACCAAGCCGAAGCCAAATGGCTCAGCGAGATGCGGGAGGAAGAGCGCGCTCGCCCCCAGGACAAGCGGCGGATCCACCATTTTGAATATGTCAGCCTGCCCATGCTGGTGACATTGATCCGCGGCGCGCGCGCGGTATTGTTTCCCTCGCTCTATGAGGGTTTTGGTCTGCCGGTTCTCGAGGCGATGCTGCTCGGAACCCCGGTCGTGACCTCGCGCACCTCCTCGCTCCCCGAAATCGCCGGTGACGCCGCGCTCTACGTCAACCCCTATGAAACCGACGACATCTCGCGGGCGATCAAGATGATCACCGCCGATGCCGGGCTGCGCGCCGAATTGAGCGAGCGCGGCCGCACCCAAGCGGAATTGTTCTCGGTCGCACGCTATAAGGAGCGCGTCGCCGCGCTCTACAATCAACTACGCTAGACTGAGCGGCATCAACGCCACTCTTCTATGGCAAAGGCCCCCAACTTCGATCCGGCGTTTCGCTCTCACCTACAAGCCTTGCTCACCTGGCGGCGCGATGTGCGGCGGTTCCGCCGTGACCCGTTGCCCGAGGGAACGATCAAGCGGCTCATCGGGCTTGCCTGTCTCGCGCCATCGGTCGGTTTGAGCCAGCCCTGGCGGTTCGTGCTGGTCGATCTGCCGGCGCGGCGCGCGGCGGTACGCGAGAATTTCCTGCATTGCAACGCTGCCGCGCTGGCTGGGCAGGCGGCCGAGCGCGCCCGGCATTATGCCCGCCTGAAGCTCGCCGGGCTGGACGAGGCGCCGTGTCACCTCGCGGTCTTCGCCGACCCGAGAACCCAACAAGGGCATGGCCTCGGCCGCCTGACGATGCCCGAGACGATCGACTATTCGGCCGTCCTGGCGGCGCACACCCTGTGGCTGATGGCGCGGGCCGAGGGGATCGGGATGGGCTGGATCTCGATCCTCGAGCCGGTCGCCGTCGCAACGGCGCTCGATGTCCCGGCGGATTGGCGGCTGATCGGTTATTTCTGCCTCGGCTACCCCGAGGATGCAGACACCGTGCCGGCGCTCGAGCGCGCCGGCTGGGAGCGCCGCGGGCGTCCCGAGGAATGCCTGATCTACCGGTAAGCGCGCCGGTATCGCCGGCGGTTAGCCGAGCGTCTTTTCGAGGAGATCGAGCGCGGCGACGGTAAAGGCGCGCATATTGTCGACCCGGTCCGCCTTGCCGGTTTCGACCGTGATGGCGCGCTCGACCCGGCCGATGACCGCGATGCAGGAATGCCCGGGCGCGTGGCCGTAGCGGCTGCCGGTCGGGCCGGCCGTGCCGGTCTCGCCGATGGACCAGGTCGTGTCGAGACGCTCCTTGATCTTGCGCGCGAATAACATGGCATAGGGCTCGGTCGACGGCGTGATCCCGGTCATCGCGGCAAACTCGGCCTCGGTGACCCGCAACAATTCGGTGCGTGAGGCGCGCGTATAGACGACGGCGCCGCCCATGAAATAGGCCGAGGCGCCGCCGACGGCCAACAATGCCGCCGATATCAGGCCCGCCGTCGAGGATTCGGCGACCGACACCGTCTCGCCGCGTGCCTTGAGAATGGCGCCGATGCGTTCCGCCTGCGGCAACAGTTCCTGTATCATCCCGGGCCCTCCTTCTGGTGCTGCGTTGACCTTGGGGTCCCCAGCACCCGATGGCAAGTCCGGAACCACCCCGGCCTAAACCCTCGCCGCACAACAGGAGCCTGCGTTTAGCTGAACCGGCTGCCGCGGCGCGACCGGCGGCGGCGCGCAACGAGCTGGTTCAACGCTTCGACACAAACCGAGAAGCCGATCGCGCCATAGATATATCCTTTGGGAACGTGGAACCCGGCGCCATCGGCGATCAGCGTCATGCCGATCAGCAAGAGGAAGCTCAGCGCCAGCATCTTAACGGTCGGGTATCGCTCGACAAACGCGGCAAGCGGCGTCGACGCGGCCAGCATGATCGCCACGGCCATCGTGATCGCCGCCGCCATGACCCAAAACTCGTTGGCCATCCCGACCGCGGTGATGACGCTGTCGAGCGAGAAGACGATATCCAAGACCACGATCTGTGCGACGACTCCTCCAAACGAGCTTCGCTCCCGCGGACCGGAGTCACCCGGATCGTCATCCTCGATGCGGTGATGGATCTCGCGCGTGCCCTTGTAGAGCAGAAAGAAGCCACCCCCGATCAGCATGATGTCCCGCCACGAAACGGCATGCCCGAACAGGTCGAACACCGGACGGGTCAGGCCGATGATCCAGGCGATCGAGGCAAGCAGCGCGAGACGGCTGATCAATGCGAGGGCGAGCCCGGCCTGCCGCGCCCGGTTCTGCCGCTCCGCTGAGAGCCGAGCGGCCAGGATCGCGATGAAGACGAGATTGTCGATCCCAAGCACGATCTCGAGCGCGGTCAGCGTAACGAGACTTGCCCAGACATCCGGATCGAGCGGCCACTCCATCTAAGGCTCCGCGCCGGGCGCTCCTTCCCGCTCAGGGCTGCATTAATTGCCAGCGGGCTTCGACCGCGGCGCGGCCGAGCTCCGCGCGCAATTCTTGCTCCGTGACGGCGACGCCCCTTTCGGCAAGATTGCTGTTCACCTTCGCGATCACATCGCCATCGCCGGGCATTTCGAAATCTGCGGCGACCACGCTCTTCGCGTAGGTTTCAGCCGGTTCTCCCGCTTCCAGGCCAAGCCGGCCGGCCGCCCACAGCCCGAACAGCCGGTTGCGCCGCGCCGTGATCCGGAACGCGAGTTCCTGGTTGCGCTTGAACTCGGCTTCGAAGCCCTTCTCGCGTTCGATAAAGCTCTTCATCAATCCCTCCTGTGTGTTTCAAGGGCTCGTGTCGACTCACGTAAACCAATAGGGGCGCCGCCGTTCGAGCCACTCCAGCAGGCGATCCGCCGCCCGTCGCAGCGGCGGCATATCCTCGGCCAGCAGCATCAGCCCGAGCGGCAGCATCCAGAGACCGAAGACCGGCAAGATGCTCAGCAGGCTGCCGGCGATCAGCAGCACGCCGGCCAGAAGCCTAACCCAGCGCGAGGACGGGCGACGCATCCACCCGATCGTTTGCTGTGCGCGTTGTGGCAGCCGCCGGATCAACCGCTCCAGCCGTGCCTCGGCGTTCGCGGCGCGGCTAGCGGCATGCTCTACCGATGACATGATACTCCTCCGGTGAAACGCCGTGAGGCGCCGAGGAGCTGGCCGGTGTGTCGGGAGGAGGCGATCGAGCGACCCTGCGACATCACCGGTCCAAGCGCGCCAGCGCAGAACACGGTGATCCGACATCGCGAAGTTGCCCGACCCGCTGTCGGGGTCCTCGCCAGAGGGGCCCGGATCGATTATTGGCGGGGAGATAGGGGGCGGTCCGGAAGGTTCAAGAGGGCCGAGCCGT
>Ga0310810_10002339_pt1 | contig 20388 bp, 20 predicted proteins | sample NCmetagenome_FD_207641 | JGI IMG/M metagenome (GOLD analysis project Ga0310810, IMG submission 207641) | Soil microbial communities from experimental microcosm in Duke University, North Carolina, United States - NC | ecosystem: Engineered > Artificial ecosystem > Soil microcosm > Unclassified ...
AGTCCGAGCGCGATCATCAGCGCCCCGTTGTGCAGCACCAGGTCGCGCCGGGAATGCACCTCCAGCTCGCCGCGCAGGTTTGCCGGCAGGATGGCGCGGACCGCCGGGTCGGACACGATTGCGATCAGTTTTTCGGACGACGGGTAGGGAATGTCGAATTGAGGCTTGTTCCGAAGCGCTGACGCATCGCCGGTCGCAATGAACTGTTTCAGGTTCTCGGTCGCGATCGCCGCAGTGTCGCGCCGCCAGGCGGGGCCGCGCACCACATCGTCGAAAGCGTTGTAACCGGCGCCCACCATTACGGCGATGAGCCACAGCGCCGCAAAGGCCCGGATCGCGCCGCCGCCCTCAGCAAGGACAAGCCAGAACAGGCAGGCGGCGTTGAGCACGACTCCGACGATGTAGATGTCGAGGTAGCGCGACTGCATCGCGCCCATCCCACGGCCGTAGGCTGCGGCTGCGAGTTGCAGGCCGATCCAGCCTGCGAGGCCGAGCAGTAGCCAGTGCCGGTCGGAAAGCGGCGGACGCCTGCGCACGAGCTGCAAGGCCACGCTCAGCACCGGGGCGTAAAGCAGCAGGGCGGCGACGCTGCGTGACAGCAGCGACCAGTCCGGCGCCGCGACCGGCCAGCTTGCGGCGGCCGCAAGAGCATTGATGAAATCAGCCAGGGATTGCGCGCGGATCGCGTCGTGCCCGGGGATGCGCGGCACGTCATAGATCAAGGCCGCGGTCAGCAGCGTGTGAAGCGCGACGCCGAGCCATTCGCCGCGTCCCGCGCGGCGGCCGAGAGCAAGTTGGATGCCCGCGAGGCCGATGAATGCCGGAAGCGTGAGCGCGCCGGGCGCGATGCTGAAGTAGGCGGCGACCGCCACCAGGGTCCCGAGCCACCATCGCGGCGACCACGCGGCGGCGTCGTAAAGCAGGAGCAGCGCAAGCGGACCGAGCAGAACCAGCAGGTAGAACTGGGTCTGGAAGGCGGAGAGCGTGTTGCTCCATCCGAACGGCACCGCGAATGCGACCGCGCAGAAGAATGCAAGCAGCGCCGTGCCCGCACGGTCCAGAACGCGGCTGAGCATGATCAGCAGGAGGCCGATCGCCGCCGTGTGGACGAGGGCGTTGAACATCATCTGAAGGATCGGGTCCCAGCGCCCCGACCCAACGAACACGGCGAGCGCGAACAGGCGTGTGAGCAGGATGCGATGCTCGTTATGCGTGGCAAGCAGATCCGAAATCCGGAGGGTGCCCGCAAGATATCGGGGGTAGAGCCCGGTTGCCTCGGCATCCCATTGATCCCAGAACGGCGTGGAATTGCCGTAGGCGGCGATCGCCCAGAGCTTGGCGCCGAGGATAATGAGCAGGCTTGCCGCGATGAAGAGCCGGCACGCCGCGAGGTCAGACGTTCCTTTTGGGTACGGTTCGCGCGCGGGGGTCATCTGCGAGAGCGATTGTACACCGTGCCGCGGCTTGAGCGACATCAAGGCGATGAACCGGCGCAAAGGCGAGCCTGCCCATTGCCTTTGTGCACTGCACCTTGGTAGGGGTTCCTGGCGGATTTCACGGGAGGAAAGCGTGCGACGACTTCTTATTGCGACTGCCTTGGGCGCCGGATTGTTCGCGACTGCGGCGGGTGCCGAGGACCTCAAGATCGCGCTGATCTACGGCAAGACCGGCCCATTGGAGGCTTACGCCAAGCAGACCGAAACCGGCCTGCGCATGGGCTTCGAATACGCCACCAAGGGCACCATGGCGGTGGATGGGCGCAAGATCGTCATCATCACCAAGGATGACCAGACCAAGCCCGATGTCGCCAAGACCGTGCTCGCCGAAGCCTACCAGGATGACGGCGTCGCGCTCGCGATCGGCACCACCTTCTCGGCCGCGGCGCTGGCGATGCTCCCCGTCGCCGAGGAGAACAAGAAGATCCTGCTGGTCGAGCCCGCGGTCGCCGACCAGATCACTGGCGAGAAATGGAATCGCTATATCTTCCGCACTGCGCGCAACTCCTCGCAGGACGCGATCTCGAACGCTGTCGCGATCGGCAAGCCGGGCGTGACGGTCGCAACGCTCGCGCAGGATTACGCGTTCGGTCGTGACGGCGTCGCGGCGTTCAAGACGGCGCTCGGCAAGACCGGCGCGACGCTCGTGCACGAGGAGTATGCGCCGACCAACACCACCGACTTCACCGCGCCGGCGCAGCGCCTGTTCGATGCGCTGAAAGACAAGCCAGGCAAGAAGATCATCTGGGTGCTCTGGGCCGGCCCCTCGCCGATGACCAAGCTGCAGGACATGAACCCCGGTCGCTATGGCATCGAGCTGTCGACCGGCGGCAACATCCTGCCCGCGATGGCCGGATACAAGACGCTGCCCGGCATGGAAGGGGCGACCTATTACTACTACGAGATCCCGAAGAACCCGGTGAACGACTGGCTCGTCGCCGAGCACAAGAAGCGCTTCAACGCGCCGCCGGACTTCTTCACGGCGGGCGGCTTCGCCGCCGCGATGGCCGTGGTCACCGCTGTGCAGAAGGCAAAGTCGCTCGACACCGAGAAGCTGATCGCGGCGATGGAAGGCATGGAGTTCGACACGCCGAAGGGCAAGATGGTGTTCCGCAAGGAGGACCACCAGGCACTCCAGAGCATGTATCACTTCAAGATCAAGGCCGATCCGAACGTCGCCTGGGGCATCCCGGAGCTCGTGCGCGAGCTCAAGATCGAGGACATGCAGGTCCCGATCCAGAACAAGCGTTGATGCGAGAAGCGCAGGCGCTGCCTTCTTCCCTCTCCCTGCTCTTGCGGGGAGAGGGTGGCGAGACGCGCAGCGTCGAGCCGGGTGAGGGGCATCTGCCCGTCGGACAAATGCCCCTCATCCGCCCTCGCGTCGCTAGGGCACCTTCTCCCCGCTATGCGGGGAGAAGGAAATGACGGCCCTCGAAACGCGCTCCCTCACCATACGCTTCGGCGGCCACGTTGCCGTCGACTCGGTGAGCTGCACGTTTCGGCCCAGTGAACTCACCGCCATCGTCGGCCCGAATGGCGCCGGCAAGACCACCTACTTCAACCTGATCTCCGGCCAGCTTGCGGCGACTTCGGGCGAGGTGCTGCTCGATGACCGCGACATCACGCGCCTGTCTGCGCCGGTGCGGACCCGCGCCGGGCTCGGCCGCGCCTTCCAGCTCACCAATCTGTTTCCGCGGCTCTCGGTCGCCGAGAATGTGCGCCTCGCGGTGCAATCGCAGGCCGGCGTGCACTACGACATGCTCCGTCCCTGGATGCGCCATACCGAGCTGATCGCGCGCGCCGATGCGGTGCTCGAACGCGTCGCGCTCGAACACCGGCGCGACGTTCCGGCGTCCGCGCTCTCACACGGCGACCAGCGCAAGCTCGAGGTCGCGCTGATGATCGCGCTCGAGCCGAAAGTCTTCATGTTCGACGAGCCGACCGCCGGCATGAGCGTCGACGAGGTGCCGGTCGTGCTCGACCTGATCGCCCAGCTCAAGCAGGACACCTCCAAGATCATTCTGCTGGTCGAGCACAAGATGGATGTCGTGCGCTCGCTCGCCGATCGCATCGTCGTGCTGCACAACGGCAGGCTGGTTGCGGACGGCAAGCCCGCCGAGGTGATCGCGTCGCCCGTGGTGCAGGAGGCCTATCTCGGTTCGTTCGGCGAGAAGGCCGCATGAGCGCACACCATCGTCATCCCGGCCGAGCGCAGCGAGAGCCGGAATCCAGTAGACACCGTTCGAGCGACATCGCGCCGTCCGTGTTTACTGGGTCCCGGATAGCCGCCTGCGGCGGCTTCCGGGATGACAAGCGGGTTAAGGCCGCATGACCGAGCTGCTCACCCTCTCGGGCGTCGAGACGCATATCGGGCGCTATCACATCCTGCACGGCGTCGAGCTTGGCGTGGCGGAGGGAAAGACCACGATGCTGCTCGGGCGCAACGGCGCCGGAAAAACCACGACGCTCCGCACCATCATGGGCTTGTGGCGCGCATCCTCCGGTGAAATCCGGCTTGGCGGCGCACGCATCGAGGCGCTCTCGACGCCCGATATCGCCCGCGCCGGCATCGGCTACGTGCCGGAGACGATGGCGGTTTTTTCCGACCTCACCGTGAAGGAGAACCTGATCCTCGCCGCGCGCGACAGCGCGATCGATGAGACGCGTCTCGCCTGGATTTTCGGGTTCTTCCCGCCGCTGAAGAAATTCTGGCTGTCGCGCGCCGGCACGCTCTCGGGCGGGCAGAAGCAGATGCTCTCGTTTGCGCGGTCGCTGATCGAGGAGCGCAAGCTGCTGCTGATCGACGAACCAACCAAGGGGCTCGCGCCCGCGATCATCGGCGCGCTGATCGATTGCCTGAAGGAAGTGAAGCGCCGCGGCGCGACTGTCCTCCTGGTCGAGCAGAATTTTCGCGTCGCGCGGGAGATCGGCGACGCGGTCAGCGTGATGGACAACGGCCGCGTGGTGCACTCGGGGACCATGACGGCGCTCGCCGCGGACGAAGCGCTGCAGCATCGCCTGCTGGGCCTGAGCCTGGATACGCACCAATGAGCGCGACGGACACGGATGTTGGCGTGGCGCTGCCGAAAGTGCGCGCGGACTACCTGCCGCTGCTGCTTCCCGTTGCGCTCGCGCTCGCTGCGCTTCCGTTCATCCCGTTCTCGACCTGGGTGACGCTCACCATCGCGGGGCTCGCCATGGGGATGATGATCTTCGTCATGGCCTCCGGCTTGACCCTGATCTTCGGCCTGATGGACGTGCTCAACTTCGGCCATGGCGCTTTCATCGCGATCGGCGCCTACATGGCGACGTTGGTGCTGGTGCCGTTGGCCGGATGGATGCAGGCGGATTCGGTCTGGCTTAACCTCGCAGCGGTCCTTCCGGCTGTCGCGCTCGCGGTCGGCGTCACCGGCCTCCTCGGACTCGCGTTCGAGCGCATCGTCATCATGCCGGTCTACGGCCAGCACCTGAAGCAGATCCTGATCACCATGGGGGGCATGATCGTCGCCGAGCAGATCCTCTACGTGTTCTTCGGCCCGCAGCAGATCCCGCTGCCGCTGCCGACGAGCTTGCGCGGCTCGTTCATGATCGGGGAGGCGGCGATTGAGAAATACCGCGTTGTCTGCGTCATCGTCGGCCTCGTCGTATTTCTCGCGATGCTGGCGATCTTGAACCGCACAAAGATCGGCCTGCTGATCCGCGCCGGCGTCGAGAACACCGAGATGGTCGAGGCGCTCGGTTACCGCATCACGCGGCTGTTCGTCGGCGTGTTCATGGCGGGTTCTGCGCTTGCCGGCCTCGGCGGCGTGATGTGGGGCCTCTATCGCGAACAGGTGAACGCCAGCATGGGCGGCGAACTGCTCGTGCTCGTGTTCATCGTGGTGATCATCGGCGGGCTCGGCTCCGTCACCGGCTGCTTCATCGGCGCGCTGCTTGTCGCGCTTGCCACCAACTACATCGGCTTCCTCGTGCCGAAGCTCGCGCTCGTCACCGACATCCTGCTCATGGTGGCGGTGCTGCTGTGGCGGCCGCGCGGGCTTTATCCGGTGACCAGCCGATGAACGCGCGCATCATGCCGCTGTCGGGCGACCCACCGGGGAGCAAGGTACTCACCGCCGTGCTCGCCGTCGTGGTGCTGGGGCTGGCGCTCGCGCCGTTCCTGTTTCCCGGTGCCAAGCCGCTCAACGTGGCGGCCAAGATCTGTATCTTCATTGCCCTCGCCGCTTCCTATGACCTGCTGCTCGGTTACACCGGGGTCGTCTCGTTCGCACACACGATGTTCTACGGCATCGGCAGCTACGGCGTCGCGATCGCGCTCTATGGGCTGGGCGCGCGCTGGGATGCGGTCGGGCTCGGACTGCTGGTCGCGCTGCCGCTTGCGGCATTGCTTGCGCTCGTGATCGGCCTGTTCTCGCTGCGGGTGCAGACGATCTTCTTCGCGATGATCACGCTCGCGGTTGCGTCCGCGTTTGCCGTGCTCGCCTCGCAGCTCTCATGGCTCACCGGCGGCGAGGACGGGCGCTCGTTCCGCGTACCCGACCTGCTGCAGCCCGGGACGGTTTTCATCCCGCGCGACGTGCTCGGCGTCGCCGTCACCGGCCGCACGCTCACCTACTATCTGGTGTTCGTCTGCTGCGTGCTGCTGTTCCTGCTGCTGCTGCGCATCGTCAACTCGCCGTTCGGCCGCGTGCTGCAGGCGATCCGCGAAAACCCATTCCGCGCCGAGGCGCTGGGCTACCGCACCGTCGTGCATCGCATTCTCGCGAACTGCATCGCCGCAGCCGTCGCGGCGGCGGTCGGCGCGCTCAATGCCCTGTGGCTGCGCTACACCGGCCCCGACACGTCGCTCTCATTCGCCATCATGCTCGACATCCTGCTGATCGTGGTGATCGGCGGGATGGGCACGCTCTACGGCGCTGTGATCGGCGGCACGCTTTACATCCTGGCGCAGAACTACCTGCAGACCCTGATGGGCACGGTCTCCACGGCCGCGGGGGAGGTGGGCATCCCGATCCTGCCGCAGCTCTTCCATCCGGATCGCTGGCTGCTGTGGCTTGGCATGCTGTTCATCCTGTCGGTGTATTTCTTTCCGACCGGGATCGTCGGCAAACTGCGCGGCTCGTCCGGCTAACCCCAGATCGCTTTCACCCCATCGACGACGAATTGCACCGCCATCGCGGCGAGCAGCACGCCGAGCAGGCGCGACAGCACCGTGTTGCCGGTCTTGCCGAGCAGGCGCTCGATCCTTCCCGCGGCGAGAAAGGCCAGCAGGCAGGCCGCCATCACGACGGCGGCGATACCGATCAGGACGCCGAGACGGGCCATGTCACTGCCGGCACGGCCCGAGAGCAGCACGATTGCGGTGATCGCGCCCGGGCCCGCCATCAGCGGAATGGCGAGCGGGAATGCTGCGATGTCGCGCACATGTTCCTCGATCGCCTTGCCGGCGGTCTCGGACTGGCGCGTGATGCGCACGCCGAACGCCATCTCGCTCGCGATCGAGAACAGGAGCAGCCCGCCGGCAATGCGAAAGGCCGGAAGCGAGATCGACAGCGTGCGCAACAGCCAGTCGCCGGCAAGCGCCCCACCGGTCAGGATCGCGAATGCGATGAGACAGGCACGGATCGCAACACTGCGCCGCGCGTGCGGTGGCAGGCCCGCGGTCACACCGAGAAAGGCCGGGATGAGGCCGATCGGGTCGACCACGACTAGCAGCGTGACCAGCGCCGAGATCAGGAAATCGAGCGGGAAGGTCATGCGTCAAACCCTAGCCGATATCCCGCTCGCACGAGAGCCGCGATCTACTTGCCGCTGGGCGCGGGTTCGCCTGCCGCAGCGTCCCTCGATCCGACCCACGGGCCCCGAACACGATCGGCCGGCCAGTTGGACGGGTCGAATTCGAACAGTTGAAGCCCCACGAACCACCACAAGCGGCGGCCGCCGATCGGGGTGAGGTCGTCGTATGACGCCACGAGCCGCGCGTATCTATGGTTGGGATCAGCCGGCGCGCAGCGGTTTCGCACGTGGTACGAAAGCTGCCAGCTATACTCCTCGATGCACGCAACGCGTTCGCCGCGACGCTCCTGCTCGGCGATAAGCCCGACCGCGCGTGCCCACATGTCAAAGAGCTGGGAGGGCGTCGCATCGAGCGCCAACCTGACAGGCTGCCCGGTCTCGCGGCTCTTTTGCTGGAGAAGGCCCATCGTCTTCTCGACGTTTGCGCTGTCATTCGTCAGCTTGTCCGGCCAGCGCGTGAACCAGAGTGTGGCAAACACCAGCAAGAGAAGAACGGCAAGAAGCGGGGCACGTTTCGGCGCCGCGGGCGCGGCGTAGACGACCGCAAGGCCAACGCAGACCGCTGGAGCGGCTTGATACCACCAGACGACGTAAAGGTTCTCGTTCGATATGACATCCACCCCCTTCTGAAGATAGAAGAGCGTCGCGCCGGTTGCGGCGACGAAGACTGCGAGCGCTGCTGTCGCGACGTTCTGTCGTGAGCCCGCAGAAAGTGCATCCTTGGGACGCATGAGCAGGCCAGCCAGGAACACGGCAAACGCCACGCCGGCGAACTTCCAATAGGGAAGCAACACGACGGCTATGGCTCTCCAGCCCTTCCTTGGCTGCTTCCCGGCAAATTCGAGGTATTTGCCGAATTCTCCCGGAAAATGAAGGACGACCTGCAGAACCAGCGGCAGCAGGAATATCGCCAGGATCAGCGCGCTGGCGATAATGGACCCCCGATGGCTGCGGATGACCGACCGGAGTCCAGCAACGCTCCGCGCTTGTGGGTGCAAGGCAGCCACCGCAGCAATCAAGACCGCTCCCATCATGGGTACGAGGCCCAGAAAGCTCGCATGTCCGCTCATGAGCATGGTGGCGCCGAGCACGAACACCCAGAGCCACCTGAAACGCCCCACGATGAGCGCGGCGCCGCCGAGAAGGAACAGGAGGCTGCTCGTCACGTAGGTATCTGGAACCCAGATCGACGTGAAAGCATCGGGCACCATCGCGACAACGCACAGGGCGGTCGCAGCGGTGGCACACAGCGAGATCAGAACATCTCCCGCCGCCAGGTCGCGGTAGACCCGCTCCACGATCAGCAATGCCACGACCGAGAGGCAGATGACGGCAAGCAACTGCGCTGCTTCGGTGGATCGCGCGATCCCAAGCAGATCGTGAAACAGAAACTCGCCGGCCGCCATCAGGTAAAAGAGGTGCGGCCCCGGGTGATAGAAACCGACACGCGAGTAGTTTCCGTGCAGCAGCGCGAAGCGCTTCGCGTCGAGCACCAGCATTGCATTCGACGCGTTGTCGGCCAGCGGCACCCACACGGAGCTGAAATAGGTGTGGAAGACCAGTACGAACGTCGCGATGGCCGCAAGGAATATGGCGGCCGCAGGCCAACGCGAGGCTGACTTGTCAGCCGCCGCGAATGCGGCGAATCCTGCTTTCATCTGCGCGTGCCCCGAGGAGCCGTTTCGAGGCGCGGGTTACTCCACACCTGCGTGCCGTCGCGTTCGGGAACGACCCAGTCTTCCTTCGCTTCGAGCGTCCAGCCGCGCGCGCGGAACAGCGCAAGCATGGTCTCGTCATGGCCGGGTGAGTGCGTCGCGACCACGATGCGGCGGACCTTGGCGTCGAGCGTATCGATGGCGGCCGACAAGACCTCGCTTTCGCCGCCCTGAATGTCGCAGTGGATGAAATCCACGCGCGGATGGTTCTGCAGCAAAGTCGGCAACGACAGACAGTCCAGTGTGTTCATGTTGGGTGTCGGATGGTAGTGCGCGGGCTGCCCCCAATTCGTCCGCGGTTCGATGTCGGGAAACCAGGCCGTTCCATCTCGCGGCCCGACCGCACCATGAATGAGGGTTTGGCTCTCCGGGTCAATGCCGTTATCGATGAAGTGCTGGCGCATCGACCCGACATGCTCCTTGGATCCTTCGACACCGATGAGGTGAATGTCGTAGATGCCGCGATGGCGTGCGGCTGCGTGCGCGGCCACCAGCCAAGGCCCCCAACCGGCACCGAGTTCAACCACCACCATGCGCTTGTCAGCTTCTTTGATGGCGGTGAGCAGGCCGATCCATTCTTCGCGGGTGTGAAGGAAGGGCTTGCCGGCTTCAGGAATGCCGAACAGATGCCCCTCGGCCCATGTGGGAAGCGGCACGTAACTGACGCGCGTCCGGACCCCGAGGAAGTCGTAGTAGAATTCCGGCGTCCGGTGGAAGAGCCACTTCAATACGGACAATCGGCCGTAATAGAGATACTGCGCCCAGCGCCGCATCGCGGCGAGCATCGGTACCGGCTGCCTGTTGCTAACGATCGACATCCGTCGCAGCGAATTCTTCCAAAAGCCTCGTCACGTGATGATGCCCAACTCGCGCAAAGGCAAGGCGCAGCCGGCGAGCGCAGGGGCCGCGCCGGTTTGGCAGACGGAACTTGCCGCCGCGACAAGGCGCCGATGCTGACACGAAAAAGGCCGGCGGGGGCGCTTCCAGGGAGGCTTTGACGACGCTCGCCAACACGGCCATAAGCGATTGAAAAAGAACAATAATTTTCTGCGCAAAACCATCGCTTTGAGGTGGTCTCGCGCGCGCAAATCACCTATATCAGCGGCACACTGAATCGCCTGGAATCACCCCTTGGCCGACGACGAAAATAACCGCCCCGAGGAGCCGACGCCCTCGGACATCCGGCCCGTGTCGATCACGGACGAGATGAGGCGCTCGTACCTCGATTACGCGATGAGCGTGATCGTGGCGCGCGCGCTGCCCGACGTGCGCGACGGCCTCAAGCCCGTGCACCGGCGCATCCTCTATTCGATGCACGAGCAGGGGCACACGGCCGACAAGAAGCACGTGAAGTCGGCGCGCGTCGTCGGCGATGTGATCGGCAAATATCACCCGCACGGCGACCAATCGATCTACGACGCGCTTGTGCGCATGGCGCAGGATTTCTCCATGCGCCTGCCGCTGATCGACGGGCAGGGTAACTTCGGCTCGGTCGACGACGATCCGCCAGCGGCGATGCGCTACACCGAAAGCCGCATGACGCGCGCCGCCGAGGCGCTGCTCGCCGACATCGACGAGGATACGGTCGACTTCCAGCCGAACTATGACGGCACCGAAAAGGAGCCGGTCGTTTTGCCGGCCCGCTTCCCGAACCTGCTGGTCAACGGCGCGGGCGGCATTGCGGTCGGCATGGCGACCAACATCCCGCCGCACAATCTCGGCGAAGTGGTCGATGCGTGCGTGGCGATGATCGACAACCCGGGTATCTCGCTGGATGAGCTGATCGAGATCGTGCCGGGGCCGGATTTCCCGACCGGGGGCATCATCCTCGGCCGATCCGGCATCCGCGCGGCTTATGAGACCGGGCGCGGCGCCATCATCATGCGCGGCAAGGTCTCGATCGAGACGCTGCGCGGGGACCGCGAGGCGATCATCGTCACCGAGATCCCGTATCAGGTGAACAAGGCCGCGATGGTCGAGCGCATCGGCGAGCTTTGGCGCGAGAAGCGCATCGACGGCATTGCCGCGCTGCGCGACGAATCCGACCGCGAAGGCTATCGCGTCGTCATCGAGATCAAGAAGGAAGTCATCGCCGACATCGTTCTCAACCAGCTCTACAAGTTCACGGCACTGCAGTCTTCCTTCGGCGCCAACATGGTGGCGCTCGATAGCGGCCGTCCGCAGGTCATGACCCTCCATGACATGCTGCGGACGTTCGTGGCATTCCGCGAGGAAGTCGTCTCCCGGCGCACCAAGTTCCGCCTCAACAAGGCGCGCGACCGCACTCACATCCTGGTCGGCCTCGCCATCGCCGTCGCCAATATCGACGAGGTAATCCGCACGATCCGCGCCTCGAAGGATGCGAACGAGGCGCGCGAAGCGCTGATGGCGCGCGACTGGCCGGCGGCCGACGTCTCCGCGCTGATCGAACTGATCGACGATCCGCGCCACAAGGTCTCCGCCGACGGCACCTACCGGCTGTCCGACACACAGGCGCGCGCGATCCTCGATCTGCGCCTGCAGCGCCTGACCGCGCTCGGCCGCGACGAGATCAAGGACGAGCTCGACAAGCTCGCCGCCGAAATCGCCGACTTCCTCGACATCCTGCGCTCGCGCGCGCGCATCCAGGCGATCGTCAAGGATGAGCTCGCCGAAGCGAAGAAGGCCTTCGCCACCCCGCGCCGCACTCAGATCGTCGACTATATCGACGAGGTCGAGGACGAAGACCTGATCCACCGCGAGGACATGGTCGTCACCGTCTCGCACCTCGGTTACGTCAAGCGCGTGCCGCTTTCGACGTACCGGGCGCAGCGCCGCGGCGGCAAGGGCCGCTCCGGCATGCAGACGCGCGAGGAGGATTTCGTCACCCGGCTGTTCGTCGCCAACACGCATCAGCCGGTGCTCTATTTCTCCTCGCACGGGCGCGTCTACAAGCAGAAGGTCTGGAAGCTGCCGCAGGCGGCTCCGCAGGCGCGCGGCAAGGCGCTGATCAACATCCTGCCGCTCGCCGAAGGCGAGACCATCAACACCATCATGCCGCTGCCCGAGGACGAGAAGACCTGGGACGCGCTCGATGTGATGTTCGCAACCACGCGCGGCACCGTGCGGCGCAACAAGCTCTCCGACTTTGCCGACGTGCGCCCCTCCGGCATCATCGCGATGAAGATCGACGAGGGCGAGGGTATCGTCGGCGTGCAGATCTGCACCGAGAAGGACGACGTGCTGCTCACGACCGCGGGCGGGCGCTGCATCCGCTTCCCGGTCTCCGACAACCGCGACGGCGTCGAGCACGGTGTGCGCGTGTTTGCCGGACGCTCATCGATGGGCGTGCGTGGCATTTCCCTTGATGCGGGTGACAAGGTCATCTCGATGTCGATCCTGCGCCATGTCGAGGCGACGGCGGACGAACGCGCCGCCTATCTCAAGCGCGCCAACGCGGTGCGGCGCGGCACCGAAGAGGACCAGGTCGATGCCGAGGAGGAGGCGGACGCCGAGGAGGCGTCAGGCGCGATCGAGCTTGGCGAGCAGCGCTATGTCGCGATGTCAGCTGCCGAGCAGTTCGTGCTGACCGTCACCGAGAAGGGCATGGGCAAGCGCTCGTCGTCCTACGAGTACCGCATCACCAACCGCGGCGGCAAAGGCATCGTCGCGATGGGCATCCTCGAGGGCAAGAAGGGGGCGAAGAAGATCCGCGAAAAAACCGGCAAGCTGGTTGCCTCATTCCCGGTCGAGGAAAGCGACCAGATCATGCTGGTGACGAACGGGGGCCAGCTGATCCGCACGCGCGTCGAAGGCGTTCGCATCGTCGGCCGCTCGTCGCAGGGCGTGATCGTGTTCGATACGGCTGACGATGAGCGCGTGGTGTCGGTCGAGCATATCCCGGAAGAAGGCGGCGGAAACGGGGGCGGATAATTGCTAGCCGCTCGTCCCCGCGAAAGCGGGGACCCGGTCCTTCTTTGATGTACAAAAAGATGGATGCCCGCTTTCGCGGGCATGAGCGGGGCAGGTCATCATGTCTTTCGAGCTCTACCTCATCTTCGTCGTCGCGACCGCGTTGCTTATCGCAACGCCGGGTCCGAACGTTGCGCTGATCGTCGGCACCAGCCTGACGCACGGCGCGCGCACCGGCCTGATTGCGATGGCCGGCGTCAATCTCGGCGTCATGGTGCAGCTCGTGGTGGTGGCAGCGGGCCTTTCCTGGATCGTCGAGCTGTTCGCAAAGAACTTCGACCTGATCCGCTTCATCGGCGCGGCCTATCTCCTGTTTCTCGGCATTCAGACACTGTGGAAGACACGCGGCGCGGTGGCTGGCGCGCCGGTCGCACCACTCTCCGCGAACCGCGCCTTCGGGCGCGGACTCGCGGTCGCATTCGCCAATCCAAAGACGCTGATCTTCCAGGCGGCGTTCCTGCCGCAGTTCCTGAGCAACGGCGAGGGACGTCAGGCGCAGCTCTGGCTGCTCGCAGCGACCTTCTGGGTCATCACGGTCGTTGGCGACCTGATCTGGGTGCTGTGCGCATCGCGGCTCAAGGCCGTGGTGTCGGGCCGCGCGCAGCTGATCGCGGACCGCGCCTCCGGCGGCATCCTGATCGCGGGCGCGGGCGTTCTGCTCGCAGCGAGCCGGCGATAGCTACTTGGCGCCCGCGGCCTCCAAAATCCGCGCCATCTCGGCAAAGCCACGCGCTCGCGCGAGCGTGAGCGGCGTGGCGCCGGAACGGTCGGCGAGATTGACGTTGGCGTCCGCCTTCACCAGCGCCGCGAGCGTGTCGGCGTGATTGCGCCCGCCGTCGCCGAGCACGATCGACTCGATCAGCGCAGTCCAGCCAAGATTGTTGACATGGTCCAGAGGCGCGCCTGCGGCGATCAGCACGCGCACCACCTCGGCATGGCCGAGATGTGCAGCGGCGATCAGCGCCGTGCCCTGGTACGGGCTGGTGATGGCCTTCGGATTGCAGCCGCCGGCGAGCGCCACTTTCAGCATCGGCACGTCGTTGTTCACCGCCGCGATGGTGACGATGTCGTACTTCTGGGCGTCGAGCGCGTTCGGGTTGGCGCCGCTCTTGAGCAACGCTTGCGCGGCTGCCTGATGACCGAAATGCGCCGCGACGTGGAGCGGCGTGCGGCGATGCCCGTCCACTGCATCGACCTTCTCGCCCGCAGCGATGAGCCGCGCGATCTCGGCGGCATCGCCCTTGGCGGCCGCCGCGTGCAGGCTGCGATAGGCGGCAACCTCCGCTTGGTTCGGCGGAATTTGCGCCACAGCGGGCGGCGCGAGGAGCAGGGCGGCGACGAGGAAGAGGAAGCGCATCACGCTACCCTACAAAGAAAAAAGTCCCGGCGGGGAAGCCGGGACAAAGTGTTTGGGGTCACTTGGGGTGGGGAGTGGGCATCACTCCCCGGTGGTGAAAGGCTTTCGCCTCTCAACAGGTTTACCTGCGGTCCGCGGACACCGTCCGCACCTTCCGGGCTGTGCCGGATTCAGTGCGCATGTCGCGGATGCAAGAACGCTCGAGATAGGGCCAGGACTGCTGGCGGCAGGCGGTACGCGCTTCGATATCGAGGCGGTCGCCTTTGCCGGACGCCGTCTGGGTCACGGCGCCACGGGTTGTCGCCGACACCTGGTTGAGGCTCGGCGCCATCACGAGCGCGCCGGCGACCAGCGCGGCAGCGGCTATGGTGCTGTAAATCTTGAACATTTTCCCACCCTGTCCCGGATAATTCTTGTCCCACTCCGGGCCCTTCAATGGGTTAGTCGAGACGTGGGGGCGAAAGGTTCAAGGAAAAACGCACGATTTCTCGATCCCGCCGTGATGGCCTTGCGGCTGACGGGGCACGCGGGCTAGACCCGCCAAATGCCGCGAATTGCGCTCTATCCGGGCTCCTTCGACCCCGTCACCAACGGGCATCTGGATGTCGTCCGCCAGGCGGTGCGGCTTGCCGACCGGCTGGTGCTGGCGATCGGGGTGCATCCCGGCAAGACGCCGCTGTTTGCCTTCGAGGAGCGGCTCGCGATGCTGACCGAGACCTGCGGGCCGATCGCCAAGGCGGCGGGTGCGGAGCTCGCCTGCACGGCGTTCGACGGCCTGGTGGTCGACCTCGCCAAGCGCGAAGGGGCGACCCTGCTGATCCGGGGCCTGCGCGACTCCACCGATTTCGACTACGAAATGCAGATGGCCGGGATGAACGGCGCGATGGCGCCCGGCGTTCAGACGGTTTTTCTGCCCGCAAGCCCCGCGGTGCGCCCCATCACCGGCACATTGGTGCGGCAGATCGCCCGGATGGGCGGCGACGTCAGCGCCTTCGTGCCGACGCCGGTGCTGGCACGACTCAAATCGAAATTCGCAGCAAAGCCTGCGACCTAGAACCGGGAGCTCAGATGATCCGTCTACTCGCCTTCGTGGTCGCGCTGCTGCTTGCCGCGCCCGTACTCGCTCAAGCCCCGAAGGGTCTGCCCGCCGGGGCCGATCCGCAGAACACCCTCATCGTCGACACGACGCAAGGCCGCATCGTGATCAAGTTGCGCAACGACGTCGCGCCCGGACACGTGGCGCGGCTGAAACAGCTCGCGCGCGAGGGCTTCTACAACGGCGTGCCGTTCCACCGGGTGATCGGGGGCTTCATGGCGCAGACCGGCGACGGGCAGAACGGCAACGGCACCGGCGGCTCGAAGTATCCGGATCTGAAGGCCGAGTTTTCCAACGTGCCATTCAAGCGAGGCGTGGTCGGGATGGCGCGCAAGGGCAACAGCAATGACAGCGCCAACAGCCAGTGGTTCATCTGCTACGGCGATGCATCATTCCTGAACGGGCAGTACACCGTCATCGGCGAGGTGCTCTCCGGCATGGACGTGGTCGACAAGCTCAAGAAGGGCGAGCCGGTACAGAATCCCGACAAGATGGTGAAGGTGCAGGTCGCGGCCGACGCGAAATGAGGCGCGCCGCGCTCGCCGCGATCCTTCTGGCGGCGACGGCAGGCGCCGCGCTTGCGCAGGGCATGGTGCTCACGATCGAGATCAATCGCGACAACCCCAACCCGCGGCGGCCTCCTCGCGCGATCAATAACCTGCAGGAGATGATGGCGGCGCTCACAGCCTGCTGGCGCCCGCCCGCGATCGATGAGCGCCGGGGGCCGGTTGACCTGACCTTTCAGGTAAGCTTCAAGCGCAACGGCGAACTGTTCGGCAAGCCGCGTGTTGTTACTTTCACGCGCGCGGTCACCGACGAGGAGCGGCAGCGCTACTACACGGCGGTCGCCGAGGCGATCGATCGCTGCTCGCCGATGCCGTTCACCGATTCGATGGGCGGAGCGGTCGCGGGCCGCACGTTCCGGGTCAATTTCCTCGATAGACGCAACAGCAGAAGGGCAAACGCATCATGGCCGACAGAGAAAAGCTGACGCTCGAGACCACCAAGGGCAACGTCGTGATCGAGCTGCGGCCCGACCTCGCGCCCAAGCACGTTGAGCGCATCAAGACGCTCGCCAACGATGGCTTCTACGATGGCATCGTTTTCCATCGCGTGATCGAGGGCTTCATGGCGCAGACCGGCTGCCCGCAAGGCACCGGTACCGGCGGCTCGGACTATCCAAACCTGCCGGCCGAGTTCAACGCCGAGCCGCATGTGCGCGGCACGGCTTCGATGGCGCGCGCGCAGAACCCGAACAGCGCGAACAGCCAGTTCTTCATCTGCTTCGATGACGCGGGTTTCCTCGACAAGCAGTACACCGTCTGGGGCAAGGTGACCGAAGGCATGGAGAACGTCGACAAGATCAAGCGCGGCGAGCCGGTGCGCGATCCCGACAAGATCATCAAGGCAACGATCAGCTAGAACCGCCCAAGGGGTACGGCTGGAATGTCACTGGTGGGGCAGAAGGCGGCGATCGTCAGCTTTGGCATCTCGTGCCAGACGACGTTGCAGATCGACGACCATGTCGAGTTGATCGCGCAGGCTGTCGGCGATGAGACGCTGAAGAAGTCGAGCCTGCCGTTCGACGCGGTGCTCACTCATCCGCTATCGACAGCGAAAATGCTGGAGGCCGATACATTCTATCCCACCAGCAAAGACGAACTGGTGCTCTACAAGGGAGCCTACTGGGCGAAGCAGCAGGCTTACTTCCGGCACGAATGCACGCTCCGCAAATCGCATCCGATCGAGTATCTGCGCGGCAAGGTCAACCTCGACCGCGGCTACCGCGAGCTTGCGAGCAAGTTCGAGCACCTGTCGCAGAAATTCCGCGGGTTGAGGAATCGAGAGCGTCTGATCTTCGTCGTCGGCAACTCGCAGAACGATTTGCCCGAGATGCAGGCCGAGATCGGCCATGACGCCCGCGACTCGATCATTTCGATCGACTCGATGCAGGTGCTGGCCGATTCCTGCGATCGCTATTTCGGACGGCCCTGCGAATACATCTTCGTCACCTATCCGAGCATGCGCACCGGAACCGGAAGCCGCCGGGGCCTCGCCATATTCGAACTGACACCCGACGACAGTCAGTGGGGTGGCGACCACGCTCAATGGAAGGCGCTCTGGACGGATTATTTCCGCGCCAACCCGATGCCGCTCGAGCAGGCGCGCGCGCTTACCTAGCCTTCGAGATAGGGGCCAATCCGCTCCATCACGCGATGCGGCGAAAGCCGTTGCATGCCATCCGGCGCGAGACGGCCATCGTCCGGCAGGATGGCATGGATGTGTCGCGAGTAGGTCAGCACCTTGTTGGTGGCGAAGAAGCCGAAGGCGGGTATGCCAACCGCGGCCGCAATGTTCATCGGACCGGAGTTCGGGCCGACGAACAGATCCGCGTGCTTCATCAGCGCGGCCGATTCGATCAGGCTGAGATCGCAGGCATTGATCATGTTTGTGCCCGACGTCCGCTCGATCAGGCGATCTGCGAACGGCGCGCCTGTTGGTCCGCCGATCAGGAAAATCGTTCCCCGCGTCTGGCGGCGGATCGCCTCGATGAATTCGATCCACTGTGCGGGCGACCAATCCTTGTTGGGGGTAGAGGCGCCAAGCCCGATGACGGTCCAAGGCCGCGCATGCGCGTGGAAGCGCTCGCCGATGGCGGCCACGGGACCCGGCGGCAGCGTCAGGTTCGGTTCGGTCGTCGGGAGAGGCACGCCGAGCTGTTCGAACAGCGCGATCAGGCATTCGATCGGGTAGGTCTCGTCGTAGCTGTACGGTAAACCGGGATTGGTGATGAGAAGCCGCTGCCGCCGGATGCCCATGCCAATCCGCTGAGGGACACGCGCGAGGAGGGCCGCGAGCGCCGGCCGCACCGTCTTGTCGAGGATCCAGACCGTTTGCGGGTGCAACTCGACCAGCATGCGGGTGAGCGTCGCAAGCTGAAAGGCGCGTGCAACCTCGCTGCCGCCGTGCTCGAAATAGACGGTTCTGGTGACGCAGGTTTCGGCCTGCAGCAGTTCCGCGCCGCGGCTCGACGGCGGCGTCAGGAAGGTGACCTTGCCTTCCGGTGTGGCGGCGGCGATAGCGCGAATGAAGGGCAGATGCCAGATGACATCGCCGATGCCGCGTTTGACCTGAATGACAACGGTCGAAGTCACGTTTATGGACGCCTGGATCACTGAGCGAAGCGCCTTGTAAGCAGCAATTGGCACCCGATCAATGCGCACCGACCTGTTCGACTTCGACCTGCCGCCGGACCGCATCGCGCTTCGCCCCGCGCGGCCGCGCGATGCGGCGCGCCTGCTCGTGGTGCGGCAGGGCGCGCCGCTCGAGGATCGGATCGTACGTGATCTGCCCGATCTGTTGCGGCCGGGCGACCAGCTTGTGGTCAACGACACGCGGGTGATTGCGGCAAGCCTGCATGGGCGCCGCCTCGGTCGCGGCCCCGAAACACGCATCGAGGCCAACCTGGTGAAGCGGCTCGATGGCTCGCGCTGGAACGCGTTCGTGAAGCCTGCGAAGCGGCTCACAACCGGCGATACCGTGCGCTTTGGCGATGAGGGGAAGGTCTGCTTTCTCGGACAGCTCGACGCCAGCGTCGAGGCAAAAGGCGAGGGTGGCGAGGTCACCTTTGCGTTTGCGTTTCACGGGCCGGTGCTCGATCAGGCCATCGCCGAGCGAGGCGACATGCCGCTTCCACCCTACATCGCGTCGCGACGTGCGCCCGATGACGAGGACCGCAGCGACTACCAGACGCTGTTTGCGCATGACGAAGGCTCGGTCGCGGCACCGACGGCCGGCCTGCACTTCACTGACGGGCTTGTCGCGCGGCTGAAGGCGCGCGGTGTCGGTCTGCACACGGTGACGCTGCACGTCGGCGCCGGCACTTTTCTCCCGGTGAAGACCGACAATATCGAAGATCACCGAATGCATGCCGAGTACGGCGTCGTCAGCGAGGCGACTGCCACCGCCCTTAACGAAGCGCGGCGCGCGGGCGGGCGTATCGTCGCGGTCGGCTCGACCTCGCTGCGTCTGCTCGAAAGTGCTGCAGACGAAACTGGTGCGCTCCGTTCTTTCGCAAAAGAGACCTCCATCTTCATCACGCCCGGCTACAAATTCCGCGCCGCCGACGCGATGCTGACCAACTTCCATCTGCCGCGCTCGACGCTGTTCATGCTGGTCGCGGCATTCTCCGGACTCGGCACGATGAAGGCGGCCTACGCACACGCCATCGGAGCGGGTTACCGCTTCTACTCCTACGGCGACGCCTGCCTTCTTTTGCGCGAGTAAGTTTGAATCGAATCCACGCCCGCGAAATAACGCAGCGGCAATTCGCCTTCGGCAAACGTGTCGCCACTCCAGGGGGCTTGGGCAGAAACAGGTGGAAGGAGTATCCCCGATGATTCACGAATACGCTGCCATCGATCCTATGGCTCTTTTGTTTCCCTCGCGCATCTACATTTCGATGTCGGAAAAGCTGCACCCGCATGTGCCGAAGGCGCTCGAGATCAAGGAGGCGGTCGGCCGGCTCACGCCGGAGGAACGGCTCTACATCCTGCAGCGCGCACGGATGATGTCGACCTTCAGCAAGGCGGTTGAGGAGGCGGTTGCGGGGATAAAGTCGTAAGAAAATTTTCCAATAACTTTGGGGCCCCGCCCGAGGCAGGGGCCCCGTCGATTTCGGGCTAGTGTTTCACGCCGAGTATCGAGATTGTTTCGACGGCATTGAAAACGCCCCAGCAGTAGAGCAGCGAGGCGAGCACCGAAAGAACCCAAAGCGCGGCGAGGTGCATCTTGCCGAACTCATCTTCTTTTTCGAAACGCTCGAGGTCTATCAAGGATAGAGCTGCTCCAACAAAATAGAAAAAAAGCAGGAGCAGTGAAACTTTCGATAGCAACGTTATGAAGACGCTGTGCGAAGCATTCTCCAATAAACGAAACGTACCGGCTAGAAACGTATAGTGCATGAGTTCGAAAAAC
>Ga0310810_10002340_pt1 | contig 20383 bp, 18 predicted proteins | sample NCmetagenome_FD_207641 | JGI IMG/M metagenome (GOLD analysis project Ga0310810, IMG submission 207641) | Soil microbial communities from experimental microcosm in Duke University, North Carolina, United States - NC | ecosystem: Engineered > Artificial ecosystem > Soil microcosm > Unclassified ...
TTGTGGGTCTGCTGCGGAGCCAGCGGCATTTTCGCAGCGTCGAACTCGTCGGGCTGCGGATCACCGTGCCCCCGCGTTCGAAAAACGATCGCGAGGCCGGCAACGAGGCGGCGCAGACTGCGACGGGACCGGTCGTGATCGACCGCGTGGACGCGCGTGACGCGGCGCTCGTACTCGTGCCGAAGAATCCGGAGAAGGACCCGCGGATTTTCCAGATTCATGACCTCACGCTTCAATCCGTCGGCTTCAACCGCTCGATGCCGTTCACGGCCACGCTCGTCAACCCCGTGCCGCGCGGCGACATTTCCGTCGGCGGGAGTTTCGGCCCCTGGCGGGCGGACGAAGCGGGGCTCACGCCGCTCAGCGGCCGCTACGAGTTCACGCACGCGGACCTGAGCACGATCCACGGCATCGGCGGGATCCTGTCGTCGACTGGCGACTTTGCAGGCGAGTTGATGCAGATCGACGTACGCGGCACCACCCACACGCCAGACTTCACGGTGGATACCGCTGCGCATCCCGTCCCGCTCGATACGACGTTTCACGCGGTGGTCGATGGCACCAACGGCGACACGTACCTCAAACGGATCGACGCGAAGTTCCTGGGCACATCGTTGACGACGTCCGGGGCCGTGACCAAGGCGAAAGGCGCAAAGGGCAGGACCGTTTCGCTGGATGTGCACCTGCCTGACGGGCGGCTCGAAGACGTGCTTGCGCTCGCCGTCCGAACGGACAAGCCGGTCATGCACGGCACGATTGCGCTCGACACCTCGATGGTGATTCCCCCCGGCGAGTCGAAGATCGCCGATCGCATCGAACTCGATGGGCGCTTCGCGCTCGAGCAGGCGCGCTTCACCGACCGGCTCGTACAGCAGCAGATTTCGACGCTCAGCTCGCGTGCGCGCGGCAAGGACCCGAAGGACGGCCTGGCCCGCGTGTTGTCCGGCATGCACGGGAGGTTCACCGTGCGCAACGGCCATGCGCGGTTCAATCCCGTGGCGTTCGACGTGCCCGGCGCGACCGTCAGGCTGAACGGCAGCTACGGGTTGCGTACCGAGCGGCTCGCGTTCGACGGTACCCTGACAATGGACGCGACGGTGTCGCAGGCGGCCGGCGGCGTGAAGGGCTTTTTCCTCAAGGTGGTCGACCCGCTGTTCAAGCGCAACGGCGCGGGCGCGGTGATCCCAATCCACGTGAAGGGCACGCGGGAGAAGCCGCAGTTCGGCCTGGATTGGAAACGTGCGCTGCTGCGGAAATAATGTCAGGTATGGATCAATATCCCGTTCAGAAAAGCGACGAAGAATGGCGCCGGCTGCTGACGCCGGAGCAATACGACGTCTTGCGCGGACACGCGACGGAGCGGCCGGGGAGTTGCGCGCTGCTCGTCGAGAAGCGGCCCGGCACGTTTTACTGCGCCGGCTGCGGTAACGAGCTGTTCGCGAACGAAACGAAGTTCGAGTCCGGGACCGGCTGGCCCAGCTTTTTCGCGCCGCGCGCGGGAGCGATCGGCACGACGACCGATCGCGCCCACGGCATGACGCGGACCGAAGTGCACTGCGCGCAATGCGGCGGGCATCTCGGTCACGTGTTCCCGGATGGCCCGCCTCCAACTGGGCGCCGCTACTGCATCAATGGAATCGCGCTGCGGTTCGAACCGGGGAAATAGAGGTTTCGAAGACAACTACACAACTACGCAACTGCACAACGACACAAGGGGCGCCGCCCTGAGTCGTTGGGAGTTGCGACGTTGCGTCGTTATTTCTCAGTGCATCCCCGTGAGATGCTCCGTGGCGGTGATGAACTTCGCGATGTCAGCCTTGAGCTGTTTCGCTGACGGCTGGTTCAGATACGCCATGTGGCCGCTCTCGTAGTACTTGAACTGCACGCGGTCGGTATACGTCTTGTCGAAGCCGAGGTGCGCGAACGTATATTCGGCGTTGGCAAACGGTGTCGCGCTGTCGTAGTAGCCCGCGCCGACCATCACGTGCAGATACGGATCCTTGGCCATCGCGAGCCGCAGGGACTCCGATTCGGTCGGATAGCCCTGCCCGAACCCTGGATTGACGCCGGTATAGTCCCACCGTCCCGTGTGCCCGCCCATGTAGTACTGCAGATCGCTCGTGTATTTCAGGTCGTCGTGCAGATAGCGCATGAAGGCCGCCATGAACGCGCTCGACGGGGCGACGTCGGACGCATCGTAGTCCTGCCGCTGGCTTGCCGCGTTGCCGTTGATGCCGGTGAGCCGAGTGTCGTAGCGTCCCAGCGTCAGCCGCTGATCGCGCAGCAATTCCGTCCGGAACATGCCCGCCTCGATCCGAAGATCGGTGTTGAGGATGAACCGCTGCGAGAGCCCGGTGAGATCCGCGAGCTTCTGGGCGATGGCGGATCGGTCCGCTGTGGTGAGGGTGTTGCCTTTCGCCAGCGCCGTCAGGTAATCGCCGAACGCATATTGCCGCGATTGCTGCACCGCCTGCTCGAGCGTCAGCTTCTGCAGCGCTGGCGCCAGCTTCTTGTGGTACCACGCCGACGCCGTGTAAGTCGGCAGGAACGTCGCGTATCCGATGTCGTTCGTCCGCGACTGCGAAATGTTCTGGAAATCGAGCACGGTGCCGAGCAGCATGATCCCGTTCAGCTCGATGCCTTCTGAACTCTGAAGCTCGGATGCCAGCCCCGCAGAGCGGAACGTGCCGTAACTCTCACCGAACAGATACTTCGGCGACGCCCACCGGTCGTATTTGTCCAGATAATTCCGGATGAACTGACCAAACATCTTGATGTCGTTGGTGGCTCCGGTGTAGTCGGCCGCCTTCACGCCCACGCCCGGACGCGAGTAGCCCGTCATCATCGCGTCGACCTGGACCAGATCGGTGACGTCCAGCGGGCAGTTCGGGTTGTCCACCAGGTTGTACGGCGGCGCCGGTTCCGATCCGCCTTCCGCCATCTCGGGATGCTTCGGGCTCATGATCCCCATGTCGAGCCAGATCGACGCCGAACCAGGGCCGCCGTTGAAAAAGAACGTGACCGGCCTGTTCGCCACGTCGGTCTTGTCAGCCGTGTATGAAATGTAGAAGACGGTGGCTTTCGGGTTCCCCGCATCGTCGCGGATGATCATCGTGCCGGCATTCGCCGTGTAAGGAATCGTCTTGCCGCCGATCGTCGCCGTGTGCTGGGTCGTCGAGACCTTCTCGACGGGTTGCACGCCTTCGTCCTCGGACGGCTGATTGGCGCGCGCCCCTTGTCCGCCAGGCGTCGTCTGGCGGCCCGGCGGCCCTGGCTGAGGCGGTTGTGCGAGAGCGGGAGGGACCAGCGCAAAACAGGAGAGGGCGGTTCCGACCAACAGGACGCGGATGCGCATCGTTCGAACTCCTTCCGGAAGTGGGGGCGTGGCTCTGGCGAACGGGCGCCTCGGCGCATGAAGCGGCGGCGGCTGTCCGCGGCAGGGTCGACTCGTCAAATATAACTACACAAACACCCAACTACCAACTTCGCACGATGCCTGTCTTCAGCAGGATCGCTCACAGGCGCGTTGCGATCGCGGTGTTGCGGGATCGCGTAGTTATCCGTGACGTCCGGTAGAATACGGCGAACAGGAGCTGCACACATGGGTTTGATGGATTTCATCAAGGGCGAGCTGATCGAAGTCATCGAGTGGACCGACGACTCGCGCGACACGCTGTCGTTTCGGTTTCCGGACGAGGACAAGGCGATCAAGAACGGCGCGCAGTTGATCGTGCGCGAATCGCAGCAGGTGCAGTTCGTTTACCTCGGCGAGTTCGGTGACACGTTTGGTCCAGGCAAGCACACGCTCACCACCGAGAACATTCCGATTCTCACGAAGCTGCAGTCCTGGAAGTACGGCTTCAATTCGCCCTTCAAGGCGGACGTCTACTTCCTCAACACGCGGCTGTTCACGGGCAACAAGTGGGGAACCGCAAACCCGATCATGATGCGGGACGAAGATCTCGGCATCGTCCGCGCCCGCGCCTTCGGGACCTACGACTTCCACATCATCAACCCGAAGCTCTTTCTGAAAGAAGTCGCCGGGTCCGATCAGAACTTCCGTCTCGACGAATTTGCCGACACCATGCGCTCGCGGATCGTCAGCATTTTCGCTGACGCGCTCGCGACGGCGAAGATCCCCGTGTTCGACGTCGCGAGCCGTTACACGGAACTCGGAGAGGCGCTGTTGCCCCTCATCAACCCGGTGATCTCGGCCAAGTACGGACTCGAGATGCCCAGCTTCATCGTCGAGAACGTGTCGGTCCCGCCGGAAGTCGAGACGGCGATCGACAAGCGATCGAGCATGGCGGCCGTCGGGAACTTGAACGACTACGTGAAGTTCCAGATGGCCCAGGGGATGGAAAAGAGCGGCGGCAGTCCGGGCGGCCTCGCCGCCGAAATGGCTGTCGGGCTCTCGATCGCGCAGCAGATGATGCAGCAGCAGGGCGGCATCGCCGGTGGACAGGCCGCGACCGCTGCGGTCGCCGCAGCGTCGCCGGCGCTCCCCGAACTGTTGTCGCCCGACGATGTCGCGAAAGCGCTCGGCGTGCCGGAGAGCGACGTCATGACGATCCTGCAGTCCGGTGAACTCGCGGGCAGGAAGATCGGGACGTCGTGGCGCGTCAAGCGTTCCTCGCTCGACGAGTATCTGGCGAAATAGTCGAACGATGCTCGATTCCAGAACGCGATCAGCGGCGCACGAAGATCGGAGGCGCGCCAGTGGCGCGCCCCGGCGGAGCGCAGCGGGGCAAGGGGCCCCCGCGAGCGACGGCGCCGGGGGGGCCGGCTGGGCGAAGCCCCCGGGCCAGAGATGACGTCCGTCGTTGCCGTTGAAAAGCATGCGTGCCCGGCCTGCGGCGCGCAGGCCGAGTGGAATCCGGGCAGGCAGAAACTCGTGTGTCCGTTCTGCGGCACGGAGACGCCGTTCGACGTCGATCCCGCAGGGCAGATCGTCGAACTGGATCTGGTGAAAGCGCTTCGCGAGCTGCCCGACGACATGCGCGGGTGGCAGACCGAGCGCCACACTGTGCAGTGCCGGAGTTGCAAGGCGGTGTCGGTCTTCGACCCGTCGCGGGTCGGCCAGCGCTGTGAGTTCTGCGGTTCGCCGGAGCTGGTCGACTACCAGGAGGTCAAAGAGCCGATCCGGCCACAGAGTCTGCTGCCGTTCAAAATTGCCGAATCAGCCGTTCGCGAACAGATCCGCCGCTGGTACGCGAGCAAATGGCTCGCGCCGGGCGCGCTCAAATCGCGGGCGCTCGTCGACACCGTCCACGGGATCTACATCCCGTATTGGACCTTCGATGCCGAAGTCACCTCTCCCTGGGAAGCCGAGGCTGGCTACTACTACTACACGACCGAGACCTATCGGGACAGCAACGGCCGCATGCAGACGCGACAGGTGCGCCAGACCCGGTGGGAGCCGGCGTCGGGCGTTGTCGAACATTTTTTCGACGACGAGCCGATTCCGGGGACGACCGGTGTGCCAATTGGCCTGTTGCGTCAGGTCGAGCCGTTTCTGACGAACGAACTGGTCCCCTATGACACGTCGTACCTGTCGGGGTTCGTCGTCGAGCACTATCAGGTCGTGCTGCTCGATGCGGCGAAGGCGTCCGAAGACACGATGACGCGGAAGACCTATGCGATGTGCTCTGCCGCGGTGCCCGGAGATACACAACGCAACCTTCAGATTCACCCGACCTTCTCGAAGCGCACGTTCAAGCACATCCTCGTACCCGTGTGGCTGCTGACCTACACCTACGGCCCGCGTGTGTTCCATGCCGTCGTCAACGGCTACACGGGGAGGATGGCCGGCGAGTACCCGAAGAGCCCGTGGAAAATCGCGCTCCTGATCATCGGCGTTATCATCGTCATAATGATCGTCCTGCTGGCGCAGGGCTCGAACTAGCCGCGAATCCGGGAGCCCGCACGCGGCGTCACATGTAAGGCGGGGGCTCGAGATCCCGCGCGTCGAAAGGTTTCCATGTTCGAACAGAAGCTTCGTATGCCGTCTCCTCAGGAGGCGTTGAAGGGGCGCACGGAGAAGATGCCGGTGCCCGCGGCGCACGACGTGCTGAAAACGCCGCTGCAGGGGCCGTTTCCGGCCGGGCTGGAGCAGGCGATGTTCGCGTTGGGCTGCTTCTGGGGCGCCGAGAAGAAGTTCTGGCAGACGCGTGGCGTCTATACGACGGCGTCAGGATATGCAGCGGGTTTTACCCCGAATCCGACGTATCGCGAGGTCTGCAGCGGTATGACGGGTCACGCCGAGGCCGTTCTCGTGGTGTTCGACCCGAAGAAGATCAGTTATGACGATCTGCTGAAGGTCTTCTGGGAGAGTCACGATCCGACACAGGGGATGCGTCAGGGCAACGACGTCGGCACGCAGTATCGCTCCGGGATCTACTACTTCGACGAGGCGCAGCACCGGGCGGCGGAACGCAGCCGCGACGAGTACCAGCGGGCGCTGTCGAAGAGCGGCTACGGGCAGATTACGACCGAGATCAGGCCGGCGCCGGAGTTCTATTACGCCGAGGATTATCACCAGCAGTATCTGTCGAAAAACGCGAACGGCTACTGCGGGCTGGGCGGCACTGGCGTGACCTGCCCGACCGGCCTCGCCGTCTGATGCTGTTCCGGGCGCTCAGCGTTCTTTTCGTGATCCTGGGGATCGCGCTCGCCTTTGCGACGTACACGATCGAGCGTCATGAAGAGCGGCTGCGCGACGGAACGATCCGGACGAGCGGCACGGTCGTCAACCAGTTGAAGCGCAGCGGCGGCGAGGCCACGATCCCCGTCGTCCGCTTCGTCACCCAGAGCGGCGATCACGTCGACTTCACTGCGACGCACGTCGGCCGATACGCCGTCGGTTCGACCGTCCCCGTTTATTACCATCCCGACAATCCGTCGTTCGCCGACGTCGACACGCGGCGGCTGCGCTGGCAGGGGACCGCCCTGGCGGGCGCGATGAGCGTCTTCTCGTTCCTGATCGCCGCTGTCGTCTCCCGCGGCGCTCGTGCGGGGGCCTGACCGCGCGAGGAGTACGTAACCCGACGACCGGGGTCTGACCCCGGCCGTCGCGCGTCCGGGGTCTGACCCCAACCGCGCGCAGGATGATGGCGGTATTTGCGACATCCGTCCCATTTCTTGCGTTTTCTTGGTTCGCGCCGCCAGGCTGTGGGATCTGACCCCGCGAGAAGTACGTAAATGGACGGCCGGGGTCTGACCCCGGCCGTCGCGTTTCCGGGGTCTGACCCCGGCCGTGCGCGGTTACAGCGGGCGGAGTCGGGCAGCAGCGGCGCGAAGCGTCTCGTCCTTCTTCGCAAAACAGAATCGCAGCGCCAGCGGCGCCGGCTGCTTGTACAAGAACGCGGACGTCGGAATCGAGGCGACGCCATGCTCGCGCGTCAGCCGGAGCGCGAACTCCATGTCCGGCTCCTCGGAGATCGACGAGTAGTCGAGGAGCTGAAAATACGTCCCGCGCGACGGCAGCGCGCGAAACCGCGACCGGTCGATCAGCTCGAGGAACAGGTCCCGCTTCCGCTGATAGAAGGCCGCGAGCTCGGGATAGCCGCGCCGCGCGGCCACGAACTCTGCGAGTGCATGCTGCACCGGCGTGATCGTCGCGAACGTCACGAACTGGTGAACCTTCCGGAACTCAGCGCTCAGCGCCGGCGGTGCGACGACGTAACCGACTTTCCAGCCCGTCACGTGATACGTCTTCCCGAACGAGCCCACGATGAAGCTGCGGTCGCGCAGCCGCTCGTCGCGGGCGACGCTCTCGTGACGGGCGCCGTCGAAAATGATGTGCTCGTACACTTCATCGCTCAGCACGAACAAATCGTGTTCGTCCGCGAGCGCCGAGAGCTCCGAAATGTCCGCTGCCGACAGAAGCGTTCCCGTCGGATTGTGAGGCGAATTGATGATGACCAGGCGGGTGCGCGCCGAGAGCGCGGCCTTCACGTCATTCCACGGCACACGGTAGTCGGGGTACCGAAGCGAGATGACGACGGGAACGCCGCCGCTCAATTCGATTGCGGGGACGTACGAGTCATAGCAGGGCTCGAAGACGATCACCTCGTCGCCTGGATGCACGACAGCGGCGACTGCGTCGAACAGCGCTTCCGTCCCGCCCGACGTGACGGTGACATCCGACAGCGGGTCGTACCGGACGTCGTACAGTTGTTCGTACTTCGCCGCGATCGCCTCGCGCAGCGCAGGGACGCCTTGCATCGGCGCGTACTGGTTCCGCCCTTCGCGCATGTGGCGCGCGACGGCGTCGACGAGTGCGGGGTCGCACTCGAAGTCGGGAAATCCCTGCGACAGATTGATGGCGCCCGTGTCGGCCGCGAGCTTCGACATCACGGTGAAGATCGTCGTGCCGACAGAGGGAAGCTTGGAACGCAACGTCACGCAGGATCAATCCTCTCGAAGACGCCCCGCTCGCGATCCTTGCGGCACGCGTCCCACGAAAACGCCTGACCATTCATCGCGATATACACCCCGGCCGGCAGGACCTGCACGAACGACAACGCGCTGCCGAGATTGAAGAGCCCATCCGAGCTGCCGAACGCGTACGGCACCATGGCACCGGTGAGCACGACCGTCCGATCGCGCAGATGCGCGTCCGCGATGACTCGCGCGGTCTCGACCATCGTGTCCGTTCCGTGCGTGATCACGATCGCGTGCTCCTCGCATTCGCGGCAGCGCTGCGCGATCGCGGCGCGCTGCGCATCGTTGATGTCGAGGCTGTCGGCCATCAGCACGGTCTCGACGGCCAGATCGAGCCGTGCGCGCCCCCGGCGGAGCATTTCGGGCACGTGCGTGTCGCGAAAAAACAGCCTCCCGGTCAGCTCGTCGTACTCCTTGTCGAACGTACCGCCGGTTACGAGGATGCGGATACGCATCACGAATCTGTCGGCCGCGGGCGCCCGCGCAGTGGAGACTCGGCTTCGAAGCTGTTTGCCATCAATGACTTAGGAGAGCGACTCGGACGGCACCAGCATTGCGGACGTGCCCGCCCGGAGGTCTTCTCTCATGTTCCTACTGATTCTGGCGGCGATCATGGCGGTGCTCAGCTTCTTCTACGTGAAGAAGCGCCGCGCGCGCAAAACCGCGCATTAGTCGCCGGGCTCCCTGGACGCTCGCTCGCGTGCCGCGCCGCCGGTGCGATCCGTTGTGTTGCGCCCCTGCGTTCGTCACCGCGCGATCTTTGCCGCACGGAAGAGATCATCTGCTGACGACAGGATAATCCGACGCAGGCGATCGGGGTACGTCGACGGCGCGCGCGCGAGAAACTGCCGGACCGTCTCGGCGGCAGCGGCCGACTGGTGACCGCCGAGCGTCACGTCCATCCAGCGCTTCGGGAAGAAGATGTCGCCGGTCCGCTGGATCTCCTGGAGCATCTCCAGGCTCGGCTCGATGTACTGCTCGGACGAGCGGGCGCGCAGCGGGTGATGGAGATATCGCAGTCCTTCGAGTACCCACGGCTCGCGACGGCGGTTTGCGGGCGTGCTGAGGGCTGCGAACCAGCGATCGCGCGTGGCCGCGTCCGGCGAGATCGCCGGGCGCACGAACGCGAACTGCGCCTTCCGGTCGGGATTCCTGATCCGCAGCGCCTGCGCATCCAGGATCTGCTCCGCCTCCGACGGCTCCCGCACCGCGAGATCCTCCGCCAGTCGGATGTAGTCGGTCTCCGAGAGCACGAGCCCGGGAACCTGTTGCTTCTGTGACCAGACGTTCGTCAGCCAGGCGAGCGTCAGCTTCGTCGCGGACACGTCCCGCAGCGCGTTGAACCATGCCCCCTTCTGGCTCGGCGACGCGGCGCTGTCCAGCCCCGCGCGAAACGCCTGCTCCAGCGGCGCGGCAACCCGCTCACGCGAGAGCGGCGTCAGGAATTTCCAGTACGCCTGGGTCGCATAGCCGAGAATCCGCTGCACGTTCTGTTCGTCACGCTCCCGCGGCAGCGCCTGGAGCGCGAGCGAGACGACGTCGTCCGGCCGCGCCTCGTCGTCGAGCATGGCATCCCACAACGTGACCCACGCCGCACCGCGGGTCAATTCATCAGAAATATCGGGGACGTGGTGAAGCAGCCACTCGCGCGAGTGAGCATCCAGATGGAACTCGCCATATGCGATGCCTCCGCCGTTGGGCAGGATGAAATCCGGAGCCGGCATGCCCGCTGCTGACGGAACCTCGACGCGCGGACCGCGCAATTCGACGGGGAGGAGCGTGATGTGCCCGTCGTGTCCGACCGCGACCTGCATGCGCTCGGTCCATGTCAGCCCTCGACGGACGATCGGATCCCGCTGCACGAACGCAAGATGCTGAATTCTGCCGTTGGCAATCTGCAGGTCCGTGGTGACAATGGGCCGGTCTGCCTCGTCGACCCACGCGTGGCTCCAGGCCGCGAGGTCTTCCGGTGTTCGACTGTCCAGCAGGGTGATGAGGTCGGTCCACGACGCGTTGCCGAACGAGTAGCGGCGCAGATATTCGCGGAGCCCGTCCTGAAATCCTTCGGAGCCGACGAGCGTCTCGAGTTGACGCATGACGATCGGCGCCTTCTGATAAATGATCGCGCCGTAAAGCGTGCCGGCTTCCGAGAGGTTCGAGAGCGGCTGACGGATGGCATTGCTGCCCGCGGTCCGATCGACCTCGTACGCCGACGGGTAGTACGACAGCAGGAACCGCAGTTCGTGATTGATGTTCGGGAACGACGGATTCACGATCTTCGCCGCCATGTAGTTGGCGAACACCTCCTTCATCCAGACGTCCTCGAACCACCGCATCGTGACGAGATCGCCGAACCACATGTGCGTGGTTTCGTGCGCGATCACGCTCGCGCGCCCGAGCAGTTCATTCTGCGTGGCGCTCGGTTCGAGCATGAGGCCGGACGCGTTGTAGAAGATCGCACCTGGATGTTCCATGCCGCCGAACTGGAACGACGGCACGAGGAAGAAGTCGAATTTCCCGAAGGGATACGGGATGCCGGTATATCGCTCCAGCCACTGCAGCGCGGCCGCGTGCAGGTCGAAAATCGCGTCCTTGTTTTTCGCGACTTTCGCCGCGTCGGTTTCACGGTGGAACATGCGGAACGTCCGTCCGCCCCGTTCAGCAGTTTCGACGAAGAACTTGCCGGTCGCGAAGGCGAACAGATACGTCGAGATGGGTTGTGTCTGGGCGAAGCTGACCGTCGTGCGTCCACCCGATGCAGCGCGATTCGTTTCCGCGCCGTTGGCGAGCGTCTGCCACCCCTCCGGCACCTCGAGCGACAGCGTCCAGCGCGCTTTCAGGTCCGGTTGATCGAAGCAGGGGAACGCTTCGTGTGCGCGCGCCGGCACGAAGATAGTGTAGAGGAAGTCTTCGCTGCGATTGAGCGGCGTGTCGCCGGCCTGAAACGTCAGCTCGATCTCGTTCACGCCTTTCCGGGTGGCTGCAACGGGCAGGACCAGGTGGCCGTTTACCTGCTCGACCTGCAGTTCCGCGGCCCCGCTCCGCACGTTGAGCAGGCGGCCTGCCTGATCGGGCGCGAAGTCGAGGACCACGGGTGCGCTCGTGTCGGCCAGCGTAAAAGTGATGGTTTCCGTCCCGGTGACCGGTTCCTGCCGTGCCGCAGGCACCTTCAGGGCGAGCGCGTAGCGGACGTCGCTGATCCGCGAGGCCCGCGTCGTTGCAAGCGCGCGGCTCACTCCCTGCTCCAGGCCATGGGTCGATGGCTGGGCCGATGAGAGCGTCATGGCGGTGAGCAGCGGCAGGAAAGCAAACGGCATGCGCGCATGATGACGCGAGCGCACGGCGTCCGCAAGATCAGGCGGCGCGAGCGAAGCGCAGAGAGACGAGCGCCGCGAACTCCACCAGCACACAGACGGTGATCAGCGAAAGCGCCATGAACTCTGCGTATACCGCGCGGCCCAATAGATCGTAAATGCTCAACGCCGCGACGGCGACGGCGATCACGGCGGCCGTCCGAAGTGCGCCAGGCACGCGTGACAGATCGTTGAGCAGCAGCATGACCGCCGGTGTGCTGATCAGCAGCACGTAGTCCCATCCTTGCGGTGAGAGCAGCGGGATGAGCAGCAGCAGCAGTGCCGTTTCCAGCGCGTCTGTTCTCAGCAGCGTTCCGCGCCCGGCGACGACGACGGCCACGAGCCCGAGCAGGGTCAGCGACGCTCCAGCGGCGAGCAGCCGCGTCTGCCCGGCACTGCCGAACCATTTCGCGAAGAGCGCGGCGAGCGAGATGTTGTCCTGATTCAGCAGGTTTGGCGGCGTGCTGGCCGTCACCGTCTGCCACCAGTCGCGGTGGAGATCGATGTTCCCGCGCCAGCCGTAGAGTGCCGCCGGAAGAATCAGCACGATCGCGAGTCCAAGGGCCGTCGCGAGGAATGGGAGTCGGTCGCGGCGGGACAGCAGCCATGGCGCGAACAGCAGTCCGTATGGCTTCACGATGACCGCCGCTGCGAACAGGAGCCCGCCGGTGATGCGGCGGCGCTCGAGCAGGCACACGACCGCGGCGGTCACGATGACGGCAAAGAGCAGGTTGACCTGCCCCAGCACGAGCTCGTGTGCGTAGAACTTGGCCATCGCGGCGAACGTGAGCACGACGAGCAGCGGCGGCGGTCGCCTCAGGTCGGGAAGCGCTCGCACGCTCAGCCCGAGCAGCACCATGATCAGCACGGCCGAGACGGCGAACCACACTGCTTTCGCCACCGGCTGCGGCATGCGCGAGAGCGGGATCGCGGCAATCGCGAACGCCGGCAGGTACTTGAATTGGAAGTGACCGTCCTCGGCGCGGTAGAGCGGCGCCGCGACGCGTGCGCGGGCGCCGGCAGTCCAGTAGACCTCGAAATCCGGCATCTTGCGGGCGACCCGCGTCGTGAACAGCGCCGCAAGAGAAACGGCCGCGAGCAGCCCGAGCAAAAGCCGCGTGCGAGTGCGGGATGCAACAAACGCCAAGATGTCAGCTGTTAGCGTAGTGTCGCGGCCGCGTGTGCCGCAACAGGAATCCGGCCTCGCGCCTCCCGCCTCGCGCCTCGCGCGCCGATGTCTGGTAATCTTCGAATCGTGCGCCCATCCCTCATTCCTCCATCCTATGAACGCACGGTCGGCCACGCGCGCCGCATCGAACTCGCCGCGGACCGCCAGTTCCGGGCGCGCAACAAAGCGACGTATCGGCTGGCGCACTGGCCCATCTGGATCTTCGTGTTTTTCATCGCGCCGGGACCGATGACGTTCTCCCTGTTCGAGCGCGGCTTTACGCCGCGCATGCTGGCGTGGTTCGCGCTGGTCGTCGTCGGTACCGGAATCGCGGGTCTGTTTGGAAAGCTGCCGGGCGTCGAGCCGCAGCCCTATATCCTGCGATTTACCGAAGATCGGCCCAACCCCCTCTACCGTCGTATCTGCTACACGCTTGCGTGGAGTGAAGCCATCGCGTTCGCGATCCTCAATAGCGTCGGCCTCGTTCTCGCCATTGCGAAAGGCGTCTGGCGTCTCCGTCAGTTGTATGAGATGGCCTACTTTCCAATCGTGATCGTCGTCTGGCTGCTGGGCGCGATCGGACTGTTGCCTCGCGTGAAGCCTTCGACGCAGGGCGAAGGGCACGAGCGGCGATACTTCTACGGGACCGTATGGGCGGTCAGCATCGCGCAGCCGATCCTGTGGCTGCTGTGGAAGGTGCTGCCCCGGACGCGCACCGCGGACACGCTGAAGCTCGTCGTCTTTCTGTCCATTCTGGCGTGGGTCGGCCACCTCGCGCGTCGCGGCGCGCTGCCGCGTACGAGGCCAATCATGCCGGGCGAACTGGCCGTCTCAGACTGATTTCGTCGCGTCGCTCCAGCGACCCGCCGCAGGAACGCGCATGACACAGCTGAACACAAGGTCCGACGTCGCCGAGCGGCTGCGGCTGTTCACGCTCGAACGCTATCCTTTCGCGTCAGAGGTCGTGATGGATGCGTTTGCCGCGGGACGCGACCGCTTCGCGGCACTGTTGCGATCGCGGCTCGGCGAACTCCGGGAGACGGCCGAGACAACACCCGGCGTCACCGCAGCGCACCGGTGGCAGCAGGCAGTCGATGATCTGGTCGGCGCGTGCGAAGGGGTGCTTCGGCGCGCCGACATCGAGGCATCGCTCACACCGGACGAGCGCCGCGAGATCCTCCGCGGAATGGTCCTCACGCGCGCGACCGACAATCGCCTCAAGGCCTTCTTCACCGGCGGCGAAGTGCGATATGGCGCCAGCGCGTTCCAGGGCAAAGGGTTTCGCTCGCTTGGCCAGGAGGCCATCTATGCCGCTGCGATTCGCCTGCGCCGCGGCGGCGCCTACCGTACGGCGCACGGCTGGCAGGGCGATGTCATCGCCCCGGTAATCCGCGATCTCGGCGTAACGCTCGCGATGCGCCAGGACCCCGCGACGATCCGCATGGTGCTATCGGCGCAGATGGGGAAGGCGGGCCCGCCGATGAACGGCAAGGACCTGCACTGCGGCGACTTCGACTGGGGCATCCTTCCTGCGGCCGCGCCGCTCGCGAGCGGGAACCTGACGATGGCGGGCATGGCGATGGCGTTCGCGCAGCGGGGCAGCGGACGCGTCGCCGTGTCGTTCATCGGCGAAGGAGGTTCTTCGCTCGGCGAGTGGCACGAAGCGATCAATCTTTGTGCGGCGCGGCGGCTCCCCGCGATCTTCTGCCTCCAGAACAATCAGACCGCGCTCTCGACGCCCGTGTCGGACCAGTCAGCCGTGCGCGTCTTCGCCGAGAAGGCGGCAGGCTACGGGATTCCGGGCATCACGATCGATGGGACGGATCCGGACGCGATTGCGGCCGCGTTCACCTGGGCGGCGGAACGCGCGCGCGGCGGACAGGGCCCGACGCTCATCGAGCTCGTCGCCATGCGCATGTGCGGCCACGCGCACCATGACGACATGCTGTATCTCGGAAAGGATCCGCAGCCGTCGTGGACCTATCCGAGCGTGAGCGACGCGGGATACGCGAATCGAGATCTTTATGCGTACTGGTCAGCGCGGGATCCGCTGCAGGCCTATGCGGCGACGCTCGAGCGCGACGGCGTGATCGCCGGCGGAGATTTCGATCGGTTCAAGCGCGAAGCGGAAGCGCTCGTCGAAGCGGAAGCGCAGGCCGTGATCGCTGCGCCGTGGCCGGAGCCCGAGGACGCCGGACGAGGGGTTTTCGCCGACGAGCCTCCGCGGATCCGTGTCGAGGTCCTCGACCCGCATCTGCGGAGAGGAGCGGGGGATGACGCGACGCTCCCGCCGCTCGAGGCGAACCATCCGCACGATCCAAAAGGGGCGACATTCCTCGAAGCCGTGATGCTGGGCATCGCCGATGCGCTGCGCGCGGATCCGCGGGTGTTCGTGTACGGCGAGGACGTCGGCGGCGCGTACGGCAATGCGTTTCTGCTGTTGCGTCCGCTGCTGAAGGACTTCGGAGATCGCATCGTCAATTCTCCGCTGGCCGAGGGCGCGGTCATCGGCGTCTGTGTGGGAAGCGCGCTTGCGGGGCAGCGGCCGATCGGCGAGATGCAGTTCAACGATTTCGTCGCAACCGGCTTCAACCAGTTGGTGAACAACGCGGCGAAAATCCGCTACCGCTGGGGCGGGTCGGTGCCGATGGTCTTGCGCATGCCCTGGGGCGGCCTGCGTCATGCCGGGCCGTATCACAGCCAGAACACGGAGCCGTGGTTCTACAGGACGCCGGGGCTGAAGATTGTCGCGCCCTCCACGCCATCTGACGCACGCGCGTTGATGGCTGCCGCGGTGGCCGATCCGGATCCGGTCCTGTACTACGAGCACATTGCGCTGTATCGTGATCCGCGGATCAAGCAGGCGCTCGGCGACACGGCCCCAGGGGCACTGCCGATTGGGCACGCGGCGCTGCGTCGGGCCGGCGATGATCTTGCGATCATCTCGTACGGCGCGTACGTCCACACGGCGTTGTCGATTGCGGACCGCCTCGCCGCGGACGGCATTGAAGCGTCGGTGCTCGATCTGCGGACGATCGCGCCGCTGGACCGCGAGACGGTGCTGCGCGTCGCGCGGCACTGCAGCAAAGTGCTGATCGTCCACGAGGACTCCCGCACCGGCGGAATCGGCGAGAGCGTCGCGGCGATCGTCCAGGAGGAAGCGTTCGAATGGCTCGACGCGCCCGTGCGCGTCATCGGCGCGCTCGACACGCCGGTTCCGTATTCGCCTCCGCTCGAAGAGTTCTTCCTGCCGGGCGAGCAGGAGATTGAACGCGCGGCGCGGCTGCTCGCCGCCTACTGAGTTGCCGGAACTTCCCGACGTCGAACTCTATCTGACGGCGCTCCGGTCGCACGTCGAGGGGCAGCGGCTCAATCGCGCGCGGCTGGCGAGCCCGTTTCTCGTGCGCACCGTCACACCTCCGCTCCAGGCCTTGCACGGCCGCCGGGTCGAAGGCTTCGAACGGCTCGGCAAACGGATCGTCTGGCGCTTCGAAGGGGAGTTGTTTGCCATCTTCCATCTCATGATCGCCGGCCGCTTCCGGTGGCGTGAGGGGGGAGCGGCAATCCCCGCGAAACTCGGCCTCCTCGCCTTCGACTTCGACACCGGCACGCTGCTCCTGACCGAGGCGGGGTCGAAAAAACAGGCGTCCTTGCACCTCGTCGAGGGCCGCGACGCCGTTGCCGCATTCGATCCCGGCGGCGCCGATGTGCACGCGTTGTCGCGCGACGCGTTTCGCGAGATCCTCCGTCGCGAGAACCACACACTGAAGCGCGCCTTGACGGATCCGCACCTCTTCAGCGGCATCGGCAATGCCTACTCCGACGAAATCCTGCACGAGGCGCGGCTGTCCCCGTTGAAACTGACCAGCACGCTGACGGATGCGGAGGCCGCGACTCTGCTGCAGGCGACCGTCGACGTGCTCGACCGCTGGACCCAGCGGTTGATTGCAGAGAGTGAAGGCGGCTTTCCCGAGAAGGTGACCGCGTTCCGAGAAGGCATGGCCGCCCATGGGCGTTTCGGACAGCCGTGTCCACGCTGCGGCTCGCCGATTCAGCGCATCGTCTATGCCCACAACGAAGCCAATTACTGTCCGGTCTGCCAGACTGGCGGACGGCTGCTTGCGGATCGCGCGCTGTCTCGTTTACTCAAATCCGACTGGCCGCCGAACCTCGAAGCGCTCGAGCGCGCGAAGACACGAGGCCGATGACAAGGGGAGCGGGGACATAACTACACAACTACACAACTACACAATTTCACAACTACTCAACCGGCGAACTGGGAACTGGCCACTGGGAATTGGCAACTGACGACGGGCGACTTTTTCTGCGCGATCGATGACGAGAAGAGAGGCGACGAATCAGGGAGCGGAGGGTTGGGATCAATACGCCCGCTTCTACGACTGGGAAAATGCGCGGACCGTGCAGCGGCGGGACGTGCGCTTCTGGGAATCACTCGCGCTGGCGGCGGACGGCGAGGTGCTCGAGCTCGGCACGGGAACGGGACGGATTGCAGTTCCGCTGGCGCGCGTCGGCGCGCGCATCACCGGCATCGATCTGTCGGTGCCCATGCTGCGCCGCGCGATTCAGCGGGTGCGTCGTTTGCGGTCGCCGCACCGCCCGCGACTGGTGCGCGGCGATATCCGCGCGCTGCCATTCAAGCCGGCAAAATTCGCGCTGGTGGCCGCCCCCTACGGGATCCTGCAGTCGCTGACGCGCGAGGCGGACCTGCGCGCCACGCTGCAGTCCGTCTCCCGCGTGCTTCCGCGCGGCGGCCGGTTCGTCATGGACCTCGTGCCGGATCTCCCGCAGTGGTCCGAGTACTCGCGCCGGAAGAGCCTGTCGGGCAGGTTCGGCACGAGCAGCCACGTGACGCTGATCGAGTCCGTGTCGCAGGACCGCACGAAAGGCCTGACCCGCTTCGAACAGGAGTTCGTCGTCCGCCGCGACAGGAAGGCAGAGACGTATCGCTTTTCGCTCACGTTTCGCACCGTCTCGGTGCCCCAGATGCGGCGGCGGCTCGAGCGGGCGGGTTTTCGCGTCGACGCTGTGCTGGGGGATTACGACGGGGGGCCGTGGGATCCGCGGGCGGATGTCTGGGTCATCATCGCGTCACGCGTCTGAGGCGATGGTCGATGTTCGATGCTCGATGGTCGATGCTCGAGAGGCATAGGCGAAATGCACTTGCAGGGCCCACTTTATGGGGGCGCGCAGCGTACGTGCTAAAATTGCGCGTCTTTTTTGTCCTCATCCGGGTGCTCTGACCCGTTTTCCTGGAGTTTTCTGCCATGTCCGGCCATTCGAAATGGCACACGATCAAGCACAAGAAGGGTGCGGCCGACGCCAAGCGCGGCAAGGTTTTTACCCGCATCATCAAGGAGTTGACCGTCGCCGCCAGAAACGGCGGCGGTGACCCGAACAGCAACCCGCGCCTGCGAACCGTGATCGCCGAGGCCAAGTCGGTCAACATGCCGGCCGACAACATCAAGCGCGCGGTCCAGCGCGGCACGGGCGAGCTCCCGGGCGTGTCGTACGACGAAATCACGTACGAGGCCTACGGCCCCGCCGGCGTCGCGATCATGATCGAAGTGCTCACCGACAACAGGAACCGCACCGTCGGCGAGATGCGTCACGCGTTGTCGAAATACGGCGGGAACCTCGGCGAGGCGAACTCGGTTGCCTGGATGTTCGAGAAGAAGGGCTACATCGTCGTCGAGAAGAGCAAAGCGGACGAGGACAAGCTCATGGCCGCCGCGATCGACGCGGGCGCGGACGACATGCGCGACGACGAGGACAACTGGGAGGTGGTGACGCCGCCCGACGCCTACGAGGCGGTGCTCGAGGCCGTGAAGGCGCTCGGGATCGAACCCGCCGTCTCCGAGATCGCCCTGCTGCCGCAGAACTACATCAAGCTCGAAGGCAAGTCCGCGCAGCAGATGGTGAAGCTGATGGACGTGCTGGAAGAGCACGAAGACACGAAGAAAGTCTGGACCAACGCCGACATCGAGGAGAAGGAGATCGAGGCGTCGCTTGCGTAGCACGCGTCAGCGTGCGAGCCACCCGAGCGTCGTGAGGCAAGCGGCCCCCGGACTCCAATGAAGGTTTTCGGGATCGATCCCGGCTCCGAGCGGACGGGATATGGCTGCGTCGTCTCCGACGGCGGCCGTCACCGGCTTGTCGTCTGCGGGTCCGTTGCCGCGCCCGCCCACACCGCGTTTCCCGACCGTCTGCTGGTCATCCATGCTCGCCTGGCGGCGCTGCTGTCGGAGCATCGTCCCGACTGTGTAGCGATCGAAGATATTTTTCACGCGAAGAACGTGCGGAGTGCGTTGAAGCTGGGGCACGCGCGCGGGGTCGCGCTCCTAGCCGCGTCTCAGGCCGGCGTACCCGTCGCCGAGTACACGCCTGCGGAGATCAAGCGGGCCGTCGTGGGATTCGGCCGCGCGGAGAAGCGGCAGGTCGGCAGCATGGTCCGGCTGCTGCTCGGCCTGGACGACGTGCCATCGCCGCACGACGTCGCGGACGCGATCGCCGTGGCCATCTGTCACATGCACACGTCGACCGGTGCCGTCGCTGACGTTCTGAGACACCAGAAGCCGTTCACAGCGCTCCGCAGCTGGCGGCACTATGAGCCGCCGGATCCGGTCGTCGGCCGCCGCGTCCGGCGTCCAGTGTCATGATCGCGGCGCTGCGGGGCACGCTGCTCGAAAAACATCCCAATCGCATCATCGTGAACGTCGGCGGCGTCGGATACGATGTGCAGGTCCCGCTTTCGACGTTCTATGCCATCGGCGACGCTGGCGGTGAGGTGTCGCTGCGGGTGCGCACGCACGTGCGCGAGGACGCGATCGCGCTGTACGGCTTCCTGACCGTCCTCGAGCTCGACATGTTCGACCGGCTGATCGCGATCAGCGGCATCGGCCCGAAGCTCGCGCTCGCGGTCCTGTCGGGGATCGAGGCCGGCGAACTCGTGCGCGCCGTGCGCGGTCAGGACGTGGCGAGGCTCACGCGCATTCCTGGTGTCGGGAAGAAGACCGCCGAACGGATCGGCCTGGAGCTGAAGGACAAGCTGCCATCGACGCCCTCGTCCGAAGCTGCCGCGGGCGGCGCGTCCGGCGGCGACCTGCGGGATGACGTGATGTCGGCGCTCGTGAATCTCGGGTATCAGCGCGCGGCCGCGGAGAAAGCGGTCGACGCGGAAATCGAGAAGTCCGCTGATGCCGACTTTCAGGACGTCCTGCGCGGCACGCTGCGCCGGTTGATGCGATAGCGGCATCGCCAGGTGCGACACGACCGTGATGCGCGCACAGTCAGCGAACTGGGGTGCACGAGCATTGATGAACGACGACAGGCTGGTCAACGCCGCGCGCGAGCCGGAAGACGTCCAATACGAAGCGGGCCTCCGGCCGCGGACGATGAA
>Ga0310810_10002341_pt1 | contig 20382 bp, 18 predicted proteins | sample NCmetagenome_FD_207641 | JGI IMG/M metagenome (GOLD analysis project Ga0310810, IMG submission 207641) | Soil microbial communities from experimental microcosm in Duke University, North Carolina, United States - NC | ecosystem: Engineered > Artificial ecosystem > Soil microcosm > Unclassified ...
GACGAGCATCTCTTCGACCAGGTGATCGAGGAGATCGACCGCGAGAAGGCGGCCCGCCCCGATCGGCCGGTGTTCGTGCACGTCATGACCACGAGCAACCACCGCCCCTACACCTATCCGCCCGGCCGCATCGACATCGCGCCGGGCAGCGGGCGCGACGGCGCGGTGAAGTACACCGACTACGCGCTCGGCCGCCTGATCGAGCGCTCGCGCCGGCACGCCTGGTTCCGGGATACAGTGTTCGTCATCACCGCCGATCACGGCGCAAGCGCGCGGGGCACGACACGCATCCCCGTCGACAAGTACCTGATCCCGGTGATGGTGTATTCGCCGGCGCACATCGAGCCGCGGCGCGTGGACCGGCTCATGTCCCAGATCGACATCGCGCCGACGCTGCTGGGCCTGCTCGATTTCCGCTACTACAGCAAATTCCTCGGCCGCGACGTGCTGCACTCGCCGCCGGAATCGGACCGGGCCTTCGTCGCCAATTTCCAGGCGCTCGGCTACCTCAAGGGCGACCGGCTGGTGGTGCTCAACCCGAAGCATGCGGTGGCGAGCCTGCGCATGGTCGCCGGCCGCGGCATTCCCGCCGCCGATTCCGAGCCCGCGCTCGTCAAGGAGGCGGTCGCCTTCTACGAGGTCGCCTCCTACGCGTTCCGGCACGGACTTTACCTCGACGAGGAGCAGATCGCGCCCGAGGCGCGGGTCGCCTCGGCCGCTACTCGCCGCTAGCTTCGGGCACAGCCGCGGCATGCGGCCGCCGGCGGCCGCGGATCTGCGCGAGCATGACGTAGAGCACGGGCATCACGAAAAGCACGAGCAAGGTCGCGGTGACGAGGCCGCCGATGACGACCACCGCGAGCGGGCGCTGGGTCTCGGCGCCGATCCCGGTCGAGAGCGCCATCGGCAAAAGCCCGAGCGAAGCGAGGAGCGCCGTCATGAGCACGGTGCGCAGCCTTGTCATCGCGCCCTGCTTCACCGCCTCTTCCGCCGACAGGCCGTGGTTTTTCAGCTCGTCGAAGAGCGAGACCATCACCACGCCGTTCAGCACCGCCTGGCCGAAGAGCGCGATGAAGCCGATCGCCGCCGACACCGAGAGGTAGATGCCGGTGATCCAGAGCGCGAGAATGCCGCCGATCACCGAGAACGGGATGTTGAGGATGATCAGGATCGAGTTGCGGAACGACTTGAAGGCGTCGAAGAGCAGCAGGAAGATGATCAGGATCGAGATCGGCACGATGACCGACAGGCGCGCCATCGCGCGCTCCTGGTTCTCGAACTCGCCCGACCAGCTGATGGTGTAGCCCGGCGGCAGCACGACGTTCTTCTTCACGTTCGCCTGCATGTCGGCCACCACGCTGCCCATGTCGCGGCCGCGGATGAACACGCCGATCGCGAGCACGCGCCGGCCGTTCTCGCGCGCGATGTTCATCATCCCGCCCACGGTGCGGAAGGTGGCCACCTCGGAAAGCGGCACGTAGGCGCCCGCGGGCGTCGCGACGAGCAGGCCCTGCATGCGCGTGAGGGTGCGCTGGCTCTCCTCGAGGCGCACCGCGACGCCGAAGCGCTGCTCGCCCTGCCACATCTGCGTGACCTGCTTGCCGCCGAGCGCGGTCTCGATCACGTCCTGCACGTCGGCGACGTTCAGCCCGTAGCGCGCGGCACGCGCGCGGTCGACCTTGACCTGGATCTGCGGCAGCTCGCCGAGGCGATCGACGAAGGCGCGCGCCACGCCGGACACGTCCTGCACCTGCTTCAGCACCTCGAGCGACTTGTCGCGCAGCACCTCGAGGTCGTCGCCGAACACCTTGACCACGATCTGGCCGTCGATCTGCGAGATCGACTCGAGCACGTTGTCGCGGATCGGCTGCGAGAAGGTCGGCACCACGCCCGGCTGCTTGACGATCTCGGCCTCGATCTCGCGCAGGAGCGACGCCTTGTCGAGGCCGCGCTTCCATTCGTGCTCGGGCTTCAGGTCGACCAGGAACTCCGCCATGTTGATGAGCTTCGGGTCGGTGCCGTCCTCGGGCCGGCCGACCTTGGAGTTGACGCGCTCGACCTCGGGGAACTTGCGGATCGCGAGGCGCACCTTGCGCACCATTTCCTGCGATTCGGAAACCGAGACGCTGGTGGGCAGAGTCACGTTCACCCAGACCGCCCCCTCGTTCAGCTCGGGCAGGAACTCGCTTCCGAGGCGCGGCACCAGCGCGAGGCTGCCGGCGAGCGAGGCCACCGCCAGCGCGAGCACCGTCTTCTTGCGGCGAAGCGCCCAGGCGAGCGCCGGCTCGTAGAAGCGCTTGGCCGCGAGCACGAGCCGGTTCTCCTTCTCGGGCAGGTTCTTCTTCAGCATCCGCGAGCAAAGGAGCGGCACCAAGGTGAGCGAGAGGACGAGCGCCCCCACGAGCGCAGAGACGACCGAATAGGCCATCGGCGCGAAGATGCGGCCCTCGTGGCGCGTGAGCGTGAAGATCGGGATGTGCGCCGCGATGATGATCAGCATCGAGAAGAGCGTCGGGCGGCCCACCTCGACCGCGGCGTCCAGGATGACGTGCTTGCGGCGGTTGTCGTCCAGCACCCGGCCGCCGTGCGAGGCCTCCGAGAGCTTGCGAAAGACGTTCTCGACCACGATCACCGCACCGTCGACGATGATGCCGAAGTCCATCGCGCCGAGCGACAGCAGGTTGGCCGGAATGCCGATCCAGGTGAGGCCGAGGAAGGTGGCGAGCAAGGCGAGCGGGATCGTCATCGCGACGATCGCCGCCGCTCTTATGTTTCCCAGAAACAGCCAGAGGACGAAGGCCACCAGCAGCGCGCCCTCGACCAGGTTGGTGAACACCGTCTTCAGCGTCTTGCCGATGAGCCAGGTCCGGTCGTAGATCGGCACCACCTTCACGCCGGGAGGCAGGCCGGTCGAATTGAGGGTATCGATGCGCTCGCGCACCCGCTTGAGGACGTCGGAGGGGTTCTCGCCGCGGCGCATGAGCACGACGCCGGTCACCACGTCGTCCTCCTCGTTCTCGCCCGCGACGCCCTGGCGCGGCACCGCGCCTACTTCCACGTGCGCGATGTCCTTGACCAGGATCGGCGTGCCGCCGCGCTCGGCGACCACCACGTTCGCGATGTCCTCGGGCCCCTGGAAAAGGCCGATGCCGCGAATGAGGTACTGCTGCCGTCCCTGCTCGACGTAGCTGCCTCCCGCGTTCTGGTTGCCGCGCTGGATCGCCTGCGAGAGCTGCGACAGCGTCACCTTGTAGTCGCGCATGCGCGCCGCGTCCGGGCGCACCTCGTACTGCTTGACGAGGCCGCCGAGCGTGGCGATGTCGGCCACGCCCGGCACCTGGCGCAACTGGCGCTCGACGATCCAGTCCTCATAAGTGCGCAAGTCGCGCGGGCCCACCCCGGGCGGGCCCTTCATGCGGTAGCGGTAAATCTCGCCGATCGCAGTCGAGAAGGGCGCGAGCTGCGACTGGGCGCCTTCGGGCAGGTCGACCTCGCGCAGCCGCTCGACCACCTGCTGGCGCGCGAAGTAGCCGTTCACGCCGTCGTCGAAGGTGAGGATGAGGAAGGACAGGCCGAACTGCGTGTGCACGAACATGCGCACTGCGCCCGGCAGGCCTGAGAGCGCGACTTCCAGCGGCACGGTGACCTGCTTCTCGACTTCCTCGGCCGCGCGCCCGGGATAGAGCGAGATCACCGTCACCTGCGTGTCGGTCACGTCCGGGAATGCCTCGACCGGAAGGCGGTTGAACGCAATCACCCCGCCGCCGATGAAAAGGATCAGCGCCAGCACGACGAAAAGCGGCTGGTAGAGCGCGAAGGAGACGATGCGCTTGATCATCGCGCCGCCCTTACTCCTTCGCGGTCAGCATGCGCTCGAGCAGAAGCCCGCCCTCGGTCACGACTTTCTCGTCGGCGGCAAGGCCTTCGAGCACGACCTGGTGGCCGTCCGCGGTGGCGGGGCCGAGGCGCACCGGCTTTCTCACGAAGCGGCCGTCGCCCGCGTCGACGAACACGTAGTTCTGCTCGCCGCGCAGGAACACCGCCTTGGCCGGAACGATGAAGCCCCGCGCCGCCGGCACTTTCAGCTCGGCCGTGACGAACATCTCGGCCTTGACGCGCCGGCCCGGATTCTCGACGGTGCCGCGCACTTTTACGGTGCGCGTCTGCGGGTCGACGAAGTCGGCGACGTTGGTGATCTTCCCCGTCACCGTGTCCTCCCCGAGCATGGTGGCGCCGAGCTGCACCTCGGTGCCCGGCTTCACCGCGCCCGCATCGCCTTCGGCCACGTCGAGGACGAACCAGAGGCGCTGCGGATCGGAGATGACGAACAGACCCTTGTCGCCCTGGTTCTCGGCGCGCAGCTCCTGGCCCGGGTTGAGGTTGCGCTCGACCACCACGCCGTCGATCGGTGCGCCGAGCGCAAAGCGCTGGTCGACCGCGCCCGCGGCCGCGCCATAGAGCTTGAGCCGCGCCACGGTGCGCGCGCGCTCGGCGGCGGCGCGCGCCGCCTCGGCTTCGGAGGCCTGCAGGTCCTTCGCCGGGGCGACGCCCGCGCCGTAGAGCTCGGCCACGCGCGTCAGATTCTTTTGCGCGAGCGCGTCGTCCTGCTCGGCCTTGCGGGCTTCCGACTGCGCGACCCCGAGCTCGGGCGCCGCAATCACCGCGAGCGTCTGTCCTTTGCGCACCGGGTCCCCCAGGCGCACGTCGATTTTCAGCACGCGCCCGCCGAACGGGCTCGAGACGCGCACCGTGCGATCCTCGTCCCACACCAGCCGCCCGTTGAAGCGCAGCACGGCTTCCTTGCGCGCCTCGATCTTCTCGGAAATGAGCGCCGCGACCTGAGGGCTGCCGGCCGGAAACACGACCGCCTGTCCCTCGATGCGCGGCTGCGGCACGGGCGGCTTCTTCGGGCCGCTGTCGCACGCGCTCAGCGCCGCGGCAATGAGGATGGCAGGCGCAATGGCGAGAATTCTCATTTTGCTTCCATCGCCTCCGCGGTGGTCAGGCTGGCCCGCCAGGCGGCGAGCGCCTTGGCGTAGTCGGTGCGCGCGGCGAGCGCCTCGAGCTGGACCGCGCGCCGCGTGCGGCGCGCATCCAGCACCTCGAGCACCGAGGTGGCGCCGCGCTGAAAGGCGAATTCCGCGGCCTGCGCGCTGCGATCGGCCGCCGCGAGGAGCGAGCCGTCGAAGCGCTCCAGCCGCTCGACGGCCGCGTTCAGGTCGGAGGCGGCGCGGCGCACCTCGCTCGAGGCGACGGCGCGCGCACGCTCGAGCGCATCGAGCGCGGCGTAGCGGTCCACCTCGGCGCGCTGGATGTCGCCCGAGAAGTCGTTGCCGAGGAAAAGCGGCACTGAAAAGCCGATGCCGATCGAATCGGCCGGGACGGTCCCCGGAAAGCGCTCGTACTGCGCGCCGATTGTGACGTCGCGCGTGCGCTGGCTGCGCGCGAGGTCGCGCAGCTTCTCGGCAGCCGCCACGCGCGCCTTCGCCGCGACCACGTCGGGGCGCGCCTCGGTCGATTGCTCGATGGCGCGCGCGATCGCCGGCTCGTCGGGCCGGTAGCGCTCGGGCCACGGATCCGAGGCGTGCAGATCCGCGGCGGCGCCGGTCTCGCCGATGAGATAGGCGAGCGCAAGACGGGCGCGCGTCAGCTCGGCGAGCGTCGAGCGCGCGTCGTTTTGCGCGCGCTCGTAGTCGACCTGCACCTTGGCCGCCTCGGCCGGCGCGAGATCGCCCGCCTTCACCCGCGTCTGCGCTGCGGAGAAGGTGCGCGCAAAGAGCTGCGAGTTGTCCTCCAGGATCCTGACCCTCTCCTCGGCCTGCTTGAGGTCGTAGTACGCGCCGCGCAGCTGGGCGAGCTGCGTGCGCAGGACGTCGAGCGAATCGCCGCGCGCCGCGCGCTCGAGGCCCTCGGCCGCGTCCATGCGCAGCTCGCGCTTGCCGCCGCGCTCGAACGGCTGGTCGAGGCGCAGCACGGTGTCGATGCGCTTCTGGTTCAGCGGGCCCGCGCCGGTGCCCGGGCTGGAGCTGATGCTCGAGGTGTTGAGCGAAAGCGTGGGGTTGGGCCGCGCCGCGGCGCTGATGCGCTGGGCGCCCGCCGATTCGACGGCGCGGCGCGCCGCGAGCAGCTCGCGATTGCGCTCCGCCAATAGCCGCTCCGCCTCGGCGAGGGACAGGTCCCGAGCCTGGAGCGCAGTTGAGGCGAAAGCAAAGAAAACAAGGACAAGCCTTTGAATCATGGGGAACCGCACAGGGTAGTTTTGGAGCTTGTCGCGCCCCTGTCAGAAAGCTGTCTGTTCCCTGACGGCGACGGTTTGCGGCATCGCAGCATCCGCGGCCTCTTGATACGCGTGGTTGCCCCTTGGCCGCGACCTTGGCTACGATGCCGTTCCCCCCGAGAAACATCACGAATCCCCGAGGAGAACGCATGGGCGTCAAGGTATCCATGAAGGTCAATGGCAAGCCCGCGTCGGCGGAGGTGGAAGAGCGCACGCTGCTCGTTACCTTCATCCGCGAGACGCTGAGGCTGACGGGCACGCACGTGGGCTGCGATACCGCGCAGTGCGGCGCGTGCACCGTGAGCATGAACGGCAAGGCGGTCAAATCCTGCTCGATCCTGGCCATGCAGGCCGAAGGCGCCGACATCACCACGATCGAAGGCGTCGCCAAGGCCGACGGCACGCTGCACCCCATGCAGGCCGCGTTCAAGGAGCATCACGGCCTGCAGTGCGGCTTCTGCACGCCGGGCATGGTGATGAACGCGATCGATTTCGCGAAGAGCCATCCGAACCCGAGCGAGCAGGAGATCCGCGAGGCGCTCGAAGGCAACCTCTGCCGCTGCACCGGCTACCACAACATCGTGAAGGCGATCGGCGCCGGCGCGCGCGCGATGGCCGGCAAATAAGGAGGCCGCATGAATGCACCGCTGATCGGCGCGCGCATCGCGAGGAAAGAGGATTACCGCTTCCTCACCGGCGCGGGCCAGTACACCGACGATGTCACGCTTCCCAACCAGAGTTACGCCATATTTGTCCGTTCGCCGCATGCCCACGCGAAGATAAAAAAAATCTCGACCGAAAAGGCTAAGAAATCGTCAGGCGTGCTCGGCGTCTTCACCGGCGAGGACGTCGCGGCGGCCAAGCTCGGCGGCCTGCCTTGCGGCTGGCTCATCACCGATGTGAACGGCCAGCCGATGAAGGAGCCCCCCTACCCGGTGCTCGCGCAGGGCAAGGTGCGCTTCGTCGGAGAGCGGGTCGCCGTGGTCGTGGCCGAGACGCTCGCGCAGGCGCGCGATGCGGCCGAAAAAGTCGAAGTCGACTACGAGGCGCTGCCCGCCGTCGTGGACGGCCGCAAGGCGATGGCCAAGGGCGCGCCGCAGCTGCACGAGATCGCGCCGAACAATACCTGCTATGTCTGGCAGATCGGCGACAAGGGCGCCGTGGATGCCGCGTTCGCCAAGGCCGCGCACGTCACCAAGCTCGATTTCATCAACAACCGGCTCGTCCCGAACGCGATCGAGCCGCGCGCCGCGAACGGCCACTACTCGCGCGCCGACGACAGCTACACGCTGTACGTGGCGAGCCAGAATCCCCACGTCGAGCGGCTGCTGATGACCGCTTTCGTGATGGGCCTGCCCGAGCACAAGGTGCGCGTGGTCGCGGGCGACGTCGGCGGCGGCTTCGGCTCGAAGATCTACCTGTACGCCGAGGACGTGGCCGTCACCTGGGCTTCCAAGCAGGTCAATCGCCCGGTGAAATGGACCGCAGACCGCTCGGAGTCCTACACCTCGGACGCGCACGGGCGCGACCACCACACGGTAGCCGAGCTCGCTTTGGACAAGGACGGCAAGTTCCTCGCCATGCGCGTGAAGACGACCGCGAACGTGGGCGCCTATCTGTCCACCTTCGCGTCCTGCATTCCGACGATCCTGTATGCGACGCTGCTCGCCGGCCAGTACACGACGCCGCTCATCCACTGCGAGGTCACGGCGGTGTTCACCAACACCTCGCCTGTGGATGCATACCGCGGCGCGGGCCGGCCGGAAGCGACCTACGTGGTCGAGCGGCTGGTCGAAACCGCGGCGCGCGAGATCAAGATGGACCCGGCGGAGCTGCGTCGCAAGAACTTCATCCGCCAGTTCCCGTACCAGACGCCGGTCGCGCTCCTCTACGACACCGGCAACTACGACGCGACGCTGGATGCCGCGATGAAGATGGCGGACGTTTCAGGGTTCGGGAAAAGAAAGGAAGAATCGAAGAAAAAGGGCAAGCTGCGCGGCTTGGGCTATGCGTGCTACATCGAGGCCTGCGGCATCGCGCCTTCGGCGGTGGCCGGATCGCTCGGCGCCCGGGCCGGCCTTTTCGAAGCGGGCGAGATCCGCGTCCATCCGACGGGCAGCGTGACGGTGTTTACCGGCTCGCACTCGCACGGCCAGGGACATGAGACGACGTTCGCGCAGGTGGTCGCCGACCGCCTGGGCATGCCGGTCGAGAACGTCGACATCGTGCACGGCGACACTTCCAAGATCCTCTTCGGCATGGGCACCTACGGCTCGCGCTCGATCGCGGTCGGCGGCACGGCCATCGTGAAGGCGCTCGACAAGATCATCGCCAAGGGCAAGAAGATCGCCGCGCACCTGATGGAGGCGGCCGAAGGCGACGTCGAGTACGACAAGGGCGTCTACCAGGTGAAGGGCACCGACAAGAAGAAGATGTTCGGCGAGGTGGCGTTCGCGGCCTACGTGCCGCACAACTACCCGCACGACAAGCTCGAGCCCGGCCTGAACGAGAACGCGTTCTACGATCCGTCCAACTTCACCTTCCCCGCCGGCAGCTACGTCTGCGAGGTCGAGGTGGATCCCGAGACCGGCAAGGTGGCGATCGACAAGTGGGTCGCGGTCGACGACTTCGGCAAGATCATCAACCCGATGATCGTCGAGGGGCAGGTCCACGGCGGCCTGGCGCAGGGCATCGGCCAGGCGCTCACCGAGAACACGGTGTACGACGCGAGCGGCCAGCTCACCACGGGCTCCTTCATGGACTATGCGATCCCGCGCGCGACCGACATCCCGAACTTCCAGGTCGACACGCGCGAGACGCCGTGCACGCACAACCCGCTCGGGGTGAAGGGCTGCGGCGAGGCGGGCGCGATCGGCGCGCCCGCGGCGCTCATGAACGCGATCACCGACGCGCTCGGCGTGAAGGACATGCCGATGCCGGCGAGCCCGCAAAACGTGTGGGCGGCCCTGAACAGCAAAAAAGCAGCTTAAGGAGAAGAACATGCACGCATTCAAGTATCACCGGCCTTCCAGCGTGGACGCGGCCGCCTCGCTCGCCAAGGGCGACGCCAAGCTCCTCGCCGGCGGGCAATCGCTCGTCCAGGCGATGAAGCTGCGGCTCGCCTCGCCGACGGACATCATCGACCTCGGCACACTCAAGGAATTGCAGGGAATCAAGTCCGACGGCAAGAGCGTGACGATCGGCGCGATGACGCGCCACGCGGAGGTCGCGCATTCGGCCGACGTGAAGAAGGCGATTCCGGCGCTCGCCGCGCTCGCCGGCATCATCGGCGATCGCCAGGTGCGCTCGATGGGCACCATCGGCGGGTCGCTCGCCAACAACGACCCGGCGGCCGACTATCCGGCCGCGGTGCTCGCGCTGAATGCCACCATCACCACCAACAGGGGCAAGCACGAGGCCGACAAGTTCTTCAAGGGCCTCTATGAGACGGCGCTGAAGGACGGCGAGATCATCACCTCGGTCACTTTCCAGGCCCCCAAGCGCGCCGCCTACATGAAGTTCAAGAACCCGGCCTCGCGCTTCGCCATCGTCGGCGTCTTCGTCGCCGATTTCGGCGGCAGCGTGCGCGTGGGCGTCACGGGCGCGGGCCCGTGCGCGTTCCGCCAAGCCGACATGGAAAAGGCGCTCTCGGGCAAGTTCGCGCCCGAGTCCGTGGCGAGCGTCAAGCAGAAAAAGGAAGGCCTCAACACCGACCTGCACGCGAGCGCCGAATACCGCGCGCACCTGGTGACGGTCATGGCCAAGCGCGCCGTGGAGGCCGCGCTGAAGTAGCAAAGAATTCGCGGAGGAAGCGAGGGTCGCCCGCACCGAGGTGCGGGCTTTTTTTCGCCTAGTCGATCACCCGGTCGGCGCGCACGAGCAGCGTGCGTGGAATTGTCAGCCCATGGGCCTTTGCGGCTTTGAGATTGATAGCGAGGTCCAGCGTCACAGGCCGCTCAATCGGCAAGTCAGCCGCCTTCGCTCCGTGCAGGATCTTATCGACGTAAGTCCCGGCACGGCGGAATAGATCGGCCAGATTCGGCGCGTACGACATGAGCCCGCCGTCCTCGACAAACTCGGTCGTATAGTGGGTATCGGGTAACCGGTATTTCACCGCGAGCTCGGCAATGCGCTTGCGCTGTCGAAAGTACCTCGCGCCACCCGCTGTAAACAGCGCCTGCGCCTTCTCGCGCGCTGCAATACGGAACATCTCTTCCAAGTCTTCCTTGAAATCAACCCAGATCAGCCTCAGGCCGAGGGAGGCTGCACCTTGCTCGATCGCGCGCTTGAACTCGTGCGTGTCCTGCCCCTCGTCCCAGAAGACCGCGACGCGAACGAGCCCCGGCACCACCTCCTTCAGGAACTCGAAGCGCTTCGGCATCACCTCGATGCCGACGTCCCACGTCAGCCCGGTGATGTTTCCCCCCGGGCGAGCGAGTGTCGCCGCGAAGCCCTCCTCGACCACACCGGTGCCTACGGTCATCACGATCGGAATCGTCGCCGTCGCCTGACGCGCCGCCCGCGTCTGCAGGTTGATCCCTGTCACGATTACGTCCGGCTTCGCCGCGACCAGCTCGCGCGCAACCTGCGGTAGCCGCTCAACGTTCCCCTCTGAATGACGCGCATCGAACACGAGATTGCGGCCTTCGACGTAGCCAAGCTCACCCAGGCGCGCGAGCAGCGCGGCGGGAAGGTGGCTGAAAGTCTGCGGCGGATTGAGCGAGAGAAAGCCGACCCGATAGACCCGGCGGGAGTTTTGCGCGCGCGCGAGCAGGGGAAGCGCGAGCGCGCTGCCCATCGCTGCGACGAATCGCCGCCGCTCCATTCCCCTAGCCCCCCTCGCGCCTGCTTTACCGGCGCGTCCTCATTCTCTCAAACCCGAACGGCATCCGCTGCCGGCGGTCGCCCTGCTTGTCGCCGAGCAGCCACTCGGTGAGGACCGTGAGCCTGCTCGCCATCCCGCTTCACGTCCGGGGTAGCGGAACCCCGCCAAATCGCGGAAAATTGCACGCTTTTCCGCCCCTGCCCATGCCGCGCGCGCTTCCCAAATCGATCGACGAGACCCACACGCTGCTCGGCTCGGCCGACTACGTGGCCGACCGCAGCCTCGCCACCGCGCTGTATCTCTCGCTCGCGATGCAGCGGCCGCTCTTCCTCGAGGGCGAGGCCGGCACGGGCAAGACCGAGATCGCCAAGGTGATCGCCGCGTCGCTCGGCCGCGAGCTGATCCGGCTGCAGTGCTACGAGGGCCTGGACATCGCGCAGGCCGCCTACGAGTGGAATTATTCGCGCCAGATGATCGAAATTCGCCTCGCCGAGGCCTCGGGCGAGAAATCGCGCGAAAAAATCGCGCAGGACATCTTTTCCGAGCGCTTCCTCATCAAGCGGCCGCTCGCGCGGGCGCTCGAGGGCGCGAAAGGAGCGGCGCCGGTGCTGCTCATCGACGAGCTCGACCGCACCGACGAGCCCTTCGAGGCCTACCTGCTGGAAGTGCTCTCCGACTGGCAGCTCACCATCCCCGAGATCGGCACGCTCAAGGCGGCCGAGCCGCCGCTCGTGGTGATCACCTCCAACCGGACCCGCGAGATTCACGATGCTGTAAAACGCCGCTGCTTCTATCACTGGGTGGACTACCCGGACGCGGCGCGCGAGCTCGAGATCCTGCGGCGCAAGGCGCCCCGCGCCGTGGCCGCCCTGTCGCGCGAGGTGGTCGAATTCGTCCAGCGCCTGCGCGGCGTGGACCTCTTCAAGCTGCCCGGCGTCGCCGAGACGATCGACTGGGCGAATTGCCTCGTGGCGCTCGACCGCATCGCCCTCGATCCGGAGACGGTCAACAACACCCTCGGCGTGCTGCTCAAGTACCAGGACGACATCGAGCGCATCGCCGGCGACGAGGCGGCGCGCCTCGTGGCCGAATCCAAGACCGCGGCTGCCGCGGCGTAGGGAAAGCCGGTGAGCGTTGTCACGTTCCTGCGCGGGCTGCTCGGCCGGCGCCGGCCGATCGCCGCCGAAGGCACGCGCCACGTGGTCGCGCTCTGCGAGTCGCTGCTCGGCCAGCGCGGCGAGGTTTCGGGCGCCGCGCTCGCGCGCGACACGCTCGCGGCCTACCGCGGGCTCGACAAGCAAAGCCGCGAGGAATTCTTCGACGTGCTCGGCGAGGCGTTCGCGCCCTCGCCCGAGGCGATCGGCAGAGCGGCCGACGCCTATCGCTTCGACCCCACGCCGCAGAACCTGGCGCAGCTCCAGGAAGTCCTCGACTCAGCCCGCCAGGAGCTCTTTCGGCGCCTGAACATGGCGCCGGGCGGCACCCAGGCGCTCGTCGACATGCGCCGCGAGGTGCTGCGCGGCGTCGACAAGCATCCGGGCTGGCGCTCGATCGAGCTCGATCTCCTGCATCTCTTCCGCTCGTGGTTCAACCGCGGGTTCCTGCGCCTGGAGCGGATCGACTGGCGAACTTCCGCCATGGTGCTCGAGAAGCTGATCGAGTACGAGGCGGTGCACGCGATCCAGGGCTGGCGCGACCTGCGCCGGCGGCTCGAGGCCGACCGGCGCTGCTTCGGCTTTTTCCATCCGCGCCTGGGCGATGAGCCGCTCATCTTCATCGAAGTCGCTCTTACCCGCGGCATGAGCGCACAGGTGCAGCCGCTCATCGACGTCAACGCGCCGATCAGCGCGCCCGGCAACCTGGATTGCGCGATCTTCTACTCGATCACCAACTGCCAGGAAGGCCTGCGCGGCACCTCCTTCGGCAACCTGCTCATCAAGCAGGTGGCCGAGGAACTCAAGCGTGAGCTCCCGCATCTGAAGACCTTCGCGACCCTTTCGCCGATCCCGGCCTTCCGCCGCTGGCTGAAGCGCACCGACACGCAGGTGCGGCTCTCGATGGGCCCCAACGCCGAGGAGCGCCTCGCGCTCCTCGAGCGCATCGAGGAGCCCGGCTGGCACACGGGCGAAGTGCCCGAGCTGCTGCAAAAGCTCATCACGCGCCTCGGCGCCTGGTACCTGACGCAGGCCAAGCAGAAGGAGGGCGAGGAGCCCTTCGACCCGGTCGCGCGCTTTCACCTCGGCAACGGCGCCGCGCTCGAGCGCCTGAACTGGCTCGGCGACACCTCGGCCCAGGGCATGGAGCGCTCGGCGGGCCTCATGGTCAACTACATCTACCGGCTCGAGGACGTCGAGCGCAACCACGAGCGCTATTTCGGCGAGCACGCGGTGGTCGCCTCGCGCGCGGTCGAGAAGCTCGCGGCCAAATGCGTGCTCGGGGCGAATCCGTCCAAGGACAAGGACGCGGCCGCCTGAGCATGTTTCCCTCGATCGACCCCGCCGGCTCCAGGCGCCTCCTTGCCGAGAACGTGATGCACTTCGCGCGGCTGCTGCGCGCCGCAGGCCTGCGCATCGGACCCGACCGCGCCGTCGACTGCGTGCGGGCCCTCGAGCTCGCCGGCTGCAACCGGCGCGAGGACTGGTACTGGACCATGTCGGCGGTCCTCCTTTCCAAGGAAGAGCAGCGGCCGATCTTCGACCAGGCTTTCCGCATCTTCTGGCGCGACCCGCAGCTCGTCGAGAAGATGATGCAGGCGCTCCTGCCGAAGACCTACGGCCGCGCCGGCAAGCCCGAGCAGCAGCAGAGCCAGCGCCTGTCGGACGCGCTCTTCAAGGACCGCAAGGCCGCCGAGGAAAAAGCCGAGCAGAAGCTCGAGATGGACGCGCGACTCACCTTCTCCTCGCGCGAAGTGCTGCAGCGCATGGATTTCGACTCGATGTCCGCGGCCGAGCTCGCCGAGGCAAAGCGCATGCTGCAGCAGCTGCGCCTTCCCCTGCCCCTGATCCTCACCCGAAGGAAGAAGACCGCCTACAACGGCAAGGCCATCAACCTGCGCGCCACCTTGCGCGAGTCGCTGCGCGAAGGCGCCGACATCATCCCGCTCGTGCGCGCGGCGCCGGTGAAAATCCACCCGCCGCTCGTCGTGCTCTGCGACATCTCGGGCTCGATGAATCCGTATGCGCGCATGTTCCTGCACTTCCTGCACGCGATCACCAACGACCGCGACCGCGTCTCGGTGTTCGTGTTCGGCACGCGGCTGACGAACGTCACGCGCCAGCTGCGGCATCGGGACGTGGACGTCGCCATGACGAGGGTCGCCGACGCGATCAAGGACTGGTCGGGCGGCACGCGCATCGGCTGGTGCCTGCGCGAATTCAACTGGCGCTGGAGCCGGCGCCTGCTCGGCCAGAACGCCTGCGTGCTCCTCGTCTCCGACGGTCTCGATCGCGAGGCGGGCGAAGGGCTCGGCGAGGAGATGCAGCGGCTGCACAAGTCCTGCAAGCAGCTGATCTGGCTCAATCCCCTGCTTCGCTACGACAAGTTCGAGGCGCGGCCCGCCGGCGTGCGCGCGATGCTGCCGCACGTGGACCGCTTCCTTCCGGTGCACAATGTGAAGAGCCTGATCGACCTGTCGCGCGAGCTGACGAGCGCCTCGCAGGGTCAAAAAATGGAGAAAAACGCATGGAGATGACTGGCGAGCAGCGCATCCCGGCCTCGCAGGCCGAGACCTGGCAGGCGCTGAACGACCCGGAGGTGCTGAAAGAGTGCGTGCCCGGGTGCGAGGCGATCGACCGGGTGAGCGACTCGGAGTACGCGGTGCAGATGACCGCGCGGGTCGGGCCGGTCAGCGCCAAGTTCAAGGGCAAGCTCACGCTCTCCAACATGAAGCCGCCGCGCTCCTACTCGATCGCCTTCGAAGGCCAGGGCGGAGTGGCGGGTTTTGCAAAGGGCAGCGCGGACGTTACGCTCACGCCGGACGGAGCCGACGCGACGCGGCTCGGCTACCAGGTGAAGGCCAATGTCGGCGGCAAGCTCGCGCAGATCGGCTCGCGCCTCGTGGATGCGGCCGCGCAAAAGGTCGCGAACGACTTCTTTACGGCGTTCAACGAGAAGATGGCGAAAAAGCACGACGGCCCTTCCGGGCACGACGGCCACGACGGGCATGCCGGCCACGACGAGCATCATCCGGAGCCGATCCCGCGCGATCCCGACCTCCCGGACCTCGACCGGACCTCGCTCGCTTTCTTCGCCGCGGGCGCCCTCGTCGTCTTCGTGATCTCGCTCGTCACGCTGTTGTAGGGAATCTCGGCAAAAAGTCACACCCTCGCCGCCCCGCCCGTCGGGCGGGCCGCTCCGCCCGTCCCGGAGCGGCAATAGTTCCTCCTTGCAGATTCTTGCAGTCCTTACGCTTCCTTATCGCTTTCGCGCGGGGGACGAGGCATGTCGGCAGCGGCGGGCAGTCAGGCAACGGTGATCGGCGCAGTCGCGCACCAGAAGACCACCGTGGGCAGCGTCACCGGGACCGGGCGGCGCAACGCCGTCATCCATTGCGTCGAGCTGCGCGGCCTCGCGCGCATGTCGGAGGCGCTCGAGCCGAATCTCGTGCTGCAGCTCGCCGATGAGTTCTTCGACTTCGCCGCCGACATCGTCGCCGGCGCACACGGCGAGGCGATTTCGGCGCAGCATGACGTGCTGCTCTCGGTCTTCGCCAAAGGCAACCCGCTGCAGACCGCCCAGCAGGCGGTGCGCGCCGCGCAGCGCATCCAGGCCGAGTTTCCCGCGCTCGGCGAGCGCTGGCGCAAGGCCTGCGGGCTGCGCGCCGGGCTCGCGCAGGGCCTGCACCTCGGCGAAGTGATCCTGGGCGACGCGGGGCCGCGCGGCCTGCAGCGCCGCGCCGCCTTCGGGGATGCGGTCAGCCTCGCCCGCGTCATGCACCAGCGCGCGCGCGCCGGCGAGATCGTGATGTCGGACGCCGTGATGGGCGCGCTCTCGGTGGAAAACCTCGACCTCGACGCCGAGCCGCTGCCGCAGCTCGAGCTGCCGCGCCGCTCGCCGATCCGGATCTACGGGGTGCTGGTCGCCGACCGGCTCGACTTCACCTAGCGCCGCTACGCGCGCAGCTATCCCGGGCGGGCGCGGCGGATCGTCTCGGCAAGGATGTCGGACGGATAGGCGCCCGAGATCCCGGTTTTTCGGTCGAAGATGAAGGTCGGCACGCCGCTGATGCCGAGATCGCGCACGCGCATTTCCTTTTCTTTCACGGCTTCATCATTTTCTTCTTCAGGCCAGCCGGTGACGCCTCCGAGCCCGGCGATGTCGCTGAGCACGGCCGCATCGCCGATATCGCGGGCCTCCTCGAAATAAGCGCGAAAGAGCGCGTTCACGACCGGATCGGCCTTGCCCTGCGATTGCGCCAGGTCGATCAGGCGATGCGCCGCCGCGGTGTTCGGCGTTCGCTGCATCCGGTCGAAGGCGAAGGCGATGCCCTCGCCCGCGCCTTCCTGCGCGACTCGCGCATCGAGCGCCCGCCCGCGCTCGAGCGAGCCGAACTTCGCGCGCCGGTACTCCGCGCGCGCCATCCCGCCTTCCGGCATCTGCGGGTTGAGCTGGAACGGCAGCCACTCGATGCGCACCGCGATCTCGCCGCCGAGGCCGGCGAGCGCCTTTTCCAGCCGCCGCTTGCCGATGTAGCACCAGGGGCAGACCACGTCGGAAGCAATCTCGATGAGCATCGGCGTCATTGTCCTCTCCGGTCCGAGGGTGCCGGAACAGTCCAATAGTAGATCGTCCGCCCGCTCACCTGGATCGTCTTTTCGGGCGGCCAGTCGCCCATGCCGAACTGGTGCGAGACGATGCGCGTGCCGGGCTTGAGCTCGGCCCACAGGCGCGGCCGCAGCTTCACGTTGACTTCGGGGTGGAGGTAAAGCGTCACCACGGTCGCCTCCTTGAAGCTCGCCTTGAACAGGTCCTCCCGCCGAAACTCCACCTGGCGATCGACGCCGGCCCCGTGCGCGTTCTGCTGCGCCTCCCAGATCCGCTCCGCGTCGATGTCGATGCCGACCGCCCGGATGCCGTATCGCCTTGCCGCCGCGATCGGAATGCGCCCGTCGCCCGAGCCCAGGTCGTAGAGCACGTCGCCTTTTCTAACCTCCGCGATGCGCAGCATCTCCTCGACCACATCCGGCGGCGTGGGGACGTAGATGACATCGGGCGAGCGCTGCGCGAATGCGGGAAGTCCTGCAACGAAGAAAGCCAGCAGGACGAAAATCCCGCGCATCCTCAGCTGCCCGCGATCGTCATGGTGTCGATGAGGATGGAGCCGCAGCGCTGGGTGCCGCGCACGACCACGTCGCTGCCGATGGCAACGATGCCGCGGTACATGTTCTTCAGGTTGCCGGCCACGGTCACCTCTTCGACCGGGAAGGCGATCTCGCCGTTCTCGACCCAGTACCCGGCCGCGCCGCGCGAATAGTCGCCGGTAACGAGGTTGATGCCGTGGCCGAGCGTGTCGGTGACGAAAAGGCCGCGGTGCAATTTGCGGAGCATGCCCGGCAGATCGGGCCCCGTGGGCGCGAGCACGAGGTTGTGGTTGCCGCCGGCGTTGCCGGTGCTCTGCATGCCGAGCTTGCGCGCCGAGTAGCTGCCGAGGAAGTAGCCCTCGAGCACGCCGTCGCGCACCACGGCGCGGGTGCGCGTCGCCACCCCTTCGTCGTCGTAGGGCGTGCTCGCGAGCCAGCGCGGCTCGTGCGGGCGCTCCTCCAGCGTGACGCCGCGGGCAAAGACCTCTGTGCCGAGCGCGCCCACGAGGAACGACGAATTGCGGTAGAGGTTTCCGCCGCTCGCCGCCGCGACGAAGGTGCCGACGAGGCCGGCCGCGACCGGCGCCTCGAAGAGCACCGGCGCCTGGCAGGTCGGTATCTTGCGCGCGCCCAGGCGCGCGAGCGCGCGCCGCCCGGCGTATTCGCCGAGCGCCTCGGGGTCGGCCAGCTCGCGCACCAGGCGCGAGGCGCTGTACCAGTCGTCGCGCTGCATGAGCCCCTTGTCCTCGGCGATCACCGAGAGCGCGAGCGAATGGCGCGAGCTCGGAAAGCCGTGCATGAAGCCGGCGCTGTTGGCGAGCACGAACTGCGAATGCTGCGCCGACACGGTCGCGCCTTCCGAATTGCGGATCTTCCTGGAGAGCGCGAGCGCGGCGCGCTCGGTGCGCCGCGCAATGCGGATCGCCTCCTCCGTGCCAAGGCGCCAGGGGTGGAAGAGGTCGAGCTCCTCGAGCCCCGCGCCTTGCGCGAGCGTCGCGGGCTCGGGCGGTCCGGCGCAGTCGTCGACCGCGGTCTTGCGCGCGATCGCGGCGGCCGCCTCGACCGCGCTCTTCACGGCGGCGCCCGAGAAATCCGACGTGCTCGCGTTGCCGCGCCGCGCGTGCGGACGCTCGCCGAAGTAGACGGTGACGCCGAGGCCCTTGTCGCGGTTATGCTCGATCGTCTCGGGCTCGCCCATGCGCACAGTGACCGAAAGGCCGAAGCCCTCGGACACTTCGCATTCGCAGGCCGACGCGCCGGCGGCGCGCGCCGCGTCGAGCGCGCTTTGCGCGAGCCCGCGCAGCTGCGCCGGCGAATTTGTAAAGCGGATTTCCTTCGGCATGGCGCGCTATCATACAAGCGATGCGCGACGAAACCGTCAGCAAGACGCAGAAAAAGCGCGAGATGGAGGAGCTGCAGAAGCTCGGCGCATCCCTTGTCGCGCTTCCGCCGACACAGCTCGACGCGCTCGATCTTCCCGCCGAGCTTCTCGCCGCCGTGCGGGAGGCGCAACGCATCAAGAGCCACGAGGGGCGGCGCCGCCAGCTGCAGTTCATCGGCAAGGTGATGCGCTCGATCGACCCCGCGCCCGTGCGCGCCGCGCTCGCGGCGCGCGACGGACAATCGGCCGCGGCGCGCGTCGAGCAGCGCACGCTGGAAAGATGGCGCGAGCGGCTGATCGGCGATGACGCCGCGCTGACCGAGTTCTCGGCGCAGTTTCCGCAGGCCGAAATAGAGCAGGTTCGCGCCTTGATCCGCAATGCGCGTCACGAGCTCGCCGAAGGCCGGCCGCCGCGCGCGCAGCGCGAGCTCTTCCGGGTGCTGCGGGGCTATCTCAATGCTTGAGCTCGAGCCGCTCATGAAGGTGGAGGTCACGCTCGAGCGCGCGCACGAGCTCGGCAACACCCCGCTCGGCCGCCGCCGCATCATCGGCATCACCGGCGGGCGCTTCTCGGGCGCGCGGCTCTCGGGCACCGTGCTGCCGGGCGGCGCCGACTGGCAGCTCATTCGCGCCGACGGCTCGGCGTTTCTCGATGCGCGCTATACGCTGCAGACCGACGACGGCGCGCTCCTCTACGTCTCCAACCAGGGCTTTCGCCACGGGCCGAAGGAGGCGATGGAGCGCCTCGCGCGCGGCGAGGAGGTCGATCCCGCGCTCATCTACACGCGCACGGCGCCCCGCTTCGAGACCTCGGCGCCGAAGTACGCGTGGATGAACCGCACGCTTTTCGTCGCGCGCGGCCTGCGCCGCCGGGACTCGATCGAGCTCGACTTCTACGAGGTGAAATGAGCGACGTGCTGAAAGTCGGCGTGGTCTCGACGAGCGACCGGGCCGCGGGCGGGGTGTACAAGGACGAGGGAATCCCCGCCCTCAAGGACTGGCTGGGAAGCGCCGTCGCCTCCCCGGCCATCACCTATGAAGAGCGCCTGATTCCCGATGTGAGGGAAACGATAGAGAAAACCCTGAAGGAGCTCGTCGACCAAAGAGGCTGCCACCTGGTGCTCACCACCGGCGGCACCGGGCCGGCGCCGCGCGACGTCACGCCCGAGGCCACGCTCGCCGTCGCGGAGAAGGAGATGCCGGGCTTCGGCGAGCAGATGCGCGCGGTGAGCCTCAAGTACGTGCCGACCGCCATCCTCTCGCGCCAGGTCGCGGTCATCCGCAAGCAGGCGCTCATCATCAACCTGCCGGGCCAGCCCAAGGCGATCAAGGAGACGCTCGACGGCGTATTCGCGGCCGTGCCCTACTGCATCGACCTGATCGGCGGCCCCTACATCGAGACGCACGAGGCGGTCGTGAAGGCGTTCCGGCCGAAGTCGGCGATCCGGAAAAAGCCGTGAGCCTGGAGAAAATCGAGATCGAGACCGGCCCGAAGCCGGGCGCCGCGGTCATCTGGCTGCACGGCCTGGGCGCCGACGGGCGCGACTTCGAGCCGATCGTGCCGGAGCTCGGGCTGCCCGCCTCCAAGCCCGTTCGCTTC
>Ga0310810_10002342_pt1 | contig 20382 bp, 16 predicted proteins | sample NCmetagenome_FD_207641 | JGI IMG/M metagenome (GOLD analysis project Ga0310810, IMG submission 207641) | Soil microbial communities from experimental microcosm in Duke University, North Carolina, United States - NC | ecosystem: Engineered > Artificial ecosystem > Soil microcosm > Unclassified ...
TCAGAGGCGTACGAGCCGGGAAAGCGGGCCGCGGGCGACGCCGTGCCGAAGGGGCTCGAGCGCGTCAAGCAGGTCGTCGAGCTGCCGCATACCCGCCAGATTGGCGCGCGGCTGGCGACGAGCGAACAGCGCAGCAACGAGGAGCTCGCGCATTTCTATCTCGAGCGGGGACAGCGGCTGTTTCAGCAGGAGAACGATCGGGACGCGATCGTCGAATTGAACCACGCGATTTATCTGTCGCCCTATCTGGCGGAAGGGCACCTGCTGCTCGGACGCGCGCTGCTGCGGATCGGACGCGTGCATGAAGCCATTGACGCGTTCAAAATCACGCTGTGGAGCGCCGAGACCGCCGAGGCTCACGCCGCGCTCGGCGAGGCGTACCGGCAGGCGCAGGACCGGGCCGCAGCACGCGCGGAAGCCATGCGGGCCCTCGCGCTCGATCCCGCGTCGGCCGATGCGAAGCAGCTGCTCGCGCGGATCGACAGCCGCTAACGTGCTAAAATCACGCTACTTGTGGCGCAGCAGACTCAGGACGAAGGCTTTCACGAAATCCAACTGAACGGTAAGCAGTTGGTGTTCCTGTTCATGGCCGCGACGGTTGTGTCGGTCGTGATTTTCCTGTGTGGGGTTCTCGTCGGACGGGGCGTACGGTCGCAGCTGAGCGTCACCGACACCACGGCACCGACTTCGGTCGCCGAGACGACGCCCACGCAGCCGGCAACGCCAGCCCCGGCACCCGCGGCCGGATCCGATCCGACGAAGGCGGCGGCCCCGCCCGCTGACGAGCTCAGTTACTTCAAGCGGCTCGAAAAGCAGGACCCGCCGAAGGAGCAGCTGAAGCCGGCGCCCGATCGCCCGGCGCCGTCCGAACGCGCGGCCACGCCGCCCCCGGCGGCGGCGATACCTGCGCCCACGCCCGCAAAGGAACCGGTGCGCGCGGCCGCTCCAGCGCCTGCACCCGAACCGGCCGCCCCTGCCGCGTCAGCGCCGCCCGGCCAGGGATTCGCCGTCCAGATCGCCGCCTTGAACGTGCGCAGCGAGGCGGACGCGATCGCGAAACGTCTCAGCTCGAAAGGCTATGCCGCCTACGTGCTGACGCCGGCCAGCGGGACGCCGTCCGTGTTTCGCGTACGCGTGGGCACGTTTCCCACCCGCCGCGAAGCCGAGACCATTGCGGCAAAGCTGCAAAAGGAAGAGCAGTTCAAGCCGTGGGTCACGCGCTGATCGGCGCGGCGGCGGCGGCCCCTCAGGAGTCCATCAGGCCGTTTTCGATCGCGTAGCGCATCACTTCGGCGTTGCTGTGCATCTCCAGCTTCTCGAGGAGACGTGAGCGATACGTGCTGACGGTCTTGACGCTCAGGCCGCAGGCCGTCGCGATTTCCGACACCGTCAGCCCGGACCCGAGCATCCGCAGCACCTGATACTCACGATCCGACAACTTGTCGTGCGGCGCCCTGCCCTCGGCCGGCGTCCGCGTCACATCCTGCGACTGACTGCCCAGATACATCCGGCCGCGCCGAATCTGCTCGATCGCGTCCACAAGATCGGTGGCCGCGCTGTCTTTCGTCAGGTAGCCTGACGCGCCGGCGGAGAGCACGCGGCGCGCGAACTGCGCCGCCGGGTGCATGCTCAGCACCAGGACGGGCAGGGCCGGCCGCTCGCGGCGGATCTCCTTCAGCAAATCGAGGCCGCTGGCGCCCGGCAGCGTGAGGTCGAGCACGACGACGTCCCAGACGTCGCTGCGAAGCCGGGCGGACGCCGTCGGGACGTCGCTGGCCTCGCCGACCGTCACCGTCTTGAGGCCGTCAATCAGGATCTGGCGAATGCCGTGGCGCACCACGGGGTGATCGTCGACGAGAAGGATGCGGATCACGTCCGGCGCGCGCCCCTCGTCCGCGCGATGGGGACCGTGATCGCGATCGTCGTGCCCTTGCCGGGACGCGAGGTGATCGCCAGAGCGGCGCCGATCAATTCGGCGCGCTCGCGCATGCCGAGCAGGCCGATCGACGACGGATCATCGAGGACCCGTTCCGTGATGCCGCGGCCGTTGTCGTGGATCGTGACCGAGATGCTGTGCGGCGTCTGCTTCAGTGTCAGCCGGATGGCGCTGGCGTCGGCGTGACGCACCACGTTGGTCAGCGCTTCCTGCACGATCCGGAAGACGGTGGTCGTCTGCTCCGGGTTCATGCCGGTGGTTCGCAGGGTACCGCCGACGCGGCAGCGAAGCCCCGTGCGTCGCGCGACCGCCGCGGCTTCCAGTTCGATCGCCGCCGCGAGGCCGAGATGGTCGAGCGCCGGCGGGCGGAGCGCCGACGCCATTCGTCGAACGGTCTCGGTCGCGACGTCGATGTTGCCGGCCAGGGACTGCATGCGGTCGATCAGATCCGGCGTCAGCCCGAACGGAATGAGGTCCCGCACGGTCCGCGTCAGATCGATCTTCATGCTGGTGAGCGCCTGACCGAGCTCGTCGTGCAACTCCCGCGACAGATGCGCGCGCTCTGCTTCACGCGCGGAGTGGAGGCTGGCGGCGAGCCGCCGCAACTGCTGCTCTGATTTGCGCAACCGGTTCTGAATCTCGCGGTTGGCGGTGATATCCCGGCCGACGCCTTCGATGGCGATCAGCCGGCCCTGCCGATCCAGAATCGGCACGCGCCGATCCTCGGCCCAGACAATTCGTCCATCGGGGTGAACCCACCGCAGCAGGATCGCGCGGTGCACCTTGCCGGGATCGCCCTGAAACGCCTCCGACACGAGCGGGAGATCGTCCGGGTGAACGATCTTCAGAATCAGCCCCGCGTCGGCGTAAAACTCCGCCGCGGTGAAGCCGGTGAGCGCGAGACACGCGGAGTTGATGTAGTCATAGCCGCGCGGCGGGGCGACCCGGAAGCGATAGATGAGGTCCTGCGCGTTTTCCAGCAGCCTCTGAAACAGCAACTCCGTGCCGTCCGTCTGGGCTTCGGCATGTGAACGCGGCATCATTGCGAAAAGTATACGGGCGGACCGCCGTTCTCCATCGTGTGTAAGACAAATACTGACACATCATCTCGGCGCTTGTCAGACAAGCGCCGACATACAGGGTCCCGTTAAAGCACCGACACTACCTTATACGGTGACTGAGTCCTCGTGATCCCATCAGTTCCGCATGGCGGAGCCCCGCCTCCTGTCCTTGCAGACCGCGCTCGATCGGAACGCGTTCTTGTGGTCGACGACCTCGACGCCAACCGCACCCTGGTCTCGGCGATGCTCACCCGCGTCGGCTATCAGGTCGAGGTGGCAGCCGACGGCGTGGAAGCGCTGGCGCGCGTGCGCCGTGATCCGCCGGATCTGATCCTCCTGGACGTGATGTTGCCGACGATGAACGGCTTCGAGCTCTGTCGGATGCTGAAAGGCGATCCCGCGACCCGGCTGGTGCCGATCGTGCTCATGACCGCCTTGCACCATGCCGACGATCGCCTTCAGGCGATCGACGCCGGGGCGGACGATTTCATCGCCAAGCCGTTCAATGCGCAGGAGCTTCGCGCGCGCGTCCGCTCGCTGATCCGCCTGAAACGCTACACCGACGACCTCGATACGGCTGAAGCGGTCATCCTGAGCCTCGCCCTCACGATCGAGGCGCGCGACAGCAGTACGGAGGGTCATTGCCAGCGCCTCGCGCGCTACGCGTCGAGGCTGGGCCGGCATATGGGTTTGAGCGACGCCGATCTCGCGGTGCTGTCGCGTGGCGGCTTCCTGCACGACGTCGGCAAGGTCGGCATTCCCGACGCGATCCTGCTGAAGCCGGGGCGCCTGACGCGCGCCGAGTACCGCGCAATGCAGGAACATGCCGCGATCGGCGATCGCCTGTGCGGCGAGCTCCGATCGCTGCGGCTGGTGCGTCCAATCGTGCGTCACCATCACGAACGGCTCGACGGCTCCGGCTACCCGGACGGCCTGCGCGGCGACGCGATTCCGCTGCTCGCCCAGATCACCGCCGTCGCCGACGTGTTCGACGCGTTGACGACCGCGCGCCCGTACAAATCGGCGCAGGCGGTCGGGCCGGCGTGCGAGGAATTGATGCGCGAGGCCGCGCGCGGCTGGCATCGTACGGATCTCGTCGAGGCGTTCGTGTCGCTCGCACTCGAACACGGTCTCGAATGAGTCACTCCGCTGACGCGTCGAACTTCAAGTAGTAGACTGAGCGCGAGTTGTCCTCGCGTTTTTCGGCGTACGCGCTCGCGTCGGCGTCCGGCCTCCTGCTGGCGCTGAGCTTTCCGAAGTTCGGACATCCCGCGTTCGGCTGGATCGCGCTCGCGCCGTTGCTGGTCGCGCTGGCCGGAGCGACCTCGGCGCGTGCCTTCAGGCTCGGCCTGCTGACCGGTGTGGTCTACTTCACCGGCACGCTCTATTGGATCACCGGCGTGATGGCGACCTACGGCGACATGGCGCGGTGGGTCGCCATGCCCATCAACGCCGGACTCGTCTTATACCAGTCGCTGTACACCGCCCTGTTCGCGCTCGCCCTCCGCCGGATTCTTGTGAAGCACGGTCCGGACGCGCTGATCGCGGCGCCGGTTGTCTGGGTCGCGATGGAGCTCGGGCGCACGCGAATCCTGACCGGGTTTCCGTGGGTGCTGCTCGGCTACAGCCAGACGACGGTTCTGCCAATCGCGCAATTCGCGAGCATCTTCGGCGTCTACGGCGTGTCGATGCTGGTGGCGTCGGTCAGCGCGGCTGTCGCCACGTTCGTTGTTTCGAACGCAAAGCGCGCAAAGCCCGCAGAGAAAAATGGTTTCGTTTTGCGTGCTTCGCGGCCTTTGCGTTCCTACGTTCCCCCCGTGGTCGTCTTCACGACCGTCGTCGGCGTGGCGGTGTGGGGAAGCCGCCGCGCGGCCGTCGCGGAGTGGACGCACACCGGCGAGCCGATTCGCGTCGGCCTGATCCAGGGCAACATCGACCAGGACGAAAAGGTCCAGGCCGGGCGCGCCGCCGCGATCTTCCAGGACTATCTGGACATGACGCGCCAGGCGATCCGCGAAGGCGCCGAATTCGCCATCTGGCCCGAATCGTCGACGCCGTTCCGGTTTGAAGACGATCTTCTGGGCGCCGCGAGAATTCGCGCGTTGGCGCAGCAGGCCCGCGTGCCGATCCTCTTCGGCAGCGACCAGTTCGTGCCCGGCGCGCACGGCGCGCCGATGACGTTCTACAATTCCGCGTTTCTGGTGACACCCGACGGCACGACCGGCGGCGTCTACCGCAAGATGCACCTGGTCCCGTTCGGTGAGTACGTGCCGGTCAAGCATCTGCTCTTCTTCGCGGCGCCGCTCGTGCAGGCGGTCTCGGACTTTTCCGCGGGCGACGACGCAGTGCTGCTGCCGGTCGCCGGTCATCTGATCAGCACCGCGATCTGCTACGAGGTGGTCTATCCCGATCTCGTGCGCCAGTTCGTCACCGGTGGGAGCGAGATGCTGACGACGATTACCAACGATGCGTGGTTCGGGCCGACCTCGGCGCCGTACCAGCATTTCGAACAGGCATCGATGCGGGCGATCGAAATGGGACGGTACCTGGTACGCTCCGCCAATACCGGCGTCAGCGGCATCGTCGATCCCTATGGGCGCGTTGTCGTCCGCACCGCGATCTTTCAGCGCGCCGTGGTCGTTGGCCAAGCGCGGTTTCTGCGGACGTCGACCTTCTACGCACGGCACGGGGACATCCTGGCGTACGCGTCGGTCCTGGTGACGGTCGTTCTCCTCGTGTTCGCACGGAGGCAGGGTCCTTTTGGACCCGGCTCTCGGCAGGTCTGAAAGACCCGCGCCACAAGCGAAGCCGAGCCGCCGTGTAAAATAAGGACATGCCGATACCCGACGAATTGATGCGCCGCTACGAGGATCTCAGCAAGCGTGCTGCCGATCTGCGGAGCTATCTTTGAGGCGGCACGGCCTGACGAAGAACTGACCCGCCTCGACGTGCGCGCGGCCTCTCCCGACTTCTGGAAGGATCCGGCCGAGGCGCAGAAGGTCCAGCAGCGCCGCCGCCGCCTCGAACAGGATCGCGACCTCATTCTGTCGCTCAAGAAAAAGAACGACGATCTCGCCGTGCTCGTCGAGTGGGCGCAGGCGGGGGAGCCGGTCGACGCCGAGTTTGCCACGGGGCTGGACGCCCTCGATCAGGAAGTGCAGGCCGGCGAGATCAAGAAAATGCTCGGCGGCGAGCACGACCGCAAGAACGCGATCATGACGATCCATCCCGGCGCGGGCGGCACCGAGTCGCAGGACTGGGCAGAGATGCTGCTCCGCATGTACATGCGGTGGGCCGATCGGCGCGGCTTCAAGCGCGAGATCCTGGACTACCAGGCCGGCGAGGAAGCCGGGCTGAAGAGCGCGACGGTGATGGTGACCGGCGAGTACGCCTACGGTCTGCTCGCCGCCGAGGCCGGCGTCCACCGCCTCGTCCGCATCTCGCCCTTCGATCAGGCCGCGCGCCGGCACACGTCGTTCGCATCGCTCTACGTCTGGCCGGAACTGCCGGAGGACGTGGACATCGTCATCGACGACAAGGATCTCCGGATCGACACGTTCCGATCGAGCGGCGCGGGCGGCCAGCACGTCAACGTCACCGACTCGGCGATCCGGATCACCCACCTGCCGACCGGGCTGGTGGTGTCGTGTCAGAACGAGCGCTCGCAGCATCGCAACAAGGACTCTGCGATGAAGGTGCTGAAGGCGCGGCTCTACGACATCAAGATGAAAGAGAACCAGGCGAAGCTCGATCAGATCAGCGGCGTGAAGCAGGCGATCGGCTTCGGCAGCCAGATTCGCAGCTATGTGCTGCACCCCTACCAGCTGGCCAAGGATCACCGGACGAAGGAGTCGGTCGGCGACGTCAACCGCGTGCTCGACGGCGACATCGATCAGTTCATCAAGACCTACCTGATGAAGAAGTCTAACGGCACGCTCGGCCAGGTGACGCCAGACGAAGATCTTGACTGAGCCGCCTTCGCCGCTCGCGGGCTTCGGCGAGCCAGGTTCGCCCTCGAAGGCTTTGCCGCGCCGAAGCGCGAAGCGCGAAGGTGGGGCCGCGCTCGTCGCTGCCGGCATTCTCCTGAGCCGGGTGACCGGGCTGATCCGGCAGCGTGTCTTCTCGCACTATTTCGGTCTGCGCACCGACGCCGCGGACGCGTTCACGGCGGCGTTCCGCATCCCCAACGTGCTCCAGAACCTGTTCGGTGAAGGCGCGCTGTCCGCCTCGTTCATTCCTGTGTACGCGGCGCTGGTCGCGCGCGGCGAGCGGCGCGAAGCCGATCGCGTCGCCGGCGCGGTCGCTTCCGCGCTGGCGCTGATCGTCGCCGTCGTCGTCCTGGCCGGCGTGCTCGCCACGCCTCTCTTCATCGCTCTGGTTGCGCCGGGTTTTCACGGCGCCAAGCGCGAGCTGACGATCACCATCGTCCGCATCCTGTTTCCGGGCGCCGGGCTGCTGACGATCTCGGCCTGGTGCCTGGGCGTGCTGAACAGCCATCGCCGCTTCCTGCTCTCGTACGCGAGCGGCGTCGTGTGGAACGTCGCGATGATCGCGACGCTGCTGATCTTCGGCGGCGCGGGAGAGGCGCTGCCGCGGCTCGCCGTGATGCTCGCGTGGGGATCGGTGGCCGGGAGCGCGCTGCAGTTCGCCGTACAGCTGCCGTCGGTATTTCGGGTCGCGCCCGATCTCCGGTTCGCGCTCGACACCACCTCCGGGCACGTGCGGACGATCGGCCGGAACTTCCTGCCCGTGCTGGTCAGCCGCGGCGTCGTGCAGATCAGCGCCTACATCGATCAGCTGATTGCCAGCCTGCTCGGCACCGGCGCGGTGACCGGCCTTCAGAACGCGTCGACGCTGTACACGCTGCCGGTGAGCCTGTTCGGGATGTCGGTGTCGGCGGCCGAGTTGCCGGCGATGTCGGGTATCGCGTCCGGCGACCCTGGCTCGATCGAGCAGCTGCGCGGGCGCCTCGACGCCGGCCTGCGGCGCATTGCGTTCTTCATCATCCCGTCAGCGGTCGCGTTTCTCGCGCTCGGCGACGTGATCGCCGGCGCGCTGTTCCAGACCGGGCGCTTCGAGCGCGCTGACACGCTGTATGTCTGGGGGATCCTCGCGGGGTCGGCGGTCGGCCTGCTTGCATCGACGCTCGGCCGGCTCTACTCGTCGGCCTACTACGCGCTGCGCGACACGAAGTCGCCGCTGCAGTACGCGATCGTCCGCGTGGTGTTGACGACGGTGCTCGGCTATGTGTTCGCGATTCCGCTGCCGCGCGCGCTCGGCGTGGAGTTGTCGTGGGGCGCCGCGGGCCTGACGGCGTCAGCCGGGATCGCGGGATGGGTGGAGATGCTTCTGCTGCGGTCGACCCTGAACGCACGCATTGGCCGAACCGGACTGCCGGCCGAGTACGTCGCACAGCTGTGGGGATCGGCGACGGCCGGTGCGGCAGTCGCCTGGGGCGTGAAGATCCTCCTGCCGCCGGCGCATCCGATCCTCACCGCGATCGCCGTCCTCGGACCGTACGGCGTCGTCTTTTTCGCGATGACTTTCCTGCTTCGCATACCGGAAGCGTCCGCCGCCTTCTCGCGTCTGCGTCGTTAGTCTGGAGTGGACCGGCTGGCTTTCACACGTCGAACCGAATGTATCGAACGGCATCAGGAAAGTACCCGATTCCGCCAAAGAACAACCACCACAAGAGCGCGACGACCATCGCGCCGACATAGGCGACCCGCAGAACGACCTCCATCAGATTGATCTTCCGAGGCAAGCAGAACAGCAAACCGAAACCGCTACAGACCAGAAGAAACACCATTAAGTGCGCCCCGAACGCGGCTGGCGCAAAGACAAGCAGACCCGCCAGAACCGCGAATGGTCCTGCCAAGGCTCCTACAGCGCGTATCGTGAACAGCGCCAACGCCACTACTTCTTTTCGGCCTTCCGCATCTTCTTCGGCTTCTGTTTCCGTGTAGACGGATCACCAGCTGGCGGCGGAGGTGTCCTCAACAGGGCCTTTACGACCCCTTGAAGTCAGATGGTAGCTTTACATTTCAAGTCATTGAGTCGTTTTTGCCTTGTACTCTTGTGTTCAGCGTACTAGGATTCTGTAACCATTACATCTATATAGACGCGGCCCGCGCCCTACTTGAAGAAATCCGGTGGGGCAAGACGCCGACGTGTCCGCATTGCGGCGGGCTGGACCCCTACACGCTGACCGCGAAGCCGACGAGCAAGAAGCCGGGACGCAAGGGCCTCTACAAGTGCTGTGCATGCGCAAACAGTTCACCGTCACAGTCGGCACCGTGTTTGAGGATTCACGGATTCCTATCAACAAGTGGCTGCTGGCGATTCATCTGATCGGCTCGTCCAAGAAAGGCATGAGCGCACACCAGATTCACCGCAACCTCGGCATCAGCTACAAGGCCGCATGGTTCATGATGCACCGCCTCCGCTACGCGATGAAGGGTGGGCCATTGGCGGACCTGATGCGGGCATTGTGGAAGTGGACGAAACCTATGTCGGCGCGCGTCAGAAGCGCGGCACGCGGCGCGGGCGTCCCGGTCCCGACTCACACAACACGGCGGTGGTTGTCCTCGTAGAGCGCGGCTCAGGCCGCGTGCGAGCATTCACGATGCCCCGCGTCACCTCGTGCCGACGGGAAGCGACTCACCTACAAGCAACCAGCGGCCAGCTGGCGAAAGCCGAACGTGAATTTTTGAAGCGCGAATGGAGACCGCAACAAATCAAGTTGGGTTTGTGATCGCGCTAGTTACCATTCTTAATTCTTAATTCCTGCCGCCGGCGCAGTTCTGACCGCCTTCACATATATGTAGTCGCCGAGCGGTGAGTCGTCGTTGTTCGACGCATTGGCGGCGACGTTGAACTGGACCACGCCGGCCGATGCCGCAGGCGCGGTCCACTCCATCGTCCACGTGTTGGAGCCGGGTGCGGGCGTGCGCGATCCGGTCTGGTTGTGCTGAACGAAGACGAGCGCCTTGTCGACCGCGCCTGGAATCAGCTGCGCGCGGGCATCGACGAGCCGCCACGATCCCGCTTGCCGTCCCTTCTGTTTGCCGGCCGCGAACCGTGCGGCGATCTCGAAACCGCCGCGGCGGAGCCCGTCGCGGGTGATCGTGACGGTGACCGGGTAGGTCCGACCGGGCGTGAACGCCGGCGGAATCCCCTCGAGGGTGACCGCGCCGCCGGGCGCGTTGAGCGGATTGTCGAGGTGGCAGAGACGGCAGGTTTGTTCACCGAAGCCGCCGGTAACGTTCGGGTAGGGTCCTTCCTTGAATGCCGACACGCCGAGTGATAAACAGGTCGTAAGCAAGGCGACAGGGACTAGAATCCGAGCCATCTGGAGGTCATTATGCGCGTGAAAGCCTTTCCATTGTTCGCCCTGGCGGTCGCGCTGTCCGCGCTGGTGCAGGCGGCACCTGCGATCACCGACAACGTGGACGTCAAGTTCGACGAGTGGATGACCCCGAGCAAGCCTGCCTATCCGCACGATCCCGCGGTCGCGCCAGACGGCTCGGTCTGGTACACGGCGCAGCGGGCGAGCACGATCGGCCGCTTCGATCCAGCCACCCAACAGTTCAAGGAGTTCCCGCTGCCGACGCCGAACTCGGGTCCGCACGGCCTGCAGCCCGACAAGGACGGCAACATCTGGTACACCGGCAACGCTGCCGGGCTCATCGGCATGGTCGACGCGAAGACCGGCAAGGTGACCGAGTACAAGATGCCGAACCCGAAGGCGAAGGATCCGCACACGATCGCGTTTCTTCGCGACGGCCGGCTGATCTTCACCGTGCAGGCGGGCAACTTCGTCGGCACGCTGGATCCGAAGGTGCCGGGAGGCAACATCAAACTGGTGGAGGCGCCGACCGTCAACGCGCGTCCGTACGGTGTCCGCCTCGACTCGAAGGGCGTGCCGTACTTCGACGAGTTCAATGCCAACAAGATCGGCAGCATCGATCCGAAGACGATGATCATCACCGAGCACCCGCTGCCATCCAAGGACGCGCGTCCGCGGCGCATCGCGATCGGCAAGGACGACACCGTGTGGTACGGCGACTACGCGCGCGGCTTCCTCGGTCATCTCGATCCCAGGACCGGGAAGGTCGAGGAGTTCGCGTCACCCGGCGGTCCGGAGTCGAAGCCTTACGCGATCGACGTCACCGCTGACGGCGCGATCTGGTACGTCGAAACCGGCGACGATGCGAAGAACGTGCTGGTGCGGTTCAACCCGGAGACGAAGAAGTTCCTGACCTGGCCAGTGCCCAGCGGCGGCGGCACCGTGCGCAACATGGACATCGACAAGAACGGCAACCTGTGGCTCGCCGAGAGCGGAGTGGGCAAGATCGCCCGCGTGACCATCATGGCCGGCAAGAGCACAGCCGCCAGGTAGGTCAGGTAAGCCAGGTAGGGCTGGTAGGGAAGCGCAAACCTATCAGGCCTACCTACCCCATCCGTCCCACCAGCCCTGACTCGACCACGAAGGCACGATTAGTTTCTTCTTCGAGCGTCCCTCGCGGCACTAGGCCCGCGCCGGGAGGAAAGGTCTTCGACGCGTCCGTCTAGCAACCATGAGTTGAATCGAGGCCTGGCAATCCGAAACGGCGGCTGATTGCGCGCACATCATTTCAGCCCAGGAGATTGGCCATGAGAAGTGGACGTCGTTCCCGGTGCACGCGGGCGCTGGTCGCGCTGGCTGCGTGCTGGCTCGCCGCCGTGTGCGGCAGCCTGTGGCCGCAAGACACGCGTGCGCAGAGCGAGGAGCCCATCGCCTATATCGGTCACGGCGCGTTCTTCGACCGCCAGGGCAACGAGATTCAGCTGACGCAGGCGTTCGTGGAACGGGCGCAGGCATGGTACCGCGAGGACATGCTTCCGGCTCTGAGCGTCCGCCAGAAGAGCGAATTTGCCACGCTCGAACAGCAGTTGTACGCCGGGGTGCCGGCGCAGAGTCAGGCTCGTCTGGTCGCGCGGCAGCGCATGCTCGCCTCGCTGTTGGCCATCTCGCCCAGGCACAGGAACAACGATCGAACGCTCGGCAAGCTGCGCGCGCTGGAGTACGCCTTGACGTGGCGGCTGCCCGAGCAGGCCGGCCAGGGTATCGGCGCGACGCGCGAGAAGTTCATCGTCGACGCCGACCTCGCCAGAAAGCTCGACTCGCCGCAGTTCAAGCCTGGCCCCGGCACTCAGTTGATGTCGGTCACCGTCAATCTGGGACAGGCGTACATCAACGAATGCATGGCCGCGAGGGTGCCTATCCCGCCGTCGATTGGTGTGCTGGATCCAGCCGGTGTGGCCGGCTGGAAGTCGCAGGGCTTCATTCCGATTCCCACTCAATTCATCGGCCAGACCAGTGGCCCGAGCCCGGCGGAAGTGCGCACCTACAAGAGCAGCAACCCCGCAGGCATGTGCTACGCCCTGCCGCGCTACTCAGACACGTCAAACACGACAGTCGCCCTCGACGGTGTGATCTGCCTGAGTCAGGAAACGTCGAAGGTCTGCTTCTGGGACAACCAGATGATGGGTATGGGCTTTTCGTTCCCTGCCGGCACGCAGATCCCGATCGGCGTCGCCAATCCGGCGGTCGATCCGATGGGCCGCTATCAGGCCGGCGGATTCGAGCTGCTGGGCGGGACCGGCGGTATCTGCACCGACTGCCACGCCGGCGAGAATCCATACATCACCCACCCCAAGGCCGATCTGGGCGGCGGCGTTTTGTGGGAGAGTCTTTCCGCGGCGCCGCAGAATCTCCCGACGTTCGCGCCCAACCGCTACGACCCGTTGGTGGCGGCCGCATGGCCGCAGAACCAGCTGTCGCAAGCGGGGCCGACGGTTCCCGCCGTGTGCAGAGGCTGTCACGTGAAGGGCGGCGCGGGACGCTTCGCGCATCTGTCCAACCAACTGATTGGTTATTGCGGCACGGTCCTCACCAAGGCCTACAACCAAACCATGCCGCCGCCGCCGCCAGCCACCAATCCCGGCAGCCAGGTCACTGCGGCGCAGGCCTTCAAGAACGCATGGTGCGGTGCTGCGCCAGATGCGGCGTCGGCAGACGCGGGCGACCCGCACCTCACCACGACCAATGGGGTGCACTACGATTTTCAGTCCGCCGGTGAGTTCGTCGCGCTGAGAAACTCCGACACCGGGTTCGAGTTGCAAACGCGTCAGTCCCCGGTGCAGACCACGTTCACGCCGCCGGCCAACGCGTACACGGGCCTGGCCAGTTGCGTGAGCCTGAACACCGCGGTTGCCGTACGCGTGGGCAAGCACCGTGTGACGTACCAGCCGAGCAAGGGCTCCCAGGGCAAGGTCGAGCAGATGCAACTGCGGATCGACGGCAGGTTGGCGACGCTGTCGGCCACTCCGACAAATCTGGGCGGCGGCAATCTCGTGGCCAAAGCTGCGTCGGGCAGCGGGCTGGACATCAGGATCGCGGACGGCACCGCGCTCACCGTGACGCCCTTGTTCTGGACCTCGCAAGGCTACTGGTACCTGGACGTCGCCGTACGCAGTACTCCGGCGCGCGAGGGCACGATGGGACCGGTGCTTGCGGGTGACTGGCTGCCTCGTGCGCCCGATGGCGCGTCCTTTGGCCCGCGCCCCGCGGCGCTGATCGATCGGCACGCCGTGTTGAACCAGAAGTTCGCCGGCGCATGGCGCGTCGCCACCACGAGCAGCCTCTTCGACTACGAAACAGGGACGTCCACGGCGGACTTCACCGACGTCAACTGGCCGCAGCCGCCAAACAGCGGCGGGCCTTGCAAGACGACAATCACCGGAAGCCGGCCCCCGCTCAAACGCATGCAGCCGGAACTGGCGAAAGCCGCCTGTCAGGGGATCAAGGACAAGGCGCTCCTGGCAAACTGCGTGTTTGACGTGACGGTGATGGGCGATACCGGCGTAGCCAAGGCCTACCTGGCTGCCGACAAGTTGAAGAAGTGAAATGAACGTAACGGGACAAGGTCCCGGTACGACTTACTCGGGGGGCAGCGGCCGCGTTAACGCGAGTTGCAGGGCGCGCAGCTTGCCGACGGTGCGATCATCGCTCTTGTGCCTGGGCGAGGCCGCAAGCAGCCACTCGAGCGCACGCTGGCGCGCGACCAGGCGAGCCTGGCCCCGCGCCGGCACGCCGTCGTACAGCCGCTGTTCGAACGCGGCGAAGTCGCGCTTCTGGCTGGCAGTCAGCGCCGCAAGCATGTCCTCGCGATACCAGGCCTGCGCCTTGTCCACGAACGCCTGCGTCAGGTGAATCTCGTTGCCGAGGCCGTCGAAGAACGCACCGTGACCGATGTAGGCGATGGGTTCTTCGCTCTGTGCGCGCGCGACGGTCGACCACACGGGGCCGGAGAGGGCCAGGAGCCCGCACACCGCCAACGCGACAGGCACGCGCATGTCTTCAATATACTCTTGTTCGCTCGCCCTCGCGCGCCGCCGCGTGCTCGTGTCTTTGTGCCTTCGTGGTCGAGTTATGGCTGCCGGTTGAACGTATTCGCGCCGGGCTGAGTACCTGAGATGAATGCCTCGCGGATCGTCCCTGGTGAGTCCGCCGGCACCACCGATCCGTTGCCCTGATCGACGGCCAGGAAGACGATGTTGCCGGGCGCCGGGAACTCGGGCGGATCGTCCTTGTCGGGGCGCTGCGCGATGTAGGTCTTCATGAACTCCATCCAGATCGGCAGCGCGGCGAAGGCGCCCTGCTCGGCGCTGCCGAGCGATTTGCGCTTGTCGTCGTACCCGAGCCAGACGCCGACAGTGATGTCGGGATCGAAGCCGACGAACCAGGCGTCGGTGTTCTCGTCGACCGTGCCGGTCTTGCCGGCGAGCGGCCACTGGCTGGCCATTGCCGCGGCACGCGCGCCGGTGCCCCTCAGGCTCAGAACCCCGCGCAGCATGTTCGTCATCACGAACGCAGTGTCGGCGCGGATGACGTCGCTCGGCTCCGCACGGTTTTCCTCCAGCAGGTTGCCGTTGCGATCCTTCACCGTCAGCACGTCGAACGGCTTCATGCGCACGCCCTGATTCGGGAAGGTCGTGTAGGCGCTCGTGATATCGAGCAGGGTCGCGTCGCCGGCGCCGAGCGCAATCGGCAGGTAGGGCGGGAAGTCCTCTTCGAACCCGAACCGCTTCGCGTAATCCAGCACGTTCTTGGTCCCGACCGAGTCCATGACCTTGATCGCCGGGATGTTGCGCGATTCCTCGAGCGCGTAGCGCAGCGTGACCGCGCCGAGGAACTTGTGATCGTAGTTGTGCGGGCTCCACACCTGTCCGGAGCCGGCCGAGTAGCTGACCGGTGCGTCGACGATGATCGACGAGGGCGTGTAGCCGCGGTCGATCGCCGCGGTGTAGACGATCGGCTTGAACGTCGACCCGAGCTGCCGGTACGCCTGGACCGCGCGGTTGAACTTGCTGCGGCTGAAGCTCCAGCCGCCGACCATCGCCTTGATCTGCCCGGTGTGGTTGTCGATGACCAGCATCGCGCCTTCGGCGAGCGGCGACTGTTCCAGGGTCACCGTGGCGGCGCCCGTCGCCGGATCGAGCTTCGCGATCGCCACGTCGACGAGATCGCCGGGCTTGAACAGATCCGCCGCCGACGTCCGCCGCGTCCACGCGTAGCCCGCCTTCTCGAGGTCGCCGTGCACGTTGCCGAGGCGCAGCCGCGCCGGACCGGTCTTCGGCGCGGTCACGACCACGGCGGGCACGACGTCGCCGACGGCCATGGCGCGCGTCCACCGCTCGGTCTTGAACCCCTCGATCGTGTGCTGCTCGTCGACGACGTTGCGCGTCGGTTTGCGCCAGCCATGGCGCTTGTCGTACGCGCGCAGCCCGTGCTCGAGCGCCTTGTTCGCGAGATCCTGCAGGCCCGCGTCGAGCGTCGAGCGCACACTCAGCCCGCTCTCGTACAGAACCTTCGCGCCGTACTGTTTCTCGAGGTGCTTGCGGACTTCCTCGACGAAGTAGGGCGCGATGCCGGGCGGCTGGTTCGGCTGGCCGCGCGTCACGATCGGCAGCTGCTTGGCCGCGTCCGCCTGCGCCTGCGTGACGTAGCGCTCGTCCGCCATCCGCTGCAGGACGACGTTGCGGCGGCTCGTCGCGCGCTTGATGTCGACGAACGGGCTCTGCCGTTCCGGCGTCTGGAAGATGCCGGCGATGAGCGCCGCTTCCTCGAGCGTCAACTGCTTGTTCGATTTCTGGAAGTAGAGCCGCGACGCCGCCTCGACGCCGTAGGCGCCGTGACCGAGGTACATCTGGTTGCAGTAGATCGTGAAGATCTCCCGCTTGGTGTAGCGCTTCTCGATCTGGATCGCGAGGATGATCTCGCGCACCTTTCGCTCCAGCGACTTCTCGTTGGTCAGGCCGAACTGCTCTTTCAGGTTCCGCGCCAGCTGCTGGGTCAGCGTGCTCGCGCCCTGCGCGCGCCGCCGCTCCGCGAGATCGACGACCGCCGCGACGACCATGCGCCAGATGTTGATCCCGAAGTGCCGGTCGAACTCGGCATCCTCGGTGGCGATGATCGCCTGGCGCAGAACCGGGTTGATGTCGTCGTAGCCGACGACGACGCGGCGCTGCGTCGCGAACTCGCCGATCACCTGGCCGCCGCTGGCGTAGATCCGGGTGATGGTGCTGGGGGAGTAGTTGTCGAGCGCGGAAACCTGGGGCAGGTCGCCGGCGTAGGCGAACATCACGCCGCTGACGATGCCCAGCATGGCGACCAGGACGAACAGGGCCACAATGCCGGCGTTTCGGGCGACTTTCAGGACTACGTGGGCCAAGGCGAACTGAACGTCAGTTTACAATAACCCACTCAACTTTTATACTTGATCGGATATCAGCCTGAGCAGATCGGAACCAGACAGCAGCTCGGGTTCAGATTCAGATATCGGCTCGGGGTCAGATTCAATCTGGCCCCACCAAACGAGGAGCGCATGAGCAAAATCATCGGCATCGACCTGGGCACCACCAACTCCGTCGTCGCGGTCATGGAGGGCGGCGAGCCCGTGGTGATCACGAACCCCGAGGGTGGGCGACTCACACCGTCTGTCGTCGCGTTCACCAAGACGGGCGAGCGTCTCGTCGGACAGGTCGCGAAGCGGCAGGCGGTCACCAATCCCGAGAACACGGTGTTCTCGATCAAGCGCTTCATGGGCCGCAAGTTCGAAGAGGTCAATGAAGAGATGAAGATGGTGCCGTTTCAGGTCGTGCGCGCCAGCAACGCCGACGCGCGCGTCAACGCCCAGGGCAAGGAATATTCGCCGCCCGAAATCTCCGCGATGATCCTCCAGAAGCTGAAACAGGCGGCCGAAGAGTATCTGGGCCAGCCGATCAACAAGGCGGTCATCACCGTCCCGGCCTACTTCAACGACGCGCAGCGCCAGGCGACCAAGGACGCCGGCCAGATCGCCGGCCTCGAAGTGATGCGCATCGTCAACGAGCCGACCGCCGCGGCGCTGGCCTACGGCCTCGACAAGAAGAAGGACGAAACGATCGCCGTCTACGACTTCGGCGGCGGCACGTTCGACATCTCGATTCTGGAAGTCGGCGAGGGGGTCGTCGAGGTCAAGGCGACCAACGGTGACACGCACCTCGGCGGCGACAACCTCGATCAGCGGATCATCGACTGGATCATCGCCGAGTTCAAGAAGACCGAAGGGATCGATCTCGGCAAGGACCGGATGGCGCTGCAGCGCCTGAAGGAGTCGGCGGAGAAGGCGAAGATGGAGCTCTCCACCGTGCTGGAGACCGACATCAACCTGCCGTTCATCACCGCCGACGCCACCGGGCCCAAGCACCTGCAGATGAAGCTGTCGCGGGCCAAGTTCGAGCAGCTGGTCGAGGACCTGCTGCAGCGCACTGTCGGCCCGACCAAGCAGGCGCTCGCCGACGCCGGGCTCGACTTGTCGAAAATCGACGAGGTCGTGCTGGTCGGCGGGTCGACGCGCATCCCGAAGGTGCAGGCGATCGTCAAGGAGCTGTTCAACCGCGAGCCGCACAAAGGCGTCAACCCGGATGAAGTCGTGGCGATCGGCGCGGCGGTGCAGGCCGGCGTCCTCGCCGGCGAGGTCAAGGACCTGCTGTTGCTCGACGTGACGCCGCTGTCGCTCGGCATCGAGACGATGGGCGGGGTGATGACGACACTGATCCCGCGCAACACGACGATCCCGACGCGCAAGAGCGAGATCTTCTCGACGGCGTCCGACAACCAGACCAGCGTCGAGGTGCACGTGCTCCAGGGCGAACGCTCGCTCGCGCGCGACAACCGCACGCTGGGCAAGTTCCATCTGGTTGGCCTGCCGCCGGCGCCGCGCGGCGTGCCGCAGATCGAGGTCACCTTCGACATCGACGCCAATGGCATCGCCAACGTCTCGGCCAAGGATCTCGGCACCGGCAAGGAGCAGAAGATCACCATCACGTCGTCGAGCGGCCTTGCGAAGGACGAGGTCGATCGCATGATGAGGGAAGCCGAAGCGCACGCCGACGAAGACAAGAAGCGGAAAGAGGAGATCGAAGTACGCAACCGCGCCGACCAGGCGGTCTACGGCGCCGAGCGGTTGCTCAAGGACACCGGCGACAAGCTGAGCGCCGCCGACAAGCAGGCCGTCGAGCAGGCGATGGAGGCGCTCAAGAAGGCCAACGAAGGCACCGATGCCGCGGCGATTCAGACTGCGCTCGATCAGCTCATGAGCGTGCAGCACAAGGTGGCGGAGTCGCTCTACAAGCAGGGCGGGGCGGCCGGCGGGCCGGGCGCTTCCGGGCCGGCTGACGCAGGCGCGGCTCCAGGCGGCGGCGCGGGTCCGTCCGCCGAGTCGAGCGGGCCGAAGGGAGACGTCATCGACGCCGAAGTCGTCGATGAAGGCAAAGGCACTTAGCAGTCAGACATGGATTTCTACGTGATCCTCGGCGTGGAGCGTGGCGCGACGCAGGCCGATCTCAAGCGCGCCTATAAGCGGCTCGCGCGGAAATTCCATCCCGACATCAACCCCGGCGACCGCATGGCCGCCGCGCAGTTCCGCCAGATCGCCGAAGCCTACGAAACGCTGAGCGACGCCCAGCGCCGGCAGCAGTACGACACGACCGGGTTGCGATCGGCGGCCGGCGAGGCCTCGACCTTCGGCTTCGACGGCTTCGACTTCACGATCAGCGTCAACGGCAACGACGCGCCGACCTTCGGCGACCTGTTTGCCGACGTGCTTCACCAGCGGGAGGCGCGGCGCGGGCGCGGCACGCCGGAGCGAGGCGTCGATCTGCACCAGTCGGTGTCGCTCGAGTTCGAAGAAGCGATGCGAGGCGGACAGCGGACGATCACGCTGATGCGGCAGGAGTACTGTCCCACGTGCCAGGGTGTCGGACATCTTCACGTCGCGCCCTCGTCCTGCGCGCATTGCCACGGCGCCGGCGCCGTGAAATCGGCGCGCGGACACATGGTGTTCTCCAAGTCGTGCCTCTACTGCGGCGGCACCGGACAGCAGCGGCAGACGCGCTGCCCGGCCTGTGGCGGCGAGCAGCTGCAGACGCGGACCGAGTCGTTGACCATCAACGTGCCGCCGGGCCTCGCCGACCGCGCGCGCATTCGCATTCCGGGCAAGGGGCACGCCGGCCGGAACGGCGGAGAACGAGGCGATCTCTACATCGACGTCGCGGTGCAGCCGCACCCGATCTTCGTGCGCGACGGCGACGATCTGCACGTCACCGTCCCGATCGCGCTCCACGAAGCGGCCCTCGGCGCGAAAATCGACGTGCCCTCGATCGACGGGGCGGCGCGGGTGCGCGTGCCGCCGGGGACGCAGACCGGCCAGCGGTTCCGGGTCCGCGAGCGCGGTGTCCCGTCGCCGCGCGACGGCCGGCGCGGCGATCTCGTCGTCGAGGTCCAGATCGTTTTGCCGAAGCTGCTCGACGAGCGATCGAAGGAGCTGCTGCGGGAGTTCGGGCGGATCAACTCAGCGGACGTACGAGAAGCGCTGAGCCAACACAAAGGACACCTGGGACACTAAGGAAAACCATGGATCAGGCGTTGACGCCATGAAGAAGCCGGGCAAAGCGTTCTACATGATCAGCGCCGTCGCGCAGAAGTACAACATCCATGCGCAGACGCTGCGGCTGTACGAACGCGAGGGACTGCTGAAGCCGTCGCGGACGGACGGCAACACGCGGCTGTACTCGGAAGAGGACCTCGAGCAGCTCGAAGTCATTCTGTCACTTACCCGAGAGATGGGCGTCAACCTCGCCGGCGTCGAGATCATCCTCAACATGCGCCGCAAAATCGAGGCGATGCAGCTCGAAGTGAACGAGTTCATGGCCTACGTCAAGAAGGAAATGGCGCGCGGCGTGGACGATTGGGAGCAGCGGCTCTCCACCGCGCTCGTCAAATCTTCTCCGACCGAT
>Ga0310810_10002343_pt1 | contig 20379 bp, 17 predicted proteins | sample NCmetagenome_FD_207641 | JGI IMG/M metagenome (GOLD analysis project Ga0310810, IMG submission 207641) | Soil microbial communities from experimental microcosm in Duke University, North Carolina, United States - NC | ecosystem: Engineered > Artificial ecosystem > Soil microcosm > Unclassified ...
AGCCGTGGTACGGGCACGAGAACTTGCGCGTGCGGCCGCAGCCGTTCGCCACCGGCGCGCCGCGGTGGCGGCAGATGTTCGCGAACGCGCGGATCGCGCCGTCCCGCCCGCGCACCGCGAGCACCGGCACGCCGGCGATCTCGTCGGCGAAATAGTCGCCCTCCTCGCGCAGGCGGCAGGACATCGTGAGAAAGAGCGGCATCCGCAAGTACAGGCGCTCGCGCTCCTGGCGCAGCCGCTCCGGATCGCCGTACGCGGCGACCGGATTGCGGAAGATTTCCGGCGCGAGCGCGGTCGCGCCCCCTTTTACGTAGGCCTGCAGCACGCGCGCCAGCTCGAGTTGCGTTTCCCGCTTCATGCCTTGATTATCTAAGATATTCTCGGCGCATGAGCGATTCACCCGTCTGCCTGGTTACCGGCGGCGCCAGCGGCATCGGCGCCGCGTGCGTCCAGGCGTTTGTGACCGCCGGCTACAGGGTGGCCTCCGGAGACATCCGGACCCACAAGAACAAGGCCTCGAACACTCTGTTCCTGACGCTCGACGTGTCGCGCGAGGACAGTTTCGCTGAAGCGTTCAAGGCGGTGCTCGAGCGCTGGGGACAGGTCGATGTGCTCGTCAACAATGCCGCCATCGCCGGCGCGCTCGGGCCGATCGCCGAGATCCCGCTCGAGGAGTACGAGTACGCCTGCGGCGTCATCCAGAGGAGCGTCTTCCTCGGCATGCGCGAGGCCGCGCGCGCCATGCAGCGGCGCCGAAGCGGCGCCATCGTCAACATCGCCAGCATTGCGGGCCTTGCCGGCGGCCACGGCCCGCACGTCTACAGCGCCTGCAAGGCGGCGGTGATCGGCATGACGAAATCGGTGGCGCTCGAGCTCGCGGAATCCGGCATCCGCGTGAACGCCGTCTGCCCGGGCGCGATCGAGACGCCGATCCACACCGGGGTGACCGACGAGCGCTGGAAAGAGCGCATGACGCGGATTCGCCCCGGCCTCAAGGACTACCAGGCGATCGACCGCATGGGGCTGCCCGCGGAGATCGCGGCGGCGGTGCTTTGGCTCACGAGCGACGCGGCGAGCTACGTGACCGGCCAGGCGATCGCGGTCGACGGCGGGCTCATGGCCGGCAGGCCCTGGCGCCAGCAGCCCCCATTCCTGCGCGAGTACCACAAGGCCAAGAAGCTATAGCCAGCGCTTGCGGCGGCGGTAGGACTTGACGTCGCGGAAACTCTTGCGGCCGCCCGAGGAAAAGCCGAGGTAGAACTCCTTCACGTCCTCGTTCTCGGCGAGGGACTTGCCCTCGCCGTCCATCACCACGCGGCCGTTCTCGAGGATGTAGCCGTAGTCGGCGTAACGCAGCGCGATGTTCGTGTTCTGCTCGGCGAGCAGGAAACTCACGCCTTCCTTCTGGTTCAGCTGCTTGACGATCTGGAAGATCTCCTCGACCAGCTGCGGCGCGAGGCCCATCGAAGGCTCATCCAGCAGGATCATCTTCGGCCGCGCCATCAGCGCGCGCCCGAGCGCGGTCATCTGCTGCTCGCCTCCGGAGGTATAGCCCGACTGCGATTTGCGCCGCTCCTTCAGGCGCGGAAAGTAGCGGTACACGCGCTCGAGATCCGCCGCCGTATCCGACCGGCCCCGCGTGTACGCGCCGGTGAGCAGGTTTTCCTCGACCGTGAGGTGCTGGAAGCAGTGCCGGCCCTCCATCACCTGCACGACGCCGCGCCGCACGAGCTCGTTCGGGGTGAGCTGATCGACGCGCTGGCCCTGGAACACGATCTGGCCCTTGGTCACCTCGCCGCGCTCGGCGCCCAGCAGGTTCGAGATCGCCTTGAGGGTGGTGCTTTTGCCGGCGCCGTTCGCGCCGAGCAGTGCCACGATCTGCCCTTCCTCGACCTGGAGGCTCACGCCCCTGAGCACGAGGATGACGTGGTCGTAGATGACCTCGACGTTGCTGACCGAGAGGTAGGCCTGCGGCTTGGGGACGGCGGACATGAAAAAGGGCGGAGCCGATGCGGCCCCGCCCCGTTCTTCTCTGCGCCGCTACAGCTCTTTCGAGCAGTCGCGCGGCGTGATGCCTTTTTCCTTGGCGTACTGCGCCGCGTCAGCCTCGACCTTGGCGCGCACGAGCTTGCGGTCCGGCTCCATCCAGTCGGTGAGCACCTTCCACTTGGTGCCGTCCCACTGCTGGAACTTCACCAGGCCCGAGCCCTCGTGGTCCATGCACGAGACCTTGAGCGGCGGCATGAGGCCGACCGCGCCCAGCTCCTTCAGGCGCTTCGCGTCGATATTCAGGTGCTCGATGCCCCAGCGCATCTGCTCGCCGGTAATGGGCTTGCCCTTGCCGAACTTCTCCTGCGCCACGCGTATCGCCTCGACCGTCACGATCCCGGCCACCACGCCGCGCGTGTGATAGATCGAGCCGAAGCGCGACTTGTCCTCGAAGTCGCCCTTGCCCTTGGCATAGACATACTTCTGCATGTCCTTCATCACCGGGAAGTCGGACCCGGGAGCGTTGAAGCCGGCGGCGACGTAACCCTTGGCGGCCGCGCCCGCGGGAATCACGTCCTCCTCGGCTCCGGACCACCACACGCCGATGATCTTCTCGCGCGGGTAGCCCACCTTGGCGGCAGCCTTGAGCGCGGTCGGGTTCATCACGCCCCAGCCCCACAGGATTACCCAGTCGGGCTTGATCTGGCGAACCTGCAGCCACTGCGCCTGCTGCTCGTTGCCCGGATGCGGCACGGCGATCGGCGTGAACTCGTAGCCGTACTCCTTCGCCATGTCGCTGAGGATGGGAATCGGCTCCTTGCCGTACGCCGAGTCGTGATAGATCAGCACGAGCTTCTTGCCCTTCCACTTGTCCATGCCGCCCATCTTCTGGCCCATGTACTTCACCATCACGGTCGCCTGCGACCAGTACGTGGTGATGAGCGGGAAGACGTAGGGGAACACGCGGCCGTCCGCCGCCGAGGTCCGGCCGTAGCCCAGCGAGATGATGGGGATGTGGTCGGCGGTCGCCTTCTCGATGAGCGAGTAGGTGATGCCGGTCGACAGCGGGTGGATCACGGTCGCGCCGGTCGGGCCCTTCTTCTTCGAGCGCTCATAGCACTCGACGCCGCGCGCGTTGTTGTACTCCGTCTCGCACTTCTCGGTGGTCAGCTTGACGCCGTTCACGCCGCCGTCGCGCTCGTTGATCAGGGTGAAGTAGTCGATCATGCCGCCGCCGAAGCCCGAGCCGCCCGGCGCGTACGGGCCGACCCAGTAGAAGTTCGACGGAATGAACTGCTCCTTGGCTTGCGCGAGCGCGCCGCCCGCGAAGACGGCCGCAGCCACGGCCAGGGCAATAGTGCCGATGCGTTTCATGAATTCCCTCCTCCTATCAAGGATTCCCTCCTGGGGAAGGCGGCTATCTTAGCCCCTTTTCCTCAGCGCGGGAAAGGCCGCCTCAGTGGGGGAAGGGCCACAACCGCAGCTTCTCTTTGGCGATCTGCCAGAGCCGCGCAAGTCCGTGCGGCTCGACGATCAGGAACAGGATGATCAGCCCCCCGAAGACGATCGCCTCGAGGTTGGAGACGATCGCGTGGGGGATCTCGATCGAGAGCGCGTCCGCGAGGATCTCGGATCCCAGGTTGAGGAAGGTGGGCAGAAGGGTGATGAAGGCCGCGCCGAGGAACGAGCCGAGGATCGAGCCCACGCCCCCGATGATGATCATGAACAGCACCCGGAACGAAAGGTCCAGCGTAAAGGCCTCGGGCTCGACCGTGCCGAGATAGCAGAAGGCGTACAGCGCGCCGGCGACGCCGCAATAGAACGAGCTGATGGCGAACGCGAGGAGCTTTGTCTTCATCATCGGGATGCCGATCACGCTCGCGGCGACGTCCATGTCGCGCACCGCCATGAACGCGCGCCCCGTCTCGCTGCGCATCAGATTCTTGGCGAGCAGCGCCATCACGGTCACGATCGCGAGCGTGAGCAGGTATTTCGAGGCGGGCGTGACGAAGGCGTAGCCGAAGATGACGACCTGCTGCGCCGTGATCACCCCCGAGGAGCTGTGATTGGTGATCCAGGGCACGCGGTTGATCGCCCAGAGCACGAAGAACTGGCAGGCGAGCGTCGCCACCGCGAGATAGAACCCCTTGATGCGCAGGCTGGGCAGCCCGAACACGATGCCGACCGCCGCGGCGCACAGCCCGCCGAGCACGAAGGAGCCGAGGATCGGGATCCCGGGGATGCGCAGCTGCGCGTTGTAGGCCATGAACGCGCCGACCGCCATGAACGCGGCGGTGCCCAGGGACAGCTGGCCCGCATAGCCGGTGAGAATATTCAGCCCGAGCGCGGCAAGCGCAAGCACGAGCAGCGGGGTGAGGATCGCCGAGAGCCAGTATTGATTGCCGATCAATGGCACGACCACGAACGCGAACGCGAGCAGCGCCATCATCGCGATGCGGTCCTGCAGGATCGGGAAGATCTGCTGGTCCTGGGCGTAGCTGGATTTGAACTGCCCTGCCTCGCGATAGAGCATGGTCAGACCCGATCGATGATTTTTTCGCCGAACAGCCCCTGCGGCCGCACGAGCAGGAAGCCAAGCGCGAGCACATAGGGGAACCAGGACTCGAGGCCGCCCCCGACATAGGGGCCCAGGTACACCTCGGCCATCTTCTCGGAGGCGCCGATGATCAGCCCGCCGATGATCGCCCCCGGGATCGACTCGAATCCGCCGAGGATCAGCACCGGCAGCGCCTTGAGCGCGACAAAGGTGAGCGAGTACTGAACGCCGTTGCGCGCGCCCCACATGAGGCCGGCGACCAGCGCGACGAAGCCCGCGACCGCCCACACGATGATCCAGATGTGCTGGAGCGGAATCCCGACCGAGAGCGCCGCCTGGTGATCATCCGCCACCGCGCGCAGCGCGCGCCCGACCCGCGTCTTGTGGAAAAACAGCGCGAGCGCGGCGACCAGCGCGCCGGCGACCAGCGCGGCGAAGAGGTCGAGCTGGCTGATGTTGACGTTCGCCTTCTCCGAGAGCCATTCCATCGGCACGTCCTGGATGCCGAGCTCGAGGCCGTGCGGCTGCGAACCCCAGATGATCTGCGAGATGCCCTCGAGCACGAACGACAGGCCGATCGTCGCCATGAACAGCGTGATCGGCGGCTGGTTGACGAGCGGCCGCAGCACGATGCGCTCGGTGAGCACGCCGAGCAGCACCATCACCGCGAGGGTGATCGCGATCGCCAGCCAGAAGTTGAGGCCGCCCTCGAGCATCGAGACGAAGCAGAGCGCGGCAAAGAACACCATCGAGCCTTGCGCATAGTTGAAGACGCCCGACGCCTTGTAGATGAGCACGAAGCCCAGGGCGACGAGCGAGTACATGACGCCGGCGAGCAGGCCGCCGGCGAGCACCTCGAAAAAGAAACTGACGTTCATTCAGTGCGCGACGCCAAGGTAGGCGTCGATCACGGCCTGATTGCCGCGCACCTCTTCGGGCGTGCCGTCGCCGATCTTGCGCCCGTAGTCGAGCACGACCACCCGGTCGGAAATGTCCATCACCACGCCCATGTCGTGCTCGATCAGCACGATCGTCGTGCCGTAGTGGTCGTTCACGTCGAGGATGAAGCGGCACATGTCCTGCTTCTCCTCGAGATTCATGCCGGCCATCGGCTCATCGAGCAGGAGCAGCCTGGGCTCGGCCGCGAGCGCGCGCGCGAGCTCGACCCGCTTCTGCAGCCCGTAGGGCAGCCGCGCCACCGGCGTCTTGCGGATGTGCTGGATCTCGAGGAAGTCGATCACCTGCTCGACCGCGCGCCGGTGCTCGAGCTCCTCACGGCGCGCGCGGCCGTACCAGAGCGCCTGCTCGAGGAACGAGCAGCGCATCTTGAGGTTGCGGCCGGTCATGACATTGTCGAGCACCGTCATGCCCTTGAAGAGCGCGATGTTCTGGAAGGTGCGCGCGATGCCCATCTTCGCGGCCTCGTGCGGATCCATGTCGTGGAACTCGCGCCCCTGCAGGCGGATCGTGCCCTTCTGCGGGTGGTAGACCCCGTTGACCACGTTCAGCATCGAGCTCTTGCCGGCGCCGTTCGGGCCGATGATGGCGCGCACCTCGTGCTCGCGCACGTCGAAGGACACGTCGCGCAGCGCCTGCACTCCGCCGAAGGAAAGCGACACGTTCTCCACCGCGAGGATGACGCCGCCGATGCGGTGGGCACGGACCGCCGCCTGCAGGCGGCCCTCGCTCATCTCGGTCTCGCGCACCGTCAGGCGGCCCGCTTGGCCGCGGCGGGTGCGAAGGTGCGCGCATCGCGGATCGCGAGGTCCGCCGACACCATGCCGGTGCGCCCGTCCTCGTAGCGCACCTGGACCTCGATGTGCGCGCTCTTCGCGCCGTTGTAGAGCGCATCCACGAGCGGCGAATACTTGTCGGCAACGTGACCGCGCCGCACCTTGCGCGTGCGCGTGAGCTCGCCGTCGTCCGCGTCGAGCTCCTTGTGCAGGATCAGAAAGCGGTGGATCTGCGAGCCGGCGAGCTCCGGGTCGGCGGCGAGGTCGGCATTGACCTGCTCGACGCATTCGCCGATCAGCGCGCCGACCTCCTCGCGCGAGGCGAGATCGACGTAGCCCGAAAAGGCGAGGTTGCGCTTCTCGGCCCAGTTGCCGACCGCCTCCATGTCCATGTTGATGAAGGCGCACACCTTGTCGCGCGCGTGGCCGAAGGCGACCGCCTCCTTCACATAGGGGAAGAACTTGAGCTTGTTCTCGAGGTATTTGGGCGCGAAGAGCGTGCCGTCGGCCAGCTTGCCGACGTCCTTCACCCGGTCGATGATCTTCAGGTGCCCGTCGGCGTCCACGTAGCCGGCGTCGCCGGTGTGGAACCAGCCCTGCGCGTCCTTCACTTCGGCCGTCGCCTGCGGATTCTTGTAGTACTCCTTGAACAGGCCCGGCGAACGGATGAGCAGCTCGCGCTCGGGCGTGAAGCGCAGCTCGACGCCTTTCACGGCCGGTCCGACCGTGTCGGCTTTCACCTGGCCGTCGGGCTGGATGCAGACGAAAACACTCGTTTCGGTCGAGCCGTAGAGTTGCTTGAGGTTGATGCCGATCGAGCGGTAGAAGCGAAAGAGGTCCGGCCCGATCGCCTCGCCCGCGGTGTAGGCGATGCGCACCCGGCTCATGCCGAGCACGTTGCGCAGCGGCCCGTACACGAGCAGGTCGCCCGCGCGGTAGAGCAGCCGGTCCAGCATCCCGACGGCACGGTCATCCAGGAGCGCCCCGCCCACCCGGCGCGCGATCGTCATGAAGTAGCGGTACATCGCGCGCTTCACCCGGCTCGCGTCCTCCATGCGGATGGACACCTGGGTGAGGAGCGCTTCCAGCACGCGCGGCGGCGCGAAGTAGTACGTCGGGCCGATCTCGCGCATGTCGCTCATCACCGTCTCGGCGGATTCCGGGCAGCAGATGCAGTAGCCCGTCACCATCGGCTGGGCGAGCGAGAAGATGAACTGACCCACCCAGGCCGGCGGCAGGTAGGCAAGCACGACATCGGTCTCGCCGAGCGACTCGAGCTCGGCTGCCGCGCGCGAGCGGTCGATCAGGCCGTGCTGCGTGAGCACCACCCCCTTGGGTACCCCCGTGGTCCCCGACGTGAAGAGCATGGCCGCGCTGTCGGCGCCGGTGCCCTTGGCGATCTCGGCGTCGAGGAACGCGGGATCGCGCTGCATCGCCTCGCGGCCGAGCTCGAGCAGCTTGTCGTAGCTCATCAACTGCGGCTGCGCATAGTTGCGCAGGCCGCGCGGATCGTCGAAGTAGATGTGCGCGAGCGTCGGGCACTGCGGCAGGATCTCGAGGAGCTTGTCGACCTGCTCCTGATCCTCGGCAAGCGCGTGCGTGATCAGGGCGTTCTGGATCGGGAACGCCATCTCCGCCGCGACCGCATCCTGATACAGGGGCACCGGCACCCCGCCCAGGCACTGGATCGCGCACATCGTGGCGTACAGGCGCGGCCGGTTATCGCCGACGAGCGCCATGTGATCGCCACGCTTTACCCCTTGCGCGGCGAGCCCGGCCGCGAGCACGCGCGTCTCCTCGGCGAAGCGGCCCCAGCTCCAGGTCTGCCAGATGCCGAGATCCTTCTCGCGGATCGCGGGCCGCCCGGGACGCACCTTGGCGTGGTGCATCAGGAGCTTCGGAAACGTATCCAGGCCGCTCAGGTCTTCGGACATTCCGTCCTCCTCCAAGGACTTACTGCGCGCCGTATTCTTACACAGGATAATTGCCCCATGACGGGACGCGAGCATTGGGCAAGTAAAAAGGTGCCAGAGGGCGACGTTCGCCTCTTTCTCTGGCAAAAGGGGCCGGCGACAGCAGCGCGCACGCGAGGAACCATCCTCTTCGTGCACGGCTCTTCAATGGCGTCGCAGCCGACGTTCGACCTAGAGGTGCCGGGCCGGCCCGATTCCTCGGTGATGGACTGGTTCGCCGCGCGCGGCTTCGAGTGCTGGTGCCTCGACAACGAGGGTTATGGGCGCTCGGACAAGCAGCGCCCCATCAACTTCGACATCGCCAATGGCGCCGAGGACATCGCCGCGGCGACCGAGTTCATCGGCAAAAAGGTTTTGGTCTATGGAATTTCGTCCGGCGCGTTGAAGGCCGCGCTTTTTGCCGAGAAACATCCCGACCGCGTCGCGCGTCTCGCCCTGGACGCGTTCGTCTGGACCGGCGAAGGCAGCCCGACGCTCGCCGAGCGGCGAAAAAAGCTTCCGGAGTGGAAAGCGAAGAACCGCCGCCCGATCGATCCCGCGTTCGTGCAGAGCATCTTCGCGCGCGATCACCCTGGCACCGCCGACGCAGCCACGATCGAGGCCTTTGCCAAGGCGATCCTCGCGCTCGACGACTCAGTGCCGACCGGCACCTACGTGGACATGTGCTCGAAGCTCCCGCTCGTGGATCCGGCGCGCATCCCTGTGCCGACGCTCGTCATGCGCGGCCAGTGGGACGGCATCGCCGGCTTTGACGATCTCATCGCGTTCTTCAAGCGCCTGCCGAACCCGGACAAGCAGTTCTGCGTCATGCCGGGAATCTCGCACGCGAGCTTCCAGCAGAAGAACTACCTCATGGTCTATCACATCCTGCATGCGTTCTTCTCGCAGCCGGAGCCGGTTTATCGAGGATGAGAGTCGCGGTCGCGCTCCTGCTGCTGGTGATTTCGCCGCTCGGCTTCCCGCAGAAATACCCGACGCATCCGGTGAGGCTGGTCATTCCTTTCTCCGCCGGCGGCCTCGTCGACGTGCCCGGCCGCCTGATCGCGGCGCGTCTGTCCGAGGCGCTCGGCCAGCCGGTCGTGGTCGACAACAAGCCGGGCGCGGGCTCGACCATCGGCGCGGACTCGGTCGCCAAGGCGAGGCCCGACGGCTACACGCTGATGATTACCTCGACCACGCACGTCATCAGCGCAAACCTTTACCGCAAGCTTCCCTACGATCCGCTCAAGGACTTTGCGCCCGTGATGAAGCTGGGCGAAGGGCCCTATGTGCTGCTCGTTCATCCGAGCCTCGGGGCGAGGAGCGTCGCCGAGCTGATCGCGCTTGCGCGCGCGCAGCCCGGCCGGATCGACTACGTGTCCTCGGGCAACGGCAGCTCGCAGCACCTCGTGGCGGCGCTTTTTTGCGCGCTCGCGCACGTCGAGCTGAACCACGTGCCGTACAAGGGCAGCGGCCAGGCGATGCAGGACCTCGCGGGGGGACAGGTCAAGGTCGGCTTCGTCGGCACCCCGAACGCGCTCCCGCACCTCAAAGCGGGCCGCCTGCGCGCGCTCGCGGTGACGACCCGCAAGCGCTCGGCCGAGCTGCCCGAGGTGCCGACGCTCGACGAAGCGGGCGTCCCCGGCTACGAAGCGACGATCTGGATGGGGCTTTTCGCGCCGGCCGGGACCCCTAGGGAAATCCTGACAAGGCTCGAAACGGAAGTTGGTAGAGTGCTTTCGCAGGCCGACGCAAAGGCGCAGATGGCGGCCACGGGGGTCGAGGTCAGCCTCTCGGGCGCCGAAGAGTTCAGCGCTTTCGTGCGCGCCGAGCACGAGAAGTGGGGCAAGGTGGTGCGCGACACGGGTGCCACCGTGAACTGAAACGCCTGGGGAGGCGCCGCGTGACGCGCGAAATCGTCGAAACCTTGAAAAAAGTGCTCAAGGCGCGCGGCATGACCTATGCCGAGCTCGCGCAGCGCCTCCATGTCTCGACCCCCACGGTCAAGCGCCTTTTCTCCGAGCGCAGCTTCACGCTCGAGCGCCTGGAGCAGGTGCTGCGGGTCCTCGAGATGGACTTCTACGAGGTCGCCAAGCTGAGCCGCGGCGCGAACGGCGCGAGCGGCGAGCTCACGCACGAGCAGGAAACGGCGCTCGCCAGGGACGCACGCCTCTTTTCCATCTTCTGGCTGATCACCAACGAATGGCGCTTCGATGAGATCGCCGCCGAGTTCCGCCTGAGCGCGCCGCAGCTTACGACCTACTATGCGCGCCTGGATCGCGCCGGCCTGATCCACTGGCGCCCGGGCAACGTCGCGCGCCTGAAAGTTCCCAAGCACTATGTCTGGCGCCGCGGCGGGCCCCTGCGCAAGGCCTACGGGCTCCGCGTCATCACCGAGTTCATGCGCGCGCGCTTCGATTCGGCGGTCGACGCTTTCCATTTCGAGGCGCTCGAGCTCACCAACGAATCCGCGGTCGTGATCAAGCGGCGCCTGGAGCGCGTCGCGGCCGAGATCAACGAGCTGGTGGAAGCCGACGCGGCCGCGCCGGCCCGGCGCCGCATCGCGCTCGGCGTGCTGCTCGCCGCGCGACCCTGGTCGATTTCGATCGTCGATACGCTGCGCTCGACCCCGGCCGGGCAAGTGAAGCATACTCGCGGCTGAAGGGGAGCCAAGTGAGAAAATCCGCGTTGTTTTTCGCCGTGCTGGCGCTCGCGCTGGCGTTCAAGGTCGCGGCGCAATATCCGGCGAAGCCGATCAAGATCGTCGTTCCGGTCACCACCGGCGGGCCGAGCGACCTTGTCGCGCGCATCCTCGGCGAGCGGCTCGCCGGGCCGCTCGGCAAGCCGGTCGTCATCGAGAACCGCCCCGGCGCGTCGATGGTGGTGGGCTCGTCGCTGGTCGCGAAGTCAGATCCCGACGGCTACACGCTGCTTCAGGCGGCGGCCAACATGGCGATCAACCCGATCCTCATGCAGGACCTGCCGTACGACACGGTGAAGGATTTCGCGCCGGTGTCGCTCACGCACATGACGCCCTACGTCTTCGTGGTGAGCGCGCAATCGCCGATCCAGACGCTCGGGGACTTGCTCAAGTTCGTGCGTGACAACCCCGGCAAGGCGACTTTCGGGACCACCGGGCCGGGCAGCCCGCAATTGCTTGCGACGCTGCTGCTTGCGCAAATTGCCTCGCTCAAGGACATGACCGAGGTCGCCTACAAGGGCAGCTCGGCCGCGCACCCCGATCTCATTTCCAACCGCATCACCTTCATGATCGATCCGCTGGCCGCGTCGGCTCCGCATATCAAGGCAGGAACGCTGCGCGCGCTCGCCGTCACTACGCCGCAGAGAAATGCGAGCTTCCCGAACGTCCCGACCGCGGTCGAATCGGGAGTGAAGGGCTACGACTTCGCGAGCTGGGGCGGGCTCTTTGCGCCGGCAGGGACGCCGCGCGACATCGTCCTGCGCCTTAATTCGGAGATCGGCAAGGCGCTCGCCAGCCCCGACCTCGTCAAGCGCTTCGACGACATGGGCCTGGTCGCCAGGGCGAGCTCGCCGGAGGAGTTCGGCGCCTTCCTCCAGTCGGAGATGGCACGCTGGAAATCGCTGCTGGTCAAGAAGTAGCGGTAGCGCGGGCTACATGTTGCGGCGGTACTGACCGCCGACTTCGAACAGCGCGTGGGTGATCTGCCCGAGCGAGCAGACGCGCACCGCGTCCATCAGCACGGCGAACACGTTTTCGTCCCGGATCACCGCCTGGCGCAGGCGCTCGAGCATCTTCGCTGATTCTTTCTCGTTTTTCTTCTGAAACTCGCGCAGCCGCCTGAGCTGCGACTGCTTCTCCTCGTCGCTCGAGCGGATCAGCTCGAGCTTGTGCGGGATCGGCTCGCCGTGCGGGTTGCGGAAGGTATTGACGCCGACGATCGGGTAGGAGCCGTCGTGCTTCTTGTGCTCGTAGAGCATCGACTCCTCCTGGATCTTGCCGCGCTGGTAGCCGGTTTCCATCGCGCCGAGCACGCCGCCGCGGCTCGAGATCGCCTCGAACTCCTTGAGCACCGCCTCTTCCACAAGGTCGGTCAGCTCCTCGATGACGAAGGAGCCCTGGTTCGGGTTCTCGTTCCGGGCGAGGCCCCATTCGCGGTTGAGGATGAGCTGGATCGCCATCGCGCGGCGCACCGACTCCTCGGTCGGCGTGGTGATCGCCTCGTCGTAGGCGTTGGTGTGCAGCGAGTTGGTGTTGTCGTAGGTCGACACGAGCGCCTGCAGCGTCGTGCGGATGTCGTTAAAGGCGATCTCCTGCGCGTGCAGGCTGCGGCCGCTCGTCTGCGAATGGAATTTCAGCTTCTGCGAGCGCTCGTTGGCGCCGTAGCGGCGATCCATCGCCACCGCCCAGATGCGGCGCGCCACGCGGCCGAGCACGGTGTACTCGGGATCCATGCCGTAGCTGAAGAAGAAGGAGAGGTTGGGCGCGAAGTCGTCGATTTTCATCCCGCGCGCGAGGTAGGCCTCGACGAAGGTGAAGCCGTTGGCGAGCGTGAACGCGAGCTGGCTGATCGGGTTCGCGCCGGCCTCGGCGATGTGATAGCCCGAGATCGACACCGAGTAGAAGTTCTTCACCGCGTTCTCGATGAAGTACTGCTGGATGTCGCCCATGACTTTGAGCGAGAACTCGGTCGAGAAGATGCAGGTGTTCTGGCCCTGGTCTTCCTTCAGGATGTCCGCCTGCACCGTGCCGCGCACCGCGGACAGGGTGTTCGCCTTGATTTCGGCAAGCTCCTTGCCGGTCGGTGTGCGCCCGAGCTTCTCCACCTGCTGGTCGATGGCGGTATTGAAGAACATCGCGAGGATCGTCGGCGCCGGCCCGTTGATCGTCATCGACACCGAGGTCGACGGGCTGCAGAGGTCGAAGCCCGCGTACAGCGCCTTCATGTCCTCCAGCGTCGCGATCGAGACGCCCGAGTTGCCGACCTTGCCGTAGATGTCGGGCCGCTCGTCGGGATCGAAGCCGTAGAGCGTGACCGAATCGAACGCGGTCGACAGGCGCTTCGCCGGCATGTCCTTCGAGAGCAGGTGAAAGCGCCGGTTGGTGCGGAACGGATCGCCCTCGCCCGCGAACATGCGCGTCGGGTCTTCGTTCTCGCGCTTGAAGTGGAACACGCCCGCGGTGAAGGGAAACTCGCCCGGCAGGTTCTCGCGCAGCCGCCAGCGCAGGATCTCGCCCTCGTCCTCGTAGCGCGGCAGCGCGACCTTGGAGACCCGCGTGCCCGACAGCGAGGTTGTCTTCAGTCGCGTACGCAGCTCCTTGCCGCGCACGTTCACGACGTGCTCGTCGCCGGAGTAGGTTGCCCGGGTCGCGGGCCAGGTGTCGAGCAGTTTCTTCGAGCGCGCGTCGAGCGCCTGTTCTTTTGCCTTGATCAGCCCGCCCAGCTCGGCCGGCGCGGCCTCCCCCAGCATGGTTTTCGCCGCGGAGAGCTGCTGGCGCTCGCGCGCGGCGCGCGCTTGCGCTTCCGCATGGCGGTGGTATTCGCGCACGCCCTCGGCGATTTCAGCGAGGTAGCGCGCGCGCTTGGGCGGCACGACGACGTGGATGTCGGAGGAGGACTTGTGGGTTGCCGGCGCAAGCGATCCGGGAGCAAGCTTCAATCCCTTCTCGGACAGCTTCGCGGCGATCGCCTGGAAGAGCGCGGTCACGCCGTCGTCGTTGAAGCGCGCGGCGATCGTGCCGAAGACCGGCATCTGCTCGGGCCGCTCGCCGAAGCTCTCGCGGTTGCGCTGCAGCTGCTTTCTTACGTCGCGCAGCGCGTCCTCGGCGCCGCGCCGGTCGAACTTGTTGATCGCGACGAAGTCGGCGAAATCCAGCATGTCGATCTTCTCGAGCTGGCTCGCCGCGCCGAACTCGGGCGTCATGACGTAGAGCGAGCTGTCGACGTGCTTCACGATTGCCGCATCGCCCTGGCCGATCCCCGAGGTTTCCACGATCACGAGATCGAAGCCCGCGGCGCGGCACGCCGCGATCGCCTCCGGCAAGCAAGCCGCGATCTCGGCGTCCGAGCCGCGCGTGGCGAGCGATCGCATGAAGACCGGGCCGCCATGGATCGAATTCATGCGGATGCGGTCACCCAGCAGCGCCCCGCCCGTCTTGCGCCGCGACGGATCGACCGCGAGGACGGCGAGCCTCAGCCGGTCGCCCTGGTCGAGGCGAAAGCGCCGCACGAGCTCATCGGTGAGCGAGCTCTTGCCCGAGCCGCCGGTGCCCGTGATACCGAGGACCGGCGCCTTGTGCCTTCCCGCCTTTTCCAGCAGTCGCGCTTTGAATTCGGAACTGCAAACCCCAAGCTCCAGAGCCGAGATCACCTGCGCGAGAGACCTGAAATCTCCGGCCTTCAGCTCCGGCACTTTCTCGACCGGGCTGAAGTCGCAGCGCGCGAGCATGTCGTTGATCATTCCCTGCAGGCCCATCTTCTGGCCGTCTTCGGGCGAGTAGATGCGCGCGACGCCGCAGTCCTGCAGCTCCTTGATCTCGGCGGGCACGATCACGCCGCCGCCACCGCCGAAGACGCGGATATGCGCCCCGCCGCGCTGCTTCAGCAGGTCGACCATGTACTTGAAGTATTCGAGATGCCCGCCCTGATACGACGAGACCGCGATGCCCTGCACGTCCTCCTGGAGCGCCGCGCTGACGACTTCGTCGACCGAGCGGTTATGCCCGAGGTGGATGACCTCCGCGCCGGAAGCCTGGAGGATCCTGCGCATGATGTTGATCGACGCGTCGTGCCCGTCGAACAGGCTCGCCGCGGTGACGAAGCGGATCTTGTGCTTCGCCTTGTAGCGCAGGCTCTTGGATTCCGACAGGTCGGTCATGACGGGGGCCTCGCCAGCCTACTTTACGTTTACGTAAACGTCAACCCTTCACAGGTCCCGGTAAGACGGGTCTTTTGCATCAACCAGCCGCCGCATCGCGGCGAAGACGTCCTCGCAGGTGCGCTTCTCGCCGGGACCGGACTCGCGCACCGTCTGGGCGAACACGCCGCTCGCGATCGGGTTGAGCATGCCTGCCGCGCTGGCAGCGATCTGCACGTCGCAGGCGCGCTGCAATGTCCAGAGCGTCATGAACGCTTCGGGCACCGACGCGGCCCAGGCGAGCAGCCCGTGGTTGCGCAGGATCACGGCGTGCTTGCTGCCGATGCTGGCGACGAGGCGCTGCTTCTCGCCCTCCTCGACCGTGATGCCCTCGAAGTCGTGGTACGCCACGCCGCCGTGCAGCTGCGCGGCGTAAAAGTTGGTCGGCGAAAGCCCGTCCTGCAGGCAGGCGACCGCCATTCCGGTCGTCGTGTGGGTATGCATCACGCAGTGCGCGTCCTCGATCGAGCCGTGGATCGCGCTATGGATGACAAAGCCGGCCTTGTTGACCGGCCACTTCGCCTCGCGCGCGAGATTGCCCTCGAGGTCGATCAGCAGCAGGCTCGAGGCGGTGATCTCGCTGTAGTGCAGGCCAAACGGGTTGATGAGGAACAGCTTGTCGGGGCCCGGCACGCGCACCGTGATGTGGTTGAAGATCATCTCGACCCAGCCCAGCATCGCAAAAATGCGGTAGCACGCGGCGAGCTGCAGGCGCGCCTCGCGCTCCGCCGCGCTCATCGGCAGGTCGCGCGCGACGCGCGCCCGGCCCTGATGGTAGACCGTCATTTGAAATCGAATATACGCCCGGCGTTGCCGCCGCGCACCCGCTCGCGCACGCCCGCGGGCAGGCGGTCGACGCGCGCGAGGCAGCCGATCGGGTCGCCGATCGTGTGCGGATAGTCCGAGCCATAGAGCACGTTGGTCGAGCCGAACACGTGCACGGCGAGCCGCAGCACCTCGTCGGTGAACACCACCGAGTCGGCGTAGATGCGCCGCGCATGCAGGCTCGGCTTTTCCTGGGTTTTCGTGCGGCAGGCGGGAATGTGCTCGTAGCACTGGTCCATGCGCCCGATCAGGTAGGGCAGCGCCCCGCCGCCGTGGCTGGCGATGATCTTCAGCTTCTGGAACCGGTCGAAGAAGCCGTCGTAGATCATGCGCGCGACGGCGAGCGAGGTGTCGGTGGTGAAGCCGATCGAGGCGGTGAGCTGGAACTGCGACATCTCCATCTCCTTCACGCCCGGCGGCGCGCTCGGATGGATCAGCACGGGTAGCCTGGCGGCGTCGATCGCCTTCCAGATTTTCTCGAAGGCGGGGCTGGTGAGCGCCTTGCCGCCGATATTGGCCAAGACCATCACGCCGCACGCGCCCGCCTTCAGGCAGCGCTTGAGCTCCGCGAGCGCCGCTTTCTCGTACTGCCAGGGCAGCGAGCAGAACCACTGGATGCGATCGGGCCAGGTCTTGCGCGCGCGCGCCAGCTCGTCGTTCATGGTCTGCGCCGCCGCGAGGCTCACCTTCTCGCCGCCCCAGTAGACATTGGGGCAGGAGAGCGAGACCACGGACACGTCGATGCCGACGCGATCCATGTTCTTGATGCGCAGGTCCCAGTCGAACATCTCGGGCACGGGCGTCATGAACGGCGCGCCGTCGAGGTGGATGGCGCGCAGGCCGCCGGTCACGGCTTTCAGCGAATAGGGCCGGCCGTGCTTTTCGAGCAGCTTGAGCCACTCGTCGTTGAGCATGTGGGTGTGAACGTCGATGACCGGATTCATTGCAGTTTTATCCCCGCGGTCTTGATGACTTTCGCCCATTTGGCCGTTTCCTCGCGGATGAGCGCGGCGAATTCCTGCGGCGAGTTGGTGTGCGGCTCGGTGCCGGCGTCGAGCGCGCGCGCGCGAATCTCGGGCACCTGCAGCGCGGCCGCGATTTCCCGGTTCAAGCGATTGACGATCTCGGGGGGCGTTCGCGCCGGCGCCACCGTGCCGAACCAGCCGATCGCCTCATAGCCCGGCACGCCCGCCTCTTCAAGGGTTGGAACCTCGGGCGCCGCGCTGATGCGACGCCTCGAGGTCACCGCGAGCGCGCGCATCTTGCCCGCGCGCACGTGCGAGATGGCCGAAGGCACGTCCACCATGCCGAGCGGCACCTGTCCGGCCAGCACATCGGCCGACACCGGCCCGCTGCCTTTGTAGGGTATCGGCTGCAGCTTCACGCCCGCCATCATGTTAAAGAGCTCGCCCGCGAGATGCATGGTCGAGCCGTTGCCGCCGTAGCCGATTGCGATCTCGCCCGGCTTGGCCTTGGCCGCCTCGATCAGCTGCTTCACGGTCGCGGGCTGCGACGGATGCGCGACGAGAAAGAACGGGATCAGCGCGAGCATGGTGACCGGCGCCAGATCCTTCTGCGGATCGAAGGGCATGCTCGGGTAGAGGCTCACGTTGGAGGAGAGCGCGCCCGCCGCCGCGAGGCCGATCACATAGCCGTCGGGCGGCGCCTTGGCGACGATGTCGACCCCGATCATGCCGCCCGCGCCGGGCTTGTTCTCGATCACGACCGGCTGGCCGAGCCGCTCGCCCAGGCGCGGCGCGATCGCGCGCGCGATGAGGTCGGAGCTTCCGCCCGGGGGAAAGGGCACGATGTAGCGGATCGGCTTCGAAGGATAGTCCTGCGCCTGCACCGCTGCCGCAACGAACAGCGCAGCGAGCATCACGGGTATTCTCATTTCACCCCTCCTGTGGGAGAGGCAAGCCTAGAGGCACCCGGGGCTAAAATCAACGAAACCGGCCGTGATTTCGCACCTGCGTCTGCTGCTCGTCCTCCTGCTCTTCGCGGCTGCGGCGGCGGCGCAGGTCCCGATCGCGATACGCGAGCGGCAGACGATTCGCATACCCGCCTCCGCGCCGGCGCCCGCGCTCGAATTGCGACTCACGGCCGCCTATCTCGACGACACCGGCTGGAACGCTGCCGACATCCGGCCGATCATCGAGCAGAGCGCACGCATCCTCGCTCAATGCAATCTTGGCCTGACCGAGGTCGCGCTCGTGCGAATCGGCGCGCCGGCCGCCTACCGGGACTACGCGACCCGCAGCGCGCGCGAGCTCGTCCGGGCTTTGGCTCTCGCCAAACCGACGGTCTACTTCGTCGCCGATACGCGTCAGCGCCCCGCGTTCGACGCGGAGGCGATCGGCCGCGGCAACAGCCGCACGCGGCCGGAGCTCGCCGACACCGTGTGGGTGACGCGCGCGACGCGGGCTCCCGGCGTCGCGGTCGCTCACGAGCTCGCGCACGTCCTCATGGACAGCGGCGAGCACTCGAGCGAGGAGGACAACCTCATGCGCGACGAGACCGCGGCGCAGAACGTGCGCCTCTCCCCGTCCCAATGCGCGCGCCTGCGCTCAAGAGCGCTCGAGAACGGCCTGATCCGACCGGTGCCCTAGCGGCCCAGGTCGCGCAGCACCTCGCGCGCGCAGTTGTGGCCCGGCGCGCCGGTGACGCCGCCCCCCGGATGCGCGCCCGCGCCGCACAGATAGAGTCCCTTGATCGGCGCGCGGTAGTCGGCATATCCCAGCAGCGGCCGCGCCGCCCAGAGCTGGTCGAGGGACAACGCGCCGTGCATGATGTCCCCGCCCGTGAGGCCGAACTCGCGCTCAAGATCGGCGGGAGAAAGCGCGCTGTGGCCGAGCACGCTCGCGCGGAATCCGGGCGCGTGCGATTCCACCACGTCGAAGATGCGCTCGATCGCCTCCGCCTTGCGCGCTCCCCAGTCGACGCCCGGATCGAAGTGCTGGCAGAAAAGGCTCGCGACATGCGCGCCCGGCGGGGCGAGCGTGTCGTCCAGCGTGCTCGAGATCACCATTTCTACGATCGGCGCGCGCGCGATGCCCTTCTCCCTGGCATCCAGGTACGCGCGATCCATGTAGCCGAGCGAAGGCGCGAGGATGATGCCGCTTGCGTGATGCGGCCCCGGCTCGGGCAGGCAGGCAAAGCGCGGCAGCGCCGAGAGCGCGACGTTCATGCGGAAGGTCGCGGATGCGCACTTGTAGCGCTTCATGCGCGCGACGAAGTCCGCGGGGAGCGTCTTTTCCTCGACGAGCGTCAAATACAGGAGCTTCGGGTTCACGTTGGCGACGATGGCGCGCCCCCGCACGACCGCGCCGCTCGCGAGCTCGACCTCGCCGCGGCGCACGCGCGCGACCGGTGAATCGCAGGCGATCTCCACGCCCAGGCGCGCCGCCTCCTTCGCCATCGCTTGCGTGATCGCGCCCATGCCGCCGATCGCGTGGCCCCAGGCGCCGCGCTTTCCATTCACCTCGCCGAAGCAGTGATGCAGCAGCACATAGGCGGTGCCTGGGTGAAACGGGCTCGCATAGTTGCCGACGACCGCGTCGAAGCCGAGCACCGCCTTGATCGGCGCGGACTCGAACCAGCGCTCGAGCATCTCGGCGGCGCTGCGCGTGAAGAGCTCGAGCAGGTCGCGCCGCGCCTCCATCCCCAGGGTCTTCACCCGCAGCCCCGTGCGCAGCAGTCCGAGAAAGTCGAGGACGCCGCCGCCCGCGTTCGGCGGGGTCTCGAGCACCGCCGCACGCAGCACGTCGGCGACCGCCTCGATCGTGCGGTAGTAATCGGGCAGTCGCTCGGCGTCGCCGGCCGAGAACTTCGCCATCTCCGCCTGCGTCTGGGAAAGACCGCCCCCGACCTTGAGGTAACCGCCCTCGAACGGAAGGAAATTCGCCAGAGGGCGCTCGACGAGCCTCAAGCCGTGCTCAGCGAGCCGCAGGTCGCGGATCACCTTGGCCTGCAGCAGGCTGACCGTGTAGGCGGCGGTCGAATTCCGGAAGCCCGGATGGAATTCCTCCGTCACCGCCGCGCCGCCGACGACGCCGCGACGCTCGAGCACCTTGACCTTGAGGCCCGCGCGCGCGAGGTAGCAGGCGCAGGCGAGGCCGTTGTGACCGGCGCCGACGACAACCGCGTCCCAGCTCATGGCCGCGCCTATTCGACGGTCACGGACTTCGCGAGGTTGCGCGGCTTGTCGACGTCGTTGCCGCGCGCGAGCGCGGTGTGATACGCGAGCAGCTGCAGCGGAATCACGTGGAGGATCGGCGAGAGCGGGCCTGCGTGCTCGGCGAGCTTGATGATGTGCACGCCTTCGCTTTCCTGGATGCGGCTGCCCACGTCGGCGAACACGAACAGCTCGCCGCCGCGCGCGCGCACTTCCTGCAGGTTCGACTTCACCTTCTCGATCAGCGCGTCG
>Ga0310810_10002344_pt1 | contig 20378 bp, 28 predicted proteins | sample NCmetagenome_FD_207641 | JGI IMG/M metagenome (GOLD analysis project Ga0310810, IMG submission 207641) | Soil microbial communities from experimental microcosm in Duke University, North Carolina, United States - NC | ecosystem: Engineered > Artificial ecosystem > Soil microcosm > Unclassified ...
CCGCCCCGGGGTCATTCCGCACGACTCCCAATTGCAAGCGTCGTGTGAGCATTGCAATATCTGCGCAGGATCCCCCGAACGTCGCAACCCGAAGGTGGAGCGCCCCACGTGGCTGAGATGACCGCCCTGGTTGGCTCGCCCGTCCCTCGCGTCGCCACCCCGCCGCTGCGCGAGCTCACGCCGGACACGTCGCTCGGGTACGACCTGATCGACTTCGCCCGCAACATCGGGTACCCGCTGTTGCCATGGCAGGAGACGGCCGCGATCCGGGCGTTGGAGCTTCTGCCCGACGGGTCGCTCCGTCACCGGGTCGTGATCATCGTGGTCGGCCGGCAGTCGGGGAAGACGACGCTGATGAAGATCTGGGCCTTGTGGGCCTTGTACCGCCGTGACATGAAGATGGTGCTCGGGGTAGCGCAGTCCCTCGACATCGCCCGTGAGGCCTGGCAGGGGGCCGTGGACATCGTCGCGGAGCGACGGGGGCAACTCCCGGTGGGGAAGGTGCGGTTCGCGAACGGGGAGCAGACCCTCACTCTGCAGAACGGGGCCCGGTACCGGATCGCGGCTACCACCCGTTCCGCCGGCCGTGGCCTGTCCGTGGACCTGCTGATCGCGGACGAACTGGCGATGCAGCGTTCCGAGGCGGCGTGGGCCGCGCTACTGCCCACGGTCACCGCCCGGGCGGGGGGCCAGGTCGTCGCGATCTCCTCCGGTGGGGATGAGGAGTCCGTGGTACTGAACACGCAGCGGACCCGGGCGCTCGCCGGCGGGGACGACGCTCCGTGCCTGTTGGAGTGGTCCGCTGAGGATGGGTGCGACCTGGACGACACGGCCGCGTGGTGTCAGGCGATCCCCGGGATCGGGCACACCACGGACGAACGCAGCTTGCGCGCGTTGATGGGTGCCCTGTCGCCGGACGCCATCCGGCGCGAGTACTTCGGGCAGTACGCCGAGACCGGCGGGGGCCTGGACGCGCAGGGGTGGGTCGCAGGTTTGGACGCGCAAGGTTCCCTCGCGGGGCACGTCGGGTCGCTGACGGTCGGTATCGACGTCTCCCAGGACGGCCAGCATGTGGCCCTGGTCGCCGCTACAGCCCTTCCGGACGGCAAGGTGAGGGTGGAACCCCTAGCGTCGTGGGAATCGACCAGGGAGGCGCGCAGCGACTTGCCTGCGTTGTTGGAGCAGATCAAACCTGTCGGACTCGCGTGGTATCCATCCGGGCCCGCCGGGGCGCTCGCGCCGCTGCTGCAGTCCCTGCCGTACGCGAAACCGATCACGGGCGGTGACGTGACGGCCGCGTGCATGGGGTTCGCCGACATGGTCCGCGCCGGGGCGGTCCTCCACAACGGGCACCCCCGCCTGGACACGCAGGTCGCCGGGGCGGACATCCTCCCGCAGGGGGACGCGTACCGGTTCACCCGCCGCGGTGGGGCGAACACCGACGCCCTGTACGCGGCCGCCGGCGCGGTGTGGCTCGCCCGGACGAAGAAGACACGCCGAAACCCGATCTTCGTCCTCTAACCCTCAGCTAGAGGTTTAGGGTTACAGTTCCCGTGATGAAGCCGTACACGGGAACCGTTGTCATCAAGCGCGCCGGCGCGGCCTCCGTCGACGGGTACTTCAACCCCTACCCCGTGCAGCCGCACTACGGCCCCCAAATGAGCATCCAGAACCCGTCCGGGTGGCTCAGCATGCAGGCCACCGGTGCGGGCGTCCCGGTCACGGAGCTCTCTGCTCTGGGATCCACGGCGTTCTACCGTGGCGTGTCCGTGATCGCGTCCACGATCGCGACCCTGCCGTTGAAGTCCTACCGCACTGCCAACGATGGCGCGCGCGACCAGGTGCCGTCCGTGTTCGACAACCCGGGCGCTCAGTTCTTCACCCCGTTCGAGTGGGTGGAACTGGTCATGGTCCACCTGGTCATCCACGGCAACGCCTACCTCCTGCACCTGTACAGCCCCGCCGGCGCGCTGGTCGGGTTCTTCCCGCTGCACCCGCTCCTCGTGCAACCCGAGTGGGTGTGCGACAAGGACGGGAAGATCGTCGGTAAGCGGTTCAAAACGAACGTGGGCGGTCAGGACACCTACCACGACGAGACCCAGATGACGCAGATCATGGGCCTCGGCTGCGACGGACTGCGCGGCCTGTCCGTGATCACGGTGGCCCGCGACGCCATCGGCACGGGCCTAGCCGGCGACAAGGCCGCCGCTCGCATGTTCGCCTCCGGGATGCTCGTCGGAGGCCTTGTCACCACTGACGACGAGTCGTTGACGAAGGAAGACGGTCAGGCCCTCATCGCCGACCTCAAGGCGCGCCTCACGGGGTCGAACAACGCCGGCGACATCGCCCTGGTGAACGCGTCACTCAAGTTCTCCCCGTGGACAATGTCCGCCGAGGACGCACAGTTCCTGGAATCGCGGCAGTACCAGGTGGAGGAAATCTCCCGCCTCCTCGGCGTGCCCAAGGTCCTCCTAGCCGAGGACGGCGCGAGCTCGTGGGGCACAGGCATCGGTCAGCTCCTGTCCTACATGCAGAAGACCACGCTCGTCCCGTGGACCGAACGGTTCCAGCAGCGGCTCTCCCGCCTCCTCGCCGCGCCCCGCCACGTCGAGTTCGACTACGCCGGCCTGCTCCGTGGCACGCCGATGGAACAGACGCAGCTCCTCGCCGCGCAACTCGACGCCGGGATCATCGACGTCGATGAGGCGCGGGCATCGCTCAACCTTCCACCGAAGACTCCCGCACCCGCGGGTGATGCCACCGGGACACCTCCGCTCCCGGCCACGCAAGACAACTGAGGGAGTGTCACATGCCAGGTGTGCGTAATGACGTGCAGGCGACCGGTCGCCTGCAGATCGTAGACATGCTCGTCGCCCAGTCCACCGCGACCCTCGGCCTCGAGTCGGGGTCGTTCGACTGCCGTTCCTACCCGCACGGCTCCCGGTTCCTCGCCGTGTTCTCCGAAGGCGCACAGACGGAGGGAACGCTCACGTTCTCCGTGGTCGACTGCGACACCTCCGGTGGCACGTACGCCGCCGTCGCGGACACCTACGGCACCCTGGTGACCGGCACCTCGACCAGCGCCGCGACGTCGCTGACGCAGGCCATCGCGTTCCAGCCCGTCGCCGGTCGCCCGTTCATCAAGTTGAAGTCGGTCGAGACCGTGTCGGTCACCACCGCGGTCCCGGTCCACTTCTTCATCGTCGTCATCCCCCCGAGCCAGTGATGGCGGCCCGCAAGCCGGCAGCGAAGCCGGCCGAGAAGAAGGTCGAGTGCGACCACGCCAACGTCGTGTGGAACAACGGGATGACGATTTGCGCGGACTGCGGAGAGCACCTGTCGTGAACAACCGGTGGGAGTTCGCTACCCGGACAGAGGTGTCCCCGGAGGGCACCCTGTCCGGGTACGCGGCCGTGTTCGGTGTCCCCACCTCCAAGCAGGACCAGTTCCCCGGCACTGAGACGATCGCCCGTGGTGCCTTCACCGAGGCCCTGAAAGCACCGGGGAACATCCGGGCCACCGTCGACCACGGGAGCGGCACGATCGGGCTCCTGGGCACCACGGACGCTGGCACGCTGCGGTTGTCCCAGGACGACGTCGGGCTGCGGTTCGAGATCGACGCACCGGACACGACCACCGCCCGGGACCTGCGGGTGTTGGTGGCCCGCGGGGACGTCCAGGGCGCGTCGTTCATGGCAAAGATGAACCGCGCCACCATCGAGCGGACAGCGGCGGGGGTCGTTCACCACGACTTCCCGGAGCTGATCGATATCTGTATCACCGCAATGCCCGCCTACGCGGAGACGTCGGTGGCGGCAAGGACCGGCGCGGAGCAGACGCTCCGTGCCCAGCTCGCGTCTATACGGGCGCGCGTGATGATGAGGGGAAGCAAGTGACTGTTGAACAAATCCTCGCCGCGCTCCAGGCGATCATTGACGAGGCGAACGCGGGCGCGGACCCGTCCATGAACAGTGAGCCGGTCCTCAACGAGGACCAGGCAGCCCGCTACGAAGCGCTTGAGGCGCAGCTCGTGGTGGCCCGCAAGTCCGAGGAGATCATGAAGCGCAACGCGCTCCACAGGCTCGCCGTCGGCCCGGTCGCATCCGGGATCCAGGTCCGCGAAACCGTCGATGAGGCGACCCGTTCGTTCGACACCTACCTCCGATCCGGTGGGAAGGTCGACCCCGAGCTGGTGCGCCGCGCACAGAACGAGGCCTCTGGCCCCGCCGGCGGGTACTTTGTCCCGGACACGTTCCGCGACAAGCTGATCGAGAAGCAGAAGGCGTACGGCGGACTCATGAACGCGGCCGAGAACATCACCACCGCGACCGGTGCGCCTCTGGTGTGGATGCTCAACGACGACGTCCTCGACACCGAGGCGGGGATCGTCGCCGAAGGTGCGGCGAACACGTTCGGCGCGGACTTCACCTTCACCCGCAACGCGCTCAACGCGTTCAAGTACGACACCGCCGGCGCTACCGCTTCCGCCGGGAACGACACCGCGAAGTGGCTGCGGGTGTCGTGGGAGCTCCTGCAGGACGCCACGTACGATCTTCAACCCTTCATCGCACGCAAGTTCGCGGAGCGCATCCAGCGCAAGCTCGCGAAGGACCTCATCAATGGCACCGGCGTGAACGAGCCGGTGGGGATCATCTCCACCATGGGTGGCCTCACGAACTCGGGGATCACGATCGCGTCCGCGACCGCCGGCCCGACCTACGCGGAACTTGTCCAGATTGAGCACACCCTGGACATCGCGTACCGGGATGGCGCGAAGTGGCTCTTCAACGACAAGACCGCTTCGCTGATCGAGCAGCAGGTGGACTTGAACGGTCGCCCGCTGATCTGGAACCAGCAGGGTTCGCTGGCGGACGGCACTCGCGCCGACAAGATGCTTTTGGGCTACCCGGTTGTCATCGACAATGCGATGCCGGACCTGCTCACGGGCTCGACCAAGGGTCTGGTGTTCGGTGATCTGCAGCAGGCGTACGTGGTCCGCACGGTGAAGGACTTCACCCTGGTCACGGCGAACGAGTTGTTCGCCGGCACGGGGCAGGTTGGGTTCCTCGGCTGGGGCCGTTACGACGGCATGGTGCAAGACCCGAACGCGGCCGTCTACGTCACCTCGCACTCGTGACCCTGGTCCAGCTCTTGACCCTGGTCCTGATCGTGTACGTGATCGTCGCTCTGGTCGGAAGGATCTGAAACGTGAGCGCGCCTATGCAGAAGTGGTCGGAGAACCCGGTCACACTTGCGGTGCTGATCGTAGGCGCGCTCACGTTCACCCTGTCGATGGGCGTGATCACCCTGCTGTATGCCGGCAAGGATGTCCCCGACTGGTTCTCCGCGCTCGTCGGGTCGGGGATGGGGTCGTTGGCGACGTTGCTGGTGTCGCGGCAGAACGTCCCACCTGAGGCTCCGAGGAGGGAAGCCTGATGGCCCTGTACCCGGACTACATCACGGCGACCCAACTCAAAGCGCATCTGCGGATCAACGACACCGCGGACGACCTAGCGATCGGGATCGCGATCACCGCTGCGTCGCGGGCCATCGACCACTCCACGAACCGTCAGTTCGGCCTCGCCACGAGCGCCGTGGCGCGCGTGTACACGTGGGCCGGTGGCTACATCGAGGATCTGCCGGCGGTTGAGGTGGACGACTTCATGACCACCACGGGCCTGGTGGTGAAGCTCGACCAGGCGGGCCAGGGGACGTACGGGTCGGCGTTGACGGGTGTCGACCCGTGGCCGTGGAACGCGGTCGCGGACGGCAAGCCGTACACCCACCTGGTGTTCCGTTCCTATGCCTCCGCGTTCCCCACCGTGTTCTCCCAGGGGATGCAGGCCACCGCCTCGTGGGGGTGGACGACGGTCCCCACGATCGTCGTCCAGGCCACCCTCATTCAGGCGGGTAGGTTCTTCGTCCGGCGCGACTCCCAATACGGGGTGGCCGGCTCACCCGAGACCGGGACGGAGCTGCGCCTGTTCGACCGGCTCGACCCAGACGTGGCGCTGATGCTGACCACGGTGCGGCGTTGGTGGGGGGCGCGCTGATGGCGAACATCTCAACGGTCATGGATGACATCGGGACCGCGCTCGCCACCATCACGGGCCTGCGCGTGTACGACTTCCCCCCCAAGTCGGCCCAACCGCCGTTCGCGTTCGTCGACATGCCGGACAGCATCGAATACGACTGCACGTACCAGCGGGGCACCGACCGGTGCAAGCTCAACGTCATCGTCGCCGTCGCTGATGTGGTGGACCGCTCCGTGCGGGACCAGATAGCGGCCTACGCAGCGGGCAGTGGCGCGCAGTCGATCAAGGCCGTTCTTGACGCTGCAGCGATCGGGCAGACCAGGCGTGTGGTGTCCGCAGATTTCCGGCCCGTCGTGGTCGGTGGAGGAACGTATTTCGGTGCCGTGTTCGAGCTAGACATCGTTTTCTGAGGAGGAGTCACAAGTGGCATATCACGGCAAAGATGCGTCCTTCAAACTGGAGGACTCCGCCGGCACCACCCTGCGGGACCTGTCGTCGAATCTGACCAACATCGCGTGGGGGCGACAGAACGACACCCACGACACGACCGCGTTCGGCGCGGAAGGTCACACGTTCATCACGGGTCTTACCAACGGCAAGATCACCATTACGGGTTGGACCGACTACAGCGCGACCACGGGCACCATGACCGTCATCGACTCACTGGTCGGTCTGGACGCCGTCACGGTCGGGTTCGAGTTCGGGCCACACGGCAGCACGACCGGTAACGCGAAGTACACCGGTGAGTGCATCCTTGAATCCGTGGACGTCTCGGACCCGGTCGCGGACCTGGTTTCGTTCGTCGCGGTCCTGCAGATCAGCGGTGACGTCACCAAGGGCGTGTTCTGATGCTCCCTCAGGGGAAGATCAGCACCGCGACGGTGGAACTGTCCGGCGGTGCGGTGGAGGTCCACTCGCTCACCATGGGGCAGTCCATCATCGCGGGGAAACTCGAAGGGTCCGCGCGGGTCATCGCGAGCATCTCTTTCGCCACCGGCACGGACAAACGTGACGTCGAGGAGTGGCTCGAGACGTGTCCCGCCGGGGACGCGACGAAGCTCCTCAACGCCATCACCGACGTGTCCGGCCTTTCGGCGGAGGCCCAGTTTCAGGAGTGACCGTGCCATGTTCCTCTCATCCGTTGGGCAGGAGACGGACGTGGACATGTTTGCGTTCTACCTCGCCGAACGTCTGGGGAAGACCTTGGGGGAACTGGACGACATGCCGATGTCGGAGTACATGGCATGGTCCTCATATCACAAGGTGAAAACGCAGCAGGAGAAACTAGCGAGGAAGGCCGCAAGCCGTGGGTGAGATCAAGTGGAAGGTCACCGGCGTCGAAGAGCTTTCCCTCGCGCTACATGAGGTGGCACGCGAAGCGCCGGAGATCATGGACGCCGTCACCGCCGACGTCGCCGCCGGTGCGGTGGAAGACGCACGGCGGCTCGTCCCACACCGTTCCGGCCGTGCAGCGTCGTCGTACAAGTCGCGTGGGCATGTCGTGTCCATCGGCGCCGGTGTCCCCTACGTGCCGTGGCTCGAATTCGGCGGCGACGTCGGGCGGAAGGGCGCGACCCACCGCGCCAAGGTCAAGGGCGGACGCTACTTCTATCCGTCGCTCACGAAGCGCCTGAAAGACATCGAGGACATCGCGGCGGACATGATCGAACAGATGACAAGCATCGAGGTGGAGTGATGGCACGCCAGATCGACATCAACCTCAACGCGGAAACCCGCGGCTTCGAACAGGGCATGAAGTCCTCCGCGGACGCTGTGGACCGACTCGACAAGCACCTCGACGCCGCAGAGGGTGGGACGAAGAAGTTCGACGCAGCCCTCGACAAGACCTCCGACGGACTCGAAGGTGCGACCGGGAAGTTCCGCTCCACCGCCGACCTCGCAGGGGGCCTAGGCGACGTCCTGGGGATCCAGGCCGCTGGACCCATCGCCGGGTACGCAATGGGGTTCGCGGACATCGCAGACGGCCTTGGTGGCCTCCTCGCGCCGGCGCTGCAGAAGGCGAAGGGCGCGTTCGTCGCGATGAACGCCACCCTCATGGCAAACCCCATTTTCCTCGTCATCGCCGCGATCGCAGCGCTTGGTATCGCGTTCGTCATCGCCTACAAGAAGTCCGAGACATTCCGCAAGATCGTCAACGCCGTGTTCGGTGCCGTGAAACACGGGGCGGGCGAGTTCGTCGAGTTCATCGAGGACGCCGTCACCAAAGCGGCGAAGGTGATCGCCCGCGTGGCGGACATCATCACCACTCCCTACCGGCTCGCGTTTAAGGCCATCGCGTCCGCGTGGAACGCCACCCTCGGCGGGTTCCACATCGGCATCCCCGGGTTCCTCGGCTTCGGCGGGTTCGACTTCACCATTCCGAACCTGCCCATTCCCGCACTCGCGAAGGGTGGGCCGATCAACGGCCCGGCGCTCGTCGGCGAGAAGGGCCCGGAACTGTTCATGCCGAACAGCGCCGGCACGATCATCCCCAACCACGCCCTCGGCGGGACCAACGTCACCATCGTCATCGAGACCGGGGCGGCGGACCTGGACGAACTGATTCGCAAGCGGGTGCGGGTCCTCGGGAACGGCAACGTGCAGACCGCGTTCGGGCGGCGCTGATGGTCGCGCCCGTCACCGTCCAGGTGCAGCTGTACCTCAACGGCGCATGGACCGACATCACCTCCTACGTCCGCCAGCAAGCGGGGATCGACATCACCTACGGCATCCAAAGCGAAGGGGCCGTAGCCGACCCGTCGTCGTGCACGATCGTCGTGAACAACCGCGACGGTAGGTTCTCCCCCCGCAACACTGCCGGCGCGTACTACCCGTACCTGAAGCGGGCCACCCCCCTGTGGGTGAAGGTCAACGGGGTCACCAGGTTCGTGGGTCGCATCCCCGACTTCGCGTCGCGCTGGAACGAGAACGGTTCCGACGTGTACATGACCATCACCGCGCACGGCCTCATGCGCCGGCTCGCGCACGCGTCCTCCCTCGACTCCACCCTCACCACCACCATCCGCCAGTTCGCCGCATCGTGGGGAGTCACCGGGTACTGGCCCGTCGAAGACGCGACGGGCGCGACGACGATCTACAACGCCTACGGCGGCAGTGTCGGCACCATCACCGCCGCCCCCACGTTCGCCGCCGTCGACCTTGGCGTCGGCTCGCACGACGTCGCCACGTGGGGTGGCGCGTCCGCGACGTTCGAACCCACGGCAGCGTCCTCCACCGCGTTCACCGCCGGCTGCTACATCCAACTTCCCACGACTGGGCTCACTGGCGGGGAAGAGCTTTTCAGCGTCGAAGTCCTCGGCACCGCACAGTTCTGGAAGGTGCTGTACTCCCCCGGCTCCGGCGGGTCGGTTTTCCTGCAGGTCCTCGACCAGACCCGCACCGAAATCCTCGCCACCGCCAACAACCCTGTCGGGGACGGGTCCACCTTCTACTGCAAGCTTGAATGCTCCAACTCCGGCTCCGACGTCGCCTACGCGTTCTCCACCCTCGACGCCGGCGGAACCATCTCCGGCACCCTCGTCGGCGCGACGGTCGGCGCACCGACGAGGGCGAGTATCGGTGCCGGCACCATCGCCATCCCCGCAGACGCAGCAGTCGCCGTCGGGCACGTCGTCCTCGGATCCAACGCGACCACACTGCTCCACGCCGACTTCGACTCCGCACGGGCGGGGTTCGCGGGCGAGACCGTCCCAAACCGACTGGCCCGCCTCGCGACCGCGAACGGCATCAACATCGGGGTGACGTCCGGGATCTACACGCCCACCGAGCTTGGGCCCCAACCAGATGGCACCCTACTGGACGTTCTGCGGGCCACGGAGAAGGCGGACGCCGGGGGGATCCTGCGCGACTCTATCGACACGACCGACCAGCTGATCTACATCACCCGCGTTGCCCGCTACAACGACCAGCAGTCCCAGACCGCGCTGGACTACTCCCTGAAGCACCTCGTCCCACCGCTGGAACCCGACGACGACGACGCGACCCTCACCAACGAGGTGAAGGTCAACCGGGACGGGGGGTCGTCGGCGTCGATCCAACTCACCACCGGCGCGCTGTCCAACGCGGCCTACCCCGCCGGGGTCGGGTCCTACCCGTTCGAGGACACCTACGCCGTGTACGACGATGACCAGTTGCCGTACCTCGCGTCGTGGCTGCTGCGCCTCGGCACGATCGATGAGACCAGGTTCCCCGCCGTCACCGTGGACCTGATCGCGAACACGTCGAAGGTCAGCAACATCGAGGCCCTGCGCCCCGGGCACCGGTTGCGCATCACGAACCTGCCCGCTTACGCCGGCGCGGCCTCCGTGGACCTGCAGGTCGTGGGGTGGCGCGAACACGTCGAACCGTACAAGCGGTACATCACGCTCGTGTGCGAACCCGGGTCCCCCTGGTTCGTGTTCCGACTCAACTCCGCCACCTACGGCGTGTTGAACCAGAACTACCTGGCGTACTGAGGAGACTGACCTGCCATGGCCTACCCGTGGAGCGCAAACGACATCCTGACCGCCGCCGACCTCAACGCGGCCATCTCCACCGGGATCGTGTCCACCGGACTAGGCGCGTGGACGTCGTACACGCCCACCGTGACCCAGACCGGCGTCGTCACGAAAACGGTCACGGTCGGGTCGTACATCAAGATCGGCCGGCTCGTCATCTTCTCCCTCGACCTCGCGATCACCGGCACCGGGACAGCGGCAAGCAATGTCATCGTGAGCCTGCCCGTCACCGCGGCCGCCGCGAACCAGATCGTCGGGTCCGGGATCATCTTCGACACTTCCGCATCGACCGTGTACGCCGGCGTAGCGCACCTCAACTCGACCACCTCGTTCGGGCTGTGGTCCGCCTCCACCGACGGCAGCCCGTCCCAGTTCCTCGGCCTGCGCGTGTTCACCGCCGCACTCGCATCCGGCGACGCCATCCGCGTGTCCGGCATGTACCAATCCGCCACCTAGGAGACCCGTCATGTCCGACTGGAAACTCGCGCCGGCCCTGGCCGCGCTCATCTCCGACGTCAACGCCACCTGGCCCCGCCGGGACAAGACCTTCGACGGCACGATCGGCGACGCCGCCCACGCCGCCCGCAAGTCGGAGCACAACCCGAACCGCGACCCGGACGATGACGTCCCGGACGGGTACGTCACCGCCGCGGACATCACCACCCTCGGCATCAACGCGGACCACCTGATCGACGTTCTCAAGCACGACCGGCGGGTGTGGTACGTCATCCACGCCGGCCGCATCTACTCCCGCACCTACGGGTTCGCCGACCGGGCATACACCGGTGCGGACCCGCACCTGCACCACATCCACATCTCGCTCAACCAGAACGCCCGCGACTGCAACGACACCCGCGACTGGTTCGCCGGCCCCACGAAGCCCGAGACCCCGTACCAGCGCGCGGTCCGCATCGCCGCGCAGCGTCTCCGCAAGATCAAGCGACTCCGCAGACTACTTGGCAGGTAAGGGCTACGAAGAACGCGACTCATACTTTCGGCCCACCCTGTTCTGACCGAAAGTACTATATGCGGCGACGCGTCCAAGAGGATAGTTCTCCCCATGACACGCACCGCCCACACCATCACGAGAGCAGTCCTCGCGTTCGCATTCCTCACCACTGTCCTGGTCTCCGCCCCGCACTTCACCGGCCCCCGGGACGTCACCCTGGACATCCCGCCGTGCCACACCTGCGGGCACGCGACCCCGATCGTCGTCACCTGCGACGGCCTCGACTGGCAGATCTACTCGCCGGGTGCCGTGCAGACCGTCGCGTCCAGCGTGTGCCCCGAGAACGTCACCTACTCCTGGAAGGCCCTGCCGTGAGCTACGCCGACCTCTACACCTACCTACCCGCCACCCTGCACCAGCAGGGCAGGCAAGCCACCAAGGCCCACGTAGGCCTCTTCTGGAACAACACCCACCCCGCCGAAATCCAGGTCGGCGTCTCCACCGGCCGCGACATGGAAACCTGGCGAGTCGGACGCGACCTGTTCATCGCAACCGACCAGACCTGGTCACGCGGATCATGGATGGGCGGCGGCGACTTCGGTGTCTGCTTCGCCGGCGAACGCGTCATGCTCGCATTCAAGCCACACCACAGCGACGAGAAACACGCCATCGTCATCCTCCCCGCACAACAGGTCACCGACTTCATCGCCCACTCGTGCGCACTGGTCAACCCGGGCGAGGCCGAATCCGCGATCAACCTCGACCACATCGAGAAAGCCCTCGCGCAGATCCTCGACGCAGGATGAACGCGCCGAAGTGTGTCACCTGCGGGCATGTCGAACGCAGTCACGACCCGGTATGCAAGAACGGGTGCGGATGCCATTTCCGAGCCCCGTCGCAATGCCCACTTGGTAACGCGAAGCACAATGGGAGCAAGGGGCACACGTGCAACTGCGTGCCCGGGCAGATCGACTTGCTGGACATCGTCTCGTGACCACCCAGCACCTACTCCTCCATGTACCCGGCGTCCCCGTCCCCCAAGGGTCCATGCGCCTCGTGCAGGGTGGGTCGCGCATGATCCACTCAAACCCGAACACCCGCGCTTGGCGGGCCACCGTCGCCGCGCACGCCATCGCCGAAATCATCCACACCGAACGCCGTGGGCAAGGGACGTGGCCCGCAACGGGGCCGGTCACCCTGATCGTCAAATTCCACTTCCCACGGCCGCGCAACCACTACCGGACAGGGAAGTTCGCGCACCTACTCCGTGCCGTAGCGCCCCGCGAGATGTGGGTCGGCCCCGACCTCGACAAACTCGTCCGCGCCATCGGTGACGCACTGGTCGATGCGTGCGCCATCGTGGACGACAAGCAGATCAACCTCATCCGGGCCGCGAAGGAATGGACCGAAGAGGAACCGTACGCATCCATCCACCTTGAAGGAACACGGCCATGACGCAACACAAGTGCGAACCCATCGGGCTAAGCCGTGACGGCACAACCTACATCGGGATGTGCGCGTGCCAGTTCGTGCGCTGCACCGATTGTGGGGTCTGGCTACCACCGGATAAGACACCGAAACTGCAATACAGGTACGCGGGGAACGTGGCGCTCCTGTGCGGCGAATGCAATACGTTATCTGATGAGTGACCGTCAGACCTGCTCCGTGTGCGGACACGAAGACCACGCCACAGAGTTCTACGCACAAGCCGGGCCCGGCGTCCCCGGCGGCGCCTGGTTCTGCCGAAACCACAACTCATGCCAATCCCGCGTGAAGACCATCTACGCCAACCAACGGAAGGAACGCACCATGACCACACCCGAACCGTTCAACTGGGACAACCCGGAGTACCGCAACAGTGAGTACTGGAAGTGGGACACCCCCGGCGACACCGTCACCGGCATCGTCACCGCCATCGGAACCCACACCTTCCCCGCCAAACAGAACACGGACGGGACCACAACCCAACCAAAGACCGTCCCCGTCATCACCGTCGACGACGGCGGCGGGCAGGTCATCGAGGTCACCTGCTCCAACGCCGACCTCCTCGACCAGATCCGCAAGTGCGCCCCGCAGGTCGGGGACAAGATCCACATGGAATACCTGCGCGACATCCCCACCTCATTCGGTGGGAAGAAAAAGCTGTTCAACGTCAAACACAAGCGCGCGGAGGGATCGTCAGACCCGTGGGCGCACATCGAACCGAAGGCCGACGAACCAATCCAGTCCGAAGTGCCTTTTTAAGACAAGGGAACTGACGTGGCATCACTAGCTGGCGCCGCGTGCTGGTACGCGGAGCGGGGACACCTCGTGTTCCCGCTCCGCCCCGGCACCAAAGTCCCACTCACGAAGAACGGGTTCCACGACGCGTCGATGAACCCCGACACCATCCGCGCCTGGTGGACCAGGACACCACAAGCGAACATCGGACTGACCACCGGTCACATGTTCGACGTCATCGACCTCGACGGGCCACAAGGCATCCGCAACGCAGCAGACATCGCAGACCGACTACCCCCCACACTCGGCACCATCACCACACCCCACGGCTTCCACCTCTACATCCGACCCACAGGGGACCGATGTAAGAACGGGTTCGTGCCTGGCATCGACTACAAAGGCATCGGCGGGTACGTCGTCGCACCACCATCCATCACACTCGCGCCCTGCGATCGCGACTACTGCGCCGGGGCGTGCAAAGGAGTTAGGTACACATGGCTGGAACCGATGAACCTGTAGGCGGGCAGGAGAGCCCCGCCGAGGTCTGGGGCGTTCACCACGGCGATCGCTGCACCTGCGCGGAGTGCTGCCCGCACAACGGCGAGTGGTGGAACACCCGCGAGTGCATGCACCCGTCGTGTGTGCAGCGGCGGGCGCCCGCCCTGGCCCTCGGCCATCCCGACACCGCCGCCATCCGCGCCGACCTTCAGCGCGACCGGGGATGCCTCAAGTTCGACCCTTTCCACCGGATCATCGACCTCTGCGACGCCCTTGACGCTGCCCGCCAGTTCGGCGTCATCGCATCACGGACGGCAGGCGTAGAGGCCGAGCGAGCCGAGCAGGCCGAGGCCCAGGTGGCGGCGCTCACCGTCGAGGTCCTGGACTACCGCAACGCGATCACCTGGGACACCACGTGCTTCAACTGCGCGAAGCTGCTGGACTCCAGCTACGCCGAGACGGTGCGCGCTGAGAAGGCGGAGGCCGAGCGGGACGAGCTGCGGGTCAACGCCGAAAAGCTGTTCAACAAGGGCATCGACCACTTCAATCGGGCCACGAAGGGCGAGGCCGAGCGGGACCGTTTCGAGGGGCTGCTGCGTTTCACGGAGCAGGAGTACAGCCGCGACGTCACCGAAGCCACCAAGGCCGCGATCAAGGCCGAACGAGAGCGGGACGCGCTGCGGGCCGAGTGGTCAGCCACACCGGGCGGCGTCGAATGGGAGTACCTGCCTTGGACGCCGAAGGCCAACCGCACCGAAGCGCACTGGGAGTCAATGCTGGCCCGCCAGCGCAATCGAGCCGCTGCGGCTGAGGCCAAGCTCGACGCCGTGCGGGCAGCATGCGAGACCTACGGCGGATGCATCAACGGTTACGACCCAGATGAGTCGTGCGGCTGTCTGCTGTGCGAGGTCAATGCCGCACTCGACGGGCCACCCGAGTGACCTCATTCCTCGCCCAATTCGACACCCCAAACAACGTCCCCCCGCCGGCCACCGCCCCCCCGCCGGCGTGGGGACCCACCCCATACGCAGCCACCGCACTCGCGCGCGAAGTCGACACCATCCAGCGCGCCCCCGAAGGCACCCGCAACGACACCCTCAACCGGGCCGCATTCAACATCGGGCAACTCATCGCAGGCGGACAGATACACCACGACGACGCCCGCGACGCCCTCATCAGTGCCGCGATAGAAGCTGGCCTCACGGGCCGCGAAACCGCCCGCACCATAGACAGCGGGTTCCGAGAAGGACAGAAACACCCCCGGTATCCAACCGCACCTATGAACGGGCACACCCCGATACCGCCCGCTCCTGACAATCCAGAGCAAGCACTCGAACGCACCTCGTGGTACCCGCGCGACCTCACCGCCATCCTCCAAGGCGAACAGGAACCCGAACCGGCCTACCTCACCCGCACCGACGGACACGCCCTGTTCTACGCAGGGAAGGTCAACGGCCTGATCGGTGAGTCCGAGTCCGGGAAGACGTGGCTCGCGCTCCTGGCGGTCACGCAGGCACTCCAGGCGGGCCACCGGGTCCTCTACCTCGACTTCGAAGACTCACCAACAGGCATCATCAACCGCCTACGCGCACTCGGCGCTGAGGACCTCACGGGCCTGACCTACATCGACCCAGACGGCCCACTCACCATCGGCGCACAGGCAGACCTCACCGAAGTCCTCGCCACACCACCACACCTCGTCATCCTCGACGGGTTCAACGCAGCCATGACACTCATGGGCCTCGACCTCATGTCCAACAAAGACGCCACCCAGTTCTCCCAGCAGCTACTCAAACCCCTATCACGCACCGGCGCATGCGTCATCTACGTCGACCACCTACCCAAGAATTCAGAGCAACAAGGGAAAGGTGGAATCGGGGCGCAGGCGAAACGCGCAATGACTACCGGATGTGCAATTCGCGTTGATGTGAAATGCGAATTCGGGCGCGGCATGAAAGGCATATTGAAGCTCACCGTAGACAAAGACAGGGCCGGCCACGTACGCGCCAATTCGGTCAAGGCCAAGCACGCCGGCGTCGCCATCCTCGACGACACAGGCGGCGAGTTGGTCGTCAGGATCGACGAGGAAGAGCAGCAGGAGCCTGGTACGTGGCGTCCAACCGTGCTCATTGAGCGCGTCATGGAGTACCTCGTGAAGCATGGCCCAGCTACCAGGACGCACCTAAAGGAGGCGGTCATGGGCAAGAACGAGGCCATCCTCCAGGCCATCGGCTTCATGATCCAGGACGGATTGCTCACCGAATCGACGGACGAACGCGGTCACCGAACAGTCGTTCCGTCCCCCGTCCCCGACCCGTCCCCGACCCGTCCCCAGGAACGGGACATATACCAGTCCCCCCGTCCCCCGACCCTAGGAGGGGGACGGGGGACGGGTGTCCACCAGGACACCGACCCGTCCCCCAGCCCCGACGAAAGAGAGTGGTACCGATGACCCCCGAGTTAGACCCCCTCGAACTGGCCGAGTGCTTCGTCTCAGACGCAGAACGCGGCTGGCTCGGGAACGACCAGCCCGAGTCCAACGAAGAGCGGCAGCTCTCCGCGACAATCGCAATCGCGTACGCACTCATCGCGCTCGCGAAAACTTTCAGACCTAAGACACCCTAAACAGGCTCCGCCTCACCCTCTCTCTCCAAGGCAAGGCTTGCCTAACCGAATCTGAGCAGAACGGTGGCCCGCAAATGAGCACCTGGAACAATTCCCCGGCGTCAATGGCCCAATGGCGAAAGCAGAGAATGCGAATTCTCATCCGCGACAATTACGTGTGCCAAATTCAAGGCCCGGGGTGTACGGGTGAGGCGACGTGCGTCGACCATTTAGTGCCGCGCCGCCCCGGGGTCATTCCGCACGACTCCCAATTGCAAGCGTCGTGTGAGCATTGCAATATCTGTGCCGGCGCACCGGAGAAAAGGAACCCGAAGGTGGAGCGCCCCACGTGGCTGAAGTAGCCGCCGCGCCCCTGGTCGGGTCGCCCGTCCCCCGGGTCGCGACCCCGCCGCTGCGCGACCTCACCCCCGAGACGTCACTCGGGTTTGACCTGATCGACTTCGCCCGCAACATTGGGTACCCGCTGCTGCCGTGGCAGGAGACCGCTGCGATCCGCGCGTTGGAGCTTCTGCCCGATGGGTCGCTCCGTCACCGGGTCGTGATCATCGTGGTCGGCCGGCAGTCGGGGAAGACCACGCTCATGAAGATCTGGGCCTTGTGGGCCTTGTACCGCCGTGACATGAAGATGGTGCTCGGGGTAGCCCAGTCCCTCGACATCGCGCGTGAGGCGTGGCAGGGGGCCGTGGACATCGTCGCGGAGCGACGGGGGCAACTCCCGGTGGGGAAGGTGCGGTTCGCGAACGGGGAGCAGACCCTCACCTTGCAGAACGGGGCCCGGTACCGGATCGCGGCGACCACCCGCTCCGCCGGCCGTGGCCTGTCCGTGGACCTGCTGATCGCGGACGAACTGGCGATGCAGCGTTCCGAGGCGGCGTGGGCCGCGCTACTGCCCACCGTCACCGCCCGCGCCAACGGTCAGGTGATCGCGATCTCCTCCGGGGGGGATGAGGAGTCCGTGGTGTTGAACACGCAGCGGACTCGGGCGCTCGCCGGTGGGGACGACGCTCCGTGCCTGTTGGAGTGGTCCGCTGAGGACGGGTGCGACCTGGACGACACGGCCGCGTGGTGCCAGGCGATCCCCGGCATCGGGCACACGACCGACGAACGCAGCCTCCGCGCGTTGATGGGAGCCCTGTCCCCTGACGCCATCCGGCGCGAGTACTTCGGGCAGTACGCGGAGACCGGTGGGGGCCTGGACGCGCAGGGGTGGGTCGCCGGTTTGGACGCGCAAGGTTCCCTTGCCGGGCACGTCGGGTCGCTAACGGTGGGGATCGATGTCTCCCAGGACGGTCAGCATGTGGCCCTGGTGGCCGCTACGGCCCTTCCTGACGGCAAGGTGAGGGTGGAACCCCTCGCGTCGTGGGAATCGACCAGGGAGGCACGTAGCGATCTGCCTGCGTTGCTGGAGCAGATCAAGCCTGTCGGGCTCGCGTGGTATCCATCCGGGCCAGCCGGCGCGCTCGCGCCCCTGCTGCAATCCCTGCCGTACGCGAAACCGATCACGGGCGGTGACGTGACGGCCGCGTGCATGGGATTCGCGGACATGGTGCGGGCGGGTGCAGTCCTCCACAACGGCCACCCCCGCCTCGACACGCAGGTCGCGGGAGCGGACATCCTCCCCCAAGGTGACGCATACCGGTTCACGCGGCGCGGTGGGGCGAACACGGACGCGCTGTACGCGGCATCCGGGGCGGTGTGGCTCGCGCGGACGAAGAAGACACGCCGGAACCCGATCTTCGTGCTCTGACCCTCACCCTGAGGTTTAGGGTTACAGTTCACGTGATGAAGCCGTACACGGGAACCGTCGTCATCAAGCGCGCCGGCGCGGCCTCAGTCGACGGGTACTTCAACCCGTACCCGGTCCAGCCGCACTACGGCCCCCAGATGAGCATCCAGAACCCGTCCGGGTGGCTGAGCATGCAGGCCACCGGGGCCGGTGTCCCGGTCACGGAGCTCTCGGCCCTGGGATCCACGGCGTTCTACCGTGGCGTGTCCGTGATCGCGTCCACAATCGCGACCCTGCCACTCAAGTCCTACCGCACAGCCAACGATGGCGCGCGCGACCAGGTGCCGTCCGTGTTCGACAACCCGGGCGCACAGTTCTTCACCCCATTCGAGTGGGTGGAACTGGTCATGGTCCACCTGGTGATCCACGGCAACGCGTACCTGCTGCACCTGTACAGCCCTTCGGGGACGCTGGTCGGGTTCTTCCCGCTCCACCCGCTCCTGGTCCAACCGGAGTGGGTGTGCGACAAGGACGGGAAGATCGTCGGTAAGCGGTTCAAAACGAACGTGGGCGGGCAGGACACGTACCACGACGAGACCCAGATGACGCAGATCATGGGCCTCGGGTGCGACGGCCTGCGCGGTCTGTCCGTGATCACCGTGGCCCGTGACGCGATCGGCACCGGCCTCGCCGGCGACAAGGCCGCCGCCCGCATGTTCGCCTCGGGAATGCTCGTGGGCGGTCTGGTCACGACCGACGACGAGTCGCTGACCAAGGAAGACGGTCAGGCCCTGATCGCGGACCTGAAGGCGCGGCTCACGGGGTCGAACAACGCCGGTGACATCGCCCTGGTGAACGCGTCGTTGAAGTTCTCGCCGTGGACGATGTCCGCTGAGGATGCTCAGTTTCTGGAGTCGCGGCAGTATCAGGTGGAGGAGGTCTCGCGGCTCCTCGGCGTGCCGAAGGTCCTCTTGGCAGAGGATGGCGCGTCGTCGTGGGGCACCGGGATCGGCCAGCTTCTGTCGTACATGCAGAAGACGACGCTCGTGCCGTGGACCGAGCGCTTCCAACAGCGCCTGTCCCGGCTCCTCGCCGCGCCCCGTCACGTCGAGTTCGACTACGCCGGCCTGTTGCGTGGCACGCCGATGGAGCAGACGCAGCTTCTCGCCGCGCAACTCGACGCCGGGATCATCGACGTTGAGGAGGCGCGCGCGTCGCTCAACCTCCCACCGAAAACTCCCGCATCCGCGGGTGATGCCACCGGGACACCTCCGCTCCCGGCCACGCAAGACAACTGAGGGAGTGTCACATGCCAGGTGTGCGTAACGACGTGCAGGCGACCGGTCGCCTGCAGATCGTCGACATGCTCGTTGCCCAGTCCACCGCGACCCTCGGCCTCGAGTCTGGGTCGTTCGACTGCCGTTCCTACCCGCACGGGTCCCGGTTCCTCGCCGTGTTCTCCGAAGGCGCACAGACGGAGGGAACGCTCACGTTCTCCGTGGTCGATTGCGACACCTCCGGTGGCACCTACGCCGCCGTCGCGGACACCTACGGCACCCTCGTGACCGGCACCTCGACCAGTGCGGCGACGTCGCTTACGCAGGCCATCGCGTTCCAGCCCGTCGCCGGGCGCCCGTTCATCAAGCTGAAGTCGGTCGAGACGGTGTCGGTCACCACGGCCGTCCCGGTCCACTTCTTCATCGTCGTCATCCCCCCGAGCCAGTGATGGCGGCCCGCAAGCCGGCAGCGAAGCCGGCCGAGAAGAAGGTCGAGTGCGACCACGCCAACGTCGTGTGGAACAACGGGAT
>Ga0310810_10002345_pt1 | contig 20375 bp, 15 predicted proteins | sample NCmetagenome_FD_207641 | JGI IMG/M metagenome (GOLD analysis project Ga0310810, IMG submission 207641) | Soil microbial communities from experimental microcosm in Duke University, North Carolina, United States - NC | ecosystem: Engineered > Artificial ecosystem > Soil microcosm > Unclassified ...
GGAGCGAAGATCGGCACGCTGCCGCGCGGGCCGAGCGGGCGGATCGATCCGTCGCCGATCGAAACGAGCTGGAGCGAGCGCTGCTGCCCGCCGCCGCTATGCGGCGTCGGCTGCTGCGTGAAGGCGACCGACGTGCCGTCCGGGGACCATGCAATCGGCGCCGCGGGCGGACCCGGCGGATGACTCGTCGGCAGGCTCCACCCGCCGGAGGTCAGACGCCGCGCGGCGCCTCCCTCCGCGGGCACGAGCCAGATGTGCGTCGGCGTCGGCGCGGCCGTCACGGTGAAATCGTCGTTCACGATCTCGAACGAATCGTTGAAGCGCTCCGGGCCCGTCTTCTTTTCGGGCTCGTCCGCAGTCGCGTACGCGATCGTTCGACCGTCCGGGGACCACGCGAACTGCTGCACGCCCATGGGCGCCCTCGTCAGCGCGTGCGGCTCCCCGCCGTCGTTCGCAATCGTGAAGATCTGCGTGTGGGCGTCTTTCCCGCTGCCGTCGGCCGCCAGAAACGCGATCCCGGACCCGTCCGGCGACAAGCGCGGGCTGCTCACCCCGCGGCGGCCCGACGTCAGCATCCGGACGCCGCCGCCCCGGACGTCAACCGCGCCCAGCTCGCTGTCCCATCGATCTTCATCGAGGTTGGCACGCGACACGACGATCACGATCGAACGGCCGTCCGGTGAGATCTGCGGATCGGCGACGCGCACGACACGGGCGAAGTCGTCGAGCTCGAAGCGGCGTGAATCGGTGTGCGCCGGCGCGGCGAGGAACAGAATCGCGAAGCCGATGGAGCCGAGGATGGAGCGCATGGCCGGGTATTCTACCGAAGGTCGGCGGCTCACAGCCGAGCTCAGGTGCTTTACCGTTAACGTTGCGGAGAAAGTGCTAAGATCCGGGCCGCCCCCGGCATCCAGCCAGGGGACCGACGAGGAGATTCCATGGCGAACGATCGCAAGGACGACAACGGCATCTCGCGGCGTGATTTCACCGCGCGGCTTGGCGTGGCGGCGGCGGGCGTCGTGGTTGGCGGCGACATCTTCGGCGGGTTCGCGAAGGCCGCGCCCCACGTCAGCAGCCGCATCCTCGGCGCCAACGACCGCGTCGTGACGGCCAGCATCGGCATCCACAGCCAGGGCAACTCGCTCAAGAGAGGATTCGCCCAGCTCAAGAACGTCGAGATCAAGACGCTGTGCGACATCGACGCCAACCTGTATCCGTCGCGGGCCAACGATGCCACCCTGCTCGCAAAAGTGCCGGCCTTCAAACCGGGCTTCCAGCAGGACCTGCGGAAGGTCCTGGACGACAAGGACATCGACGCCGTCGTCATCGCAGTGCCGAACCACTGGCACGCGCTCGCCTCGATCTGGGCGATGCAGGCCGGCAAGCACGTCTATGTCGAGAAGCCCGCCTCGCACACCGTCTGGGAAGGCCGGAAGATGGTGGACGCCGCGCGCCACTACAACAAGATCGTGCAGGTCGGGACGATGAACCGCAGCCGGCCCGCCGTGATCGAGGCCATCAAGTTCATGCGGGGTGGCGGCATCGGCAAGGTCTACATGGCGCGCGGGCTCTGCTTCAAACCCCGGCCGAACATCGGCAAATACCCGGACGGTCCGATGCAGCCGACCGATCCGCCGTTCTCGTTCACGGTCGGCGGCAAGGGCAACGACGGCCCGTACACCACCGAGTACCTCAGTAAGGTCGACTACAACATGTGGATCGGCCCGGCGCCGGTGAAGCCGTTCAACCGGAACCGCTTCCACTACAACTGGCACTGGCAGTGGGATTACGGCAACGGCGACACCGGCAACCAGGGCCCGCACCAGTTCGACATCGCGCGCTGGGGGCTCGGCAAGCAGGAGCACCCGGTCAGGATCAGCTCGATGGGCGGCTACTTCGGCGCGCAGCCGACGGCGCAGGAAACGCCCGACATGCAGACGGCGCTCTACGAATATGCGGACGGCACCGTCCTCGAGTTCGGCACGCGCGGGGAGCACACGCCCGATGAAGGCGGCGTGCGGATCGGCAACCTCTTCTTCGGCACGAAGGGCTGGCTCTGGATCGAGGAGAGCGGCCGCCACTGGCAGTCCTACATGGGGCCGCTCGGCGCGAAGAACGAGAAAGGGCCGGGCTCCAACACGCCGAAGGACGCCACCGAAGAGCCCACGGGCCTGACGACGACGGAGTTCCCGCATTACCAGAACTTCGTCGACGCGATTCGCGCGGGCGATCCGAAGATCCTCACCTGCGAGATCCTGGAAGGCCACCTCTCGGCGGTCCTTCCGCACCTCGCGAACATCGCCTATCTCGTCAAGGACACGATCGTGTTCGACGGCAAGACCGAAACGATCAAGGACAACAAGAAGGCGAACGAGCTGTTGACACGCGAATACCGCAAGGGCTTCGAAGTTCCGGGCTCCTTCAAGCCCGCGACGACGACCGCGTCCCGATAGTCCGCATGGCAGCGCCGGTTGAGTGATGTCTGACTGGCCGGCGCTGCCGCTCGAGTCCTGGCGGGACACCCGCGATACGCTTCACATGTGGACGCAGATCGCCGGGAAGATCTGCCTGGCGCTGACGCCCCCCGTCAATCACTTCTGGAACATCGCGTTTCGCGTCATGCCCCATGGGCTCGTGACGCCGCCGCTCCCGTATCGCGGACGCACGTTCACGATGACGTTCGACCTGGTCGAGCACGAGTTCGTGATCGAGTCGTCCGACGGCGCGGGCGAGGCGATCGGCCTGCAGCCGAGGACGGTGGCCGAGTTCTACGAGCTCGTCATGAACACGCTGCGCCGGATGGACATCGCCGTCCGCATCTGGACGATGCCGGTGGAGGTCCCCGCCGCGATCCGCTTCGAGGAAGACATCACGCACGGGTCGTACGATCAGGACGCGGCGCATACGTTTCTCGAGGTGCTCCTCGCCATCGTGCCCATCCTGGAAGCCTTTCGTGGCGAGTTCATCGGCAAGTGCAGCCCCGTCCATTTCTTCTGGGGCAGCTTCGATCTCGCCGTCACGCGGTTCTCGGGCCGGCGCGCTCCAGAACGCCCCGGGGCGGATGCAATCACCCGCGAAGCGTATTCGCACGAAGTCATCAGCCACGGCTGGTGGCCCGGCGGGGGCGCGGTCGACGAGCCGGCGTTCTACTCGTATGCGGCGCCGGAGCCGAAGGGCTTCAGGAAGGCATCCGTACAGCCGTCCGCCGCGTCATACAACGAGACGCTGTCGGAATTCATCCTGCCCTACGAAGCGGTGCGGACCGCGGCGTCGCCCGAGAAAGAGCTGCAGGCGTTCCTGCGCTCGACGTACGAGGCCGGCGCGAAGCTCGCGAAGTGGGATCGCGCCGACCTGGAAAGGTCCAGAGCGTGAGTCCCGAAGGATGTCCGCACGTCGCCGCCGTGAAATCCGTGAAGACGCCGCGGAGGCGCGAATGCGAGGAGTGCGTGAAAATCGGCTCCTCATGGGTCCATCTCCGGACGTGCCAGTCGTGCGGCGCCACGCTCTGCTGCGATTCATCGCCCAACCGACACGCGAGCAAGCACGCGCGCGCGATCGGGCATCCCGTGGTGGCGTCCGCCGAACCCGGCGAGCGGTGGCTGTACTGCTTTCCCGACGACTTCTTCGTCGAGTACTGAGGAGAGTGCTTCCAGGGTTCCGGGGTTCCGGGGTTCGGAACCTCGGAACCTCGGAACCCTGGAACCTTGGAATCCCTGGAACCCCGTCTAGGTCCCCCAGACCGCCTTGCGGGTCTCGCGGCGCGGCATCGGATGCATCAGTAGCTCCCTCCGGCGGATGTGCCCCACACGATGTTATCGTCCTCGACGATCGACGTCGCAACGATGATGCGATCGTTGACGGCAGTGCCCCAGACGATGTCGCCGTTGTAGGCGGTGCCCCACACGATGTTGTCGCTCTCCGTCACCGTTCCCCACACGACGTTGTCGGATCGGAGCGTGCCCCAGACGATATTCGAGGCCCAGACGATGTTGGTCCCCCAGACGATATTGGTGCCGCCGACCCGCTGACCGATCACGCGCGCGCCCCAGACGATGTTCGTCCCCCACACCACGTTGGTGCCCCAGACGATGTTATCGGCTTCCGTGACGACGCTGGCGCCCCAGACGATGTTCGTCCCCCACACGATGTTGGTGCCCCAGACGATGTTGTTCGCCGAAAGTACGTCGCCCGCGAGCACGGTGTCGCCGTAGACGACGTGGCGGGACCAGAATTCGGTGACGCCGCCGATGACGGTATACGGCTCCACGCCTTTCAGCCAGATTGAGCCGACCGGCTGCGACGTATCGATGCTCGACGCGAGCCGGATCGCCCCCGCGGCGTTCACCTCGCCGGCGCCCTGCGTCAGATAGTCCGCGCCCGCTACCGGAATCGCACTGTACTCGAGCAGCGCCTTTGCGAGGTTCGGCGTCAGCGGCGTCTGTCGATGGAATCCATTCTCGTTGTGCGCCTGCAGAATCAGGGCGGCGACGCCGCTCGTGACCGCGGCGGCCATGCTCGATCCGCTCAGCTCGAGCAGCGGCTGCCCGTTCGAGCTCTCGGCGTGGTGCGAGAGCAACTGCTCGTACAAATACGACGACAGGTTCGTGTCGGACGACAGGCGATGCCCCGGGGCGACGACATCCGGCTTCGCGTACGCGTCGTACCACGACGGGCCGCGCGAGCTGTAGGGCGCGACCTCGTCGTCGAATCGTCCCGTGGTGTCCTTCGTCATCGCCGCGCCGACCGTGATCGCCGACGGCGCGTTGCCGGGCGACGTGATGCCCGTATAGCCGACCGTGCCGTCCGTTTGCTTTTCGCCGAAGTTGCCCGCCGACACGACGACGATCAGCCCCGACGCGGCCGCCCGCTCGACCGCCTGGACGAGCGGATCGTCGGCGGCCGGCGCATAGATTGGATGCCCGAGGGACACGTTGATGATGTCGACGTTCAGCCTCGCGCGGTGCAGGACGACGAACTCGATCGCCTTGATCACGTCGCTGGTCCTGCCCGCGCCCGTCCTGTCGAGCACCTTCAGGCCGACGAGGTGCACGTCGGGCGCGACGCCCTGGAACTCGAAGTTCGAGAGCGCGCCGCTGCTGCCAATCAAGCCGGCGATATGCGTTCCATGACCGTAATCGTCGTACGGCGTCGTCGCCCGCCCGCCATGGGTGAAGTCGTAGAAGCCGGTGATGCGACCGGAGAAATCCGCGCTGGGCGCGATCCCCGAGTCGACGATCGCCACGGTGACGCCTGTTGCGCCGGTCGGGACGGATGGATCGAGCGCAGCGTAGTGCGGCAGCCCGAGCGTGTCACGAAGCGTGCTCAGGCTCGCCTGCGAGACCTGCGCCGCGAGCGGCGCGCTCCTCGGCTGGCCCCTCTCTGCATGCGCGCGAACGATCGCATCCGAGGAGACGGCCTTCACGCACGGCTGACCTGCGAGCGCCTCCACGTCTTTGGCGTGTACTTCGGCGGAAAGCGCGTCGATGATCTCGAGCTCAGAGCTGACCGCGTCTCCGTGCTGCTCCAGCGCGCTTCGAACGGCGCTCCGGCATCCGGGATTGACCGTGATGATGACGTTCTGCTTTGCCGATCCGGCCTGAAGCGCAGCGCGCAGGGCACGGTCGATTTTCGGGTGTGCGGGATCGGCGCTGGCGTTGCTGACCGGACCGCCGACGAGCACAGTGAGAGCGCAGATGAGGAGGAGCCGTTTGAGTGCCATGGGATCGGGCACTCCGAGAGCAAGAGTGCCGCCATAACCTCATCCGTGCGCCACGACTGCAGCTAACACCCTCCGTGTCAGTTGTTAACCGCTGAACTGAGCAGGCAGCTACTCGATCACCGAATTGGCGCCATCGTTCCGTTCTGGAACATGAGGGAGGGTCAGAATTGGCCCGAATCGCTGAAAACAGGCGCAATCTGCACGTGAATGCGCGCTACGAGTCTAAACCGCACACATGTCTCTTAATCGGACATAGAGTCATTTAGGATTCTTGATCGTCGCACCGGTCAACTGCGCAACGGCGCCGAGGGTCGTCTGCGCAGCGTTGAGCCCGAGCCTGAAGTCCTTGTCGGAATAGGTTGAATAGAGATCCGTCGGCTGGTGCCACTGCGGATCCCAGCCGCCGCCGATCTGCGCGCCGCGCTCGTTCTCCCGCAGACTGATTGCCGGCACCTCGTTCTGGAACGGACCGGAGTCCGTGTTGGTCATGTGATTGCCGACCGACGCCGGGTAGTCGCTCGCGTATTTCTCGTTGGCCGCGCGAAACGCCCATGCGAGCGTGGCTGCCTGCGCCGCGAACGCCGATGTCGCCTGAAACTCGACGTTCACGTCCGCTTCGGGCCGCTGCTCTTTGCTGACCATGCCGTCGGCGCGCGGCATGCCGTGATCGAACAGCATCATGTCGTGCTGGATCATTCCGAGCCATTTCGGTTCCGGGTATTTTCCCGAGCCCGGCGGATCTTGCTTCCCCTGCAGATCCTTGCGCTGCTCGACGTACGCGCGGCTGCCGTTGGTGCCCGACTCCTCGTTGTTCCACAACGCGAAGCGGATCGACCGGTCCGTCCTCACGTCGGGACTGCTGAAGACGCGCGCCAGCTCCATCACGATCGCCGCCCCCGACCCATCGTCGTTCGCCGCCTCGCCCCAGCCGATGCCGTCCATGTGGCCGCCGACGATGTACATCTCCTCGGGATGCGTGGCGCCGACCTTCGTGCAGTAAACCTCTTCGCGCGGACCGGGCCCCGGCGGCGTGGGCTCGGCATTCAGCTCGCGCAGCTTCGGATCGGGTTGGGCGCTCGGATCGTTATTGACCGGAAGGCGCTTGCTGATCCCAAAGATGCGGCTGCCGCCCTGTCCGGCCGTCGAACCGCCGCGGCCGGCCTGGCCGCGCTGGCCTGCTCCGGCGGTTTGCGCGGCGCCCGCGAGTGGCTCACCGGTAGCCGGATCGATCGCGGCGCCCGCCCGTCCGCGTCCCTGCCTCGGCGTGTAGGTGTAATTCAGACGCTCCGGCTCGCAGCCATAACTCCGGAGCTGTGACTCGATCCAATCGAGCGCCGCGCGATTGCGCGCCGTCCCCTGGCGTCGATCGCCGAATTGCGTCAGCCCTTTGATCGTGGCCTTATACCGCTCGAGATCGAGTCTCGCGACGAGGATCTTGATTGGATCTTCCTGCGCGGGCGCGGGGGCCGGTGTCTGTGCCTGCAGCAGCGCGGCGCAGGCGACAGTCAGCACCATCCAGCGCATCATCCGTCTTCCCCCGGCAGCGCCGCCACGTTTATTTGAACCAGGTCTTCACACCGCCGTGGCGCGAACATGCGCCGCGGTGCTGGGCGGCAAAGCTGTAGGTGCCGTCGTTGCACTGTGCGGTGGCGTTCGCGGGCGAATTCGCCGGGCGCGGAGCGGTGGCGGTCTTCGGCGCCGGCGCTGTTTTCTGAGCGGGCGTCGATTTCGCCGGCGGGACCGCCTTCGGTTCCGGCGGCGGCGCGGGATTCGGCTCCAGTTTCGGGGCCTTGCTCGATGTCTTCGCGGGCGCCTTGGCGTCGCTCTTCGTCGCCTTGGCGTCACTCTTGGTCGCCTTGGCGTCTTCCTTGGGCTCCTTGATCCAGGTCGCCACGCCGCCGTGACCCGTGCACGCGCCGCGATGCGTTTTCGCGGTGCTGTACGTGCCGTCAGTACACTTCGCCGTCGCGTTCTTCGGCTTCACCGGGGCCGCCGCGGCAGGCGCCGCCAGCGCAAGGGCCCCGGCCGCGCACCACGCCAGTGCCAATCGTCGAGCTTTCATAGAGTCCACCTCTGCACCATCGTAATCGCACTCTGGCGCCAGGTGTGCAGATTCTGCAATGCCACAAGCCCGAGGCTCGTTTCATTGCGGGACGCGTTCGAGCTCGTCGCGATCCCAGGAATAGCGGAACTGCCCGTGCTCGGGGCAGCGATAATACAGCCCGATCTGTTCGCCGACTTGCGCCGCCCGCTCCATGTCCGCGCCACACTCCGGGCACTTGTTCAACTGCTCCCATCGTCCGGTCGCCGGCGTCCTGGACTCGTCGGTCATTGGTCTATGATACGCGCCATGACGACGATGCGAGTGCTGCTGGCGGAAGCGCTGGGGACGTTTTATCTCTGTTTCGCGGGCATCGCGGCGATTCTGTGCACCGCGCCGCCGATCAATGCCGGCGGAGGGCTGGTCGCGATTGCGCTCGCGCATGGGCTTGCGCTCTCGATCGCCGTCAATAACTTCGGCGGCATCTCGGGCGCGCACGTGAATCCCGCGGTGACGATGGGGATGCTCGTCACGCGCCGCATCGCCCCGTCGCTCGCCGCCCTCTATATCGTGGCGCAGCTGCTCGGCGCGTCGATCGCGGCGCTCACGTGCCGCGAGGTCTTTCCTGCCGAAGCCGTCAACGCGGCGATGTTGGGCATTCCGCTCCCGGCGGCATGGGCAGGCACCGGCACGGTTTTCTGTGTCGAGCTCGTGCTGACGTTCCTGCTCGTGACGTCCGTGTTCGGGACGGCGGTCGACGAACGGGGAAAGACCGTGAAGATCGGCGGCTTCGGGATCGGTCTCACCGTGGCGTTCGACATCCTGGCGGGCGGCCCGATCACGGGCGCGTCGATGAATCCCGCGCGCTCATTCGGCCCGGCGCTGGTGATGGGCCACTGGGAGTGGCACTGGCTGTACTGGGCCGCGCCGATCGTCGGAGGCTGCGCGGCCGCGCTGTTCTATCAGCACTTCCTGCTCGCCGCTCCCGAAGTGCCACCCGTCCGGGAGGAATGGCTGGACAAGGGAAGGCGCTGAGATTTGGAAATGTGGAGATTTCCACATTTCCAGATTATTTGATCTGTATCAACGGCTCGTAGAGCCGCGTGCCCTTGCACTCGGGGCACTTCCCCGGCTTGGTAATCTTGTCCTGGCCGAAGGTGTAGCCGCAACTGCGGCAGCGGGCGGGCTCGACGCGGATGTCGTGGTCGGCGGCCCGGGCGGACCGGACCAGATGTTTGACGTGATCTTCGACCTCGTCGCGCGTCAGCTTCAACTCGTGCGCGATGGACGACATGGTTCGGGGCTGTTTGAGCATCTCGGCGATCTGTTGGCGAACGGTCATCTCAATCCTAATTGTACGAGACGACCGTTCGCTGCCGAAACGTCGGCCGGGAGGCGGGCCTCTTCAAGATGCGGACGACGGACGAAGCGCGTGGAAGACTGGATCGCGGGCCGGAAGGAATGCTCCAGCCCGCGATATCACGTTATTGACCGAAGCGATACGTCACGTTGAATCGGATGATGCGGGGGCCAAGCACAGCGATCGGCGAGTTGAACTGCGCAATCGACACGCTCTGTCCCGTCGTGAAGTCGGTGACGGTCTGGCGGCCGGTGCCGGTACGAACGTTGTACACGGCGTTGCTGTTCGTCAGGTTGTAGACGTCCATATCGACTTCGATCTGGTTTGCGTTGATGCGGAAGATCTTCCCCGCGCGGATGTCCGCCGTGCGGAGCCACGGGAGCAGATACGTGCCGCGCGGTTGGGCGTTCACGGTAATACCGTTGGTCGGCGACTGATTAAGTCCGGTCACCAACAGGGTCCGCGTAAAGGGCTGTCCAGACTGCGCGCGGAAGTTTCCGCCGAGCTGGATGTCCCACGGGAGCAGGTACGAGCCGGTAATCTTGAAGTTGTGCGCCCGGTCTATCGAAGCGCGGCCCGTCGAGTTCACGAACGAGTTCGGTGAGCTCACCGACGTCGCGTCCACCGTCGTCCTCGAGAACGTGTAGCCGCCCAGCAGCGTCCAGCGATTGCTGTACCGCTTGCTCGCCGTCAGCTCGACGCCCTTGTAGCGCTGATCGACCCGGTCATCGTTCCCCGGACCGGTGATCGATGGCAGCACGGGCAGGTTCTCGTTGAACACCGTGAGCGTTGTATCGTCCGCCGTGCCGGTGCGGCCATCCGGTCCGGAATCCGCAACCTGGATGGGCGTGTAATACGTGAACGGGATGTTCTCCTCGAGGGTCGCGATCTGATCGTGCTCGCGGCGCTGTATGTAGGTCAGGCTCAATCGCGTATCGCGCAGCACTTCGCGATCGACGCCCAGCGTGAGCTCGTTCCGATACGGACGTTTGTCGAGCTTGAAGCGCGAACGAAGCGTATCGACTGACAGTGGAACGCTCGGCGAGCCGCTGGGCGCACCCAGCTCGTTGGGCTGGAACACGAGGTCTCCGTTGTCGTTCCACAGGTATGTCTGCGACACCAGCCCGTTCGGATTCACACCACCGGGCGTGCCCGTGCCGATCTGATCGTAGTACCGCACGAGCGACGCCTTGATGGCCGTGCGTCCATCGCCGCGAAGATCGTAGACGACGCTGCCGCGCGGTCCCGCGTTGTGCCAGAGCGGAACGTCACGCACTTCCGGGAACGACCGCTGGGCGGTGAAGGTCGACGACACAACCGTACCCTCGGGGAAGTACTGGCTGACCGGATCGCTTTGAGGCGGCAGCCACCCTTCGACCCGCTCCCACCGAAGGCCGCCGACCGCGGTCAACCGCTTGTACGAATAGGTGTCCTGTCCGTACACCGACGTGATCTGCACTGCGCGTTTCTGCACCAGCGGAGTGTTGAACAGCTGGACCGACACCGGACCCGCCGGAGCGCCCTGTGCGCTCGGCGCGGAGCGATACGTGTCGCGCACGTTGTCGTTGATCGCCAGGTCGACGCGCTCGGGCGTATAAGCGTTGGCGAAACCAGCGCGGAACTCGTGCCGTCCGCCCAACGCTTTGGGGACGAAGTACTGCCAGTTCGACGTAACTTCGAACCTGCGGCGATCCATCACCTGCTGGATGGTGTTCGCGCGCGTGCGGATGTTCGTCGACGAGTCGAGCAGGGTCTGCAGAGTCGTCTTCAGGTTCAGCGGGAAGTTGATGCTGTTGTAGCTGACGCGGGTGTCCACGAACTGCCTGTCGTTGATGACGAAGTTCCAGAGGCCCTGGTACACCGCCAGCACGTCGTGCTCGTGCCAAACCGATTGCGGATCCTGCGTTCCATTCGACGTATCGGCACCGCGATTCACCTTGTCGTACACCTGACGGGTAAGCGTGGTCTGCAGGCGGTTGCGTCCGGTCATTTGATACGTCGGATTGAACAGGAGTGAGGTGATGTTCGTGGTATCGGGCTCCGGCTGGCCAGTCCAGGCGGGCGACGGGAAGCCGACGAAGTGTACGGCAGTCCGCTGATCGTTGAGGGCGCCGAAGTAGAAGACCTTGTTCTTCAGGATCGGGCCACCCGCATTCAGGTTGAAATTCTTGATGTAATCAACCGCTGCGCCGTGAGGGCGAACGCCGTTCTGTTGCAGCGTGCTGTCGATGTTGTCCCACTGCGTGTGTTTGCCCTGATAGGTATCGAGCACCTGCCCGCTGAGGCGGTTCGTCCCGCTCTTGGTCACCATGTTGATCAGCACGCCGCCTGTCGGCGCCGAAATGTCGTTCGCGCCGCTCGACACCTGGATGTCCTGGAATGAGCTCGGGTCGTAGTAGTAGCCGGCGAAGCCGATCGCCGCCGGGTCACCCACGTTCACGCCGTTGAGCATCTGGGTGTTCTGTCCGTTCCCGGTGCCGCGCGCGGTGATGCCGCGCTGCAGACCGCCCTGGTTGCCGCCGACGTCCGGCGTATCCATGACCAGGCCCGGCACTTTGTATTCGATGATCGACCAGATGTCGCGGCCGGCAGGCGTGGTTTCGAGGAGCTTCGAGTCGAGGTGGACGCCGACGCTCGCGCTCGTGGTGTCGATCACGGGCGATTCCGCCTTGATTACCATCGTTTCGGACAGCGAGCCGACCTTCAGGGTGAAGTCGACCGGCGTCGTGCTGCCGGCACCCACGACGATGCCCTCACGGCTCACCGCCTGAAAGCCGGTGAGTTCCAGCTTCACGGTATAGGACCCCGGCGGCAGCGACACGAAGCGGTATACGCCGCCCTGATCCGTGACGCCCGTTTGCGAGCCCGCGACGAGGACCGCGCTGGTGACAGTGGCCGTCACGCCGGGAATTACGGCGCCCTGTTCGTCGAGGCTCTTGACGAGGATGCTTCCCGTCTGAACCTGCGCCCATGCCGGAACCGCAGCAATCCACCCCGACGCGACTATCGCCCCGACGATAAGACCCAGTCTTGACATACTCTCCTCCGCACCCTGCTCCGAGATCTTGGATTCGGCTGTCCGGATACCCGCAGAATGACTGCGGTATACAGCCGAAAACCCCCAGATGCAAGCGTTTTCATAAGCGGACAGCAACCGGCATGCCCAGTCCCGGCCATTGCGTGTTTGGGAATCTACGGTGTTTCCCCGTGTTCTTCGAGGCGACGGTGGGCGGCAACGGCGTCGCGCGCGAGGTAGTCCTTCAGCCACACGCGCTCGATGACCGGATACAGCGCGGCAAAGGGCAAGGCCAGCAGCGCGCCGGCGACGCCGCCGATCTCGGCGCCCACGGCAAAGGCCAGAATCACCGCGAGATTCGAGAGGCGCAGGCGATCCCCGTACACCTTCGGTCCGATGTAATAGTTTTCGATGAAGTGATAGAGCACGTACAGGCCCGCCACGGTCAGCGCGACCGTCGGCGATCGGCCGAGCGCGACCAGCACCGCGGGCCCTGACGAAAAGATGAAACCCAGCACGGGCACGAAATCGAAGACCCCCGCGAGCAGCGCGAGCAGCAGCGCCGCCGGCACGCGCAGCGCCGACAGCGCGATCAGCACGAACACCGTCGCGAACACCGACGTGGCGACGTTGCCGACCACGTAGCTGAAGATCGCGTTGCGCGCCTCGCACGCCGTCAGGTGCACCCGCTCGCGATACGCCGGCGGCGCATAGGCGACCATCCACGCGTAGGTCTGGCGGCCTTCGATCAGCAGGTAGACCGTCAGAATCAGCGCGAGCGCGGCGATCACAGTGCCGGCGACGAGGTAGCGTCCGATGAGAATGATGTAGCCCGCGACAGCGGTCGCATCCGGCACCGCCGATCCCCCCTTCCGGACGCCGCGGAGGATCCAGGCCGGCGTCGTGGTGACGATGCGCCGCTGGAAGTCGTCGATGCGGGCGCCGAGCTCCTTCGCCTGGCCGACGAGCGATGCACCGGTGATCCAGAAGAAGACCACGACCACCAGCGCGAGCAGGAAGACCGTTCCGGTCGCCGCCGCCCAGCGCGGCACGCCGCGCCGCTGCAGCCACTCGACCACCGGCTCCAGGCCGATCGCGATCACGATGGAGATGACCAGCAGCATCAGGAGCTGCCAGAGGTGCAGCCACAGCCACAGGAGCACGATCGCGGCAATCACCTTCGCAATCGCGGCCGGGGCGATGTCGAGCGTTGTACGGCGTGGCTCAGCCAAACATCAGCGTGGCGTGCAAGGGGCAGGCCTGCGATCCAGCTCAGCGATTGCGCGCGAGGCTCAGGCGTTCTCTTTCTTGTGGCAGTCAGCGCATTTCGTGGGTGCCTTCTTGGCTGTCCCCGCCGCCTGCTGGTGGCAGTCGATGCACGTCCCCTTTTTCCCCATCGGATCGTGGAACGCCGCCTGGGTCTTGGTCTTCATCGGCGCGGCCGCAACCTTCGTATGGCAGTCGGTGCACTTCTCGTGCTGCGCCTTCATGGGTTTTTCCGGCTTCGATTCGTGATGGCACGTTTCGCACTTGTTGCCGGCGTAGTCTTTCGCGTGCGCCTTGTGCGTGAACTTCACGCCGCCGAGCGGCGAGCCCCTGAGGACGACAGTCTCCGGTTCCTTCGGGGCCTGCGCCGTCAGAATGCCCCAGCCACCGAACAGCGACACGCACGCGCACGTCAGTCCGAGACGGACGGATGATGAGATGTTCACGGGTATCAACCCGGCACGCGCCGCCGGAATTGCGGCAACCGCCGGCTCCTGATGCGGGATGCTCCAAGCCGCGTACCGACACAGCCCTGCCGCCGCTTCCCCACCACGACTCCAAGTACCAACTCCCAACCCTTCAAGAAGATCGACGTCGTCGCGAGGGAGTTCGGAGTTGAGCCCTGGGAACTTGGCCCACATGAACAATTGCCGAGATTCCGCCGGATTGGTGTTTGCAGCGTGTGCGTCGACATGCCGTCGCCGGCCGCCTCGCGCGTCACCCGCGCGCTCCGCCACCGCAATTACCGCCTGTTTTTCGGAGGCCAGACCCTGTCGCTCATCGGCACGTGGATTACTCGCGTCGCCACGAGTTGGCTCGTCTATCGCCTTACGGGCTCGGAGCTCCTGCTCGGCGTCGTCGGCTTCTGCGGCCAGATTCCGACGATGCTGCTGGCGCCGTTCGCGGGCGTGCTGGTGGATCGCTGGGACCGCCACCGGCTCCTCGTCGTCACGCAGGTGCTCTCGATGCTGCAGTCGCTCGGCCTGGGGATCCTGACGCTGGATCGCCTCGTGACGGTCCGCTGGGTGTTGATCCTGCAGGTCGCGCAGGGACTCATCAACGCGTTCGACACGCCGGCGCGCCAGGCCTTCGTGGTGGAGATGGTCGAGGATCGCGCGGATCTCCCCAATGCGATTGCGCTCAACTCGTCGATGGTGAACGGCAGCCGCATTCTCGGCCCTTCGATCGGCGGCGCGCTGATCGCCGGCTTCGGCGAGGGCTGGTGTTTCATGGTCGACGCGGTGTCCTATTTGTTCGTGATCGCATCGCTGCTGATGATGCGCGTGCGGCGCGGCACCGCCCATCACGTCAAGGCGCGCGTGCTCGAGGAGCTCCGTGCGGGCTTCGAGTACGTCAGCGCCTCGCTTCCGATCCGCACGGCCCTGACGGTCCTCGCGATCGTCAGTACCATGGCGATGCCCTACACGGTGCTGATGCCCGCATTCGTCGCCAATGTGCTCCATGGAGGGCCGAACACGCTGGGCATGCTGATGACGGCGAGCGGCGTCGGCGCGCTCGCCGGCGGCCTGTACCTCGCGGCCCGACACACCGTCGTCGGACTCGGACGCGTAGTCACCTACTCGACGCTCGCCTTCGGCGCGGGACTGATTGGTTTTGCGTTCGCGCGGTCTCTCTGGCTGGCGCTGGCGCTGCTTCCAATCGTCGGCGCGGGCTTCATGGTGCAGATGGCGGCGACCAATACCGTGCTGCAGACGCTGGTGGAGGATCGCCTGCGCGGACGCGTGATGGCGTTTTACACGATGGCGTTCTTCGGCACCGCGCCGATCGGGAGTCTGCTGGCGGGCGTCGCGGCCGATCGGATCGGGTCGCCATGGACGATCGCCATCTGCGGCATCGTCTGCGTGTTGAGCGGGATCTGGTTCGGATCGCGGCTGCCCGCGCTCCGCGCGGTCGTGCACCCGATCTACATCGCCCGCGGCATTCTGCCGGTGCCAGCCGTTGATACAGGGGGAAAGACTCTGTAAGACGGACGCAAGACGTCAAGTACTTTCCGTCTTCCGCCTTCCGCTTTCCGCCTTGCTTATTATTCGGCTCTCAGCGTCAGCGCGGGATCCAACCGGAGGACGCGCAGCGCGGGAATGACGCTCGCGGCCGTCGCGATCGCCATCAGCACGGCGATCACGGCTCCGAAGGTGATTGGATCCGAGGGCGTGACGCCCCATACGAACGACTGCAGCAGGCGGGCCGTCGCAAATGCGGCTGCCGTCCCGATCGCCACGCCGACCGCCGCGAGCACGAGTCCCGGAATCACCACAGCCGAGATTGTCTGCCGGCCCGTCGCGCCGAGCGCCAGGCGGATCCCGAGCTCGCGTGTCCGCTCGTTGACGCTGCTCGCGATCAGGCCGTGTACGCCGACGGCCGCCAGCACGAGCGCGATCAGCCCGAGCCCCGCGACGAGCCACATCATGAACCGCTGCGACTCGAGCTTCGCGCCGCGCAGGTCGTCGATCGTGCGAATGCCCGCGATCGGCAACTGCGGGTCGACACTCGCGATGGCTTTGCGCAGCTCGGGCACGACCGCTGTTTCCGGCAGCGAGCTGCGGACCACCCACGAGGGCTGGAACCACGTGTGGACGAGCGTGAGAAAATCCGACCTCGTCTGCGAGACAGGAATGTAGATGCACGGCAGCGGGGAGATCGGACCGAAGTGGCCCCATCCCGAGGCGCCCTGCTGCGTGTTGCCGACGATGCCGACGATCTCCCGCGGCGTGCCCGGTCCCAGGTGGCGGCCGATGACCTGCGGATCGTCCTTGTAGTAAAGGGCGACGAATGCTTCGTTCACGACGGCCACGGGCGGCGAGGCGGCCGTGTCGCGGGCCTGGATCGTCCGGCCCGCTCGCAGCGGTACCCGGAGCGTTTCGAAGAATGCCGCCGTGACGTACATCTCGTTCGTGATCCGGCCCTCCCCGGGTTTGTCCACCTGCGGCCCGTCGAGACGGCGCATGCCGTCGTTCAGCAGCCGTGAGTACGGCATGCCGAGCGCCACCGCGGCGTTCTGCACCCCCGGTACGGCCCGCAGCCGCGCGGTCGTCTCCTCGAAGAGCTGCGCGACGGCCTGCGGCTCGCGATAGCGTGCGTCCTGCAGCGACACGCTCGCCGTCACCAGGTTGGACTCGTCGAATCCGGGATCGAGCGTGCGCAGGTGCACGAACGTGCGGATCAGCAATCCCGCGCTCACGAGCAGCACGACGCCGAGCGCAACTTCGCCGATGACCAGAAGCCGGCGCGGCCACCGGTTCGACGCGCCGGCGACGGCACGTGTGCCGGTTTCGGCAAGCGCGGCCTGCACGTCGAGCCGCGACGTCTGAACCGCCGGCACGAGTCCGAACACCACGCTCGTGCTCAGTGCGATGGCGAGCGTCGCGAACAACACTCTCGCACTCAGCGTCAGCGGCTGCCACAGACCGAAGACCTTCGCGCCGAGCGAGCCAAGGACCGACAGCGTGCCCGACGCGACCGCAAGGCCGAGCACGCCGCCGAGCAAGGCGAGCACGGCGCTTTCGACGAGCAGTTGCCGGACCACGGCGGCCCGTCCGCTGCCGAGCGCCATCCGTGTGGCGATTTCGCGCGTGCGGGTGGCGCCGCGCGCGAGCAGCAGGCCCGCGATGTTGACGCACGCGATGAGCAGCACGATGCCGACGGCCCCCCACAGCATGAGCAGCGGCTCACGGACCCCCGCCACCATTCCGGCCTGCATCGGAACCAGCTCCAATTCGGCCAGATCGCCGGGATCGACGTTCACGAACGCATCCGGCGACGCGCTGCGTACGTCGTTCTGCGCTTCCACCCAGCTCACGCCTTCACGAAGACGGGCGATCACTTCGTAATTCGTGCCGCCGCCCTCGCCCGACGTCGATGGCCGAAGCGGCGTCCACAGGTCGATGCCAGTGCCGGCATCGAACCGCCCTCCGCCTTCGGTCACGGGAAACCGCGACGGCGTCACGCCGACCACGGTATAGGTCTCCCCGCGAAGCGTCACGGGCTTGCCGACCACGGCGCGATCGCCGCCGAACAGGCGCTGCCACAAGTCGTGCGAGAGGATGACGACGGGCTGGCCGCCGGGCCGATCTTCGTCCGCCGTGAACTCGCGTCCGATCATCGGCGGGATGCCGAGAACGCGGAAGTATCCCGCGCTCACGCGCTGCTGCGAGACGTAGGCGACGTTCTCCGCGGCGACGAGGTTCACGCCGGCCGTCCCTCCCATGACGGCGACGTCGACCTTGCTCGTGTGGTCGCGGACGGCGAACCACATGCGGCCGTTCGACCCGATCTCGTGGTCGTCGCCGGACTTCGCCGACCGATAATGCCTTCCCATGAGCGCCAGCCGATCCGGATGCGGGTACGGCAACGGCTCGAACAGCAGCGCGTCCACCGCGCTGAACACCGCGGCATTCGCGCCGATGCCGAGCGCCAGGGTCAGGAGCGCGATTGCCGTGAATCCCGGCGTCTTGCGCAGCATCCGGAGCGCATAACGCACGTCGCGGACGATCGGTTCGAGCACGGGTACGCTGTTCATCCGATATATCTCCTCGCGGATGGCCGTGGGATTGCCGAAGCGGCGGCGCGCCTGCGCCAGCGCGCGGTCGCGCGGATACCCCGCCGCGATCAGATCGTCGACCGCGTGATCGATGTGCGCCTGCATCTCGCGGGCGCGCTCCGCATCGAGCCGGCCGCGCCGGAAGAAACGGAGCATGTCAGCCCTCGATCGGCCGCATCACGAGACCAATCGCATGAACCAGCTCCCGCCAGCGTGCGGCCTCCTGCTGCAGCTGGCGGCGGCCTTTCGGCGTGAGGCGGTAGTACCGCGCGCGCCGGTTGTTCGCCGACGTCGCCCAGTACGAATCCACCCAGCCCCGGTCCTCCAGCCGGTTCAAGGCCGGATACAGCGAGCCCTGCTCGACCTGCAGGAACGCGTCCGACCGCTGCTCGATGATTCGGGCGATGGTGTAGCCATGCGCGGGCCCGAGCCGGAGTGTCTGGAGAACGAGCATATCCAGCGTGCCCTGCAGCAAATCGCTGCGCGCTTGGCTGCCCATCGATTTTCTCAGCGTCATCGCATTGGTGTCTTTCGGGTATCGGGTATTGGGTCTCGGGTGTCGGCACTCTTCACTAGTGTGTCTGGTGGAATAGACGGGATCGCGCCGCGATTGGTTTACGGCCGCGGACTACGGGGAATGCGCGGATACGCGGAAGATCGGGTACGGGCTAGGAAGTCTCGCGCGGGGATTCCCGGTCCTCGTTCCGTTCGTCCCAGACGTCGGACTCGGCGATGGCGCGGATGACCGGGTGATTGCGGGCCTGACGGACCATCTCGCCACGCGGATCGGCGAAGCCCCACTCGCGGACGTCGATGGCGAAGCTGAACCGTGAAATGAGGGTGCCGCGGGTGACATCCGCGTCCTCTTCGTCGCATCCGATGTCCGCCCGGCTCTGTTCGAGAAGCCGCTCGGTCACCCAGGAAGGAATGTTGCTGCGATATCCGGGATAGACGTAGCTGAACATCTGGAGCTGCGCGAGCAGCAGCGGCCAGTGCGGGCCGACGCGGCCCATGAGCCGATCCCAGTCGAGCGCGTCGCCCACGCACAACAGCAGATGGACGATGTCGGACATGTCGTGCCGATGGCGCTCGTTGATGAACAGACGATGCCAGATCAGTTCCTCCGGCGGCGCGATGCGCACCGGCTGTGCGGCAAGAACGCCCGGACGGCTGTGCGAGAACCATTCCTGATCGATGAACGCGACGCTGTTGCCCATCCCGTAAATCAAATCAACGAAGCGGTCGCCGATGAATCCTTTCGCGAGCCAGTGCAGATCTTCGAGGCGCAGGACGAATCCCGCGTCGTGAAGCGCGCGCGCCGCGGAAATGACGACCGAGGGCTCGACGAAGAGATCGAGGTCCTTCGTCTGGCGGTAGATGCCCGTGTGCGCGTAGATCGCGTAGGCCCCCGCGACGACGAAGGGGACGGATGCGTCGTTCAGCGCCTGAAGCGCGCGGCGGTAGACGTCGCGCTCCTCTTCGGGGATCCAGAAATCGCCGTGAGTCAGCGACTTCCGTTCTTCGGGCGACAGGCGTCTCGGGCGGCGTCCACGAACGCTGGGCAAGAGTCCTCCGACCCGACGCTCAGCAACTCGCGCGCCAACGCGGTGGACGGCGGATTGCTCCAGGTCCTGCGGCTGAGTCGGTCTGAAGCAGGCAGATCCGACGTCCATCATCGCCGGGCGCGCTAGCCGGCCAATTCGTCAGACGAGGGAAACCCGTGCTGCGCCCGGCCTTCCTCCCCATCATGCTGCGCGCTCGTCTTGTACAGCTCGAACCGGCCATCGGCCGCGAACGGCGCCATCCGGAAGCGCAGCCGATCCATCTGCGCGCGGGTCATGGGCTTGAAGTTCGAGGCGATGGCGATGTTCTGCTTCAGCACTTTCATCGAATCGATCCCGCTCACGGTGGTGACGACGGGAAGGCTCATCGCGTAGCGTAGAGCGTCGCCTGCTCTTACCACGCCCTTCCTGACGGCGTCGCCGGAGCCCCACAAGCTTTTCATTCCGATCGGGGCGATCCGCTGCCGGAGAAGCTCCGGCAGCACGCGCTGCTCGAAGCTCCGGAACGTCGCATCGAACACATTCAGGGGCATCTGGCACGAATCGAACGGAAAACCGAACGAGAGCATTCGGAGATGAATCTCCGGATCCTTGTGACCGGTGAAGCCGACGAAGCGGACCTTGCCCTGGCGCCTGGCGCGGTCGAGCGCCTCGATGACGCCGCCCCGCGCGAAATGCCGGTCGGGATCGTTGTAGTACGCGCATTCGTGCACCTGCCACAGGTCCAGATAGTCGGTCTTCAGGCGCTTCAGCGACTCGTGCAACTGCCGCATCGCGACTTTCGCATCGCGCCCGTGGGTGCATACCTTCGTCATGAGGAAGACCCGCTCGCGTCGATCGGCGATCGCCCGGC